>Ga0315912_10000651_pt1 | contig 56514 bp, 48 predicted proteins | sample VfabasoilMG_FD_204469 | JGI IMG/M metagenome (GOLD analysis project Ga0315912, IMG submission 204469) | Garden soil microbial communities collected in Santa Monica, California, United States - V. faba soil | ecosystem: Environmental > Terrestrial > Soil > Garden | place: USA: California...
GCGTCCGTCAACGCAGGTATCGGGTTTCCGGATTGTCTCGGCGCCAGATCACGTAATCCATCAAGTAGTGGTGGATGTTCACCACCACGAAGAAGGCCGCGAAGAACGGCGTGGCACCGAGCGGCTCCAGCGCTGCCAGGTGGCGCGAGTGCGGTACGAAGACGTCGTCCAGAAACGTAGGTGCGCCCCGAAACAGCAACCAGCCGAGGCCGAGCGCGGACACCGCCAACAGGCCCAGGCGTGCGCTCGCCGGTCGCCCAAAGGCAGGGGGGCCCTCCTCTGCGCGCGCCTGCTGGCTCTTCATCAGCCAGACGAAATACAGATATTGCAGCGAGTGCAGGGCAGGGATCGCGTAGCGCACCAACGGATCGATCCGGGAATAGATGGTCCAGCACCAGATCGTGATCAGAAAGCCCAGGAGCGGCGTGAGCGGCACCAGGCGCCGCTCTCTCTGCCACTTGGCGACGAGCACCGCCAACAGCCAGAGCGTGCTCCCTGCCAACACCAGCGCCGCCAGCCGCTCCAACAGCGCGGGGTGCGGCACCGCCCCATACACCACGCCCTTCTCCTCGTATTGCCCGGCGGGGACCGCGGGGTTGGCCCAGGCGTACGCCCAGGCGGCGAAGCAGTGGAACAGAAACACGCTCCGCTCGCGCTGGCTCAGGGCCTCGCCGCGCCGCTGCGCCAGCACCGTGAGCACGCCGAAGCCCTGCTTGGTGTAATGCCAGCCCACGAGCAGAAACATCAGCTGGATCATCCAGCCCAGGGCCTCGGCCGAGCGCAGCCACAGCGCAGCAGCGGCCCAGCTCACGAGGACCAGTGGCCCGACCACTCCCGCCGCCCAGTAGCGAGCGCGCTGAGCGCGGTCGAACTGACTGCCGAGCGCGCGCTGCTTCAGGTCTTTATAGAACAACAAATAGGTAACGGAGAAATGCGGATCGTTGATCACGTAGGCGGCGTGGAACGTCAGCATGCCCGCCACGAGCTCGGTCGCTTCCACACCCACGCTGCGCTGGAGCCACCAAGACAGTGGAAACAAAGGCAGCGTGCCTCCGCCCACCAGCAGAAACTCCGCGCAGCGAGCGCCGAAGCCGTGATGGTGCTCGGCGGGAAGCGGCACGGCGACGCTCGCATCGGTCATGGCGCGGCAGCCTATCATGCGCGCGAGGGCGGAAGCGCAGACCCACGCAAGTGACAAAGCATCTGCGTATATAATGTTGGCCACACAGCGCGTCTGTAGTTGCTGCGCCCACTCGCCAGCACATGCGTGGTTTGCGTATAACCGGGCCTCGTCGTGCAAGACCGAGGGCGCCCATGACACAGAAGCCGGACCACCCGATCGCTACTTCTTCTCTGCCGGGGCGTCCCACTCGACGGGGCATGGGCGCGGAGGAGAGCGGTCCCACCGCGGCGGCCGACGTGTTCGACTCGCGCCCGCAGTCGCGCGGGCCCGAGTATCACCCGCCCAGTTTGCCGGCGGCGCCGCGCCATCGCTTGTTCGTGAGGAGCACGCCTGGCAGCGGCACCTTTCGTGTCGGTACCCCGGAGTCTGCGCAGGTTCTGCCACCGCCGCTCGAGTCGGATGCCGAGGGTGATTTCCGCCCCTCCAGCCCGACCATTCCGCCGCTGGAGCGTTCGGCGTCGCGCAGCTCCGCACCCGCACGCCGCTCGGGGCGCGGCAACAAGCAACTCTGGTGGTCGGCGGCGTTGGGCCTCGCGCTCGGCAGCAGCCTCGCCCTGGCGCTGGTCCGCGTCCCGGTCCGAGCCTGGGGCGTGCTGAAGGCCCCCGGAGTTGCTGAATCGCTGAGCGCCAGCGTCGCCGGCAGAGTGTCGCTGGTGCGCGTGGGCGCCGGGGACGAGGTGGAGGCGGGCGCCGTGGTGTTGCAGCTCGTGTCGGCCGAGCTCGAGGGCCGCCTGGCCACTCGCCGAGCGGAGCTCGAGTTCTTGCGTCGAGAGCTCGCGGGCGCGGCCCAGGAGGAGAAAGGGGCGCAGCAGCGCAACCAGGCGGCCCTGCAGCAGCGCCGCAGCAATCTCGCGCAACGGCTCGAGCTCAAGGACGCCGAGTTTGCCCAGCGCAAGTCGCTGCTCGACGACGTCACCGCTCTCGTGAACGGAGGCTCGGCACCGGAGACGGAGCTGCGCGAGCCGAGCGCGGCTCTGCAGGCCACACGGGAGGCGCGGCTGGGCATCGTGGACGAGCTCTCGCAGCTGGAGATCGAGGTGACCGATCGCAAGAGCGCCCAGCAGGCTCGCGAGCGCGCTCGGCGCGCACGGCTGGCCGAGGCCGAGGCGAGCGTGCAGCAGGCGGAGGCCGCGCTCAGCGTGACGACCGTGACGGCGCCAGGTCCGGGTTGGATCGAATCCTTGTCGGTGTCGCCGGGCAGCACGGTGCAGGTCGGCACCGTGCTGGCGCGCTTCGTGGCCCGGGCCGCTCCGCGCTCCGTCGTGGCCCTGGTGGCATTGCAAGACGCGGCCGATCTCGCGGTCGGAGAGCAGGCGAGCATCGAGCTGTCCCCGCACAACCAGAGCGCGGACGCTCTGCCCGCTCGGCTCGAGCACGTGTCGAGAGAGGTCGCCAGCGCCGAGCGCGTGCAGAGCATCCTGGGCGGACCTTCGCAGGACGCCTTCGTGCAGATCGAGCTCGAGCTGCGCGATTCGCCGGAATACAACGCGCTCGAGCCCAAGCCGCGCAGCGGCTCGAGAGCTCTGGTCAGCTTTGAGATCCCGCATCGCAGCCTGGCTCGCGTGTTGTCCGACGCCGTCAGCGAGTGGTGGGTGTTTCGGATCTGGAGCTGACCCGAGAGGATTTTGCTAAAACGATATTGACTATCAATATTGGGTTGCTACCTTTAGAGCCACAGGTCCTCATAGGCGGTGCGGTGGAGACGGCTTCTCCGCACCGCGGTTCTGCCGATGCGCACCAAAGGTCGTCTTTCGCTCGTTGCCTCTCCGCTGTCCACACTGCCCGTCCCGGGCGTGGCGGGAGAGAGCGCGTGGCGGGCGCTGACGCTGCAGGCCCGGCAAGCCATCGACCAGGGTGACTTCGTCGAGGCTCGCCGACTGTACGAGGAAGCCCTCGCGGAAGCGGATGGCGCGCTCGTCGCCGCGCAGCTCCCCGCCAACGATCAGGTCGTTTGCCTCTCTCCCGCGCAGTACCACCTGGCGTGCCGCAACATCGCGGAGCTGGCCCGGCGCCAAGGGGACAGCGGCACCGAAGGGATTTTCATCTACCGCGCGTACGCGCGCCTGGTCGGTCTCGCGGAGTCCTCGCGAGCACCGCTGGCGTTGCGTTCGAGTGCCGTGAGCCAGCTCGACGGCGCCCTGCGTGCGCTCGAGCGGTACGTGGCCCAACACGGCCCCAGCGCAACGCTGCACGGCCAGGCCGAGCGGGTGCGCGCGGTCAGCGCGATCGTGCTGAATCTAGCGGAGGCGGCGGGTCTGGAACTGGCGCCCGCCGGTCTGGCGCAGTCCGGCGTGTGGACGTTCTAGGCGGGCCCGGACACCGCCGGCCCGGACACAGCGGGCCACGCCCGAGCTAGCGAACGCGGAAGATGCGCCCTCCCACCTGGCCTTTGCCGGTGAGCGCGGGACGGAGCTCACCACCCGGTGTGAGCTCGATGAAGGGGGCGCTGCCGCTGGCATCCTCGTTGATCAGGCTGTTGTCGACGACGAACGTGCGGCCGTCGATGCTGAACCTGTCGGCAAAGCCCGCCTGAGGCACCTGATCGGGGATTTCCCGGGCCTGGCTCGAGCCGAGTTCCCAGGTCCACCAGTGGAACGCGGGCGTGGTCGCATACACATCCTCAAAATTCTCGACCGTGACCTGCTCGCGGACGTCTTCTTCATGCCAGACGCGCAAGAAGGCGAGCGTGTCACTCACCACCATCATGTCGCCCACGACGGGGCGGCCGCCGACGAGTTGGCGGAGATCGACGTTGTAGCCCTGATCAAACGTCATCCCGGAAGGCACGACACGTAGGCCGCACGCGGCGGCGCCGTAGCCCGTGCCCAGCACGTGCCGTATGAACGTGCGGCTGTTGTCGGCAGTGTAATATGCCGTGCCGTCGCTCGTCTGACCGGCGAGCTGCATCTTCTCGCAGCCCACCCATTCATCGACACTGACGACCTGATCGGTCCGCGTGTCGACGGCGAGCAGGCGACTGCGGTCCGAGTACTTCGTCCCGTCGTCAGGGTCATTCATGAACGAGTTCACGAGCACACTGCCGTCCCGAACCGTCAGGTAGCTCATCAGCACGGGAGCGAGCGCCCCTTCGTTTTCGAGCGGCAGCTCGATCGTGCCGAGGGCCTCCATGGCCGCCGGATCCCAAGACACGAGCTTGGCCCCCGTATAGTCAGCGAAGTAGGATTTGTTCCGAGACACGATCGGTGTGAAGGCCACCGACGACGTGTCGGTCACGCCCAGGTTGGCGAAGCTGATCGAGGGCCCTCGGCGGAGCGAGCCGTCCGCTTGCAGATCCCAACGCTCCACCGTCGGCGAGGACCAGAGCCCGACGTACACGTAGGGCTCGCCATCGATGCCGACGGCATTGGCTCCGCCCGGAAACTCGATGGCATTCCGCAGGTCGACGGTGACCGACGCATCCAGCGACGGCACGAGCGAGACATAGCCGGTGATGTTGTCGGGACCGAAGACGTTGGTGGAGATGACGTAGAGCGGTCCCGCCTCCGGCGGCGCCATCGACTCGCCCTCACCGTCCTGCGTCAGGCTCGACGTGCCGTCGGCGCTCGCGAGCACCGTGGAGTCATCGGAGCAGCCGGGGAGGCAGAGCGCCCCGGCGCCGAGCCAGAGCAGCGCGGGGAGTTGCCGTCGACCCAGGTTCACCCGGGAGCGGAGGATCTGTCGATGCATGTGGAGCGCTTACTCAATAATGAGTATCAGTTGCAATGGCGCGAACGGTGGGGGAGGGGGTGGTTCCCCGAGGTGATGGGCGGCGCAGGCCGTGTCGGAATTTCACCCGGGCCTGTCACAACCGCCCGCCGCTATTTCGTCCGAGCGGCATGGCATACATCCGGTCACGTTCGCTCCAGGGCTCGGGTCTGTTCGTGCGGCTGGCGTATTGGCTCGCGCGCCGCCGCCTGGGCCGCGTTCCGGCGCCGGTCGGCGTCATGGCGCATCATCCAGGGATCCTGGGGGCCGCCGCCGCCTTCGAACTCAGCTTCGAACGGGCTCGGGACGTCGACGTTCGCCTCAAAGAGCTCGCGATGGTCAAGGCGGCGTCGCTGGTCGGCTGCCGGTTCTGCATCGACCTGGGCGGAGCACTCGCCCAGGGACACGGCATCCCCGAGACAAAGCTGCTGGCGCTGCCCAGCTACGAGACGAGCTCCGCCTTCACGCCGCTCGAGCGCCGTGTGCTCGAGCTCACGGTGCAGATGACGGAGACGCCGAGCCGACCCGATCCGGAGCTCTTTCGCCAGCTGCAGGACGACCTCGGCGTTCGCGGCCTGGTGGAGCTGACCGCTGCCATCGCGTGGGAGAACTTCCGGGCGCGTTTCAACCATGCCATCGGCGCTCGGGAAGAGGGATACTCGGAGGGCATGGTCTGCCTCTTGCCCCCGCCCGCTCGAGTGGGCCCCGCGCACACCGATGGGCGCACCCTGCCGCCGCGCTCGGAGCCGCTCGGTGCCGGATGAGTTCGAGGCGCACCGCCGGCGCTGCTTTGCGATTGCCTACCGCATGCTCGGTAGCGCGGCGGAGGCCGAGGACGTGCTGCAGGAGGCATGGATCCGTTGGCAGGGCGCCGCTGACGTGGCATCTCCGGGCGCGTACCTGGCAACCACCGTCACGCACCTGTGCCTCGATCAGCTGAAGTCCGCGCGGGTGCGGCGCGAGCAATACGTGGGGCCGTGGCTGCCCGAGCCGATCGATACCGCCGGGCAGGAGGAGATCGATCCCGAAAGCATCTCCATGGCGTTTCTGCTGCTGCTCGAGCGCCTGTCCCCGGTGGAACGGGCGGCGCTGCTGCTGCGTCAGGTATTTGAGCTCGAATACGTGGAGATCGCGGCAATTCTGGGCGGGACGGAGGCGGCCGCGCGCCAGTCATTTCACCGCGCCAACGAGCACCTGCGCGCCGAGCGTCCGCGCTACGCGCCCTCGAAGGAGCAGCATCTACGTCTGCTGACCAGCTTCCTGACGGCAGCGCAAACCGGAGAGCCGGGCCCCATCGAAGCCGTGCTGGCAGAAGATGTGCGCTGCTGGAGCGATGCAGGTGGGCGCCGGCGCGCCGCGCTCAAGCCCGTGCTCGGTCGGCGCAAGGTGGCGGCGCTATTTGCGGGCCTGGTGAAGAAAGGGGGCGCCGCAGGGTCACGCCCCGAACTGCGCGAGCTCAACGGCTGGCCCGCACTGCTGCTCTGGGCGGGCGATGAGCTCGAGCTCACGCTGAGCATCGAAACCGATGGCGAGACGATCTTTGGCGTGCACGTCGTGCTGAACCCCGACAAGTTGCAGGCGCTGAAGCAGCGAGCGCGGCGCCGAGCGTGGCGAGGCCAAAAAACAAGCGCAGTCTAGCGGTGTGTGGCGTGTCGAACATGCGGGCCTTCCGATCCATCGTGTCACGTGCGAGTGCGCTGAACGGGAACCCAGGCGACGAGCCAGGACAGCCAGCGCGGTCTCCAGGCGAGCGTGAAGGCCACCAGCATCACCGCTGGGATGAGCGACATCACCCAAACCAGGGCCGCCATCGAGGCATGGTCTGCGCGCAGGCAAAGGATCAGCGAAACGAGCAGCGCCAGTGAGCCGAGCGCTCGCAGCGTCCACACGGTGCGACGCGCGAGCGGCTGCGTGCCCCGCAGCTGCTGCCAGTGCGCCTTCATCGCCAACGCCAGCCACGCCATGCCGGACACACAACAGCCCAGCGCGAGGGCGAGCAGCAGCGCCTTAGCCATGCGCCACCTCCGGCGCACCAGCATCGGACGCCACTTCGTCATCGAGTGCGGCGGAGGGCGCGTGGCGGTGCTCGCGGCGGCGCAAATGCAGCGCCGTCAGTCCCGCCAGTGCTGCGCTGCTCGCCAGGGTGAGGTCGAAGCCAGCGACCGGCCAGTATCCAGCGCGGATGGTCTTCAGCAGGTGATCGCCCGTCGTCAGCCAGTTCGACAGCACTGCCGCCAGCGCCAGGACCACGATGGCCCAACATTGCTCGCGCCACGCCGGCGCGATGCGGCCCTGCTGCACCGGACCGCTGCGCCCGGCGGCATGCAGCAACGCCAGCAGCCAGGCGCTCCAGAATACACCCTCCTGCCAGGTGCCCCGATGGTCCAGCTGCGCTGGTAGCAGCCGGTTGGCGACCAGCATGGCCAGCGTAGCGACCAGCATGCCCGTGATCGCCGTCACGGACAGTGCATCGACCCAGCGAGCCCCCGCGATGCCCTGCGTGGCGTGACGCACCCTGCGCTTGCCCACGAAGAAAATCAGACCGGTCGCGATGCAGACGCAGCCGGCGAAGCCCCCGGCCACGTACAGCCAGCGCAATAGCCAATGCTCGAAGTGCTGCAGGTGCAGACCGGTCAGAAACTCATTGATGCCGAAGACGACGGGGGGCGGCGGTTCCTCGTATAGGACGCGGCCGGTGGGGGCCGCGAAATGCACCCCCTGGCCCACCAGCGCGACGCGGTCACTGCCGGCGCGGTAGATGCTGACGTAGCTGTTCACGTCACCCACGTGTTGGATGGCGAGGAAGCCCACTTCCCCCGGCATGTCGCGCGCCGCCCAGCGGCGTTTGGCCTCGGCCACCATGGCGTCCACCGAAGACAGGGGTGCCGCAGTGCCCGCGGGTTGGAAAGGCAGACCGTTCTTTTCGGCCTCGGCTTGCTGGTAGGCCATCGCCGCGGGCTCCAGCATCGTCTCGGAGACGGGCAAATAGATGCCGGCGAAGATGATCAGGCCCGTCAGCGGGAACATGAAGCTGAACGGTAACGCCACCACTCCCGTGAGGTTGTGCAGGTCCAGCAGGCTGCGCTGCGTGCTCTTCGCCGGGCGGAAGGTGAACAGCTCGCGGAAAATCTTGCGGTGCATGACCACGCCGCTGACCAGCGCCGCGAGCATCGTCAGCGCGGCCAGCCCGACGAGCCAATAGCCCAGATCCAGCCAGTGCAGATGCAGGCTGTAGTGCATGGGGTAGAAAAAATCGCTGCCGAGGTTGAGGTCGTCGTGCGGCAAGATCCTGCCCGTGCGCGGATCGATCGTGACGTGCCCATGCACGTGGTCGTACGGATCGTCCGGGTTGTTCTTCACCGCAAATTCTGCCGTCAGCGACAGCACCGGGTCTCGGTGGGTCGTGTAGGCGTTCCAGTTCATCAGCGGTAACGTCTCGAGCAGCGGCCCCCCCACGCGCTCGCGCGCCGCGGCGAGCTCTTCCTCCTCCGGCACGATCTGCTCGAAGATGGGGCGCAGCCTCGCGTCGAAGGACGGCATCGTCTGCGGCTCGAAGCGCGTCTCGGGAAGCGCCCACCGGTCGATCTCCCGATCAAACACCGAGAGCGAGCCGAAGAAGAACACGACCATCAGCACGAAGCCCAGCACCAGGCCGAACCAGGTGTGCAGCCAGGTCATGGAGAGACGGAATGAGTTGAACATGTCGAGAAACTCCTGCGCTCTCAGCTCGCCAGCACACGGGAGAGCAGCCAGGCGACGCCGGTCATCGCCGCTCCACCTCCGGCCAGCACCGCCCACACGCGCGCGCTGCTCTTGGCAGCGAAGGCCCAGCAGAAGCTGACCAGGAACACCAGGAAAGCGAGCAGGAACAGCAGCGTCTGCGCCTCACCGTAGGGCATGCCCAGGCCGAGGCCGAGCACGATACCGAGTGTGGTAAAGCCCCACGCAAATGCGTAGCCGCCGAGTAGACTGGCTGCGATGCGGGAGACGATCTGCGCCCGCTGGAGAGTGAGGGAATTCATGCCGGATCCATCGCTGGAACCAGCCTGCGGCACTTGACATTGAAAGTCAATATCGGTTATAGAAGCCGGGTGGACCAAGGCTGGGCGCAGGCGGCGCGCTGCCTTGCGCTCTGGTGGGACACCGACTTAGTCTGCTCCCGCTGTATGCAGGTGCTCGGGGGCTGTTTTCCGTTGCTGATCGGCGTCGCGCCCATGCGCTACGACGCGGCCAGCGTACGGCAGCTGGCCGAGTCCTTCGAGGTCTACTTCGAGCGCGGTCTGCCCTACGCGTTCATGTCCGTGCAACCCCAGGGTTCGACCCCGCCGGGTGCGTCCGAGCGGAAGTTGCTCATGCAGTGGCTGGTCTCCGCACGAGTGCGCCAGCACTCGGGCCAGCTGTGCGTGGGGGCGGCGGCGGTAGTGGACGACACCGTGATGCGCGGAGCACTGACGGCGCTGCTCTGGTTCTGGAAGCCCCCGTTCCAGCTGCAGGTGGTAAAAACGCCGGAGCAAGGGATTGACCATTGCATCCACGCGCTGGAGCGGCACCGCGTGAAGCTGCCGACCAGCGCTCGCGCGCTCGGTGCCCACGCCAAGCGTCTCCTCGTGTCCACGCTCGAGCCCGAGCGCAACCCGAATTGGTCGGCGCTGACGTCGCTGCGCGGCGCAGGCCGGGCTTCATCGCGCCACGCGCCGGCCCCCCTGGTCCGGCGCTAGACGGGCGCTGCCGGCTCCGGGTGCCCGGCGTCGACCCAGTACACTTCCTCGGGCGGCTCTAGCGTCGGAATGTCGAGGTTCACCACGATGGGCTCCTGGCCGCTGCGCACCACGACGCACTCGAGCGGCGCTCGCGCGGAAACACGTTGCGCAGGCCGACGCTCCCATTCCCTCGCGCATCGCGCGGTACCTCCGCTCCGGGCTCTACGAGCTGTGCTTTGATCGCGACCCAGCCCGGGTGCTCGCCTCGTGCGGCGATCGGACCGAAACCTGGCTCAGCGCGCGAGTGCAGGCGGCCTACCTGGAGCTGTTCCAGCTCGGGGCCATGCATACGGTGGAAGCCTATCAGGGGGAGCGTCTAGTCGGCGGTGCGTTCGGCGTCGCGCTCGGCAGCGTCTTCACCGTGGAGAGCATGTTCAGTCACGAGGACCACGCCAGCAAGCTGTGCTTTGCCCACCTCTGCCAGCACCTCGTCGCGCGCGGGTTCACGCTTGCGGACTGCCAGTACCAATCGCCGCATGTGGAGCGCTTCGGCGCGATTGAGCTGCCGCGCGAGGAGTACCGCAGGCGCGTGGCTCGCGGCCTGATCCATCCCGCGTCTTTCAAAACTGAAACCACCGGCAGTGGCGGCTCCGAACAAACGCCGCGTTAGGGCGCCGTCCCAGCGGCGCTCGCTGCCCTCGTGACGGCGCCGACACCTGGCGGCCGGGCCTCGGGCAGGAGGCATGCCGGCTGTGCCCACGGTCATTCGAGTTGCATTCGGTGGCTTCGTGCCAGTACAAAGTCAGCGCACGCGCGCCGATCGAGCGCCTCCAAGTGAAGGCGAATCATGCGGCACATGCAGCTCGAGTTTCTAGGCTCACTCTCGTTTCTCGGTGGGGCGCTGTGCAGCGTCGCTTGCGGATCGGACGAAGCGCGGATCATTTCTCCGGGCGGCAGTGGGACCACCCCGGGCGGGTCTGGCAACGGCGAGCCCAACGACGAAATCCCGACCGAGACCCCTGCGCAGGCGCCGGCCGTCCTGATTGCGACGGCGCTGCTGGCTTCCGATAGCGTCAGCACCTATGTCGGCGCGTTCCCCGAGCTGCCGAGCGGAGAGCTCGACTACGGGAAGTTGCGCGAGTTCGGCAACGCCAACGTCTACACGGACAACGGCTACGTCTTCGTGGAAGAGGAGGGCACGGTGAGCCGCTTCTCGGTGGACGACGACTACCGCCTCGTGGACGGACCTCGCTTCAGCTGGGCCAACTACGGCTTCGCGGACGCCAACCAGAGTTACATCGTGTTCGGCTCGCCCACGCGCGCGTACGCGTTTGCTCCGCAGCTCGGGGTCGTGGTCGTGTGGAACCCCGAGACGATGGAGATCACCGGCACGCTGCCGCTCGATCTGCCGGCCCCGCCCGAGGGGTTCGAGACCTACGCGTACGATGGCCTGCTCGTGGGCGACAAGATCGTCTGGAACGTGCTCACGGCCAACTGGGACACCTACGAAATGGACCCGGGCGTGCTCCTGGCGATCACGGACGCGAACCGGGACGGCCCGGTGACGTTCGTACGGGACGAGCGCTGCCTGGGCGGCGGGACGTCGGTGGTGGATGCCAATGGCGATCTATACGTGCATGCGGGCGGCAACCTCGGCATCTTCGTGGCCTACGCCGCTGATCCCGACGTGCGCACCTGCATGCTGCGCGTGAACGCCGGAGAAACGGCGTTCGATCCGGAGTTCCTGGCCGACTATCGGGAGCTGACCGGAAGCTACGTGAGCTACCCCTGGGTGCAAGTGGAGGACGACCAGTACCTGGTGCGGCGCTGGGACCCAGCGACGCCGCTCCCCGAGGACCCCGACGAATACTGGGACAACCCCGCGCTCTCGCCCTTCCTGGTGGATACCCAGTCCGGTGCGATGCAGCCGTATCCCGACGTCGCGGGCAAGCCGTTCATGAGCGGCATCCCATACCGCATGGACGGGGTGAGCTATTTCGAGGTCAGCGAAACCGGCGCCGTCGAAGGGGGCACGACCGACGTCGTGGCGCTCACCCCGACGGGTACCGTGCAGAAGTTCCACATGAGCGGGTCGCTGACGGCGCTGGCGCGCATTCGCTGATGCGCTGCACTTGCGCCCCATCGGGCCAGCGCAGGCATGCTGCAGCGCCGACAGCGCGAACTCTCGAAGTTCGGCTGCGCCGCCATGTCATGCAGGCAACTATGCTCCTCCGTTTCGAGCGCAGGCTGTTTCCGATTTGTCTCATCGAAACGCTGATGCGCTGCCGGGCAGGTTGACAGCAGCGTCGCGCTGCATGCGACTATCGTGACCATGCAGCGCTGGGTCTTGGGTTGGATGGCGGTCTGGGGGCTCGGATGTTCGGTGGGGGAAACGGTTGCGGTGGAGGCAGCGCCGGCGAGCGAGGAGGAGGCTACCAGCGCCGGCACGAGCGCCGCGGCGGATGACCCGGACGAGTCGTCGATGGGATCGCCCACTCCCGCCTCCGTAGCGGCCACTCCCGAGGGCCGCGCGGCTGCTTCTCCCGAGCTGCCGGCGGCAGGGGCGGCCGCTGTGGCGGGGAGCGCCGGCACGGGCGGTAGCGGGGCCGAGGGCGCAGCGATGGGCGGTGTTGGGGGCGCCCCCGCTGCACCGGAACCCCACAGCGATGTGATCGAGGTGGACGACGGCCGCTTCACTGTCGGGCAAGCGCCGTCCCGGGCAGCGCCGGGCGCACTTCCGGAGATCGTCAACCTCACCGGGCCTGCCGCCGTGACCAACGGTGGCGCTGCGAGCCTGCACGTGCAGCTCTCGGCGCCGCTGGCGTCCCCGAGCTTCGTGGTGCAGCTGGAGGGAGACACCGGCTACCACACGGTGACCGGTACCGACTCGGATGGGGACGGCGCGTACGACATCAGCGTGCAGGTGGCGGCGGAAGCCACCCAGCCATCTCTGGTGCTCCGCGTCGCGCTGACGGACGCGGCCGGCAACGTGGGGCCGTCGCGCGAGCTCGAGATCGCACTCGTGCAGAGCGGCACTGGCGACGTGAAGATCACGGTCTCCTGGGATCGCCTGCACGATCTCGACGTGCGAGTCATCGAGCCCGGCGGCGAGGAGATCCGCTACACGAATCCAGCATCCGCCACCGGTGGCCGGCTGGACCTGGATTCCGGGGCCAATTGCGGGGCGAGCTCGGCGAACAGTGAGAACGTCTTCTGGCCGTCCGGGGGCGCACCGGCGGGCGAGTACGTGGTGAACGTGCACAACTATCAGCAATGTTCGCCCGGCGCGCTCGAGTACACCGTGCGCGTGGCCTACGATAACAACGTGAGCACGCAGCGCGGCACGTTTGCCGACGGCACGGCGTCGGAGGCGGTGAGCGTGGACAGCCTCAGGGAAGTCGCCCGCTTTCGCCGTGCGGACCCGCCCCCGATCGCGCCCTGATCGCGCCCAACGGCGCGCTGACGGCGGACGCTGGTTTCGTTCGCGACACACTTGCGAAACCCCTGCGGGACCGCCCGCGGTTGCCCGTGAGTCTCGACGGTGGTCACCCACGAACTGCTGCACGTCCTCGGCTTCGGCAGCCGATCGCTGGGCGGCTCGAGGAGGCGGCCGTTCCGCAGACTGCCGAGTAGTCGGCGCTTGCCGATTCTGAGCAACCGCAGCGAGCCATGTGCTGCCGTCCGCGCATGAGCGTCCAGCGGTACGAAAGACCTGCATCATAGTCGAAGCGACGTTGCACGGTCGTGTCGAATTTGTACCGCACACGCGCCGTGTTGCCGGCGCGTTGTTTCCAATTTGATACGCCCACAGCGCGGGTCGCTCGTGCGCGCGACGTGACGCGAGCAAACGCGCTGCGATTCAGTGTCGCGCGAGCAACATGTTGAAGTGGCCGTTGTGTGTCAGCTGGGAGTCCTGCGTACGCGGCGCCGAAGAAATGGGCCCGTTCGCTGCCCGAGCTCGCAGTATGAGATTGATCGCAGCCATCCTCGAAGGTAGTTGCAAGAGCCATGAACGCTACACGTAGATTTCCGGTTCCTGCACCGATGTCGTCGGCACTCCCCGTGTCTGCAGCGGTTCATCATGCTCGCTGGCAGACGCTGACCCGGCAAGCGACTCGTGCGCTCGCCGAGGGGCGCAGCGGATGGGCTCGCCAGCTCTACGAAGAAGCTCTCTCCGAAGCCGACGGTATCATCGCTGCGGCACGCCTGCTCCCCACGGAGGAGATCACTCGCCTCGCTCCCGTGCTCTACGATACGTCGTGCCGCCACGTGGCGGAGCTGGCTCGCCAGCAGCAGGATCCGGAGACCGAGGGGATCTTTCTCTATCGCGTCTACGAGCGTCTGATCCAGCTGGCAGAGGACGGGGACACCCCCATCGCCCTGCGCTCGAGCAGCGTGCGCTATCTGCCCGTGGCCCTGGATGCACTCGTGGACTACCTCTACAACCAGGGAGCGGGCGGCCTGGCCTTGCGCCATACCGAGCGGGCAGAACTCGCGGCTCTGGAGGTGGACCGGGCCCTCGGCGTCGCAGCGCCGCCGTCCTCGGCCACGACGGGGGTCCGCAGGCGGAGCGACTTCCAGCCGGGGTGAGCGGCAGACCTCCGGCTCCCAGCAGCGCTGGACGTTGACGGGTGATGGTCATGATGCAAGGCTCTGACCAGGAACGTGACGGAGGACGCTGTTCGGCCAAGCCGCTCGTTCGGGCGCATCGAAGGAGCCGTGCTCCGGCTCTTCACGAAAAGCGCAACGGTGGGCGCGGCAGAACGGCTCGGCGAGCAGTTCGTGCTGCTCACCTTGCAGGGCGACTCGCTCCGGCAGGTGGTGTGGGCTCCGGGGCAAAAAGTTCAACTGCCCCTCGGCGGTTGGGTGCAGAGGACGCTCACGCCGCTGGCCTGGGATTCCGTCGCCGGCTCCCTGCAGCTGCTGGCCTATTTGCATGGGGATGCTCCCTTGGCCCGCTGGGCTCGGTCGGTGCAGGAGCAGCAGGCGTGTACGATCTTCGGACCGCGGGGTTCGCTCGACCTGGGCGCGCTGGAACGTCCCGCATTGCTCTTCGGGGATGAGACGTCGCTGGGGCTGGCGCATGCGCTGCGCTTCACCCCGGGTGGTGTGCGCGCAGTGGACATCGTGCTGGAAGTGACCTCGAAGCAAGCTGTGCTACCCGTGCTCGAGCGCATCGGCCTCTCCCAGGCCCAGCTGGTGGAGCGCCGCTCGGACGACTCGCACCTGGGCGACGTGGAGGAACTCATCGCAAGCGTGCGCCAGGCCAATGCCGCCCTGTGCGTGGTTCTGACCGGGAAAGCGAGCTCGATCCAGAGGTTGAACAAACACCTGCGAGCGCTGGGCCTCTCGGGCGATCGAGTCCGCAAGCGGGCGTATTGGGCGACGGGCAAGGTGGGACTCGACTGAGATCGACCTCCGACCGGCGGCGCAGGAGTGCTTGCGCTCGCTGGGGGTGAACTCGCCACCATGGGAAGAATACGCCGACTCCTGGGGCGCCGGTAACGCGCCCTCCCGGAGCAGGGCTTTTGAGCTCCGGGCCGTCCGATGCTATGGGCAGGGGCGCATGGGCAGTTCTGCACGTTGGGCCAAGCTCCGGGCCACCGTGATCACGTACTTTGTGCTCTTCAGCGTGCTGGCGGCCGTACCCAGCCTGGGGACGCCGTCTGCCGAGCGGCTCGAGCGCCCCTTCGAGCGAGAGGAAATGCGCCGCTGGACGGGCCTGTTTCAGGCCTTGGGGGTGGAGATGGACCCGGAGCGACTCGGGCGTATCTATCTCAGCCTTTCGAGCGCGGTGGCACAGAGCCACGCCGTCGCGCTCTGGCCGATCGACTGGTGGTTCTCGCTCACGCAGACGGGGCAGAACTGGCGCCTGTTCGCTACGCCCGATGCGTCTGTCAGTGCGCTGCGGATCAGCGCCCAGTCCTCCGGGCGCGAGGACGTCCTGTATGAAAGCGGAGACTCGGCGCGGCGCTGGAACGCCGGGTTGCTGGAGTATCGGCGCATCCGTGCGGCGTACAATCCGACCCGTTCGGGGCCCCCGCCGACGTACCCTGGCCTGTCTCGTCGGCTCAGTGAACAGATCTTCGGGTCGATGCCCGAGGTCGAGCGAGTCCGCGTGGCGCTGGTCCGCAGCCGCGTCTTCGTGCCCGGGGAGGCTCCCGACGTGCAGCGCGAGGAGGAGCACGTGCTCGAGTTCTCGAGGCCCGGCCCATGAGTGCAGTGTCCGGCGCCGTCGACACGGCGTCGCCCAGCGCAGCCGCGGCGGCCCCGGCGTCACTGCTCGGGCGCTGGGTCGCGCTGTGGGATGAGCGGGAGCCACCGACGGTCCTGGCGCTGATCCGCATTGCGCTGGCGCTGGTGGTGCTCGTCGATCTCGCCAGCGTGGCAAAGGTGGGCGCACAGACCTGGCTCTGGGCCGCCGCCGAGGCGGGCGGCATCTCGGTCTGGGACGCGGCCGCCTCGCCGCCGTTCTACCGGGTTTTCTCGGCAAATGCCGGCTCCGCCCAGCTGCTCTGGGGCGGGCTTGCGCTGAGCATGGCGTGCGTCGGCGTGGGCTGCTGCACGCGCACGGCCGCGTTGGTCCACGTGTGTTTGTCTGCCCAGGCCGCGCTGATCAACGGGCCCGGGGATCGCGCCATCGATCGGCTGATCCGTATCGTTCTATTGATCCTCGTGCTCTCGCCCGCAGGTAAGGTCTGGTCGCTCGATGCCAAATGGGCGACCGGCAGCTTCCGCGGCTCGCCAGCGAACGCTCCGGCCTGGCCACGCTATCTGATCCTCGTCCAACTGGTGGTGATGTACTGCTCGGCAGGGTTGGCGAAAGGGGGCACCGCCTGGTACCCGTGGGGCGGCTACCGTGCTCTGTACCTGACGCTTCAGGATCCGATCCTGGCCGCAGCGGACTTTCGCTGGCTGGCGCAGCCGGTCCCCTATCTCGCGACGCGGCTGGCGACGGCTGTGACGCATCTCTGGGAGTTGGCGGCGCCGCTCGTCCTCGTGGCGGCGTATCATCGCCGGCGGCCCGATCGCGGCGCCGTAGTACCACGCCTCTTGCAGCGGCTACCGGTGCGCAACGCGTACGTCGCCGTCGGTGTCTTGTTTCACCTCACGCTTGCCGCAACCCTGCGTCTCGGCATCTTTCCGTTCGCCATGTTGGCCTGCTTCCCGGCGTTCTTTCGTCCGGATGAGCTGGCGCAGCTCCGGCTCTGGCTGCGCCGGCGCGCGCCGAGCTGAGGCGCGTCGGTCGAGTCAGGCTGCCAGCTGAGGCGCGCGGCGCCGCGCGGCTACAGGCTCGTGCGGATCTTACGGCCGCCCTGGCTGGGCGCGTGTGCCGTGCTCTTCTTGGCGCTGCGCGCGCGCGCTGCGGCCGCCGCATCCAAGCGCTGCGTCTGGAGCTTGGCCTCTTCGGCACGCCGCCGCTCCTCTTCCGCAGCGGCCTTGTCCTGCGAGGCGCTCAGCCGAGCGCGTTCGGCTTCGGCACGGCTCTGCTCGGCGCGCGCTTCGAGCTCGCGGGTGCGAGCCTGCTCCTCGGCGAGTTTGCGAGCGGCATCCTCGCGCGCTTCCGTCAGTTGCCGTTCGACCGACAGCGACGTGGCGGCGGCGCTCGCCGCGCTGTGCGCCGTGTCCTGTTGGAGCTTCAGCACCATGCCGACTCCACCCAACAGGAGAGCGCCCGCGACGGCGCCGACGGCGATGCGATTGCGCCGCGGCGGCTGCGGCGCTGGCGCGGCCAGCCCGGTGTTGGCCCAGGCCTGATGCGTTTGAGAGCCCAAGGCGGAGCTGGGTGGCGCCGCGCCGGTCGCGACAGGCGCGACAGCTGCGAGGGGCAGGGTGGGGATGATCGGAGCCGTGGCGAAGGTGCGCGCCAGGGCCGAAACCGCGGCCTGATCTTTCGGGGCCTGCTGCCACTCCTGCAGAGCGCTCTGAAATTCACGGGCGGTCTGGAAGCGCAGGGCCGGATCCTTCTGGCGCGCCTTGTCGATGATGGCGGCGAGGCCGGCGTCGAGGTCCGGCGCCAGCGTCTGCACGGGCGGCGTCTCTTCGGTCACGATCTTGAACAGCAGCTCGTTGAACGTGTCACCGTCGAACGGCACGCGCCCCGTGGCGGCTTCGTACAGGATCACGCCCGCGGCATAGACGTCGAGTCGGGCGTCGAGATTTTTCGCGCCGCGCGCCTGCTCGGGGGCCATGTAATACGGCGTGCCCATCACCGACCCCGTGCGGGTCATGCGAAACTCATTGCCGAGGGCACTGAACTTGGAGATGCCAAAATCCAGGATCTTGACGAAATCTGGCCGGCCTTTGATTCGCGACGACAACCAGACGTTGTCTGGCTTCAGATCGCGATGGATGATGCCGGCATCGTGCGCTGCGCTGAGCCCCTCGAGGAGCTGGAGCCCGATCCTGCAGATCTCCGCCGCGGCCAGCTTGCCGCGGGACTGGATGCGAGCGCTCAGGGATTCCCCTTCGAGAAACTCCATCACCATGTAGCGATCCCCGCCCTCCAGGCGACCTAGATCGAGCACCTCCACGATGTGTTCGGAGCCGATGCGTCCTGCGGCCTGGGCTTCGCGCTCGAAGCGCATCACGGCCTCTTCCATCGCGGCCACACCGGAGTGCAGCACCTTGATCGCCACCTTGCGGTGGATCAAAGCGTTCTCGCCTTCGTAGACGGCTCCCATGCCGCCTTCGCCCAGCAGGCGTTTGATCTCGTATTTGCCGTCGAGGCGGGCGCCGATCGTCAAGCTCATTGCAGGATACCTCTCACACCGGGTGACGCTGTGGCCTGCTCGGCCCTTGCGACACGCCAACCCCTAAATATGCCATGGCGCGCGCGGCCGAGCACGTGGTTCAAGCCGTAGGGCCAGAAGTGTTGCGTGTCGCCGTGGAGCTCCGCTGTGGGATCACCTGAGCCGGTGAGGGTTTGGGCTAGCCCTCGGGCAGGTCCCGAAGCTTGCGCACCCGGGGAATGTCCAGCTCAAACGCCAGGGCCGCGCCGCGCACGAACGCGGCGGGGGAGCCGGTGGTCCAGAACTCGTCCTCGGCGGCCGCGCGCCTTGCCTCACGCCCAGAAGGTTCCAAGAGGGCTGCCAGGGTCAAGGCTGCCGGATCGACCCAGCGCGCCGCGGGTGCCACGCGCTGGAACAAAGGCATCAGCGCCACGTAGTGCGTACACGCGGGGACGAGCAGCGGGCAATCCGCGATCGGGCGAAGAATCTGGGTCACCAGGCGTTCCACCTCGGGTCCCGAGATGCGCCCTGCCTCGACCAACGCGGACAGCGGTTGGGCGATGCGTTGCTGCACGCGAAACCCCGCATGCAGCAGCGGGGTGCGGTAGGCGAGGCTGCGCACGGTGCGGCGCCCGCCGAAGATGCCGATGCTCGAGCGCGGGCCACGCAGCAAGGCGTGCACGGTCGGTTCGATCACGCCGAGGATGCGGGGGGCGCCAGCGGCGAGCTCTCGGGACGGCAGGCGGGCGAGCACGGAGCTCGCAGCGTTGCAGGCCACGACCAGCTCGCCGACCCCTCGAGCGCTGAACCACGCCACGGCCTGTCGCACCCGGCGCGTGAGCGCAGCGCTCGTCAGCGTGCCGTACGGTGGGGCACCGGCGTCGGACAGGTACACGCAGCCGAGCCCGGGCGCCGCCTGGCGCAGTAGCTTGAAGAAGCCGAGCCCGCCGATGCCCCAATCCATGATCCCGATGCGGCGGGGCGAGTTCGATGATGGGCGGCGCGACACGGCAGCTCGATGCCTACTCGCGCCCGCGCGGCACGCTCGCCGCGTGGAGCGGCCCCGAGTCGAAGGCGAGGATCTTGCTCCTGAGACCCACGTTGATCACGTCCAGCCGACCCTTCGGGAAACGGCTGCGCAGGTACCATGACAGCTCGTGCTCCGCCCGCATCGGATTGGACTCTAGCATCTTCGCCCAACTCGGATCGGCGAGCAGGCGCCCGAGGGCGCTGCGGTACGGAGCGAAGCGCCGGGCGGCAGCCAGCGTGCGCCACTTGCTGCGCACGAGCGCCGGGGCTTGCCAGACCTTTAGAGGGCTGTGGACCATGTCGATGACCAGCAGGCGCCCGCCCGGGCGCAGTACTCGCCGCACCTCGCGCACGATCGGGTCCCAGTCGAGGTAGCGAAACGAGAGTAGACTGACGACGCGATCCACGCTCTGGTCTGGCACGGGCAGGAGGGGACCGACGAGCGTATCGAAGCGCAGCCGCTGTGCCCAGCCACGGCTCAGGGCATTGGCGCGGGCGTGCGCCACCATCTGGCTCGAAGCGTCCAACCCGATGCCTTCTGAAAGCTCGGGAGCCAACTGGCAGAGCAACGCGCCATTACCGCAGCCCAGGTCGACGATCGACAGCGGTGTGCTCGACGCGAGCCGCGCGTTCAGCCAGCGCCACTCGTCGGCGCGCACGCGGATATCTCGAAACGCCGAGTCGTAGAGCTCGGCCACCGCGTCGTAGCCGGCGGCCGTGCGCGCCGCGGGCCGATAACTGCGCATGACCTCGGGCAGGGCGGCACCTGCGTACTTGCCCGCAGCGCCCAGCCAACCGTGAGATTTGCGGCCCTTGCAGCCAAACACGTACAGCGGCAAGTGCGCTGGATGCGTCGGCGGTACCCAGGCAAAGCGATGCTTGTGGCGAGAGAACGTCGTGTACCAGTGGTAGCCATGGGCCTCGACGCCGAAGGTCTCGGCAAAATACGGAGCGAACCAGCGTGCCGAGCGGCAGGTATGAAAAAAAGCCTGGGCGCCGGGCGCGAACGGCAACTGGGCTGCCGACCATTCGTGCCGGCTGAACTGCTCCGGCCACTGCCGGGAACCAAACATCGGCCCGTACATGCCGCCGTGGGCCACGAGGTGCAGCTGGGCCAGCGACCCCGGCGGCAGCGCGGCCATCTCTTCCAGAAACTCGCGCTTGCTTTCGACCCGCGCGAGGCGCACTTCGGCGCCCGGCACGCGCTCGCCCAGCTCCTTCGCGAGCGTGCGTGCCGCCTGGCGAAAGCGGGGTCCCCCCTCCCGATAGCGGGTCGTGTATCCGACCCATACGACCGGCTTCACCACGCAGCTCTCCTTAGTCCGGCGCCCGGCATGGGCAAAGCCACAGGCAGATCCGTGAGCCTTGCCCACGGCATGGCTGCGGGGCTAGGCCGCCGAAAGTGCTGGTCCTTCGCTCCCGAGACTGGTACTGTTCGCATAATCAGTATGGAGGCGCCGGGCATGCCACGCACGCCGAGCAGTTCACGGACGGATACGGCCGAATCAGATCCGGCCGAATCCAAGCCGGCGGAGTCAGATCCGGTCGATGCAGATACCGCCGGTGCAGATACCGCCGGTGCAGAGGCGGGGCAGGCCGCCACCACGAGCGTCATCTCGCGCAAAGAGCTCGGGCGGCAGTTGCGCCGCCAAGCCTATCAGAAGGCCAAGGCCCATCGCGCGAAGGACCCGAAGTATCTGGCGCTGAAAGAGGCAGCCAAGCTGCGTCGGCGTGAGCTGTACCAACAAGTCAAACAGAGCCGAAAGGACGCGACGTCGGCAGAGAAGGCCAAGAGATCCGAGTCGCGGGCCCAGGCAGCGACCAGCGCGCGCGAGGTGCGGGAGCAGGCGCAGCGCAAACGGCGGGTGGTGCCCCAGCGCGAGCGGATCGGCGAGCTGATGCAGAAGCTGTCTGCTGCATCACTTGCGTCGTCACTCGCGCCGTCGTCGCCTGGAGCGGGATCCCCCGCGTCGTCGTCGTCGTCGTTGTCGCCCAACTCGTTGTTGGCCGTGGCGCCGTCACTGGATGATCTGGCGCGGGTGTCGTCGCCAACAGGTGACCCCGCGGGGGCCCAGCCCCGCTCGGTGGCGTGGTCATCGGCCGCGGCGTCGCCGTCCTCGCCCTCCCTGGCTGAAGTGCCGGTGGCCAACGACGTGAGCTAGCCCCGGTGGTCGTGCGCCTGGGCGCGCACCCGCTACTTCTTGGGTCGAGGCCGAGGTCGGAGCACCGCCAGGCTCGGAGGTCCTCCGCGCAGGTAGCGGAGTACCTTGTCGACGTTGGCCTGCAACGTGGAGGCGGTCCGGATCCGGTTCAGGTAGCGCAAGATCTCTTTCTGGCGCGAGGGCGGCAGGGCGAGGAAAGCTTGCTGGGCCGGCGCGTCCTGGTCGAGTGCGCGCCCGAGTTCGGGCGTGATCGGTTCCTGGCGCGGCGCGGGATCAAACTCGACGCGGAGCGCGATGCGGTCCCCCACGTCCTTGCCTGCGAGCTTTCGCATGGGACCGTTGAGGTACAGGCGCCACTCGGCCTGGTACACGACCAGATGCTGCTGGAAAAAGCTGCCTTCAATCGTGACGACGATGGGGATCGGTCCCGTGCTGCGTGCCGCGGCACGCAGTAGTGCTTTCAAGTGCACGCCCGGCACGCGTACGTAGGGGTTGACTCCGAGGAGCTCGATGCGGGCGCGAAAGGACGGCATGGCGGGCGACTGCGCCATTTAGGCACGATGCTCGACAGCCAGGGGGGAAGAAGCAAGGCCGGCGAACACGGCGGCTATTGTTGGGGCGCGAGGACTGGCCGTTGTTTCCGGAAGCCGCGGAGGGGCCCAGGCAGCGTCACACCCCGTCCGCCTCTGGATGCCGATGAACTACACCTACTCTGTGGCAAGGCGCCTCTGGCCGCTCGTGTTCTGTGCCCTGTGTGCTTGCAAGGGAGGAGATCGCGCCAATCCGCTCGTCGATGTCGATGCACCGGAGGGCGGGAGCGGCGGGGGAGGGGGCAGCGGCGGGGGCGGCGGGAGCGGCGGCGGCGGCGGGAGCGGCGGCAGCGGTGGCGCAGGCGCCGGTGGCAGTTCCAGCCTGGATGCCGGTACCGATGCGGGCCCCACCAACTGCGGCGGCTTTAGCTGTCGCGGCGCAGGCAAGTGCCAGCTCGACAACGAGGGCGTCCCCGCCTGCGTCTGCGACTACGGTTACGTCCTTTCTGGGGACGAGTGCATCGTCGACGAGACCTGCATGCAGCTCCGGATTCTGGAAGAAGGTTGCCGCCAGCGCACGGAGGCGGAGCCGGCGCTGGGGATCCTGTTCGGGCTAGAGACGTGTGCATCGACCACGGTGCGACCTGACCTCTTGGGCAACGTGGCTACGGCCTTCAAGGTGCTGGAGGATGGTCAGGCCCTCGGCGAAGAAAGCTACGCCACGCTGCTGCAGCGCCCCGTCGAGTCGTACGTCGCGATCGCGCTCGATCTCTCCGAATCACTGCAGACGGATGCGAACACGCTCGTCCCTTTGATCGGCAGACTCAAGACCATGGTGACGTCGCTGGCGCCCGCTCAGGGGGATCCGCCGGTCAACGTGAGCCTGATTGTGTTCGGCCGCAACGTGCAGACCGCGCATCCGTTCACGACCGATCTGGCCGCGGTGGTCGCCACGTTGGATGGAATTCAGGCCGACCCGCTCGGCGCCATCGCGGATCCGGGAGGCACCAACCTGTTCGGCGCGATCAATTTTGGCATGGCGGCTCTGGCGACCGCACTCTCGGCCCGCTACGACGCGACGCTCGGCGCGGTGGTGGCCACCGGCACGTTGGTGACCATTACCGACGGCAAGGACACCTCGGGGGTCACCCTGGCGAGGATCGACACGCACCTGAACCTGATCTCCATCGGCATCAGCAGCGACATCGACGACACGGAGCTGACGCGGGTCGGACCCCAGGGCTCGTTCCTGGCCCCCACGCAGACCGACTGGGCTTCTGCCTTCGATCGGGTCTCGCAGCGCGTCGCCGAGTATCCGAAGCGAGCCTACCTGTACGCGTATTGTTCGCCCGCCGTCGCGGGCACCCACGAGGTCTCGATCACCTTGGCGGCTCGCACCCCTCGGGCCAATGCGACCTGTAACTTCAGTGGCCTGGCGTTCGGCGATGGAGCAGCCTGCAATGAGCCGTTCATCAGCAACTATTGCAGCTCGCGCAGCTGCGGCACGTTTCTGGCGTGCGGGCTGTGTTCGGGAGCGGACGGGGGAGCCCCACCCACCGCGCGTGCGCCCGACGACGCGTGGGACTTCAGCCGCTCGAACTGAGGCGCTGCTGCACGACCGCAGCCGCCGTCCTGGCCAAGGGTGATACTTCCCGTCAGTTGGCGGACAAGTCGTGGCTGGGCGCTGACTCCGCGCGCGGCTCGAGCGCGGCGGGCACCTCACGCTCGGGTGCCGGGCGCCAATCGCCCACCGCATCGATCGCGGCCTGCGCGCGCTCCAACCAGAGCTTGGCGCGACGGCGCTCCATCGGGGCGAGCGCCTTTTCGCCCTCGCTGGTGTTGATGGCGGCCCAGAAGCTCGAGCCGAAGCGGTCGATCTTGTACATCACGGAGGAGTCGAGCTCCGGCAGGGTCACCACACGCCCACCCAGCTCGAGCAGCCGCTGGTACGCCGGCGACGCATCAAACTGGCTAAAATCCTTCGAGCGGCCCTGGTTCTTCACCACGATGTATTGAATCGATCCGCCCAGCAACGCGAGTTCCTGCTCGAGATGCGACACGGAGTCGAAGCCACCGTCGGTCACGTGCCAGAGCACGAGCCGAACGTCCATCTCGCGCGCGTAGCCGAGCACGTCCGTTGCCTCGAACCAACGCTGCAGCCCCCGGCTGCTCTGCGCCGGCAGGTCGACGAGCACGCGGCGATCGGCGCCGAGCGCCCGGTCCATGATCTGATCCGCGCTGTCGAGCTGGGTCAGATCCACGCGATGCGTGTAGTCCGAATAGTAACGAACCAGCGCACCGTGGGAGAGATCCGCGTCGAGCGCGGCAAAGCGCAGTCCGCGATCGATGAACAGCTGCGCGAGCAACCGAGCCAGAACGCTCTTCCCCACGCCACCTTTTTCTCCGCCGACGAAATGTACCGTACTCATGCGCCTGCTTTCTGCCAGCGCACTCGCTGAGTCAAGCGCCTTTGTGCGACGATCCCAGCCGGGCATTCGCTGACTCCTGTGCGAAACATTCGCGTGCGCGGACTCGCGTGCAAGGGCCTCGCTCCGCGCCTGCAGTCTGAGGTGTCGAGCCGCCAGAGATGGAACTACACGCGCAACGGCTCTGCATCGCGCGGGCGCGCCAGGTACATGTGCGCCTCGGGCGAGCTCGAGTGCATGCACAGGTACAGTCCCGTTGCTGTCGACCAGCGCGTCGCGCGCGGAGAAGGTAGCGCAACGGCGCACCTGGCTCGAGCGGGTTGGACGATGGCACCGCTCGGCAGCCAGAGCAGCGGCCATCGATCGTTGCCGCCGGGGAAGCCCTACGAGCAACGTGTGCCACGGTGCTCGCGGATTCTGGCGAGACGGCGCGGGATTGCCTTCAACCGGAACAGTTTGGGCTACGGAGAGGATGTGCAGGGGACGACAAGCGCCGTGCGAGCCGCCGCTCGAGTTGACAGTGGTCAGTTACGCAAGTACACTGCGATCGTAATCGTATACCGTCAGCTGAAATCGTAGGTAGAAACGCAGTTTCGGTGACGTACGCCAAGACGTCCGCAAAGAGAGCGGCTTCGGCAGCCCCTCTCTGGCGCCCCCCCATCCACTTGGCCCCCATCTCGGCACAGCTCCGCGCTCACCGACTCGGCGGTGGCGCGCTCAGGGCCCCACGAGGGCTTCGGGAGTTCTTTGTCCAATGCTCAAACCACGCATCACCTTCGTCCTGTACGCGCGCGGTCAGTTCCTGCGTCGCCAAACTTTGGCGCGCGGCGTAATCCGCATCGGTCGTCATCCCGGCAGTCATCTCGCGCTCGATGATGATCGCGTTGCGCCGCGACACGCGCTGATTGAGGTCGACCCGGATCGGGTGACGTTGGTCGATTTGACCTCCCACGGGGGCCTGCGTCTCAACGCTCAGCCCGTGGACGAAGCCACGCTCAGTGTCGGTGATCGCATCGAGCTCGGCGGGACGCAGATCCTGGTCGAGGAGATCGTGTTCGAGCAGGGGGGGGTGTCGGGGAGCGCGCAGCGTGCCGGCGAGCGCCCTGCCGTCGCGTTGCCCGCCGCGGCGAGGTGGGTGCCGCCAGCACCCCCCGCAGAGCAGCTACCCGCGTTCACCTACACCCTGCTCGCGAGCGGGCCGAAGCTCCGTTCCGAAGAGGTCGAGCTGAGCCATGTGCTGGCCGTGGAGGTCAGCATCCTGTGGGGAGAGAACGTGCTCAGCGTGGCGCATCTGGAGGCGCGGCAGAGCTACTTCGTCGGTGATGATGCGGGAGCCGATACGGCGTGTGATTTTCTGATCCCGCGCGAGAAGCTCGGGGTCGCGCGCCTGCCCCTGGTGCTCGGGGATGCCTCGGGCTTCCGGCTCGTCTTGCCCGCGCACGCCCAGGGTCACGTCCTGGCCGCGGATGGCGTGCAGTATCCGCTCGCCGCGGTCCGTGCCGTCGCGAAGGACAGCGACGCACTCGCCGGTGCCCGAGAGTTGCCGCTCACGCTGGGCACACGCGCGGAGCTGCGCTTCGGAGATATCGTGCTGCGCGTGGCGGCGGTGCCGGCCGGCAAACGCATCGGCCATGGTTTGCTCTCGAGTCTCGATACCGACGCTCTGCCGTATCTGGCGCTCTCGGCGCTGTCGGTGGGAGGTCTACTGTCTTCGATGGCGTTCCTGGTGCCGCCGCTGGGGCTCGGCGACAGTGCCGATTCGGAGGAGGATCGCTTGTATCTACTGCAGCAGTACCTTGCGGCTGCTGCCGAGCGCGAGATGCCGGCGGCGCAGGCTACGGCGGGATCGGCGGCGCAGGGATCGGCTGCCGACCAGCCTGCGGCCGCGGGAGCGGGGGCCAGCGTGGCTCCTGTGGAAGTCCCTCGACGGGGACCTGCGGGTGGCTCCACCCAACAGGCGCCCGGGGCTCTGTCGCCCGCGGAGGAGCTCGCTCTGACCGAGAACTTTGGCATGCTGGGCTTGCTCGCCTCGAGCTCCGTCGAGAACGGGGACAACCCGCTGCCCTGGCAGATGAATGCCGCGGCCCCAGCGGCGGCAGCACAGTCCGGACTATGGTCGAACGCTCTCGGTGATGTCTTCGGCAGCGGTGTGGCGCTCTCCGGCGCCGGAAACGGTAGCGGCGGGCCCGGAGTAGGCGTTGGCGTCGGCGGGATCGGCACGCGGGGCTTCGGTCCTGGCGGCACCCCGGGCGGTCTGGGCAAGGACGGCTGGGGCACGCAGCATGGGCAGGTCCCCGGCAGCCATCGCACGTCGGGGCCGAACCTGCGCAGCAGCGAACTGACGGTCAGTGGGCGCTTGCCGCCGGAACTGATCCGGCGCGTGGTGCGTCAGAACCACGCCCGCTTTCGTGGCTGCTACGAGGCGGCCCTGATGACCAACCCGAATCTGACGGGGCGCGTGGGCGTGCGCTTCGTGATCGGTCGCGACGGTAGCGTGATGAACGTTGCCGATGGCGGTTCGGACGTGCCCGACCCCAAGCTCGTCCACTGCGTCCAGCGCGCGTTCTACGAGATCGGTTTTCCCAAGCCCGAGGGCGGCACGGTGAACGTGACCTATCCGATTTCGTTCAGTCCCGAGTGAGCGCCGTCTCGCTGGGCGGAGCATCCGTTCAGTGCTAGGCTCGGCGGCGAGCCATGCTGACTTCCACGTTTCAACTCGCGGCCGGGCTCGGCCCGCGCCGCGAGCAGCAGCTCTGGCAAGCCGGTGTGGTGCGCTGGTCGGACTATGCAGGTGGCCAGGATGGCGCGGCGCAGGTTCGGGGAGCTTCGGCCGCCGATCGGGCGCTGCGCGCGGCCCTGCGCGCGGCGAGCGCTGCGCTCGCCGCGGGGGACGTCGAGCGCCTGGCAGCGCAGCTGCCGTCGGGGCAACACTGGCGGCTGTTCGACGCCTTCGGAGCCGATGCGGCGTACCTCGACATCGAGACCAGCGACGACGTGGTGGGCTGCGAGGGGATCTCCGCGATCGGTGTGTTGGATCGGCGCGGGCCGCGCCTATTGCTGGCGGGGCGGGACCTCGAGCGCTTTGGCGAGCTCGCTCAGGGGTGGTCGATGCTGGTGACCTTCAACGGGCTGTCGTTCGATCTGCCCATCTTGCGCCGCGCCTTTCCCGATTGGCGGCCACCGCGCGCGCACATCGATCTGCGGCACGTGCTCGCTCGGCTCGGTCAGGCTGGGGGTCTGAAGGCGATCGAGCAGCGTTTGTCGGCACTACATCTGACCCGCCCGGCCCACCTGGCGGGTCTCGATGGCTCGAACGCCTGCGGGCTGTTCCGTCGCGGGCGGGACGGGGACAAGGCGGCGCTGCTGCGGTTTGCTGAATACAATCTATACGACGTGATCAACCTGCGCACGCTGATGGCCTACGCGTACAACGCACTGGTCGAGGCGCATGTGGCACGCGCGCCGGCATTGCGCGCCGCCACTCGAACGGTGGCGGTGCCGGGGCGGGGCGACGTGCTCTACGATGTCTCGAAGATCCTGCTGGCGCTGTGAGCGCGCGAACGGGCTCCCGTTGAGACCGTGGCGCACGCTGGCAGCGCGCGAAGCGCGAGCCGCCTCAAAACGTGACGCCGATCAGCACGCGGTGCACGGAGGCTTCGCCCTGGACCACGCCCCATTGCAGCGCGTAGCCCAGGCGCAAGGGCCCCACGTCCGCGGCGAAGGCTAGCAGCGGCCACCAGGGCCAGGACACCTCGGTCTGGCGCACCACCTCTCCGGCGACCAAGCAGGGCGGGTCGGCGCAGCCGGCGCTCGGATCCACGCGCAGCGAGGTATCGGTGCGTCGGTCCCGGGCGAGGGCGGCGCCCAGTTGGGCCGACAGCGTCAGGCGCGAGGCCAGCTCGAGCGCGTAGCCGATGCTGAGCTCGCTCGTCATGCGCTGCAGCTCCGAGCTGAGTACCGTGGGCTCGCGCGGAGACGGCGAGCCGTTGAGATACCCCACGCGCGCTTGCAGCGGAAAGTCACGGTACAGCCGCGCTCCCGCTCCCACGCTCACGCCCGTGGCGTGGCTTGCCCCCCACTGCACCAGAAAGCCGAACTCCAGCTTGTCGAAGCGCACCACGCGCCGGGGTGGAGCTCCGAGATCCAGGTGTTCGAGCAGCTCCTCTGCCCTCTTGATGCGGCTGATCATGCCGATGTCCTGAGCATCCCGGAGCCGGGAGCTGACCACGCCCAGCACCTCGCCGCGCTCGTTGACTACGGGCCCCCCGGAGTTGCCCGGATTGACGGCGGCGTCGGTCTGCAGCCACGACCCCGAGACGGCGCCCACGATGCCTTCGCTCATGCTCCAGTTGAGCAGCCCGCGCAGCTGCGGCACGCTGCGCGCCAGGCTCGAGAAAGGATGACCGATGACCGCCACTTTTTCGCCGACGCGTGCGGAGTGCTGCGGCTCGAGCGGCCGCACGTCGTCCGGTGTGCGCTCGAGCTGGAGCAGCGCCACGTCGTAGGGCCGCGAGTAGGAGAGAATCCTGGCCTTCAGCCGCTCGCCGTGAGAGGTCTGCACCACGATCCCGTCGACGTCGTCGACCACATGCAGCGCCGTGACCACGTAGTCGGGGCGGTAAAAGGCGAAACCGGTGCCTGCCTGCTCGCCCGCTTCGATCAGCACGACGGAATCGACGACGCGATCGTACAAGCTGCCGAGCCGCGCGGCCTCCGTCTGGTCTGCCGCGCTGGCGGGTGGTGCTGCCAGCGGCGGGTCGGTGGCGGCCACCTCGGACGCTGCCACGCCGGCGGTGGCTGTCTCGGCAGCGGCTGGTTGGGCTTGCGCAACCCCCAGCCCGATCGATGACAGCGCCGCTACCGAAAGCGCGCTCCGCAGCAGCCGGCGCAGTGAGGCGCTTGCGCGTCGTGGTGGCGTCGAGACAATGCTGCGGCAGGTCACTGGCGATGCCTCGGTATCGGTTCCGCGCGTCCGGCGCGGCCACGCTCCAGTGCCACGAATCCCGGCGAAGCGAGGGGAATTTCGCCTCCGGGCGTGGCCGGAACACGATGCTGGTTGTTGGGAGAGGCTGCTCGTGCTACTGAACACAAACGCTGGGCGCTTCTCGCTCCGCAGGGTTCGTGTTTCTTTCGCGAGCCCTCGTTACTCTGTGGGGGCCCAACCCTGCTCTGTAATTCCCGCGGGGGCCCAATCCCCGTCCATGATGATTTACGAGCGACGGGCTCTGGCTTCCCGTCTGGGAGCTGGCCGATCGCGACGCGAACGAATGCGCGAACAAAAACTCTGACCAAAAAGAGTCGCGCTCCATGCCAGTGCTGAAGGACGCTGCAATGACCCGTACAAAGAAAACCTCTTCCCAGCGACCTGCATCGTCGGCGCCTCGCAGTGCCCCGAGCGAGGCAGGTTCCTTCGACGCTCTGCTGCGGAAGACGATCGGGTTGTCGCGCCCGCCGGCGGCGCCAGGCGCCGAGCCGGAAGCGCTCGCGGGTGTGCTGCGTGAGCTCGAGCCGGAGGCGGCGCTCAAGCTGCGGATCTTGATGGTGGCGGGTCGGGATGGGCGCGATATCGGTGCGATTCACGGCGCCATGACCAGCGCCGAGCAAGACTCCTCGCACGCCGCTCTCGAGCTGGGGCGGAGCGGTGCACAACTCGGTGAGTTTCTCTCGCGCGGGCACGCCATCGCGTGCGCCACCCAGTTCGATCTGGAAGCGCCGCTGGCGCGCTGGGCCATCGCCGAGCGTTCCGAGCTGGAAGAGCGGGTTTGGCTCCGTTTCGGCCGGCAGCTGGCGATGCAACCGCTCGACGAGTGGGAATGTCTCGGAGCCACCAGCGGCAGCGCGGGTGATCCGCTCGCCAAACTGTATCTGCGTTTGGGTAAGACCGTCTGGTGGTCTTTTGGCGCAGTGATCGATCGCCCTTCGCCGGCATCCGTCAAGAGTGAGGGCCGGCGTCGGACGGGTAAGAACGCCAAGCTGGGTCGCCTCCGCGATGTTCCTGCGCATGGTTGCCAGCCGGACCGGCGCGCGTTGCGGCGCGCGATCCGTGCGATCCGCGCGCGCGTTGGCGCCTAGAGCTGGCGCGCAGCGACGCCGGGGGAGCGGCGCCGCGACCTTCCGGATACGGCGCCTCAGCCACCTCCCCGAGCGCGGGGCCCAAGAACAGAACGCACGGCGCACGGTGCTAGGTGCTGGCGTCCCGGTGAATCACTTCTTCTTGGCGGCGCTATCCGCGTCTTTCTTGCTCTTGACCTTGGTCTTCGCGGCGTCCTTTTGCTTCGAGTCGCGTTGCTTCGCTTTTGGTGACTTATCGCCCATGACGTGCCTCCTCGATGGCAGCTCGCCATCGGCGCTGAGGAGTCTGCGGGCTAAGCTCGCAAAGGGCAAGCGAAGAGCAGAGAAGAGGCGCCAACGTTCGTCGCCCGTGGCCCGCTCCACGTGGGCGCTGCAGCGGACGCCCGAGCTGCGATCCGTGCTGGGGGCTAGCAACCGCTCGGCGTACGAGAGCAGGACGGCAGCAGTGCTCGCGGCAGGACGGCCCGCGAGGCTCGGCGGCTCCTTCGACCAATGTCTGGGCGTGCTGCGGTGCCGCGGGGGAGGTTGCCGTCTCGGGTGCGCAGGGATGCCCGACGTGCGACGGGAACGCGCTGTCGCCGACGCTGCCGCGGCCACTGGCGCGCAGGTGGGAAACTCGAGCGCGCTTCTGGTCTTCGCAGAGGTGCAACCAACGGCCCGGCTGCGAAAAGCCCGGCTGCGAAAAAAAGCGGGCCTGCGTGAAAACCGCGGCTGCAGAGTGAGGGCTGCAAAAAACGCGGGCGGCGAAAATAGACCGGTGTCGAGAGGCGGCGGAGGGCCGTGTAAGCACGAGCGCATGGACTCGCCCCCTTTTGCCTCCTGCCGGTCGATCTGGTGGGTAAGCGGGCCAACGTGGGGCTCGCGCGCCTGCGATAGACGTGCTATCGTTCATTGTCTGGTCCTGTTTTACGCCGCGCTACCTGCTGGTGGCCGTCGCTGAACGGGTCGGATGGAGCCGGGCTGGCGGTTTGTTGGAGCAGCGCTTCGATGGCGGTGGTTCCAGCAGCCGTGTCTTCGGCAATGGTCCGGCAGAGGGTCGGCAGAGGGTCGGCAGAGAATCATAGGGCAGCGGGGAGTCGTGAGGCTCAGGGTGGCTCTGGCCGCTCTGTCTTCTCAACGCTGTCCTCTCCACGCTGTCCTCTCCACGCTGTCCTCTCCACGCTGTCCTCTCCACGCTGTCCTCTCCACGCTGTCCTCTCAACCTCTCAACGCGTCCCCTCGACTCCGCGCGGCGGAACTGCGTCCGGCACGACTCCGATACAACTCCTCCGGTACAGAAGCGAAAGCTCCTCCGGTGCACAGCCGAGGCCCTCTGACGCGGGCCGCCCAGGAGGTTTGCGCGTCCGAGCGGGGAGCGGCCCGCCGGGACGAGATCAGCGTCGTTGCCCAGGCAAATAAGGACAGGCCATCATGAGTGAAGGTACGATCAAGCGGAAGACCGAGCGTGGCTTTGGGTTCATCCGGACCAATCGAGGCACCGACCTGTTCTTTCACATGTCGGCGGTCGACGGGACCACCTACGAGGAACTGCGGGAGGGGCAGCGTGTCTCGTTTGTCGAAACCAAGGGCGACAAGGGTCCGCGCGCCGAGAACGTCAAACCGCTGTGATTCCGTCGTATAGAAACGGGCAGCATTCGACTACGGTGCCCCTGGGAGCCGCGTCTGGAGTACTTCGTGCAGTGCCACTCGCAGCTCCATCGGGACTCATGACCTATCGTGACCCAACCTGGTTGGTGCAGCGCGCCTGGAGCGAATTTCGGCTGCCCGCGCTGCAAACGCTGATCAGCGCGACCATCGCCGACCTGCAGGTGCTCACCCCAGTGGAGATCTTGGGTCGTGAGCCGCAGCGCAGCGATGCTCCGGCCGCCTGCGATACTGCGGCCGAGGCTACGGGCAAGGTACCGGATCCCGTGAAAGAAGCCCTGCGCGCGTGCAGCGAAGAGCTGCGAGAGGCGTGCGGGATGACCGATGCAAAAGCGCAGCGGGAAGAGCACTACAATCGGGTGCGGCTGTACATGGCGCAGCAGCCGCCCGCTTGGTCGGAGTTGTTCGTGGAAGCGCTGGACAAGTACCGGTCGGCGGCGAGCGCCGCGCTTCTCGTCACGTTCGACGGAAAAGCGACCTAGGTCGCGGCTGGTAGCGCTTTGTCCGGGGCAGCGCCGTCGTCCACGGCTCCCTCTCCGACAGCGTCGCCCTCCAGCGCCTCGTCCTGCCCTGCCACGGGCTGTGGCCCGACGATGATGCCGGCGAGGTCCGGATCGACTCCGGGTTCACCGGGAGGACGGTTTTCGCGCTCCTGCTTGCGCTCCTTGCGCTTGGTGTCTTTGGCGACCTGGCGCTCCTGCCGCTGCTTTTCCTTGTTGCGCTTGTCACTCCGGATGATGGCCATGGGTCGCTCTCCTGACATTTCAGCATACAGGGCTGACTCACCGGGCCAAAGACAAACCCGGGCCGGCGCAGCCATCGCTCGCCGCTGAAGTCAGGGCAGTGGGCGCAGACCTTCGCTGTGGATCACCCAGCTTCCATCGTTGGGGAATCCAGGGTGTGTCGAGGTTTCCCCGTCCCAGCCGGCCGCCATCAGGCCGATCGCCAGCAGCAGGCTCCCGTTTGACGGGAAATACGTCTCGGCGTCACGGCGATAGCCGGGCCCGTCCGGCGACGCGGCAGCAGCCAGGTCTGGGGCGTGCTCCTCGAGGTGCACGCGCGGGGTCATGCCCGCCTTGCCGAAGCGAAAGTTTTTCGAGTCGCGCAGCAGAAAATCGATGGCCTGCCTGGGCTCGTGCAAGCGGGCCGCCGTCATCGCCAACATCGGAAAGTCCCAACCCCAGGTCTGGCGCAGGTCCCAATCCTGCGTCACTCGCGCGAGCGTGCGCCGCATCACGTCCCGATCGACGCTGTCGCCGGGCAGCAGTCCGAGCGCGGCCACCAGCGACGGGTGATCGCGGTTGGTACACGCCCGGGAGCTCGAGCCGCGGGCGCATTCCAGCGATCCCGCCCGGGTCCACATTTCGGGATCGGACTCCGCCGCGAGGTACAGCCCGCCCGCCTGTGGCAGCGGGGCGAGCTTGCTGCGCACGCGTTCCCAATCGAGCCGGGGCGGTAGCCCCAGGCGCTGTCGCCACAGCTGCGCGATGCGCAGGCCAAAGCGGAAGTACTCGAGTTCGAAGCTGGGGTTGTAGGTTTCGAGCGGCGGGTACACCTCCTGCGCGGGAATGACGGGTGGCCCGAGCAGATATTGGTCCCGCTCTGGATCCAGATGCGGCAGCGAGGCGAGCAATTCCGCCGTCTCAAAGACCAACTCCCGATAGCGGTCGAGCGTGGCGCGAGTCGGTGCCGCGCGATACAGGAGCTCAGCGAGATAGATCGGATGGGGCTGTTGCCACAGGATGAACGGCCCGATGGTGCTCGGGCTCTCTCGACCGTTCGGCCCCACCATCTTGGGCCACCAGGCGCCGCGCACCCCCTGCGAGCGCGCGTACGCACGCGCCTGCGGCAGCTGCTTTTGGTACCAAGGCATGCTGCGCTCGAGCAATTCCGAGCGGCCCCAGACGGCAAAATGCGCCGCATGCCAGAGGTGCATCTCGAGATGAAACTTGCCGTTCCAACTGTTGGAGAAGAGGCCCTCTTCCTGCGGCGGAAGGCGCCCCGCCGCATTCAGCGCCATCAGGTACTGGGACAACACGACGCGGCGCTCCAGCTCGAACGCGCGCGGATCGCGACTGCCCGAGAAGTCGACGGCGCCGCCGCGGTTCCAGTACCCCTGCCAGTGCCGAGCCACCGCCTCGCGTGCGGCCTCCGCCTCGGGTAGCGCCCGCGCGTACTTCGTCTCGGAAAACAGCACGAGCAGCGTGACCGAATCCTTGCCGCTGCTCTTGCCGCCGGCAACGATCCGATACTGGTGGGGGCCGGGCGCCTGCACGAGGATGTCGCGGTCTGCGCTCACTTTCACGTAGTAGCGTGTGGCGTCGAGCTGCCGCTGGAGAGCAAAGCCTCGCGGGCCGCGCTCGAGCCGGGTCGTGCGATGCGCCTGCGGGTGTTGCCAGTCGGCAGGATCGGGATTGAGCTGCGCCGCCACACCCGGGAATTTCAGCTCGACGCCGAGCCGGCCATCGCGCAGCAACGGGGAACGAAGCCGCACGATCACGAGATCCAGCTCGGGATGGACGCTCGTCTCGACCATTACCTCGGCTCCGTGCAGCTTGAACTTACTGTTGAGCCTACCTGTCCAAAGATCGAGTGTTTGCTCGGTATCCGATAGCTCCGAGAAGGCGGCCACGCCGCCGCTCTCCGACGGCAGGTACAGCGATAGGCGCCCGAGCGAGAAGCGGTGCGGATTTTCCCGCAACCAGGCCACGAGCGGCTGCTTGGTCTCCGACCAGTCGCGAAGCCAGGGGAAATGTTGAGTTTTGCCGCGAACCTCGAGCGCCTTCAGGCTCTGCTCGTAGCGGTACTGCTGCGAGTTGGGAAAGCTGTGCCAGGCCCACTGCGCCTGCACCAGGAGCGGTGTACGCGGAGAATATTGGTCCTGAAAGGTGGCGAGGCCCGTGATGTCGGCGGTCAGGGCAAGGTTGCCGTTGCCGACCATGAAGGGGGAGGCGGGGTCGATGCTCGACACGCTTGGATTGTGGCGAGTGACCAGCGCCTGGCGATCGATGCGCAGGGGGGGCTCCGCCCAGGCGCGCACCGACAGCAAGACCACGGCACACCAACATTGCACCCAGGCCCGCGTCCGCATCATGGCTAGGTCGAATCTTTGTTGCTTGCCGCGGAGGACGCAAATAGAACCGCCCGACGCCCCCGAGAGTCCCCGAGCCGCCAGAGTCCCCGAACGCCAGTGTCTCGAAGACCAGTGTCTCGAAGACCAGAGTACCCGAAAAGGAGTGCCAAGCCATGACTACGGGCCCAGAGCGCACGTTGGATCGACGAGAACTGCTCAAATCAGCGGGTGGTGTCGCCCTGGGGCTGTCCAGCCTGGCCGCCGCATCGTCCCGCCCCAAGCGCCGCTTTGCCATCGTCGGCATGGGCTCGCGTTCGCGCATGTATCTCACGGCCATCACCCAGACGTTCCCCGATGGCAACGAGCTGGTCGGGCTGTGCGACACGAACCCGGGGCGGCTGGAGCTCGCAGGCAAGGTGGTGGCGGCAGCAGGCGCCGCGCCCCAGCGCTACCTCGCTGCGGACTTTGATCGGTTGTTGGCCGAACAGAAGCCGGATGCCGTCATCGTCACGACGCCCGATGCGACGCACGACGAGTACATCGTGCGCGCGCTCGATGCGGGCTGTGACGCGATCACCGAAAAGCCGCTGACGACGACGCCGGAAAAGGCACAGCGCATTCTGGATGCCTGCAAGAAGAGTTGGCGGCACGTGCGGGTGCTGTTCAACTATCGCTATTCTCCGCCGCGCACCCAGGTCAAGGACCTGCTGATGAAGGGTGCCATCGGTGACGTGCTGTCGGTGGACTTTCACTGGCTGCTCAACACCGTACATGGCGCCGACTACTTTCGGCGCTGGCATAGTCAGAAGAAGATGTCGGGGGGGCTGATGGTGCACAAGGCCACGCACCACTTCGATCTGGTCAACTGGTGGTTGGGTACCGAGCCCGAGCTGGTGATGGCCTATGGCAAGCGCGAATACTACACGCCCGCCATGGCCAAGCGCATGGGGCTGAGGAGCCACCACGAGCGCTGCCACGGCTGTCCCGAAAAGGCGGCGTGCAGCTTCTATCTGGATCTGGCAGCGGACCCTGCGCTCCGGGAGTTGTATCTCGACAACGAAAAGCACGACGGGTACTTGCGCGACCGTTGCGTGTTCCGTCCGGAGATTGACATCGAGGACAACATGAGCGTGATCGTGCGCTACCGCACCGGTGCCACACTCAGCTACTCGCTGAATGCCTCGTGCGCCTGGGAGGGCTATCAGATCGCCTTCAACGGCACGCAGGGGCGGATCGAGCATGAAATTGTCGAACAAGCGTTCACGGCGGGAGCGACGCTCCCGCCCGGCGCCGAGAAAGACGCGGTGCGCACGCGGCTCATTCCGCTGCGCGGCGCGCCGCAGGAGATTCAACCCTGGACCGGCACCGGCGCCCATGGCGGCGGTGACAACGTGATGCTGAGCGAGGTGTTTGGCACGGCGGACCCCGACCCGTACAAGCGCGCCGCCGACGAGCGCAGCGGCCTCTACTCGATCCTGATCGGGGCCGCGGCCAATCGCTGTTTTTCGACGGGCCGCGCCGTCACGATCGCGGACCTCGTCAGCGGCCTCGTGCCGCCGAGCGTTGCCCCGATGCCCAGCCGGGCGACGAAGATTTCAATGCCGAAGAGGTCCTGATGTTCAAAGTAGTGCGCTCCACCTACGACGTTTGCAAAGTGCTGCTCCCGTGCCTCGCGCCCGCCTGTACGCCGCGTCCGAGCGGCGGCGCTTCGGAAGTGCCGAGCGAGCCTCCGGCGTCTTCTGCCGCCGAGGCGTCCGTGCCCTCGCCGCAGCCGGCCGTGTCCCTGGCGCAAAAGTATGCCCAGTACTTTCCGATCGGGGCAGCGGTGGACCCGGCCTCGTACCACACACACGCCGCGCTGCTCGAACGGCACTTCAACAGCATCACGACCGAAAACGAGATGAAGTTCGAGTCCCTGCAGAAGACCGAGGGGAGCTTCGACTACGGCACCGCCGACGCGATGGTCGCCTACGCTCGCGATCACGGTATGAAGGTTCGCGGGCACGCTTTGGTCTGGCATCGCCAGACACCCGACTGGGTCTTCCAGGACAGCTCCGGGGCGCCGGTGTCCAAGGCGGGGCTACTGGCGAGGCTGAAGAGCCACATCAGTCACGTGGTGGGTCACTTCAAGGGTAGCGTCTACGCCTGGGATGTCGTCAACGAAGCGATCATGGACGACGGCAAGTACCGCACCGCCGATGAGGCGGAGGCCGATCAGCGCAGCAAATGGCACGGCATTCTCGGTACCACGTACATTGCCGAGGCGTTCCGCTATGCGCACGAGGCCGACCCGGACGCGAAGCTGTTCTACAACGAGTACCGCAACTATGTGCCGGAGAAGCGCCAGGCCGTTTACCAGATGCTCAAGCAACTCTTGGCAGACGGCGTGCCGGTGCACGGCGTGGGCCTGCAGTGCCACCTGAGCATCGAGCCCTCCACGGTGCCGGGCAATCACGGCTACCACCAGACCGTCAAGGAGCTGGAGACCACGATCGAGCTGTACGCCTCGCTCGGCCTCGACGTTCAGGTGACGGAGCTCGACCTGTCCGTGTACGTGCCCGGGGTCAAGTACACACCGGACCAGTACTACACGGCGGCGACCTTCACGCCCGAGCTGGCAGCCAAGCAAGCCGCCCGCTACGGCGAGTTCTTCGACCTCTTTCGCAAGCACAAGGACGTGATCACCGGCGTGACGTTCTGGGGGATCGCCGACGACAATACCTGGCTGTCGGAGTTCAGCAGCAAAAGGACGGACTTTCCGCTCTTGTTTGATGTGAACCACCAGCCGAAACCGGCGTTCGAGCGAGTCGTCGCCTTCTGAGCGGGGCGGCCTACCGAGAATCGTCCATTTTTGAAGCCGCGCGCTCGCGTGTGGCTAGGCGTACGTGTCTCGCAGCGAGTGCACGGCGAGCCTGGCGCTGGCAGGGCCGCGGTAGTCCACGTGCAGCGTCTCGCCGGGCAGGACGTCGAAGTAGTTATCGCTGAACACGCCGTCCGGCGCGTCGCTGGAGAGCCGTACGGCGCGCGCCAGGCGCTGCGCGCTGATCCGGAGTTGGACTTGGCCCTCCTGCTCCGCCGTGCGTTCCAGCCGCAGTTCGGGAGCGGGCAGGCGTAGCTCTTTGGGCTTGGCAAAGTAGTGCAGGCTCCGGCTCAGGCGCCCCTCGGCCTCGGGGGGACCGGCGCCGGCGAGGTCGGTCCTGGAGGGATCGGCAGCGTAGAGCTCGGCCACCAGGAGCCGGGTGCGCCGGTCAGCGCCGCCGAGCAACTGCGCCGCCGGAGCCTCGAAATGAAGCTGGCTCGTGTTGGCGCGCAGCACGAGTTGCCTCGTCTCGTGGAAATGCTCATGCCCGTCGAAGTCGAGCACCCGCAGTGCGAGCCGGGCAGGGCTGTCCGTGCGGCGATCGGAGACCGCGTGCACGCGCACGGTGCCACCGTCTTCGCTCGTGCTCACCAAGACCGGGGCGAAGAACCGCCGCGCGCAGAAGTGTAACGCCTTCCAGCGGCCGTAATAGTCGATGCTGGACCAGGAGGCGACCGGCCAGCAGTCGTCGAGCTGCCAGTACAGGCTGCCGCCGTTGTAGGGCATACGGCGGCGGTGCGCCTCGGCGGCAAACTGGATCACGTGCGCCTGGAGCACCTGGCTCAGGTACAGGTAGGAGTCGAAGTCTCGCGGAGCCCGAAAGTCCCGCTCCAGATAGCGGGCGATCAACTGGTGGCCGCGCGGGTGGCGCTGGTGCGCGCGCATGACCTCCGAGTCGATCCGGTGCTCGGCGGGCGCTGCGTAACGGGCGACCGTGCTGAGCTCGGGGAACGACTGAAAGCCGTACTCGCTCATGAAGCGCGAGACATTCTTGGCGTAGTTCTCGTACGGCTCGTCGGCGCCCCACACGCCCCAGTAGTGCATGTCGCCCAGCCCAGGCTGGTTGGCGGCGACACCATCTTCGTTCGCGCTCGGAGAGCTGCGCGTGTAAAAGCGCCCTGGATCCTGCTGCGCCACGACCTCCGGCAAAACCTCGTGGAACACGCGCCGATAGCCGGCGCTGACCTGGCTGCGCGCGGGCTCGGGCAGGCGCTCTTGCCAGCCCCAGTCTTGCCAGGCCCATTCGTTTTCGTTGTTGCCGGCCCAGAGCGCGAGGCTCGCGTGATGGCGCAGCCGCCGTACGTTGTCGCGCGCCTCCCGCCGTACGTTGTCGACAAATGCCGGATCGCCCGGGTACATGCTGCAAGCAAACATGAAGTCCTGCCAGACCAGGATGCCCAGCTCGTCGCACAGATCATAGAAGCGGTCGTCTTCATAGACGCCGCCGCCCCAGACCCGCAGCATGTTCATGTGCGCCGCGGCGGCGGAGCGCAAGAGGTGCTCGTAACGCGCGCTCGTGACACGGCCCAGGAAGCTGTCCATGGGAATGTAGTTGGCGCCCTTCATGAACACGGGCGCGCCGTTCACGCGCACACTGAAGCTCTTTCCGTCCGCGTCTCGGGCGTGCTCCACCTCGAGCGTGCGCAGGCCGATGCGGAGCCGGCGGCGGTCCACGCTGTTCGCGGCTGCGCTGCTCGGGTCCACGCTGCTCGGGTCCACGCTGTTCGGGGCTGCCGGCTGCACGGCTGCCGGCTGCGCGGCGGTGTCGAGCGACAGCGCGGCCTCGAGGGTATACAGGTGCTGCGCGCCGAGCCCGTTGGGCCACCAGCGCTCCGGGTGCTCGATGCGGGCGCTGGCGCGTACCAGCTGGGAGCCCGGCGTGAGCGTGACCGCTACCGTGGCCAGCGTCGCCGGCTGGGCCCGGGGAGGCCCCGCCACGAGCAGCAGGTCGAGCCGTGCCGGGCCCGCCCAGGTTGCCTCGAGCTCGGCCTCGATCGCTAGCTCCGCGCGCTCGTCGTCGAGGGAGACCGTGCGCACGTGCAGGTCGGCGATGCGGGCTCGATCCCAGGCGTCCAGGCGTACGGGGCGCCAGACGCCGCTCGTGATCAGGCGCGGCCCCCAATCCCAGCCGTAGTGGTAGGGCGCCTTACGCGTGAACATGCTCAGCTGTGGGGTGCCGAGATCGTTGGACGCCGGCAGCGCGTAGCCGAGGCGCTGATATGCCTCCTGGCCTGCGGCCAGCGGAGAACGAAAGGTGATCGAGAGCTCGTGAACACCGTCACCGGCGTGACGCTGGAGTGCCTCTTTGATGGGCACGCGCCAGGTTCGGAACATGTTGTCGGCGCTGAGCAGCGGTGTTCCGTCGAGCTGCACGCTGGCGTAGGTATCGAGGCCCTCGAACACGAGCTCGATGTGCTCGCGGGCGAGCAGCGCAGCATGGGCGCGCAGCGTGCTCCGGTATTGCCAATCGCGCTCGCCGATCCACTGCAGCTGGTGCTCGTTCTTGCCGAAGAACGGGTCCTCGATGCGCCGCTCGGCGAGCAGATCGGTATGCACGGTTCCGGGAACCTCGGCCGGCATCCACGTGGTCAGCGCCTGTTCCGAGGCAGCGACCGGCTCTGCCCTCGGCACGGCGCGGAACTGCCACGGCCCGGGCAGCGCGCTCGAGCTCCGCCCGAGGGGGGGCAGCCCAGGCCCAGACCCACCAGCGCCAGCGCGGCTGCCGGAGCTGCGCCGCCCTGCACGCCCCGGATCACACGCCAAGAGCAGCAGCCACGCGACTCCACACCCGAATGCGCGCCGTCTCACCGCGGCAGCATGCCAAACAAAGGACAGGCCAGGCTGCCAAAGGACGGCCTCCGGGGCAGGGCAGGCTGCCTCGGGGCAGGGCCGGCCGCCTCAGGGCCGCCTGCCCGAGGGAGGGGCTGTCAGGAAGGAATCGACGGCCGATGGGTGAGGAAGGTGCCGGCGGGCTCGTCACCGAGGCAGATGCCGATGTCGCGCGCCGTCTGGACTTCATCGCAGTCGGGCGAGACCGAGCGCGTGCCGCCCACGACACTGGCAAACGGCACCAGCGCCAGCGAGTTGGCGAGCTGCGCCACCATGCCGCTCTCCGTCGACTCCGCGAGGTAACGAACCGCGGCGCAGCCGAAACGTTGTGCGAGCAAGCGGTCGGCGGCCACCGGAGAGCCACCGCGCTGCAGGTGACCGAGCACCACCGAACGCGATTCACACCCCGTGGCCACCTCGATCTGTCGAGCCAGCTGCTCCCCGACACCGCCGAGCACCGCGTGCTCCTTGAATTCATCCTTGGCCATCTTGTACATCGCCGCGCCCCCGGTGGGCTTGGCGCCCTCCGACACGACCACGATGGCAAAGTTGCTGCGCGTCTGGTACCGCGCGCGGATCTTCTCGCAGACGCGCTCGAAGTCATACGGGATCTCCGGAATCAGGATCACGTCGGCCCCGCCGGCGATGCCCGCGTGCAGCGCGATCCAGCCGGCGTGCCGCCCCATCACTTCCACGACCATCACACGGCTGTGGGCCTGAGCGGTGGAGTGGAGCTTGTCGAGTGCATCGGTGGTCGTCACCACGGCCGTGGCAAAGCCGAAGGTGACCTGCGTTGCCTTCAGATCGTTGTCGATCGTCTTGGGCACACCGATCACGCGGGGCAAGCCACGTTCGATGAGGCGCGCAGCGAGCGAGAGTGAACCGTCGCCCCCGAGCGCCACCAGCGCGTCGAGTTTGAGCTCCCGAAAGCGCTCGACCAGGCGCGCCGACACGTCCGTCGGCACGCGTTTGCCGTTCTGCAGCACCGGATAGTTGAACGGGTCGCCGCGGTTGGTGGTTCCCAGGATGGTGCCGCCGATGTGCCCGATGCCGCGTACCGTCTCGCGCGTGAGCGGCAGGACGCCCTCGGAACCGGCGTCGAGCAGGCCCTCATAGCCGCGCCGGATCCCCACGACCTCCCAGCCGCGCCGGAGCGCGCTGAGCGCTACCGAATGGATGACCGCGTTGAGTCCCGGGGCGTCGCCCCCGCCGGTGTTGATGGCAATGCGTCGAATCATGGGGTGCTCTGGTCTCCTCGAGGGCGGCCCGTGTGGGACACCGTTGAAAGCTGGCGAACGCTGGCTCCGCCAACGCTGGCGGCCCAAAGAATAGTGGCTCTGCAGGCTACGGCGCCGTTACTTCGGTGTGTCAGGGGGAATCGACCCGACCGGGGCGGGGCCCGCCGGGGAGGCCCTCCAGCGCCCCGAGGAATGCTCCAGGGGAACGAAAACGTTAGCGACCTCGGCCATTTGCCGCTTGACGGCCCGCGCGTGACGGGCCGACGCTCCGCGCCTGCCTATGCGCTACACCGTTTTGCCAGGAACCGAGATCCGGGTCTCCGTGATCGCGATGGGCTGTTGGGCTCTCTCGGGAGACTCGACCTGGGGCGAGCAAACGGAGGCCGATTCGATCGCGGCAGCCCGCTCGGCGCTGGATGCCGGCATCAACTTCTTCGATACCGCCCCTGGCTACGGCAATGGCTTGTCCGAGCAGCGCCTGGGCAAGGGCTTGGCCGGCGAGCGGCAGCGAGCGGTGGTGGCCACCAAGATCGGTCCGGACGCGATGCGACCGGCCGACGCCATTGCCAGCGTCGAGCGCTCGCTTGGCTACCTGGGTACGGACTATGTCGACCTGCTGCAGCTCCACTGGCCGAGCCGTGAGGTGCCGCTCGCGGACACCTGGGGCGCTCTGGAACGACTGCGCGATCAAGGCAAGGTGCGCGCGCTCGGCATCTCCAACTTTGGGCCGCTGGATTTGGCCGAGCTGACCGACATCGGCGCTCCCGTCAGCAATCAAGTGCCCTATTCGCTCCTGTCCCGCGCCATCGAGTTCGAACTTACCCCGGCGTGCCTGCGCAACGATGTCGGCATTCTCTGCTACAGCCCGCTGCTCTGGGGGCTGCTCGCGGGCAAGTATCCGAGCGCGGACGACGTGCCCGCGGGGCGCGCCCGCTCCCGGCATTTTTCCCCGGATCGGCCCCAGACGCGCCATACCGAAGCCGGCTGTGAGCGTGAAACCTTCGAGGCCCTGGCAAAGATTCGCGCCGTCGCCGAGCGGCTCGGCGTGCCGATGTCCGAACTAGCGGTTGCCTGGTTGCTGCATCAACCCGCCGTTACGGCCGTGCTCACCGGCGTCCGCAATGCCGGGCAAGCCGTCGCCAATGCCCGGGCAGCCGACATCCAGCTGGACGCGGCTACCCTGCGTGAACTCGATCTTGCCACGAGCCCCGTCAAGCACGCCCTCGGCGCGAACCCGGATCTGTGGCAAAGCGGTAGCGCCTCGCGCTACCGCTAAGTGTGAAGACAGCGGCTTGTGGCCGCAGTGCTTACCAGCGCGAACTCTCTTGCGGCGCTTCGGAGAAGAACGGCGAATGCCGCGAGGAGTCACCGCGGCGACGCACGGCGCTGGGTTCGGAGAGAATGACGTTGAGCTCGAGCACGTCGCAGCCGCCCTGGCTTTCGACGTTGACGCTCACCTGGTCGAGATCGATCTTCTCGTACTTGGCGAGCACCTGCAGCAACTCTTGGCGCAATTGAGGCAGGTAGTTGAGCTGACTGCGCGAGCGGCCCTCGCGCGCCACGATGATCGAGAGCCGGTTCTTCGCCACACTGGCGGAAGCGGCACCCGAGCCCGGTCGGCGAAAATAGTCCAGCCACGCCATGTTCATCAACCTACCGCCGCGAGGGACGTTTCATTGTTGGTGCCGAACATGCGTTGGAAGAAGCCGCGCTTGGGTGCCTCGAGGAAGCGCTGCGGGCGATCTTCACCCAGGAAGCGGTGCACCACGTCGAGGTAGGCCTGCGCCGCCTCATTGGTCGGATCAAAGATCACCGGCACGCCGGCGTTTGACGACTGCAGCACGAGCGGAGACTCGGGGATGGCTCCCATGAACTCGATGCCGAGCAGGTCGATCACGTCCTTGTGCGAGAGCATCTCTCCCTTGAGCACGCGCGCCGGGGAATAGCGCGTCAGGAGCAAGTGCGTCTTGACCGGATCCATGCCCATCTCGGCGCGATGCGTCTTGGCGTCGAGCAGGCCGAGGATGCGATCCGAGTCCCGCACCGAGGAGACCTCGGCGTTGGTCACCACGATGGCGTGGTCGGCAAAATACATGGCCATGTGGGCGCCGTGTTCGATGCCCGCGGGCGAGTCGCAGATGATGTACTCGAAGCCCGCCTTCTTCAGGCCGTCGATCACGCTCTCCACCCCGGCACGCGTGAGCGCGTCCTTGTCGCGCGTCTGGGACGCGGGCAAGATGAACAGGTTTTCGAGGCGCTTGTCCTTGATGGCGGCCTGGCGCAGCGTGGCTTCGCCACGGATCACGTTGATCAAGTCGTAGACGACTCGGCGCTCACAGCCCATCACCAGATCGAGATTGCGCAGGCCGACGTCGAAGTCGATGGCAACGGTGCGATAGCCCATCGATGCCAGTCCTGCCGCCAAGTTTGCCGAGGTCGTGGTTTTACCCACGCCACCCTTGCCTGAAGTGACTACGACTACCTTTGCCAAAATTTGTTTCCCTCGATGGAGTTGACTCGCTCGACCGTCGAGCTTGGCCCGAGAGCCACCTCTTGGCCTTTATAGAATCAGCGATCGCGGGGCCAAATTTTGCGCGTCAAAAATTTTGCGGCGCGGCAATCTCGAGGGGAGGGCAGCGAAAACGCGGACAAACGCGCTGCTTCAGAGGGATGTGATGAGCAGACTGTCGCCGTCCAGGTGCGCCCGGGCGGGCTTGCCACGCTGATTTTTGGGAATTTGATCTGCCATCAGGTAGCGCCCCGCAATCGACAGGAACTCTGCCTCGAGGCCCAGGCAGAAGATGCTCACGTCCGAGTTGCCCTGAGCTCCCGCGAGAGCTTTGCCGCGCAACGGCGCGTAGACGTGAATGTTCCCGTCCGCGATGATCTCTGCGCCGACGCTGACGGGCGCGAGCACCACCAGATCGCCGCCGACGGCGTGGATGACCTGCCCGCTGCGTACCGGTGTGGTGACGGTCAGCCCCGGGAGCGGCGGCTCGGTCGCGTCGCTCAGCTGGGGGTTGGAGCTGGCGTTGACGGGCGCTGGGGCGCCCGCGTTGGCGTCGAGGACGTTGAAGCTCGAGCCGCGCCCCGGGTCCGCTGCTGCCGGCGCCTCCTCTTCGTGCGTGATCAGGCGCGCCTGAGCGCGACCCTCCGCCCCGCGCGGGCGTGCGTCCTTGCCATCTCCACGGGCGGAGGCGCCGCGAGGAGAGGCGAGCCCGCTCTGCAGGACGGCCCAGCCCGCGGCCACGGCCTGCACCTGCTGGGCGTCGGTGGGGTTGCGCACCGCGACGGGCACGAGCCGATGCCGGCGCAGGAGGTCGGCCAGGCCTGCGAGATCGATGCGCCTCTGCCCGAGCTCGGTCAGATCGACGAGCATCGGCGCGTACAGGAAAAACTGCGGCATCAGCCGCAGATGGTCGGACAGCTGCTTCTCGACGGCATCGAGGTCCTCGGTCAGCATGTACAGCAAGGTCAACGCCGGTGCGGTGCCCTTGAGCCGAAACGCCTGCTGCCCGCGGCTAACAACGGGGTCGCTCATGCCGGCGAGGGTATCCTAAAGCGGCGGCACTGCCTATAGCGGCAGAACCCCACGGCGGCAGAGCCCTGCAGCGGCAGAGCACCAGCGCCGGCGAGCTCTATCGCGGCAGAGCCCTAGAGCTGAAGAGACTGGGCAATCACCGTGCTCAGGTACAAGCCCTCCGGGAATGCGGCGGGCACGGGATGGTCGACGCCTTGCGTGAGCCGCTCCAGCACCACCGAACGCCGCCCCGCGTCGCGCGCGCCCAGCGCCAGCGCCCGCGTCAGCTCCGGCATCCCGAGTGCCGCCGAGCACGAGCAGAGCACGACCAGGCCGCCCTCTCGGCAGGCTCGATGCGCGCCACTGGCGATGCGCCGCATGGCATCGCCCGCGCGCGCGCGCGACCCCCGACCGGGGGCGAGCTTGGGAGGATCACACACCACCACATCGTAGCCGCCGGGCTCGCGTGCGAGCTGCTGCTGCGCGTCGGCTTCCACGAAGCGGATGCGCTCGGAGAGGCCGTTTTCCGCGGCGCAGCGCGCCGCCACCTCGAGCGCCGGCCCGCTCGTGTCGACGGCGACGACCTCCGAGGCTCCGCCGCGTGCCGCCGAGAGCGCGAGGCTGCCGGTGTAGCAATAGGCGTCCAGAACGCGACGCCCTGCGCTGAGCTCCTCCAGCCGCGCCCGGAGCGGCCGCTGATCGAAATAGAAACCCGTCTTCTGCCCCAGCGTCAGCGGTATCCGATAGCGCAGCCCCCGCTCCAGAAACTCGAAACCGCTGAGTTGGCGGTCGCCGCGTCGCACGCCGAGCTCGGGCGTGAAGCCCTCTTGCTGGGCCGTACGCAGCGAGGTGCGGTCCACGATCGCCCGGGGCGAGAGCCGACGCTCGAGCAGATCGAGAATGTCCCTGGAGCGCTGCACGAGGCCGATCGACCCCCATTGCACGGCCAGGCAATCGCCGAGCTGATCGACGATCAGCCCCGGCAGGTCGTCGCCTTCAGCGTGCACCAGGCGCAGGCCCGTGGTTTCGGCGTTGGGCAGCTGCAGCCGGCGCCGCCGTTCGAGCGCGAGCTCCAGGCGCTCGGCAAACAGCGCGGCATCGATCGGCCGCCCGGGGCCGCGCGTGAACAGCCGGACCCCGATCGCCGAGCCCGGCGAGTACAGCCCGCGGCCGAGGGGCACCCCGCGTGGATCGCAGACCAGGACCTCGGCCCCCGCCTCCGGCTTGGCGCCGCTCCAGCGCGCCGCCGCCTGGGCGAACACCCAGGGATGGCCCGCCCAGATCGGCTGCACGTGCCCGGGCTCGAGCGTCAGCTGCGCCAACGCTCCACCCGTTGCGGACTCAGACGGCTTCGACATGTTTGGCCGAACCCCATCTGCCCGCGATCAGCGCCACGCCGCAGAAAAACGCCGCCGTCCAGCCCCACGTGCCGAGCAGGCTGCGCTCGATCAGAAAGCCGGACAGCGTGCCCGCCACGATGCTGGCGACCGACGACAAGGTCTGCGACAGCCCGAGCACCACGCCCTGTTCTTCTCGTCCGACCACCTGCGTGGTGATGCTGGTGAGACAGGGCCGCAGCACGCCATTGCCGAAGGCCGAAAACGTCATCGCCAGGAGCAGGGGAGCCACCGGTTCCACGTAGCCGAGCAGCGCATACCCGATGCCGAGCGACAACAGACCGGCGCTGATCAGCCGCCGCTCCTTGAAGACCCGCACCAGGCGCCCGAGCATGCCGCCTTGAATGATGATGCCGAGCAAGCCCGAGAACGCGAACAACCAGCCGATCTCGCTGGGCGTGAACGGGTGCCCGTGCCAGGTGAAGCGCCGCTCGGCGTACAGGGCGAAGCCACTGATGAACATGTAGAAGGCGAGCTGGTACAGGAAAAATTCGGTCAGCACACCGCCCAGCACCGGACGGCGAAAGAACGCCGGGTAGCGATGCCAGGAGAGCAGGCCGAGGCGCTTGCCGCCGGGCATGCCGCCGAGGTCGGGGGCCGCTCCCTGGGCAAGAGCGCGCGCACGCGCTGCCGGATTGTCCGGTGGCAGCAGCGTCCACGTGCAGATGATGCTGGTGAAGGAGAGACCGGCGGCGACGTACAACGGCGTGCTCATGCCGTGGCCCGACAAGGCAGCGGTGATCGCAGGCCCAATCAGGAACCCCACACCAAACGCGATGCCGATCAGAGCCAGCGAGCGCGCCCGGTTCTTGGGCTCGGTGTTGTCCGCGATGTACGCCTGCGCTACTCCCAGATTGCCTGCGGTCAGGCCGTCGAGCACGCGCCCGAGGAAGACCATCCAGAGCGCGTGCGCGCCCGCGATGCACAGAAATCCGATCAGCGTGCCCGCTTGGCTGAGCAGCAAGACGCGCCGGCGGCCGACTCGGTCGGAGAGCGCACCGAGCACCGGCCCCGCCAGTGCCTGACAGGCGGCGTACACCGGGATGAGCAGTGCCGCGACCTGCGCCGAGGCGCCAAACGTCTCCGCGTACACGGCGAGCAGGGGCAGCACGATGCTGAGACCCAGCACGTCGACGAGGACGATCAGGAAGATGGGCAACAACGAAGCTCGCCGCGGCCCCGGGTCGGTTCCGGGAGGAGCCGGAGGAGTGGAGCCCGGAGCGGACCTCGAGACCGATCCTGGAGGCGCGTCTGAAGGAGCGTCTGGAGTAGCGCCCGAAGAAATGGGTGGAGCGGCTCTTTGAGCCAGAGGTGGAACCGAAGCCGTCACGGCCCTATTCATCGCCCGCGGCGGCTGCGGCTGACAAGGGCTCGCCGCCCGGCCGCCACCCGCTTGCCCAAAAAAGGCGCTTGGCTGAGCCCGAGAAAGACGCAGATCGCGGCAAAAAGTGGCGCAAAACATCACCTTTGCGGCCAATTCCGAGTGGGGCCGGGGCAGACTGCGGGTCTACCGCGCGGTAGACTGCTCGGTAGACACTGCGATGCGGCTTGACAGGCCGCGCGCTCCGACGTTTCACTCCCGCCCGGCGAGTGCGCGAAGATTCGATCGAAGATTCGACAGTGACGGGGTGGATTCGAGCGCACGCCGTGCTGCTCGCGGCATCCCTGCTGGTCGGGGGAGGCTTTGTTTGGCTGCTCAAAGCGGGTGCGTTACCCGTGGTGCCGCCCAGCACGGCGTGGGGCAGCGTACGCCCCTGGACTGCCGTCGCGTTCACACTGCTGTTTCTCGGCATTCACGTGCTGCGTTGCACGCGCTGGGCTCTGCTCATCCCCGAGTCGTATCGCCCCAAACTCAGTCTGACGCTGAGCATCGGTTTGATCGGCTACGGAGCGCAGGTGCTGTTGCCGTTCCGCCTCGGCGAGGCAGCGCGCCCCGCCCTGATCCATTCGCACACCCGGCTGCCTCTGGGTACGGCAGCGGGGGTCATCGGAGCAGAACGCGTCGTCGACGGCCTGGTGCTGAGCGTGCTCCTGGTCATCTCGCTGCTGTCGAGCACGCGCCTGAGCCCGCTTCCCGATCACATCGGTGAGTTGCCCATCCCTGCGGCGATCATCCCCACTCTGGCCTGGAGCGGGGTTGCTGTCTTTGGCCTGCTGTCGCTCGTGATGGCCGGGTTGTACGTCTACCAGGCGCCCGTGCGCCGCATGATCGAGCTGGTTTTGTCTCGAGTTTCGCCGAGGCTCGCGGCCTGGGCGGAGCGCACCACGGGCAGTGTGGTCAGCGGTTTCGCGTTCCTGCGAGAGCTGGATACGGCGCCCGCGTTTGCGCTGCTCACTGTCCTGTATTGGGCCGCCAGTGTCTCCGTGTTCTGGCTCTTGCTCTGGGGCGCCGGCGTGCCATCGCCCAGCTGGGTGCAGGCAGGCGTCGTGCTCGGTGTCCTGGGCCTTGGTCTTGCCGTGCCGAACGCGCCTGGCTACTTCGGCACGTTCCAGATCTCGGGCTACTCGGCGCTGGTGCTGTTCTACCCACTGTCGGTAGTGATGAGCGCGGGCGCGGCCTTTCTCTTCCTGCTCTACGTGATCCAGATGACGCTCACGTTGGCTGCTGCTGCCCCTGCGCTGCTCTGGATCAACCGATTGAACCGCTCAGTTCGGATGAATCGTTTGAGCCCGTTAAGTGAAATGAGCGGCCCGAGCCGGTCAACGCCTGCGCCGGCCCGGAGCCCGGAGGCGAAATGACTCGCAACTCTCAGCCCAGTGTGAGAATTTGAGAACCCCCCGAGCAGCGCCTTTCCGCGCTGCCTGTTCTATTCTCGACCCAAGTTCTGTACCCAAACGCCATGAGTGACCTTCGAGCGCACGCCGGAGACGGGACTTCAAGTGCCCCCCCGCGGTGAAGAGCTGAGCAGCTTCGCTCGTGGCCAAGCCGAACGTGTCGGTCGTAGCTGGGCGGGCCAGCTTCGGGCGTCCATTTTGCTCGAGAATCGTCGCGCCTGTGGCGGGTGGCCGGGCACGTTGAGCGAAGCTCGCGCGCACGTCGCCATCTCGGTCTTACCCTGGCTCGAAAGCCACGGGCAGCCAGCGGTTACTTCCGAACAATGCGAGGGCGCCGCGCGCCTGGTGTACGCTAGCGCGCGAAGCGCTTGGATGGAGAATCGAGACGCAGAGGAGGGGCCGTGAACATGCGGAGCTGGCAGAACCGGCGCACTGCGCGCACGGATCGCTGGAAGCGGGAAAACGATGCGCCTCGTCTGAACTCGGAGGTGCCGAATCTCGCGGCGCTACGCATGAATCTGGAAGAGTTCAGCGGTGGCCATCGAGTGGTGGGCACGAGTCGCATCCAGCACGTCGTCGTTGCCCAGGCCTCGTCGCGTTTCGAGATCCCCTGTGGCGACAGCAAGTGTGAGGAGGGCGGCCACGATCTGACTCGGGAGGCGCTCGGCCATCTGCGCGCTGCGGACGAGGCCTTCGGCGGGAGCAGCGTGTGCAGCGGGCGCGTCGGCGAGCGCGCCTGTGACCGCATGCTCGAGTATTCCTTCCAGGCCAAATACCAGGCCTGATCTGGCGGCTGACCGCACGGCCTGGCGGGTCGCGCGGGAACACCGGCGGGACCGCGCAAGCGTTGGATCGCCGAAGCACCAGGGCGTCGTGGCCTGGTCGAACGGTCTGGCCAGGGCGCCGATCGAACACCGGGGCGCGCTGAAACACCGCGAAGGACCGCCGGCTCATAGGGAGGGCGGGACCGGACAGCCTGCGCCTGGCGTGCTCGCCGTGAGCCCCAAGGACCCCGCGCCAGGAGCCGCTCCGACGAGCCCTCTGAGCCGTTTTTCCGTTTGCCATGAAATGGCCTGGGCGACGGTTAAATGCCCGTAGGAGAAGGTCGTAGTGTGCAGTGACCGTCCGACATGGCTGCATTCACCATCGGTCTACTGATCGACTACCTCGATAACGACTATGCGAGCTCGCTTTGCTTTGCGTTCTTCGACGAGGCGCGCTCGCGGGGCATGCGCTTTCTGTGCTTCGTCGGCCATGGACTGAACGTGCCCGGCGCGACGCCGGACGGAAGTAACCTCGCCTATCAACTCGCGAGCGAGCGCGTGCTCGATGCGCTCGTCGTCGCATCGCTCGGGATTCAGAGCACGGCGGAGGAGCAGCAGCGTTACCTCGAACGCTATCGCGGGCTGCCGCTCTGCACCTTGACGATGACCTGCCCGGGCGTGCCGAGTGTCTTGGTCGACAACGCGGCGGGCGTGCGCGAGGCGGTGCATCACTTGATCTCGGTGCACGGCCGCCGCCGGATCGCGTTCATTCGTGGTCCGGCCACCAATGAGGACGCGGAGCAGCGCTATCGCGGCTACGTCGAGGCCCTCGCCGATCGCGGCCTGCCGCTGGACGAAGCGCTGGTGGCGCCGGGCGCTTTTACGATGCAGTCCGCCCGGCGCGCGGTGAGCTTGCTCCTCGATACGCGCCAGGTCTCCTTCGACGCGCTGGTCGCGGCCAACGATACCATGGCGGCGAGCGCTCTGTTGGAGCTGCAAGCGCGCGGCATACGCGTGCCGCAAGACGTCGCGGTGTGCGGCTTCGACGACGTCGAGGACTCACGCTTCGCCGAGCCGCCGATCAGCTCCGTGCGTCAGCCCTGGCGGGCTCGGGCTCGGCTCGCCATCGACGCGCTGCTCGCGCAGCGAGATGAAAAGGCGCAGCGAGACGAACGGGCGCAGCGAGATGAAAAGGCGCAGCGAGATGAAAAGGCGCAGCGAGACGAACGGGCGCAGCGAGACGAACGGGCGCAGCGAGACGCCACGCAGCAGGCGAAGCGCCCGAGCGCACCCGCCCCGTCGGGCAACGCAGCAGCTCCGCCGGATCTCGCAGCCCTGGATCCCGTAGCCCTGCCGGATCCCGTATCCCTGGATCCCACGGCTCCGGATCCCGCAGCTCTGCCGGGTCAGGCGGCGGTCCGGGCAGCCCACGTCTTGGCCGCCGAATTCGTACCGCGCCGCTCGTGCGGTTGTGGCGTCAGCTTCGATCTGCCCCACACCGGTCGCAGTGGCCTGGGGCTGCGAGTGGCCAATTGGGACTGGCGTGTCAGTGCGGCGTCGACCTTGATTCGCGACCTTGCGCTGCGCGGCATCGAGGTCGCCGATGCGCCGGCCCGAGCCCTCGTCGAGTGCTACTGGGAGGAGATCAACGAACGCCGCGACGGCGGCTTTCTATTGTTGCTCGAGCAGGAGCTATCGGACCGCTTGCTGGCGCGCTCGAGCCTGTCGGCGTGGTACCACGGCCTGGTCCATCTGCGCGAGATCGTGCTGAACCGCCTGGCGGCGGACCCGCTGGCGTGTGCGCGTGTCGAGACGTTGACGCACCTGGCAGTGGAGCGGGTGAGCTACGCCGCGGAACGCCAGCAGGCCTTGCGCCGTCTCGATTTCGAGCGCCAGGGCCGCCTGCTCGCGCTCGCCGGTCAGGCCACCAGCACCGCTTTTGATCCCGAGGGCATCGGCGTCTCCCTGCGGCAGCAATTGCCGGAGCTCGGCGTGCCGAGCTTCTTCATTTCACAGTACCTGTCACAGGTGCCTGCGCCCGAGCTGCCGGCGCGCTCGCGCCTGATCATCATGCATGACGGGCGCCGTCGCGATCCTGTGCTCGGCAGCCGCGACTTTGACACGCGCGACCTCGTCCCCGGCGATTTTTGGCCGCAAGAGCACGCGATCGGATTTGTCGTCGAGGCGCTGCACTTCCAGAACGAGGCGCTCGGCTTCGCCCTGTTCGAGATCGGCCCACGCCAGGGGGCTGTCTACATGGCCCTGCGCGAACAGCTGGGTGCGGCGCTGGAGGGAGCCGCTCTGGTTCGACAGGTCGCTCGTCGTGCGGTGCAGCGCGAGCAGGCCGAACGCGCTCGCATGCAGGAGGAGCTGAAGGTCGCACGGCGCGTCCAGGTGTCGATTCTGCCGACGCGCTGGGCGATCGGCGGCCTCGACGTGGCCGCAGCGATGCGTCCGGGACAGTTGCCGGGCGCCGACTACTTCGACATCCGACCGGACGAGGAGGGGGCATGGCTGGCGCTCGGCAGCGCTCGCAGCGGCGGATTGGGACCCGGCCTGATGGTGCCGATGTTGCAGAGCATCGTGGCTTGCCTGTGCCACGGCGCCGTTTCGCAGGACCCCGAGCGCCTGCTCTTTACCGCTACGCTCGTGCTTCAGGAAAACGTGGAACAGCGCATGCGCGAGCGGCAATATTTCAACCTGCTCTTGGCTCGCTACTCCAAAAATGGGCGCGTGCGCTTCGCCTCCGACTACGCGGGCGTGGCGCTCTGCCCGTGGCATGGCGCTCCCGGGCGGCCTCCGGTCTCTGTGGTCGGGCAAAGCCCGCAGGCGGAACCCGTTTTTGGTGGAGACTTTTACCTCGCTCCGCACGATCTCTTGCTCTTGCACACGCAGGGCTTGACGCGCTCTTCGGATTTCGAGGACGCCCCGATCGCGGATGAGCAGATCGCGCTCGAGTTGGAGCGCAATCGCGCGAGCCCCGTCGACAAGATTCGCGACGATCTCTTGAACATGGTCCAACGCTGGTCGGGCAAACGAGCCGACCTCTCGGTGATCGTGGGTCGCCGTCTGGGGTCCGGGTAATGGGCGTGCGCATCGGCCTGCTCATCGAGTCTCTTTCCGATCGCTTCTGGCAGGAAATGGCCATGGCGGTCGACGCCGCGGCCCGGCGCCGCCGCGTGCGGCTGCTCGTGTTCATCGGCGGCACGCTGGATGCGCCGGAGATCGCTGCTCGCCAGGCCAACCGCTGCTATCAGCTACCGAGCAGCGAGTGCGTGGATGGCCTGATCGTGGCGTCGCTCGGTCCTTCGGCAGGCCCCGATCGCCTGGCGCAATACTTCGAACGCTATCGGCCGCTGCCCATGGCGGCGCTGACGGCGATGTTCGACAACGTGCCGAGCGTGTGCACCGATAACGTGAAGAGCATGCGCGATGCCGTCAATCACCTGATCGTCGTTCATGGCGCCCGCCGCGTGGCATTCCTGCGTGGGCCGCGCCTCAACGCCGAGGCGGAGATGCGCTATCAGGGCTACCTGCAGGCGCTCGAGCAACACGGTGTCGAGCTGGACCCGGCGCTGGTGCTGCAGGGCGACTTCACGGATACGTCGGGCGCCCGCATCGTGCGCGAGCTCGAGTTCAGCGTTGCCCCGCCGTTTGAGGCGCTCGTGGCCGCCAACGACAGCATGGCGATCGGGGCCCTGTCCGCGTTTTCGAGCCGCGGCGTTCGCGTCCCGGAGCAGGTGAGGGTAGTGGGTTTCGACGACGTTTCCGAGGGCCGCTGGGGCAAGCCATCGCTGAGCACCGTGCGCCAGCCGTTGCCCAGCCTGGCGGACGCGGCGCTCTCGCACGTACTCCGGCAGCTCGAGGGAGAGACGCCGAGTCCCCTCACCTTGGTCCCGGGGGAGCTGGTGCTGCGCGAATCGTGCGGGTGCCGGTCCATCTTCGACTCCCTGGGCCAGAGCCAGCGCAGCGCCCACGCGGACTCCGAGCCCAGCAGTCGTGTCGTCCGAGCGATCCCCACCGCGGAAGCGGCAGAGAAAGCCGCGGAAGCGGCAGAGAAAGCCGCGGAAGCGGCAGAGAAAGCCGCGGAAGCGGCAGAGAAAACCGCGGAAGCGGCAGAGAAAACCGCTGAAGCGGCAGAGAAAACCGCGGAAACGACGGAGAACACCGTATCGGCGTCCCGGCAGCAGCAGATCGCGCAGCGGCAACTCGAGCAACTGGAGCGGGAACTCGCGGACATCCAGCCCGCCGGCAGTGATGTCCTATCGCCGAAATGGCGCAAGGAGCTCGCCGAGACCTTCGTGCTCGATGTTCAAAGCTCCGGAGCTCGCGTATCCGAAGACCATTGTTTCGAGCGGCTCGACGAGCTGCTCTTTCAAGCGGTCTTGACGGGGCGCGAGCTGGGAGATTGGCAGCGCGTCGTTTCGGCGTTGCGCAACTCGCTGCCGACCGACTTGCGGGCGCGCTTTGACCCGCGCCTGTACCGCTATCGGGTACGTGTCGGCGACACCGCCGAACGACAGCAAGCGGCGTTGCGCATCCGCAGCGAGGCCATGTTGCATCAAACCATTGCTGCGGGCAGCGACGTGCTCGGCAGCTTCTCCGAGCCAGGCATGTTCGAGGCTCTGAGTCGGCATTTCCCCAGCATGGGCATGCTCGGTTGCTGGGTCTCCGTGTATGAGCCCAGCCCCTATTGGCCGCCCGAAGAGTCGCGGTTGATTTTTGCCTACCGCGATGGTGCTCGCATGGACCTGCCCGAGGCCGGCATCCCGTTTCCAACACGGCAGCTCGCTCCCGAGGACCTGCTGCCCGATCGCCCCCAGACGCTGACCGTGGCGCCGCTCTTCTTCGGCGATAGCCCCATCGGCCTCTTGCTGTTCGAACTAGGTCCGCCGCAGGGCCAGATCTACGAATGGCTGCGGGAGCAGATCAGCGTGGCTCTGCAGGGCGCTCGCCTGATCCGCCGCGTGGACGAAGAGGTGGCGGAACGCGAACGCGCCGAACGGCAGCGCCTGGCGCATGAGCTCTCCCTGGCCGCTCGCATTCAGGCCTCTGTGTTGCCTCAGCGCATCGAGGTCACGGGCCTCGATATTTCTGCCAAGATGGTGCCCGCCAGCGAAGTCGGTGGGGATTGTTATGACGTCCTGCCTTGTGCCGGTGGAGCGTGGCTCAGCATAGGTGACGTCGCAGGCCATGGTCTCGGTCCCGGCGTGGTGATGATGATGCTGCAGAGCAGCGTGGCCGCTGTGCTGCGCGCCAATCCGGACGTGTCGCCCGCCGCGGCGCTCGAGGTGGTGAATGCAGTACTGTTTGACAATCTCAAGCACCGTTTACAGCAAGGGGAACACGCCACCTTGATGCTGCTCCGGTACGAGACCAGCGGACACCTCCGCTTTGCGGGTGCCCACGAAGAGCCGCTCGTGTATCGGGCGAGGTCCGGCCGCTGTGAGTTCTTGCCGGCGCCTGGGCTCTGGGTTGGAATCAAGGCGGACGTGAGTGGCCAGATGCCGGAGAGCCAAAACCGCTTGGAGCCGGGCGATGTCTTGCTCTTGTATACCGATGGCGTTGTCGAGGCTCGCAATGCGCGTAAGGAGCAGTATGGCGTACAGCGCCTAGCACGCGAGCTCGAAGCCGTGCACGATGAGCCGGTGGAGTCCATTCGCGACCACCTGCTCGGCGCCGTACAACAGTGGATGGACGCCCAACGCGACGACATCACGCTCGTGGTTGCTCGCCAACAGGCTTAGGTCACGCGGCCCTCCGCTCCCGCCCGTGCACCACGAGACAGGGGTGCTCGGGCGCTCCGAGCTCCCAGTGGATGAGCTCTGCCGTGCCCCGGGCGCGGATGCGCCCGCCGTGGATGCCGAGCAGATGA
>Ga0315912_10000652_pt1 | contig 56512 bp, 42 predicted proteins | sample VfabasoilMG_FD_204469 | JGI IMG/M metagenome (GOLD analysis project Ga0315912, IMG submission 204469) | Garden soil microbial communities collected in Santa Monica, California, United States - V. faba soil | ecosystem: Environmental > Terrestrial > Soil > Garden | place: USA: California...
GTCTCGTTGTGGGGGGCTGCGGCGGCGTGGCCGCCTCGCCCCTGGCCCCCCGCGCGGCCGCCGCCCCCGCGCGGGGGGGGGGGGGGGGGGGGGGGGCCCGCCCCCCTGGCCTCGGTCCATCGAGAGTGTGGATTGGGAGCTTGTCGCTACCCCCTCACCCTAGCCCTCTCCCCACAGGGGAGAGGGGACCGACTGGGGGAGTTCGGGACCTATTGGCTCGCATGGTTGCCCTTTGACATCACAACTTCATGCGGAATCCGAGCAGGAACTCCCTTCCCGTGTGCGTGTACACCGAGCTGCGATCGCCCGTCGAGGACACGTACTGGTCGTTGAACTCGTCCGTCAGGTTCACGGCCTCGAAGGTGAGCGTGAACCTCTCGTTGATCGCGTAGCTCGCGGAGAAGTCGATGTTCGTCGTGCCCTTCGTGCCTTCGATGTCGTTGTTGTTGCGGCCCGGCACCGTCGTGAGGTAGTCGTCGCGATACGCGGCGGTCAGGCGCGCGCTGAACGGTCCGCGTTCGAAGTACAGGGTCGCGTTGTACGCATTCTGCGAGAGGCCGGTGAGGTCGGTCTTCAGCGAGTTCGCGCCGGCGGACGTCACGTACTGGATCTTCGAATCCACGTAGGTGTAGTTCAGGATCGCGCCGAAGCTGTTGAACGGCTCGGGCAGGAACGAGAACGGCTGCTGGTAGCTCAGTTCGTAGCCGCGCAACTTGCCGCCCGGGGTGTTCACCGGGATGTTGAACTGGAAGTCGTCGGTGGGCGAGGCGCCGGTGCCGGCGAGCAGGCTGTCGGGCAGTCCCGAGGTGTTGTACGGGCGCGTCTCGCGCGAGGTCTGCACGAAGCTCTCGATGTCCTTGTAGAAGTACGCCGCGGCGAGCGAGGCGCCTTCGTCGAAGTACCATTCCAGCGCGAGGTCGCCGGTCTTCGCGCGGAACGGATCGAGGAACGGATCGCCGCCGGTCACCACGCGGTTGCCGCCGCTCACGCTGACCGAGACGCCGGGCGTGAGGTTGCCCAGGCCCGGGCGTGCCATCACCTTCGCCGCGCTCATGCGCAGCAGCAGGTCGTCGCGCAGGCTCCACACCAGGTTCGCCGAGGGCAGGGTGTCGTTGTAGTCGCGATCCACGGCGGTGAGCGTGGGGGTCCCGTTGATCACCGCGAAACCCTGCGAGTGCTGCTTGGTCTTCACGTAGCGCACGCCGAAGTCGCCGCGCAGCGGGATACCGAAGGTGTCCACGTCGAACATGCCCATCAGGTATCCGCCGGTGTCGCGCTCCTCCACGCTGCGGTTGTTGCCGATCGCGCCCGAGGCGGTCTCGGTGAGCGTGAACGTGCCCGAGTTCGAGTAGATGTCGAACAGGTCCTGGAACGCCTCCAGGTCGGGCACCAGGAACGTATCGGCCGTGCCGCTGGGCAGGTCGAGGTTGTTGCCGAAGGTGACCAGGCGGGTGAGTTCGGCGAGGGTCGTGCCGGTGGGCAGGTTCGGCACGCTCACTTCCGAGGCGCGGCGCGATTCGGAGGTGTCGAATTCGTACTTCTTCCACACCACGCCGCCCTTGATCTTGAAGTTGTCGTTGACGTCCCACACGCCGTCGAGCTGGCCGTTGGAGAAGGTGTTGTCGGTCGCGTTGGGGCGCAGGCGGATCTCGGACTGGCCGTTCGCGAACACCCAGTTCGCGGGATCGGTCACGTCGAAGTTGTAGGCGAGCAGCGGGAGCCGGTCGTCGTCGCGGTAGTCCCACGAATAGCCGTCGGAGTTGGCGCGATCGAGCGTGATCGTGGTCTGGATCGGGTTGTCGAACGCCGACTTGGAATGGCCGACCAGGCCGGTCAGGTGGAAGTTCTCGCCGAAGTCGTGCTTGCCGCTGAAGGAGAACTGGGTGAACTTCGTCTCGAGCTGGTCGAAGCGCGATTCCACGCGCATGTCCACGTCGTCGAACAGGCCATAGGCGAGGTTGCCGTTCGGATCGACGAAGCCGTCGCGCACGATGGTCTGCGGCTTGCCGGCACCGGTGCGGCTGAAGGAGACCGCCTCGAGGAAGTTCTCGGTGCGCTCGGCGTCGAAGTCGGCGTACAGCAGGTCGAGGGTGAACTGGGTCTCGGGGTTGGGCTCGAACTGCAGCGCCGCGGTCACGCCCAGGCGTTCCTGGTCGTGGCCGAGCACGCCGTAGCGCGGGATGCGAGGATGGAACGAGGTGGCGAGGCGCGCCGGCGCGAACGGCGAGGACGCGTTGAAGTTGCCGCTGCTGGTGCCGCCGTCCCAGCGCACCGTGCTGCTGCCTTCCTCGGCGAGTTGGCGCTTGGTGTAGGCGATCGAGAGCAACGCGCCCACGGTGCCGTCGGCGAAGGTGTTGGAGATCAGCGCGGCGCCACGCGGGTTCCAGTCCTCGGACAGGTCGTTGTAGCCCTCCTTCGCGGCGAGCAGGGCGGTGAAGCCGTCGAAGTCGAACGGGCGCGCGGTGTTGAGGTCCACGGTGGCGCCGAGCGAGCCCTCGTCGATGTCGGCGGCCGAGGTCTTGTGCACCGCGATCTTCTTGACCAGGTCGGACGCGAACACGTTGAAGTCGAAGCCGCGGCCGCGGTTGTTGCCGCCCGAGGCGTCGGTGCCGCCGGTGGTGCTCAGGCCTTCCATGCCGTTCAGGCGCACGCGCGTGAACTGCGAATCGAGGCCGCGCACGGAGATGTTGCGGCCCTCGCCCGCGTCGCGCGCGATCGAGATGCCGGGCACGCGCTGCAGCGATTCGGCCAGGTTCAGGTCGGGGAACTTGCCGATGTCCTCGGCCAGGATGTAGTCGACCTGGCCCACCGTCTCGCGCTTGAGGTCGAGCGCGCGCTCGAGGCTGGCGCGGTAGGTGACCACGATCTCGCTGAGTTCGGTCGCCTCTTCCCGTTTCGCCTCGTCGGCGGACGTGGCCTCGCCCGGTGCCGCGGCGGCTTCGGTCGTCGATTCCGCGGCGGGCACGGCGGGCGGAGCGGACTGCGCGCGCAGCGTCGCCGGTGCCGCGTACAACGCGAACGCGATGGCCGCGGTGAGGACGGCGGTGGCCGGACCTGGTTGCTTCGAGGCATTGATGGTGTGCACGACTTGAACCCTCCCGTGTCTTTGGTCGGCCGGCGTCAGGCGACGGCTCGGGGCAATAAACGAACCCTCGGATTGACACCGGTATCATTTCACACTAGAAAAGAATGACACCGGTAGCAACCGAGACTAGCAAACACCGCAGTGCAGCAACAAGCGGGGGGTCCCGGGGCACGAAACGGGTGGGTCGGGGACGCCTCGGCGGGGCGCCGGCGGCATCGAAAAAGCGCATGATCCCGGGCGGCGGCGCCGGTACCGGGCATGCAAGGAGGCGGCATGGATAGGGGTTTCGTGTGTTTCGGCGAACTGCTGCTGCGCCTGGCCGCACCGGGACACGAGCTGCTGCTGCAGACACCCAGGTTCGAGGTGCAGGTCGGTGGCGCGGAGGCGAATGTCGCCGTCCAGCTCGCACGCCTGGACCATGGCGTGCGCATGGTCGGCACGCTGCCGGCGAATGCACTGGGCGAGGCGGCGCGCGGCGAACTCCGTCGCCACGGCGTGGACGTGCGCCACGTGCGCTCCGGGCCCGGCCGCATGGGCCTGTACTTCCTCGCGACGGGTGCCGGCCATCGTCCGAGCGAGGTGCTGTACGACCGCGCCGACTCCGCGTTCGCGCGCGCCTCGCCCGATGCCTACGACTGGCCGGCCGCGTTCGCGGGCGCGAGCCACTTCCACGTTTCCGGCGTGACCCCCGCCGTGGGCCCGAACGGCGCCGCGGTCGCCATCGCCGCGGTGCGCGCGGCGCGCGCGCAGGGCATGCACGTGTCGTTCGACGGCAACTTCCGCGCGAAGCTCTGGCAGGCGTGGGAGGGCGATGCGCGGGCGATCCTGCGCGCGATCATCGAACAGGCCGACCTCGTGTTCGCCGACCATCGCGACATGGCCCTGGTGCTCGGCCGGTCGTTCGACGATGCCGCGCCCGAGCGCGTGCACGCCGACGCGGCGCGGGCGGCGTTCGAGGCTTTCCCGAACCTGCAACGGATGGCCTCGACGCTCCGCACCCAGCACAGCGTGGACCAGCACGAGCTCGCCGCGGTCATGCTCACGCGTGCCTCGGCGATCACCCTGCCCGCGCAGTCGATCACGCGCATCGTGGATCGCATCGGAACGGGCGATGCCTTCGCCGCGGGCGTGCTGCATGGGTTGGCGCTGGATCGTGGCGACGAGCAGAGCCTGCAGCTCGGCCTGGCGGCGGCCTGTCTCAAGCACGCCATGCCGGGTGATTTCGGGCTCGCCACGCGCGAGGACCTCGAGGCCTTCGTCGGGGAGCGACGGTTCGACGTGCGGCGTTGATGGGCGGAAAGCGGGCGTGATCGCCGAGGTGCCGAGCACGCTCGGCACTACGCGCCAATCGGTGACCGTAGACCGTAGGCCGGAGTGCGCCACAGGCGCTCTCCGGAGCACTGGACTGGGACGCCGAGCGCCGGAGAGCGCCGGTGGCGCTCTCCGGCCTACCGATACGGGGCGTGCTCGCGGCTGCACGGCAGGGGGTTCGCCGACTGCCACAATCCCGTACAGTCACGCGCATCGCCCGTCGCACCGCCATGAGCACCGGCAGCCGATCAACCGCGCGCCAGAGATCGACCCCTTCGCGTCGGGATGCTCCCGCCCAGCGCGGCGCACCGCTGCGTTGCCGGCTCGTCCGGCGTCTCGCGGGCCTGCGCGCGCTGTTCGCGTTCGTCGAGCGCTTCGGTCGCGACCAGCGCCTGGGCGCGCTGGATCGGAACGCCATCGCGGTGGTGTTCGAGGAACTGTTCACGAACATGGTGCGCCACAACGCGCGCGCCACGGGCGTGATCGCGCTGGACCTGCTGCGCCAGGGGCCCGTCGTGCGCGGTCGCATCGCCGATCCGCGCAGTCGGCGGTTCGACGTCACCGCGCGTCCCGAGGTCGACGTCGACCAGCCGCTCGCGGCGCGGGAACCGGGCGGGCTCGGCCTGCACCTGGTGCACCACCTCGTCGACGAACTCCAGTACCGATACCGGGACCGGCGCAGCACCATCACGTTCAGGCGCGCGCTGGTCGACTCGCCGTGACCCCAGCGGTGCGACGACGGCTCACGCGCGCTCCAGCACCATCGCCATCCCCTGGCCCACGCCGATGCACAGGCTGACCACGGCGTACCGACCCCCGCGCCGATGCAGTTCCCGCGACGCGGTCAGCGCCAGTCGCGCGCCCGAGGCGCCGAGCGGATGCCCGATCGCGAGCGCTCCCCCGTTCGGGTTCACGCGCGGATCGGCCGCATCGAGCCCGAGCAGCTTCAGGCAGCCCAGCACCTGCGCCGCGAACGCCTCGTTGATCTCGATCACCTCGACCTGGTCCAGCGTGAGCCCCGCGCGCGCCAGCGCCTTGCCGATGGCCTGCACCGGACCGATGCCCATGATGCGCGGCTCCACGCCGACCACGGCCGCGCTCACCACGCGCGCGAGCGGCGCACGCCCGGCGCGCACGCCGGCCGCGTGCGAGCCCACGACCAGCGCCGCGGCGCCATCGTTGATGCCCGAGGCGTTGCCGGCGGTGGTCACGCCGCCGGGGTTCAGCGGATCGAGGCGCGCGAGCGCCTCGTAGCGCGTGTCCGGACGCGGATGCTCGTCGGCGTCCACGCGCCGCGGCGGCAGCTTGCGTCCCTGCGGCACCTCCACGCACAGCAGCTCGTCGGAAAAGTACCCGCTCGCGCGCGCGGCCTCGTAGCGCGCCTGGCTCGCGACCGCATACCGATCCGCCGCCTCGCGCGTGATGCCGAACTCGGCCGCCACCTCGTCCGCGGTCTCGGGCATGGCGTGGTTGCCGTGCAGCGCGGTCAGTCGCGGATTCGGGAAGCGCGCGCCGAGCGCGGTGTCGTAGCCCACCAGTTCCCGGCCGTAGGGCGTGGCGGACTTGCCGATCACGAACGGCGCCCGGCTCATGCTCTCCACGCCGCCGGCCAGGTACAGCTCGCCATCGCCCGCGCGCACGCAGCGCGCCGCGTCCACCACCGCGGCGAGACCGCTCGCGCACAACCGGTTCACCGTCTGCGCCGGCACCGAGACCGGCAGCCCCGCGAGCAGCAGCGCATGGCGCGCGATGTTGCGGCCGTCCTCGCCGGACTGGCACACGCAACCGAGCAGCACCTCGTCGATCTCCCCGCCGCGCGGCCAGCGCGCGACCAGCGCGGCCAGCACCTGCGCCGCGAGATCGTCCGGTCGCACCGCCGCGAGCGCACCCGCGTGGCGGCCGAACGGCGTGCGCAGGCCGTCGTAGAGGAAGGCGTCCGTCATGGGGCGGCTCCGATCGGGCTTGAAGCGCGACCTTATCGGTGATGCATGCCCCGCGTCACCTCGACGCCCGTCGAACCCATGTAGGAGCGCGCTTCAGCGCGCGATCCTTTCGCTTCGCGGATGCGCTCGGATCGAAGAGCTCGCGCGCTGAAGCGCGCTCCTGCATCGAATGCGGGGCGCATTCGCGGGACGAGAGCGATTCGCGCGCTCAATGATCGAAGCTGAGCACCCGCGTCACCTGCCATGCGCCGTCGCGGTGGCGCCACACGTGCGCGAACTGGAACGTGCCGCAATCCATCGTCCCGTTCTCCACGTGGCAGAACGTGTGCGCGCCGCGCTCGACCGCGCCGTAGTCCCCGATGGGATACACCTCGAGCGACCCGGGCACGAGTTCGCGCCGGATCTTCTGGTCGCGCCCGAACAGGCGCTTGAAGCCGGCGGCGACCGTGGCATGGTCCTGGAGGCCCTCGCGGTCGTGATAGAACTCGAGGTCGCCTGCGAAGTACGGCATCAGCCGGTCCAGGTCCTGGGCGTTGAACGCCGAGAACATGTCCGCATCGAGGCGCGAGATGGTCTGGAAGAGCTCGCCGCTGCGCGCGCGCGCGGCCTTGTCGGCGGCGTCATCGGCGCCGGCACGCGGGGCGACCAGCAAGGTGCCGCAGGCGAGGACGGCGAGCAGCGCCCGGTGCAACAGCACCGCGATCGTCGGATGCATTCGCACGATCGCTCAGCCCAGCCGGCGCGAGATCGCGAAGAACGCGAGGTTCGCCACGCCCATGGCGCCGGCGATCCAGGCGATCACGCCGGGCGTGATGTCGTGCCAATCGGCGATCTGGATGCCGCCGAAGGCGATCGCGAGCGCGACGAAGGTGATGCCCGAGCGCAGGCTCGCGTGCCGGCGCTGGCTCTCCTCGCTCTGAACGATGGTGCGCAGCAGTTCGTCCGAACCGCCGGCGCGCAGCAGTTTCAGGCGCGTGAGCGCGTCGATCACCGCCTTCAGCACGTAGGCGATGCAGACGAACATCACGATGGGGACCAGGCCGTGCAGGTTCATGGGGACTCCGGATGCGGTGGGAAGTGGGGGATACGACCTGTACCGATACCGATAGCCCCGCGCCGGTTGCAGCGCGCGCATCCCGACCTGCAACCACGGAGGCCGGGCGCGTATCTTGTAGCGCGTGGACACTGGGGAAACGCCATCGGACCGGGACCTGGTCGCGGCCGTGCTGGCCGGGACCGCGGGCGCGTTCGAGCGGCTGGTGCGCGACCATGAACGCCTGTGCTGGCACATCCTGCAGCGCCTGGTGCGCGATCCCGAGGAGGCGCGCGACCTGTGCCAGGAGACCTTCCTGCGCGTGCACCAGCGCCTGGCGCAGTACCGCCACGAGAGCCCGCTCAAGGGCTGGATCGGACGCATCGCGTACACCATCGGGCTGCGCCACCTCGAACAACGGCGCGTGGCGCTCGCCGGCACGCTGGATGGCGAGGCCTCGGCGCACGCCCTGGAACTGGAGGCCGACGCGGGCGAGGTCGAAGGCGCCTACCTCGAGCGCGAGCGCGCCAGTCGCGTGCACGCCGCGATCGATGCGTTGCCACCGCTGCAGCGCACGCTGCTCACCCTGTACCACCTCGACGAGCTGTCCATTCCCGAGATCACCGGCATCACCGGCCTGCCCTCGGGTACCATCAAGAGCCATCTGTTCCGCACCCGCGCGAGACTCGCCGGGCTGCTCGCGGAGCCGGCTGGAGCCTGCGCATGAATCCGAAACCGCCACGCCCCCACGACGACCCCGGTGCCGATGCGCCGATCACGGAGTCCGCCTGGAACGCGCAGGAAGCCGCGATGGCGGGCGCGCGCGACGCCTCGCTCGACGCCGAACGCTACCGGGCGCTCGCGCGCGCGATCTCGACTTGGCCCGAAGTTCCGGCTCCCATCGATCTCGCGGGCGCCGCCGTGCGTGCCGTCGAGCAGGCGCAGGCACGCGAGCGCGCGCGCCGCGAGGCCCTGAACGGCCGCCTTGAGCGCACCCTGCTGGCTTCGCTGTCCTCGGTGTTCGCCGCCGCGGCGCTCGCCGCCGTGATCATCTACGGTGCGGAATGGCTCGCCCTGCTGGCGGCGCACGTGCCGCTGCTCGATGGCTGGATGGGCGTGCTGCTGGCGTGCATCGTGGCGATCCACGCGCCCGACGCGTGGCGGCGCCTGCGCAGCCTCGAACCCGGCGTCGCCCTCGCCGACTAGCCCGTAGGCTGGAGTGCGCGCAAGGCGCGCTCTCCGGCGCTTTTCTAGCCCGTACCCGTAGGCTGAAGTGCGCGCAAGGCGCGCTCTCCGGCGCTTTTCGCTAGCCCGTACCCGTAGGCTCGAGTGCGCGCAAGGCGCGCTCTCCGGCGTTTTGCGCGATTTGCGGAGGCCCGAGCCAGAGCCGCGGAGAGCGCCTGCGGCGCACTCCGCGCTACGACTCCACCGCCACAGCAGCGCGCAGCGGAGCAACCTCCGCTCTACACGGGGCGGGTCGTCGCGGATCGGTGATCGCGCACACCCCGTCGCGCCGTGCTACCCGATGCCAGGACATCACCCATACTCCGTGCCACGCCCCTCCCAGCCGACGAGCACGCCCATGACACTCCGCAAGGTCGCCCTCCTGATCGCGGCGACGCTGCCCACCACGGCCGCCGCCGCGCAGGGAGCACGCTCGGGCGACGCCTCGGCCATCGATGCCCTTTACCCCGCGATCGAGGCGTTGTACATCGACCTCCACCGCCATCCCGAACTCGCCTTCCAGGAGCAGCGCACGGCGGCGACGCTGGCGGCGCGCATGAAGGCGCTGGGCTTCGAGGTCACCACCGGCATCGGCGGCACCGGAATCGTCGCGATCCTGGATAACGGCCCGGGTCCGGTGGTGATGCTGCGCACCGAACTCGACGCGCTGCCGATCGAGGAGAAGACGGGACTGCCGTTCGCGAGCACGGCGACGACGAAGAACGACGCGGGCGAGACCGTGCCCGTGTCGCACATGTGCGGGCATGACCTGCACATGGCGGCGTGGGCCGGAACGGCCGAGCGAATGGCGCAGCAGCGCGATCGCTGGCGCGGCACGCTGATGCTGGTCGGGCAGCCGGCGGAGGAACAGGTCGCCGGCGCGCGACGGATGCTCGCCGACGGCCTGTTCACGCGCTTCCCCAAGCCCGACTTCGCGCTGGGCATGCACGTCGAGCACGGCCTGCCGGCCGGCGTCGTCGGCTACCACGCCGGCTATTTCCGCGCGAACTCGACCAGCCTCGACCTCGTCCTGCACGGCAAGGGTGGCCATGGCGCGTTCCCGCACCTCGCGGTCGATCCGGTGCTGATCGCCGCGCGCACGGTGCTCGGCCTGCAGACCCTGGTCTCGCGCGAGAACAATCCGCTCGATCCCGCCGTGGTCACCGTGGGCAGCATCCACGGCGGCAGCGCCTGGAACATCATCCCCGACCAGGTGAAGCTGCAGATCACCGTGCGTTCGCTCGATCCTTCGGTGCAGCAGCGGCTGATCGCCGGCATCGAACGCACGGCGAAGGCCGAGGCGCTTTCCGCGAAGGCCCCGAAGGAGCCCGTGCTGGAGACGAAGTCGAACACCGACGCCGTCTACAACGATCCCGCGCTGACCCTGCGCATGGCCGCGGCGGCGCGCACGGCGCTCGGGGACGCGCGCGTGGTCGAGATGCCCGCGCAGATGGGCGGCGAGGATTTCTCGCAGTTCGGCCTCGCGGGCGTGCGCGCCGTGCTGCTGCACGTCGGGGCCGTCGATGCCGCGAAGCTGGAGGCCGCGCGCACCTCGGGCCTGCCGGTCCCCGGCGTGCACTCGGCGCTGTTCGCACCCGAACGCGAACCGACGCTGAAGGCCGCGATGGCCGCGGAAGTGGCGATCCTGATGGACCTGATGAAGCGCGAATAGGCGCGCGGCGTTTTCGGTGCACCGCCGCATCGCTCCCGTGCCCGTCCGGTGTCCCCGCTGTCGTAGGTGCGCGCTTCAGCGCGCGATCTTTTCAATGTGCGACGGCATGCGGGCGCGGGTCGAAAAGATCGCGCGCTGAAGCGCGCTCCTACACGGGGTTGCGGCGACTGCGACGGGCGAACCGCGCGGCTCAGCGCTTCTCGTACCGGTAGTTCACGCCGGCACGGCTCGCGCGACTCGCATTCTCGACCTCGAGGTTCCAGCGCCGCGACAGCAGGTAGCGCAGCGTCACCACCTCGCCGGGCGTGAACAGGCCCACGCCGTAGCTGATGAACAGCCGCGGCGAGAGGTACTTGCCGACCGAGAAGGCCGCGCCGCCGAGCGTGGCGTTCTCGCTCACGCTCGCGTCCACGCCCATGCGCGCGCCCACGCTGCGCGCGAGCACGTCGCCGGCGGCCGTGCCCATCGCGCGCGCCGCGCCGTTCACCATGGCGCCTTCGCTGCCCTTCAATGCATTCAGTGGACGGCCGGTGACGAGGTAGGAGAGCGCATCGCCCTGCGCCATCGGCGGGACCGAATACACGCTCAGTACCGGCGCGTTCGCGCGTCCGCTGACGGCCACGCCGGCCTGGACCTCGCCGATCGTGCGCGCGGCGCGAAGATCCAGCCCCGGGTTGTCGAGCGCGGTGGCGGCGAACAGCAGGCGGCCGCGTTCGATGGTGAGGTTCTGACCGTAGGCGCGATAGCTGCCGGCGAGCGTGAGCGAGCCGCGGCCGGTGGTGACCTGGCCCGGACGATCGCGCACGGTGAGGCGCCCGCTGACGCTGCCGTCGAGCCCGTAGCCGACGATCTTCACGTCGTCGCCCAGCAGCACATCGACCTCGGCCTCGAAGGGCAGGGCAGCGTCCGCGGCCGGCGCCGCCGGACGATCCAGCACGACCACGTCGCCCGAGCGGCGCAGCGTCGGGCCGCCGGGCAGGCGCTCGGTGTCGATGCGGGCCTTGGGTATGCCGAGCTCGCCACCCAGGCGATAGCCGTCGGCGGTGCGCGTGAGCGTCAATGCCGGCGAGGCCACCACGCGCGTCGTCGGCGTGTCGAGCACGGTGAAATCGCTGCCCTCCAGCTGGATCGAGAGCGGTTCCTCGCGCGACAGGCTGCCGCTGCCATGGACCTTCAGCACGCCGGCGCCGGAACGGACCTGGCCTTGCACCGACAGGCTGCGCGCATCGGGGAAGGTCAGGGCAAGCGCACCGTCCGACAAGGTGATGCCCGCACCGGGGAGTTCCGCGCCCAGCCCCGTCAGCCGTGCCGAACCGCCGATCTCGGGCGCGTCGCGCGTGCCGCCGAGCGCCAGGTCGGACGAGAGTGCGCCACGGACGTTCGCGACGCGCGCGTCGAGCGCATTCAGGAAGGCGAGGTCCGGCATCGACACCAGCACGCGGCCCGACAGCGCCTGCGTGCGCGGGTCCATGCGCGCGTCCACGTCGAGCCTGCCATCGTCCTGGACCGTGGCATGCAGTTCCAGGTGCGCCCCGTCGGGTTGCCAGCGCGCATTCGCGACGACGGGGCCGAGCGCGAGCCGCAGCGGTTTCGCGCGTCCGCCCTGCTCGATCACCAGTTGCGGGATCTCGATTCGTCCCTCGCCGCGCGGATCGCCGCCGGGTGCGAAGGTGAAGCGTCCCTCGCCCGCGAGCTGGCCGGTCACGGCCAGGTCCGGCGGCGCTCCGGCGAGTGCCGCGAACAGGGCGATCGGCACCTCGCTGGCGCGGTACTGCACGCTGCTCTCGGACTGTCCACGCCAGGCCAGGTCCACGCACAGCCGACCGCCGCCCTGCTGCAGGCACAGGTCCCGGGCATCGAACACCTGGGCATCCGCGACCAGTTCCACCGGATGCACGAGCTCCCAGGCCGCGAGCTTCGGGGTCGCGAGCGTCAGGGACTCGAGCTGGCCACGCCAACCGGTTCCCGCGCGACCGCCCACGAGCGTCGCGTCCACCGCCGCCGGCGATCCGCTCGCGGCGAGCCGCAGCACATGCCGCGCGCCGGTGCCCTCGAAATCCAGCTGCATCCTCGTGTAGCGCGCAGTCCCGTATTCGGCGTCCGCGAGCGTCACTGCCGCGCGCCCGGCCGGCTCGAGCAGGTCGCTGAGCGCGAGGTCGAGGTCCAGGGTCGCGGCACGACCATGCGGCGTCGCGAGCCCCTCGCCGCGCAGGTTGCCCGAGAGGCCCACGCGCGGCCAGCGGCCGGTGCCGGACAGGGTGCCCGCGATCCGTCCGCGCAGGTCGGGCGACAGGCCGGACAGGTCGGCGAAATCGAGGGTCGCGGCCAGACGCGGCGAAGAACCGCCGTCGCCCGTGATCCTGAGCACGTTGCGGCCCGAGGCGAGTTCGAGCCGGCCGGAGACTTCCATCCCGTTCGACAGCGCGACCTGGCCGCTACCACGCAGCGGCCTGCCGCGCAGGCTGCCGCCGAGCTGCTTCAGCGCCAGCGTGGCGCTCGTGCCCGCCTCGGTGCGCGTGCCGGCGAGCGTCGCGTCGAGGTCGATGGCGCCCGGCCAGTCGGGCCACCAGTCGGAGGGATCGGCGCGCTGCGCCCGCAGCCGCAGGTTCCAGCCGAGGTCGGGATCGAGCACCACCTCGCCGCTTGCCTCGATCCGGCCCTGCGCCTGCGCGAGCGACAGCGTCTCGATCGCGATGCGCTCGGCGTCGCCGGACAGCCCAAGCTGCACCTGCACCGCACGGGCGTCCCGGGCCACGGACAGGTTCCCGTCCACGCGATAGCGCTCGGGGCTGCCGCGCAGGGCGATCCGGCCGGTGCTGGTCAGGGAGAGGCCGACCAGGTCCTCGGGAAGTTCCACGTGCTTCCACGCGAGCGCGAGGTCGGCATCGGGCTGCTCGCCCTTGAGCGCGATGGTCCCGCTCGCATCGAATTCGGCCGGACCGGTCGCGGTACGCACGCTGAGATCGGTCAGTGTCAGCAGTCCGGGCTTCACGGTGTAGTGCAGCGAGGGCAGCGTGAGCGCGTGGCCGTTCAGCGAGAGCGCGCCGAGCACGGCGCCGCCCTCGCGATCGCCCTGGGCCTCGAGATCCAGCGACAGCGACGACAACCGCGTGCCACCGGCCAGCGGTCGCGGATCGAACGTGGGCACGACGAGGTGCGCGGTCCAGGCCCGGCGCTCGCCGTCCTTCAGCGTGGCGTCCAGGGTCACGGCCGTGGGCGCGCTGAGCGCGAGCGTGGCGTGCGCGGTGCCGGCGCTGCCCGCCATGCGGAGCGTGCCGGTGTAGCGCTGGCCCGACAGCGGCAGGCTGAAGCGGCTGTCGAGCGTGGCGCAGGTCCACAGCGCGGTGTCGCAGCGAGCGTCCAGCGCGACATCGCCGTCGGGGACGCGCAGCGTGGCCTTGTGCAGGTTGAGTTCGGTGCCGCGCCACGCCATCCCGAACTCGAGCGCATCCACCTGCACCGGCTCGGCGGCGCGGTCGCGCCATTGCGCATCGCTGAACGCGACGCGCTCGAGCTCGATCGGCCAGGGCGCGCTGAGCGGCGTGTCGTCGGCGGCCGCCTGCGCGGCCGGTGGCGCCTCGCCCGGCGTCCGGCTCGCGCGCAGGTGCTCGATCACCAGTTCGTGCACGAGCACGCGCCCGAGCAGCAGGCGCGAGGGCGCGGCGCGGATGCGCACCGACGCCATCGTGGCATCGATGCCGCCCGCGCTCGCCTTCACCTCGCCCAACACCAGCGTGCCGCCCAGGCTGCCGGACACGGTTCCCACCGTGACCTGCCCACCGCCCGCGGCCAGCGCGCGGGCGAGCACGAAGCGCGCGCCCGCGGTCGTGTACAACAGCCAGCAGAGGCCGAGCCCGGCCGCGAGCAGCAGCACGATCGCGATCCGGGCGAGTCGTCGGCGCAGGCTCACAGGTCGGGCCCGATGGTGAGGTGCAGCTGCACGCCGCTCTCGTAGCGGTCGCTCACCGGCGTGGCGAGGTCGATGCGCACCAGCCCCACGGGCGATCGCCAGCGCAGGCCCAGGCCGGTGCCGAACTTCATCGCGATCGCCGACCTGTTGAACACGTCACCGGCGTCGACGAAGGCGGCCGCGCCCCAGGTGTCGCTGAAGTAGTGCTCGACTTCCGCGCTCGCCACCACCAGCGACTTGCCGCCGACGACCTTGTCCTTGTCGTTGCGCGGCCCGATCGCCTCGTAGCCGTAGCCCCGGATGGTGCGGTCGCCGCCGGCGAAGAAGCGCAGTTGCGGGGGGAGCTGCTCGAAGCGGTTCGCCGCCGTGGCGCCGAGCGCACCGCGCAGGATCAGCCGCCGGTGGTCCCCGAAGCTGGTGATCCATTTCGCGTCGGCGCGCACCTGCAGCAGGTGGCTGTCCGACAACACCGATTCCGCGGCCGCGCGCCCCACCAGCGAGGCCATGTACCCGTGGTGGACGAAACTCGGGTCGTCGCCTCGCTTGCGCACGAAGGCGAGCTCGGGGTAGAGCATCACCGAGCGGCCCTTCTCGTCGCCCACGGTGAAGTCGCCACCGAGCAGGTGCAGCCCGACGGTGCGCGTGTTGCCCCGCCACTGGCGCACCTCGCTCGCCACCAGTTCCGCGGTGCGGGCATCGACGCTGCTGGTGTGCTCGTCGCGCAGGCCGGCGCCGAGGTTGTAGCTGCGCTGGTTCGAGCCCGGTTGCGGCATCACGTACACCAGGTCCAGCGTGCGCAGGTTCTGCGCCAGCACCAGCGCGCTGCGCAGCTTGTGGCCGCGGTCGTTCACCCAGCGCCGCTCGTAGCCGCCCTTCACGCCCGGTCCCGTGTCGGTGCCCACGAACACGCCGCCGGTGTAGACCGTGCGCGGCGCGGGCAGCAGCTTGACCCGGATCGGCACCACGCCCTCGACGCTTTCCTCGAGCACCGGTTCGATGTCGATCGCGCTGAAATAGTCGGCATCGCCCAGGCGCTGCTGCATCGACAGCAGCAGGTCGCTGGTGTAGGGCGCCTCGTCCGGCCAGGGCAGGTAGCGTTTGAGAAAGCCCTCCCGGAACTGGCTGCCCTCGAAGCGCACGACGCCGATCCGGTAGCGGGTGCCGGTCTCGATCGCGAGCGCGATGTCGGCGCTGCGGCTGGCGCGCGTGACCTCGATCCGGTGCGTGGTGAGCTTCGCGTCGAAGTAGCCCTGGCCGATCAGCGCCGCCTGCAGCGCGGCCTTGCCCTGTTCATAGCGGCCCTCGTCGAGCACCTCGCCCTCGCGCGGCCCGAATCCCGCGAGCGCGGCCTGGACGACCTCGTTCGCGCGCGCCTCGGCCGGCAGGTCGAGCTTCAACGAGCGCACGCGCACGGGCTCCCCGGTCTGCACCTGCACGAGCGTGCGCCAGCCATCCGTCGCCGGTTCGACGCGACATCGGGCCTCTGCCTCGTAGTAGCCCAGCGGCTCCAGCGCCTGGGACAGTTCGCCCGGGACGCCCTCGCACAGGCGCTCGACCTGCGCCTGGCTCACGTCGACCCCGTCGTACTGCGCGATCTCCAGGACGGGCCGCACGGTCGCGAGCAGCGGCTCGGCGAGTCCGTCGATGCGCAACTGCATCGTCGCCGCCTGCGTCGCGACGGCGACCCAGGGCAGCACGGCCCCGGCGACGAGGGCGAGCAGGAGCGGGACGCGAGGTTGGCAGGGTCGGTCGAGCAGCGTCGGCTGCGGACCAGGAGTGCACGTCATTCGACTTCCGTCGCAGCAGGCCACCGGCGGGGGCACGAAGCGGCGCGGCCGCACCGATGGGCGGCGGACTATACCAGTCCCGCGCGGCCCGCCCGGTGCTGTCGCCAGCGCTTGCGCGACCGCCACGTCACACCGCGCATCCGCCATCGCGAAAGCACGCAGCCTGACCGGACGGACGTGAAGACCGGCTGACCAGCGACCGGCGACGCGCACGCGGTCCGGTCGATCCCGTGCATCGGGCCGGACCCCGGTTGGGGTCGCGTACATGCGCAATCGGGATACTCGTGGATCTGCGATTGCGCAGCGAGGAGCATCGACACATGGACAGCAACCGAAAGAGCGGCACCGTCCGCGAGATCAAGGGCACCGTCAAGGAAATCGTCGGCAAGGTCACCGGCAACAAGTCCAAGGAGCTTGCGGGCAAGGCCGAGAAGCACCTGGGCATCGCGCAGAAGAAGGTGGGCGAGGCGAGCGATGCGCTGCGCAACGCGGTGCGCAAGGATCGCTGAGCGAGCCCCGGCATGGACCGCGGCGGTCGCGGGCGGATCCTCGGTGCCGCGGTCCCGCCACGCGCCGGGTGCCCGCGCCGCAGCCGCTCGCGGCATCGTCCGTGGTCCACGCCAGAAGCGCGTGCGAGCGCGCGAGCGAGCCTGTTCGCGCGATCGCGGCGGTGCGCGGCCAGGATTTCCGCCGACGCGCATGCCCGTGTCGCACCGCTTGCGGCGGGTGGCGTCGATGGACGTCCTGGCCGGCGAATGCGGTGCATGGGCTGACGCCGGTGCGACTCAGGCCAGGTCCGCGCGCCCATCGCGCTCGTGCCGGAAGCGCGAGAGCGCACGGTAGATCGCCACGCGCGCGCGGTTGAGTCCGCCGAGCGGCGCGTGCGCGGACAGGGCGTGCGCGGGCGAGAACGACAGCGATTCCGCCCGTGCTTCTCGCGCCCGGGTGCGGAACGCCTGCCTGGGAATGCGCAATGTCGCCACCTTCACGAACGGTGACGCGCCCTCGTCCCACGCCTGCGCCGCATCCTCGATCGGCATGCCTTCCTTGCGCAGCTGCACGCAGAAATCGAAACTCGCGGCGTGCCGGTCGAGGTGCCGTTGCATGGCATCGGCGAGATACGACTCGCCCGGATTCGACGGCCGCCGGCTTCGATGCGCGGAGGCCGGCACCAGCGAGTACTTCACCGCGAGCGTCGGACCGAGCAGGTAGGGCGTGGTGCTCCAGTAGCGGATGTCGAGCGGCGAGCTCGGCAGGCTCCGCAGCGCGAGCAGGTCGAGCGGCAGCCGCAGCCGACCGGCGAGCAGCAACTTGCCGAGCAGCAGCACGGGCGACGATTCGATCGCGTAGTACACCGCGTCGCGGAACAGCGCGATGGTGCCCAGCGGCATGGTCGGGGAATCGAGCAGGACGAAATCCTGGCCCAGGGGCACCTCGCCGCGCGCGTCCTTCGCGCGAGGCGACATCAGCTTGATCGCGAGCCCGCGCGCGTCGGGGACGGCATCGGACTGGATCGTGCCGCTGGCGTTCGAGGCACGCACCCAGCACGGGTAGCGGGCGGGCTTCGCGAACAGGCCGATGCGCAGGGCGGCCGGTAACCCGGACTCGATGCGGAAGCTGCCGCGCACCAGCCCCACGGTCCTGGGATGCGCGTCGCGACGCGTGGCGCCCTTGGCGTGGTCGCGCGCCATCTTGCGGCGCAGGATGTCCGTCATCTCGGCGATCATCGCCGCCTCGCCCGGTTCGCGGGTTTCGAAGCGCGAAAGGCGGCTCACACGTATGCGCCCTGGCACGGCGGCGCGCCACCCGCGATCGTGCCGGTCGAACGCCCGATGCCTTGCGCCATCCTCGCCTCCACGCCGATCGCTTCCCTCTCCACCCGGTTCGCGCGCCAGTATGGATTCCGCGTCAATCCGGCGCGCGCGAATGCGCGCCTTCGGCCCGCGTCCAGGCCGCGCGGGTCGCCGGCGCCGCTTCCTTCCAGCTCAGCGGCGAGCCGCCGCGATTCGCCGAGTAGTCCCGTTCCAGCTGCGACTCGATCTCGGCATAGGGGTTGCCGGCGAGACGACCGTGTCCGAGCATGCCGGTGCGATAGGCCGGCGCATAGTCCTCGTAGGTGTAGGCCTGGAGATAGTACGGCTCGTGGCGAAACTGTCGGCGCCAGTGGGCATCGTCGGCGGCGGTGTCGACCGGGATGGCCGGCACCTGGTCCGTGGGGAGTTCCGCATCAGCTGTGGTCGGGTTCATCGACTCGGCGGCGACGCTGCCAGCGATGCCGCCGGCGAAGGCCCCGACCGTCGCACCCACCGCCATGCCGATGGGGCCCCCGGCCATGCCGGCCGCGGCGCCCGCGAGGCCACCGGAGACTGCGCCGATGCCCGTGCCGGCCGGGTGCGAGTCCGGGGTGCTGGTGGGGGCGTCGAGATGTGCCTGGGAGGATTCGATCAAGGGAGTGGTCGAGTTGTGCATGGGAGGCGCCTCGGTGGATGACGGGGCCCTCCGCGCCGGTCGACGCGGAGGCTGGGATCGCGATCTCCGACCATGCGCGCCGCGCGCCCGGAACTCCGTGCGCTTGCGCACGCAGGAGGGCGAATCACGGGTAAGGCCCTGGCACGATTGCGGCCCGGGGGGCCTGGGTCGCGGACGGTGTGCGGCCGCACTGCAGGAGCGGGCGTCGGCGCACTTCCCCCTGTAGCGGATGCGTTCGAGCAAGCGGGTGCTGCCGGTATCGCGCGCCGGCACGCGCTCCCGCCCGGGACAGGGAGCCGCGTACTGCGCGGGAGATCCTCATCCGGCCGGGCGCACGGAGGCATCGGAGCCGCATCCCGAGTCATCGAGCGATGTCCCGGTCGTGCGCGCCATCAGGTGGCGCGGTCGATGCAACCGGCTCCCATCCCGAACACGAGGTAGGCAAACGCGAGCGCGAACAGCGCGAAGCCCGCGGCCAGCGCGAGGAGGATCGGATCTGCACCCCCACGCGCGATTTCCCTGACCAGCGCGGCCGCGCCGCAGCTGAAATGCACGAGGTTGCCGATCGACAGCGGCCGCGCGTAGATGCCGCCGATGATCGAACCCCTCGCCGTCCAGTTGGTCAATGCGAAACCGAAGGCGGCGGCGCCGAGCAACTGCACCATCTCCGGCAGCGGCGCATCCGCGGGCGCATGCAGCGCCTGCAGGAGTTCGACCGGCGCGAACGTGCAGCCCAGGCCGAGCACTCCCAGGAAGGCGGCGCTCGCGATCATCAGCAGACGGGTATTCATGGACTGCTCGCGGAAGGGGATGGGGTGATCGGACGCCGTCGGCGGCTGCGACGCCGCCGGCGGCCTCCCACCTCAGGACCTCAAGCGGCCTGGCGCAGCGTGACCACCGGGAAGTCGATCTCGGTCTTCGCCACTTCGTTGAGGTAGTTCGTCCAGGTGTTGAGCGCGACGTGCTGCACGATCTCCACGATCTGCGCGTCGGAATAGCCGGCCGCCCGTACCGCCCGCACCTCCTCGTCGGACACGTGGCCGCGCCGCTCGGCGACCCTGGCCGCGAAGCGCACGGCGGCGTCGGCCTTGGGATCGTTCGAGGCGCCGCTGCGATTCGCGGTGATCTCGGCATCGTCCAGTTTCGCGACGTGCTTGCCGAGGTAGGTGTGCGCGGACAGGCAGTAGCCGCAACCGTTGATCTCGGCGACGGCCAGGGCGATGCGCTCGCGCGTGGCGGCCGGCAGTTCGCCCTTCGCGAGCGCGCCGGACATGCCGAGATAACCCTCGAGCGCGGCCGGGCTGTTCGCGGCGAGGCGGAACAGGTTCGGCACGGTACTGATCTGCTTGCGCACGGCTTCCAGGAGCGGCTGCGCGGCGGCGGGGGCGGCGGCGATGGTGGCGGGGATGGCGATGCGTGACATGGGGGAAACCTCTCGTTCGGGCCGGAATGGCCTGGCGAAAGAAAGACTATTTGCTACCGGAATATGGAACTAGATGGCAATATTGGTAATCATAGTTTCGAAAAATGGAATGAATGCATGGACCGGTTCGAATCGATGTCCGTCTTCCAGGCCGTGGTCGACCAGGGCAGCCTCTCCGCCGCCGGTCGCAGGCTCGGCATGCCGCTGGCGACCGTGAGCCGCAAGCTCTCCGAGCTCGAGGCGCACCTGCAGGCACGCCTGCTCAACCGCTCCACGCGCAAGCTCACGCTCACCGATGCCGGCCGCGAGTACGCGCTGTCGTGCCGGCGCATCCTCGACGACGTGGACGAGGCCGAGCGCACGGCCTCGGGCGAATACAACGCGCCGCGCGGCGAACTGGTCGTCACCGCGCCGATCGTGTTCGGCCGCCTGCACGTGCTGCCGGTGGTGGTGGCGTTCCTGCAGGCCTATCCGGAGGTCGACGTGCGGCTCGTCCTGGGCGACCGCGTGCTCGACCTGATCGAAGAGCACGTGGACCTCGCCGTGCGCGTGGGCGAGTTGCCCGACAGCCGCCTCACCGCCACGCGCGTGGGCGTGACCCGGCGCGTGGTGTGCGCCACGCCGCGCTACCTCGACCGGCACGGGCGGCCGGTGGTGCCCGCGGACCTCGCGCGGCATCGCTGCGTCACCTTCGATGCGCCCAGCGCGATCGGGGGATGGCAGTTCACCGTCGACGGCCGCCCGCAGGCCGTCGCGATCCGCTCGCGCCTCACCGTCAACACCGCCGAGGCGGCGATCGAGGCTGCGCTGGCCGATGTCGGCATCACGCGCGTGCTCTGCTACCAGGTCGAGGACGCGCGTCGCGCGGGACACCTTGAGTTCGTACTGAAGGACTTCGAGACCGTGCCCGCGCCGATCAGCCTCGTGCACGGCGGCCAGCGCCGGGTGCCGCTGAAGCTGCGCGCGTTCCTGGATTTCGCCGCGCCGCGCTTGCGCGAGCGGCTCTTGCAGATCGCGTAGCGTCGACCCTGCGTTTCGGCAAGCCGGGATCGCCGCCCGCGCCGGGGCCTCCCGGGCAGGCGCGTGCGCCAGCGCGCGAGGCAACCTGGCGATGTCGTCGCCCCTCGCGGTGGTGATCGCGCGCTGGCGCGCGCTCCTGCCAAGGAACAGCGGCGGGCGCTCATCCGGCGATACTGCTGCCCGGCGTATGCTCATTCATCCTCACGCCCATCCGGGACCTCGCCATGAAATCCCGCACCAACGCCAAACCCGACAGCGACGACGACCAGAACCGACTCGCCGTGCTGATCGACGCCGACAACGCGCAGCCCTCGGTGATCGAGGGCCTGCTGGCCGAGGTGGCGAAGTACGGCGTGGCGAGCGTAAAGCGCATCTACGGCGACTTCACCTCGCAGAACCAGTCGCAGTGGAAGCGCATGCTGCTGAAGTTCTCGATCAACCCCGTGCAGCAGTTCGCCTACACCTCGGGCAAGAACGCCACCGACAGCTCGCTGATCATCGACGCGATGGACCTGATGTACACGCGCCGCTTCGACGGCTTCTGCCTGGTCTCCAGCGACAGCGACTTCACCCGCCTCGCGCAGCGGCTGCGCGAGGAGGGCTGCACCGTGTACGGCTTCGGCGAGCGCAAGACGCCCGACGCGTTCGTGCAGGCGTGCGACAAGTTCATCTATACCGAGGTGCTGCGCGCGGACCCGGCGCTCGGGAAGGAGGGAGCCGCGCCCGCGCCGCCCGTGCGGGTCGAGCGCAAGCCCGACGCGAAGCCGGCCACGAAGCCGGAAGGCAAGGCGGGGAACCGCGGCGCGCCACCCGCGCCGCCGATGGCGAAACGGCCCCCGCCGTCCCCGCCGCCGTCCGCCGCCGACGAGTCGTCGTCGCGCACGGCCGCGCCCCTGCCGCTGCCGCTCGAGCTGATCCGCCAGGCGATCGAGGAGGCCTCGGACGAGCAGGGCTGGGCGCAGCTCGGCGCGGTCGGCACGTACCTCACGAAGATCCGGCCGGATTTCGATCCGCGCCTGTACGGCCACCGCAAGCTCAGCGACCTGCTGCGCAAGCATCCGAAGCATTTCGAGGTCGAGGAGCGCGGGGCGGCGGCGGGCAAGGTGCTGTACGTGCGCCTGGCATGACCTCGCCGCAGTCGCTCTCGCGGGAACTCGGGGATCCTTGGTAGGAGCGCGCTTCAGCGCGCGATCTTTTCATGTTGACTCGACGGTACCCTTCGGCGAGGAGATCGCGCGCTGAAGCGCGCTCCTACAAATCCTTCGTGTCGTTTCGGCAGGACTTCATTCGAAGCCGTCCGAAAAGATGCTCGGCGCGGATGACGGCGACTGCACTACCTCGAGGCTCCGCTCCACGTACAGCGTGCAAGCGGGCGAATTCGTGTAGTTGAAGACGCCCACGCCGATGCCGCCCAGGTTGTCGAGATCGCCGCTTGCCAGCACGGTGTCCACGCGCGTCGAATCGACGAACGTGGAGGCGTGGAACACGCCGTCGACGAACACCTGCGTGGTCGGCGTGAAACCGGTGCCAGTGATCGTCAAGGGTACGCTGGCGCCCCCAAGCGGTGCGCTCGCGAGCGAGAAGGCGGTGATCGCGAGCGGTGCGGCGACGGTGTTGAACGTGGCGACGACGGCGAACTGGTCGTGCACGGTCAGCGACGTGGGACTGGGCATGCCGGCGAGCGCGTCGGTCCAGCCGGTGAACGTCCAGCCCGCGACGGGCGTGACGGAAAATCCCACGACCGTGCCATCCGCGTACAACGCGTCCGCCACCGGCGGCGTCGCGGTCGCGCACGCCGGGTAGTGCGTGGAGTAGCCGCGATAGCGCGGCTTCAGCGTGGCGGTGTAGACCGTCCCCGTGCCGGGCAGCGATGAGAGCGTGTGTGCGCGCGCGCCGCCGTCGCTCCAGGAGAGGAACTGGTACTGCAGGTTGAACGTGATCGGGATGAACGGGTCGGGCACCTCGACCGTGCGGCCGGTCGTGCCCGGCGACCAGCCGTCGATCGCCGTGTAGTTCTGCGGAAGGTACTCGAACTGGCCGTCGACGGTGCCATAGGCGATGGGATTCGCGGCGCTGAGCGGTGGCGCCGGGTTCGTGTACGCGGCCGTCACGGTGTAGACCACCGGGCTGTTCGTGAACGCGGCCTGGATGCTCCACGGCGAGGCGATCACCCGCCACGGCCTGGGGTTCAGGCCCTGTGGCGCGTAGTTGTTTCCGAACCAGCGGTGGAACGACGCGCCGCTCCCCGGCGACGCCGTGACGTCCAGGGTCGATCCGTGCACCGCATAGGACTTGCCCGAGATCGGGACCAGCGGCGGCTCGATCGCGACGGTGCCGTTGCCGACGGTCGATACCTGCACCTCGTCGTACTGCACGAAATCGGCCTGCAGCACGGTGAGCGCCGGCCGGTCGAGCGGTGCCGTGCGCCGGCCGTCGCCGGGCGCGACGGTCACGGTGTGCACGCGCGCCAGGCCGTCGTTCCAGCGTGCATAGGCGTAGCGCGCGGTATCCCCATCGCGGGCGAGGTATCCGCCCTGCACGGAAACCTCGTGCTGTGAGCCCAGCGTCCACGCGAAGGATTGCGGCGAGGTGTAGCCGGTGCCATCCACCGTGATCGGCAGCCCGGGCGGATTCGTCGTCACGACGACCGAGGTGGGCGCCATGCCGTACAGGCGGCGGACCTGGTCGAGGTCGCCCGCGGAATAGACCTGCGCATCCCCGAACGGAATGCCGGGAATCGTGGACTCGAACACCGGCAGTTCGTTCTTCGAGAAGCCGTTGCGCCGGTAGTGCATGATCGAGGCGTGGTCGTAGCCGCCGATCGTCGTGGCGTTCGTCGTCGGGGCCACGAAGTTGTCGAACGCGAGCGGCTTGTCGATGTTCTCCGGAAGGAAGTCCAGGCGCGCCGCGGCATCCGCGCGCTGGTGCTCGTGGTACAGGCCCACCGCATGCCCGAACTCGTGCAGCAGGGTCGCTTGCACGCACGCGATCGAGCCGCCGACCTGCTGCTTGCCGCCCACGCGCCCGAGCGAGGAATAGCACGCGCCGCTGAGGTCGCCGCCGTCGAGCGCGATCTCCACGTAGTCCGCCTGCGCCGCGCGCGGCACGAACTGGATCACGCCGGTGAAGGCGGCGTTGAACGCGGCGATCGCGGCGGTGATCGCCGGCGTCGGGGTGACGACGGTGTAGGGCACGCTCGCTGCCGGTCCCGGTTGCGCGGGCCACAGGAACCGGGCGTACCCGATCGCGTGGCCCTTGGCGAGTCCGCTGCCCGGAGGCTTGCCCGGGTGCGGCGTGCGGCCCCGGGCTTCGATCTCCTCGATCCGGCCCGCGACGATGTCGCCTTCCACGATCGCGAGGCCGTCGCGCACCTCGGCCAGGGCCATCCGGCCCTGCCAGTCGATCGCGCGCATCGGGCGGGGCGCGTCCGACGGTCCCCGGGCGCTGCCCGCCCCGTTCGTCGCGAACGCGGGGAGTGCAACGAGCAGGACCCGCGCCCATGCGTTCATCCGGCGTCCTCCCAGGCGGGGACGGCGACTGGCAATGTCGCGCGCGTCCCGCTAAAAAGGATACGCCGAAGCGGTCCAGGGGGCTTGCGCGGCGCCCCCTTCCACCCTGCGCGCGACCCATGGGATCCAGATGAGCGAACGCGTGGGTGCGCCACCGGCCGCGAAGATCCACCCGGTCGTCGCCTATTCCTACCCCGGCCGAACCATGATGGTCGGGCTGATGGGCCTGCTCGTGGTCTCCGCGCGCCTGTCGGCGCCGATGTGGCAGCACGTGGTCGTGCTGCTGGTCGCGTTCGGCTACCCGCACCTCGCGCACCAGCTCTCGGTGCGCGCCAGGGACAACCGCAAGGTCGGCTTCGCCATGATCACCGTGGACGGCGTACTCGCCGGCGCGACGATCGTGCTGCTGTCCTACGCGCTGGTGCCCACCTTCGTGATCCTGCTGACGGCGTTCGCCGTCACCTACCTGTTCGGCGGCCCGCCGCTGCTGCGCAAGGGCTTCCTGCCGATCCTCGCGCTGATGCTGCTGGGCTATCCGTTCGCGAACTTCGCGCCGCTGGGGCGGGGCGACTGGCTGCAGCTCGCGCTCTGCGCCGCCGTGCTGGTCATGCTGGTGGTCACCATCTCGGTCATGGTCAACCGCATCGGCCGGCGCCTGAGCTACACCTCGCGCGACCTGCAGGAGAAGAACGAGCACGTGATGAACCAGGCCGCACTGCTCACCTCGTTCAACGAGCTGGCGCAGCTGGTGAACTCCACCCTCGACCTCGACCGCGTGCTGCAGGCGATCCGCACCATCCTCGGCCGCTCCTACCGGTTCGACCGCATGGCCATCCTGTTCCTGGACGAGGCCGGCGAGGTGCTCACGCTGGACAACGTGCTGGGCACGGTGGAGCCCCGCGCGCTCGAGCAGTTGCGCGGGCTCGCCATCCCCATGGGCGAGGCCGGCAGCCCGTTCGTCGCCACCTGCCGCAGCAAGTCGCCGTGCTACCTGCCCGATGTCGCGGCCGACTTCGGCATGCGCACCGGCACCAGCGCCTCGATGCAGCGGCTGATGCCGGTGAAGTCGCTGGCCGCGTTCCCGCTGGTGATCGACGACCAGGTGATCGGCGTGCTCGTGCTCAGCGACAGCCGCGACTACTTCCACCTGGAGAAGGACGACCTCAGGCAGATCCAGCGCCACGTCACCTTCGTCGCCGCCGCGATCCGCAACGCGCGCCTGTACCAGTCGGTGCTGGAATCGCGCCTGGTGGCCGAGACGGCGAACCGCGCGAAGAGCCAGTTCCTGGCGAACATGAGCCACGAGCTGCGCACGCCGATGAACGCGGTGATCGGCTACGCGGAGATGCTCGAGGAGGAGGCGCGCGACCAGGGCCTGGACGACATGGTGCCCGACCTGCAGCGCATCCGCAGCGCCGGCCGGCACCTGCTGCAGCTGGTGAACGACGTGCTGGACCTGAGCAAGATCGAGGCCGACAGGATCGAGCTCTATCCCGAACAGGTGGACGTCCGGCACCTGCTCGAGGAGATCGAGGCCACCGCCAGGCCCCTGATCGACAAAAACCGCAACCGGTTCGTGGTGGAGGCCGAGGCCGCGCTCGGCGAGGTGTTCGTGGACGTGACCAAGGTGCGCCAGGTGGTGCTGAACCTGGTCGGCAACGCGGCGAAGTTCACCGAGCAGGGCACCATCACGCTGCGCGCCTTCCGTCGCCACGAGCGCACGCTCGACTGGCTGGTGGTGGAGGTGTCCGACACCGGCATCGGCATGAACGACGAGCAGCTGGGGAGGCTGTTCCAGCCGTTCTCGCAGGCCGATGCCTCGACCACGCGCAAGTACGGCGGCACCGGGCTGGGCCTGGCGATCAGCAGGCGTTTCGCCGAGATGATGGGCGGCACGCTCAAGGCCGCGAGCGTGCTCGGCCAGGGGTCCACGTTCACCTTCCGGTTGCCGATCCATGCGGCGAGCGGCGAACCGACGGCGCCGGTCGAGGCGCCCTCGGCGCCCTCGGCCACGATCGAGATGGACGCGCTGCCCGACCTCGGTCCGGACTCGCCGGTGATCCTGGTGATCGACGACGACATCTCCGCGCGGTACCTGATGCGCCGCCTGCTGCTGCGCGAGGGCTACCGCGTCGAGGGCGCGCCCGACGGCGAGACCGGGCTTAGGCGTGCGCACGAACTCAAGCCCGTGGTGATCCTGCTCGACGTGCTGATGCCCGGCATGGACGGCTGGTCCGTGCTCGCCGCGCTCAAGGCCGACCCCGCGCTCGCCGGCATCCCCGTCGTGGTGCAGAGCATCCTCGACGAACCGCAGAAGGCGCTCGCCCTCGGCGCCGCCGAACACGTGACCAAGCCGATCAACCGGTTGAAGCTGGTCGAGACCCTGCGCAAGGTGCAACACCGTCCATAGGGTGCGTCCCGGACGCACCGCTTTCTTTCGGTTCGCCAACGCCAGAGCCGGTGCGTCCGATACGCACCCTCCGACAGGGTCGTGGTCGGGGCGTCCTCGCCCCGACGACGCGCTATTCGAACCCGTCCTCGAACACGATCGGCCCCGGCACGTACGGCACGCAGGCCGAGACCTCGCTGCTGTTGCCTTCCGAGTCGGTCGCGATCGCGGTGATGTCGAAGCCGAAGTTCGACGCGCTCGGGGCGATGACGTTGCCGCTGAACGCGACGCTGCCGTTCGCCGCGCCGGCATTGGTGATCGTGACGTTGGTCTGTCCGATCCACTGCCCGGCCTCGCCGTAGCCGTTCGCATCGCAATCGATGGTGCGGAAGAACTGGATCCGATACGTGCCGTTGGCGCTCGCCAGCGTGCCCGTGACCGTTCCGGAGACCGCGGTGCCTTCGGCCTTGGCCAGGGCCGGATAATTCTGCTGGTCGTTCGCCCCGGTCTGGCCCACGTCGTTGTCGATGGGATTGACGCCGTCGGGCGAAAGGTCGATCGCCTGCTGGCCGTTGTCCGAGATGCCGTTGTTGGTGAAATCCACGCGGCGCGAGGCGGTCAGCACGACCAGGCCATCGGTGCCGTTGTGGCGGATGTCGTTGAACTGCACGGCATGATCGTTGCCGCCTTCGATGCGGATCCCGTTGGTTCCGTTGCCGGCAGCGCCGAACGTGGCCGAGACGCCGATCTCGTTGTCCGTGATCACGGTCTCCTGCGCAGGCGTCGCGCTGGCCAGAACGCGGATGCCCTGCGCGGTGCTGAACCCGACCAGGTTCTTCGTGATCACGTCGCGATCGCTGCCCTCGACGGTGATGCCGATGCCGTTGGGCAGCGCCGCGGTGCCGGCGGTGTTGAAGCCGATCAGGTTGTTCCGCACCGAGCGTCCGCCCGTGGAGGCCTCCAGCCGAATGCCCGCGCCGGCGGCGCGCGAAATCACGTTGCGCGAGGCCGAGTCGCTGCCGCCGATCTCGGTGTCCGGGGCATCCTGCACGCGGATCGCCGCATCGCCCAGTTCGGGTACGCCGATGAACGCCGCCAGGCCGGTGCCGAAGGCGTTGCCGCGTACCAGCCCGCTGCCGGCGCCGTTGATCTTCAAGGCCTCGCTGGTGAAGCCGTAGAAGGCCAGGCCCGCGACCGTGATCACCTCGTCCGCTTCGGGCCGGAAGTCCAGGCCCGTCGCCACCGTGCCGCCACCGAGCAGGCCCACGCACAGGGTGCCGTCGAACGCGCGCGCGGATTCGTTCTGCACGCTGCCCGGTTGCGTGTAGCCCTCGATCGAGATCGACTCGGTGAGCGCGGGCAGGGCGGAGGTGAGCGTGATCTGGCGCGGGCAGGCGCCGGCGATGTTGAACTCGATGGCCTTGGCGCCATTCGAGGAGTTCGCGTCGATGATCGCCTGGCGCAGCGTGCCGGCACCCGAGTTCGCGGTGCTGGTGACCGTGAGCACCGAGGCGTTGTTCACGGCGCTCTCGTAGGCGCCGCGGTCCACGCGCGTGCCGACCACGCGCGGGCCGCCATCGTAGTCGGAGCCGGGCAGGCCGCCCACGGGCGTGCTGTCGCCGGCGTTGATCGCCGGGGAGCCGGGCTCGATCGGCTTGAAGTTCGCGTCCAGCTGCGGATTGGAGCTGAGGTTGTTGAACGAGTTCGGGGCCAGCGAGCCCCCGAACGTGAAGTCCTGGGTCACCCACGTGCTGTACTCCACCCGCGTGGGCAGGCGCAGCACGAGGTCGTACACGCGGTTGTCGAACAGGATGTTGTTGCCCAGCACGGGCACGAAGGTCAGCGGCCCCTCGGTGATGATCGCAAACCCGAAGCGGTTGCCCGACAGGGTGTTGTTGATCACCTGCACGGCGACGATGGGCGTGCCCTTCGCGGTGCGCTCGATCGCCAGGCCAGCGCCCTGGGTGATGATGCCGGCATTGGTCGTGCTGCCGGTGAACAGGCTGTTCTCGACCCGCACATTGTGGTGGTCGGCGCCCAGGCGCAGGCCGGTGCCATTGCCGATGAACGCGGTGCGCTGCACCCGGATCTCGCCGCTGACGATGTCCGAATCGAATCCCGCGTCGGAGAAGGTCACGCCGTTGAACCCCGCGAATCGCAGGCGCAGCGTGGACAGGTCGCCGTCGCGCAGGTTGAGTCGGAAGGCCGTCCCGGGCGCGGCATTGATCGTGCTGAAGCTGCTCGACCCGGCGGGCAGCAGGCAGCCCGCCGCGTAGCCGCCGGTGATGCTGAGGTTGCCGCGGACCGTTTCGACGAGTTCCGCCGCGAGCGTGACCGGCCCGGTCTCGAGCCGGATCACGTCGTCCTCGCTGCTCGACGCCGCGGTGTCGAGCGCGGTGGCGAGCTCGGCGCCGGTATCCACGCAGAAGTTGGCGGCATGCGCCGGCGCCTGCCACGAGAGCAGCAGGAAGGCGAAGTACGGGGCGAGGCGCATGGGCGGGGTCCTGGTCGAAGGCGGAAGGCCTGCAACCGGAAACGCGGAATGCGCGGGAACGGGGCCATGGGGTCGCGCAGACGCGCCCGAGGGGACTGATGGTCCCCTGAATCCCGGGAAACGACTTCGTCGCTCGCGCGAAGGCGGGAGCCCAGTGACTTCCGCACTCGTCCGAGATCGAAGCCAGGTCCCCGGGCCCCCGCCTGAGCGGGGGCGACGAGATGCATGGCTGGCGCGACCTGAACCGGCGGGAAGTCGATGCGCTACTCGAACGAGTCCTTGAAGATCGCCGCGGCGATCCCGAACTCGATCGCGCCGATGTCGCAGCGGGCCTCCGTGTCGGCGTCGGGGCCATCCTGGCTGCGGCCGCGCCCGATCTGGTCGGTCTCCAGCAGGGTGCCGTTGCCGTCCTTGCAGCCGCTGCTGTTGCCCGCATCGACCAGCGGGCTGTTGGAGGCCGGCGCGCGCGTGAGCATGCCGGCCTGGGTGCCGTTGCTGGCGCCCACGAGCAGTCCGCCGTTGTTGGTCGCGGCGGCGAGCAGGGCATTGGTGTTGAGCAGCACCGTGGCGCCGGCGTCGAGGAGCGTGCAGTCGCCCGCATCCTGCACCAGCAGGTTGCCCTTCGTGCTGAACTCGCCGATGCAGTCGTTGCCGTCCGCGCCGTTGTCGGCCAGGTTGCCCGCGATCACCGTATTGCGCACGGCCACGAGGTTCGTGCCGGCCGAGCGCATGCCGCCGCCCCCGCCCGAATCGGGGAAGGTGCCGATCGCGTTGGAGACGTTGCCCACGACGGTGCAGCTGGAAACCTGGGCGCTGAGCGCGCCGCTGGATCCGGTCTCGCTGAAGAACGCGCCGCCGCCCGAGTCGCCCGCTTCGTTGTTCAGCAGCGTCGTGTTCACCAGGGCGATGTTGAACGACGCGCTGCTGATGCCGCCGCCCGAATCGCGCGCGATGTTGCCCACGAACAGCGAACGCTCGGCCAGCACGTCGGACCGGTCCGTGTAAAGGCCGCCGCCGTTGCCCTGCGCCGAGTTCGCGCTGAAGATCGAATCCCGGATGACGATGTCGCAGAAGGGTTCGCCGTACATGCCGCCGCCGCGGCAGAGCTCGTTGCCGACCTCGACGTCGGGATTGCAGGCCGAGTCGTTCGCGAACACCAGGGTGCGGTCGAGCACGATCGGCAACAGCCCCTCCGGATCGCAGTAGATGCCGCCGCCCCGCGAGTCGTTGCCGGCCGCCACGTTGTTGCTGATCGTGCTCTGCACCAGCGTCAGCCGGCCGCGCGAGAAGATGCCGCCGCCGTTGCCGATCACGTCGCTGCCGATCACGCCGCCGATCTGGATCTCGTTGCCGTCCACCGTGGAGTTGTTGAGGGTCACCGTGGTCCCGGTGTCGGCATAGATGCCCGCGCCGCTGCCGTTCGCGCCGTTGCCCTGGGTGCGGTTGTTCAACACGCGCGAATCGTTGAGCGTGAGCGTGGTGTTCGGGCTGCTGAAGATGCCACCGCCGCCGAGGGACGCCGCCAGCGTGCGGTTGCCCGAGACCAGGGAGCCGTTCAGCACCATGGTCGCGCGGTTGAGGATGCCGCCGGCGTTGCCGTTCGCGTCGTTGAACGCCACGGTCACGTTGTTCAGCGTCACGTTGGAGCTGGGCTCGCTGCGCAGGCCGGCGCCCGCGGCCTGGTTCGGCAGGTTGCCGTCGCGCAGGGTGACGCCGCTGATGGTGACGGTCGCGCCCGCGAGCACGTGCACGATGCGTCCCGAATAGTTGCCGCTCAGGTTGCCGATCGAAGTCGTGGACGCGCCCGGACCCTGGATCGTGAGGTTGCCGGTGATGTCGAGGTCGGAGGTCGAGTTCGCGTCCTCGTCCGTCGCATTGATGCGTGACAGCGTGTAGAAGCCCGCGTTCGACAGCTGGATGGTGTCCGTTCCGTACGTGCCCGAATGCGCGCAGCCGCCGAAGTCGGCATTCGTGTTCGCGCTCTGCACGGCCTCGCGCAAGGAGCAGCTCGCGCCGGTGTTGAACTCGTCCGCCAGGGTATCGACCGGGATGGTCGCTGCGACGAGCGCCAACGGGGTTCCCGCGAGCATGACCGCGCACAGGGCAAGGGCCAGTGCATGCGATGGGGATGGGCTGGTCATGGTGACGGGCTCCCTGGACCACCCGGAGCACCCGGGTCCGACCATCTTGCCCTTCGCCGGCATTGCGCACAGCCACCGGACGGAAGGGCGTGAGCCCTGCCTTTCGTCGGGTATGGGCACCTGCCTTGCGGACGAGTGCCACCCAGCCGTCGCAGGAGCGCGCTTCAGCGCGCGATCCTTTCGGCGTGCCGTGATCGATTGGCAGATCAAAAATACCGCGCGCCGACGCGCGCTCCTACAAAAAGCGTCAGAGGTTCGGGCCGATGATTGGTGCGGACTCGAAACCGTTCGAGAACACGGCATCGGGTCGGCTTGCCTCGATGAGGCCCCATGCCGGCGCACTCGGCTCGGATTCCATGCCGTTGTTCGAGTACGCCGCGACCTTGTACTGCACCTCCTCGCCCACGCGCCCGTAGATGTCGACGAAGCCCGGAAGCGTGGTGCTGCCCACGTGCTTCCAGGTACTGCTGCCCTGGTCCAGGCGCCACACGCGCCAGCCCACGACGCGCGCGTCGACTACCGCGTCCCAGGTGACGTTGACGAAGGTCGAATCCAGGCGCGTGTCGACGTTCACGTCCTGCGGCACGGGCATGAGGTTCACCACCTCGCGCAACTGGTCGGCGACACCACCGATCGCGTTCGCGTCCTCGTCGGCGACGATGTCGATGAACAGGGTCTGGCGCCGGTCGTTCGTGATGCCAGCGGGAACAGTCAAGGGGATGCTGAGCGAGCGCGAGCCGTTCGCTGCCACGGTATCGGCGAGCGCGAAGCTGCCGGCCGGGACACCGGCGCCGGCCGGTGCATTCCAGCTCGCCACCACCTGCAGGCTGCCGTGCACGGCCGGGTCGAAGTCCTGGCCCTGGTTCACCAGCTTGATCGCCAGGCTGGGCGTCTGCCCGGCGCTGACGATGCGGCTGGAGAGCACCGGCGTGCGCAGCACGAAGTCCGGACCGGAGTTCATCACGCGCAGCGTGCTGCCGCCGGTGAGCGATTTGGCGGAGGCGTGCACCTGCACGCCGTCGGGCGAATACGCCTTCATGAAGCGCATGGCCTTGGAACGGGCCGCACCGATCGGGGCGACTGCATCCATGCTCACCGACATCACGCTGTCGACGGTGTCGTCGAACACCATGTCGGGCTTCCAGTGCGCCAGGCCGTCGCCGGACAGCGGCACGAACTGCGCGGTGGTTTGCGAGGAGAAGGCCACGCCCAGTCGCACCACGCCCAGCTCGCCCGTGCCGAGCAGCGTGCCGGGCGGATCACCCTTCAGGCCGACCTTGCCTGCATTGTTCGGGCCGAAGCCCAGCGCGCGGAACCCCACCAGGGACTTGCCGGTGGCATCGAACATCGCGGTCGGGCGCTCGACCCGGTACTGGCGGCCGTTCGCATCGCGCGGTTCGGTCACCTGGAACGAGCAACTGCTCGTGCAGAGGAACGCGCGCGCCACCTTCAGGGCCTGGCGGTTGCCGACGAACCCGTTCCCGTCCTGCGCCTGCGTGTACGCGATCACCACTTCGCCTGTGTTGTTCACCGCGTGCGAGACCCAGCCCACGCCGGTGCCGAGCGCAGTGGCGATCTTCTGCGTGCTGTTGAGGAAGCGATACGCCACCTGGCGCCCGGACAGGTTCAGGTACTGCCCGGCCGGATTGCGCACCCACACCACCATCGGCACGTTCTCCTTGTAGGCCACCGACGGCAGCATGTCGCTGCTCACCCCGGCATCGCTCACGCGCGCTGGCGTGGTCCAGGTTGCCGTGGTCGGATTCCAGGTCGCGGCGTGGATCTCGAGGTCGGGGGCGTTGAGATCGCCGTTCGCGTCGTGTTCCCAGACGGCAGTGATCTCGCCGCCGCTGGGACACTGCGAAAACACCTGTGTGGTCGAGCGGATGCAGCCGGCCAGCTGCGGCTTGCCGTCGCTGCCCGCCGTCGTCAGGTTCGCCGGCGCCGACCAGGCGGTCCCGTCCCAGTACGCGTATCTCAGGCGCTGCGTGCGCGCGATTTCGTCGAACGCCTGGCCGCCCTGGCTCTGGATCAGGCCCTGGATCTCGGCGGTCGAACGCGTGTTCTCCGACCACACCGCCATCGCGCGGTTGATGCCGTGGAACGCGACGTCGAGGTGCTGCACGCCCACCGTGGCCGCGGCGATCGTGCGCGTGGTGTCTTCGATGGTCGAGGACAGGTGCGTCGCGACGAGCGCGCCGGCCGCGGTCACGCCCAGGCTGATGCTGTTGCCGCGGCCATCGGTGGCGAGCGCCGAGGCGGTGTTGTTCGGCGGCTTGAGGTCGAACCCGGCCAGTTCGGACAGCGCCTTGTTCTGCGGCCGCGCGGAACCGCAGCCGCCGGAGTCGCAACCGCTGCCTTCGCGCACGCGGATCAGGCACTCGGTACCGCCGCCACAGATGCCCGCCGCGCACGCTTCCCAGGTCAGGTCGAGGTCGAAGAAGAAGCATTCCCCGTTCTGCTGCACGGGACTGCCGGGCACGTGCGCGAGGCCGCCGTCGCCGATCACCGTGCGCATGGTGACCCCGAGCGCGGTCTCGGCCGTGATGCTGGCGCTGACCAGGCCGAGCAGGATGTCGAGGTCGAAGAAGATGTCGATGCCGCCCGCCACGGTGGGATCGACGGTCGCGTTCATGCCCGCGCTGCGCAGCTCCCCGTAATAGGCGAGTTCGGAGGCCATCCAGAAGTCCGCGCCGAGCGTGGCGCCGGCGATCGGATCGATGCCCCAGGTGTAGCGGAACAGCGGGATCAGGCCGGTGTCGAACAGCACGACGGGTTCGGGCGTGTCGTAGTTCTCGTCGGTGAATCCGAAGAACACGCCGGCCGAGGCCTTCGGTCCGCCGGCATTGCCGGCCACGTCGTTGTTCGACACCGATTTGATGCGCTTGGCCGCCATCTTGTCGGACGTGCGCTGGAAGTTGAAGTCGCTGGTGTTCATCGACTGGTTGTCGAGCGGCGCGATGTCGTATCCCGGCGAATCCACCGGGATGTCGGCCTCGCGCGGCTTGTAGGTGCCGGTGAGCTTGTCGTTCAGGGCATCGATGGTGAGCGTCTCGATGTTGGGATTGAGGAAGTCGATGCCGGTCGGCGGCAGTTGGGTGAGCAGTACGAACGGAATCGGTGGCTGCACGGCGGCGCCGAAGGTCAGCTCCACGGTGCCCGCGATCTGGCCCACGGGTGCGCGCGTGAGATCGGGCAGCGAGGCGACATATTCGATCGGCACCACGTTGTCCAGCACGCACGCCGGTACCGTGCCCGAGTCGGCGAACGTCACGGTCGGGTACCCGGTCAGCTTCAGCTTGCCCGAGGTCAGCGTGCCGGTGACGGTGGGATCCACCTGCAGCCGCACCTTGCGGCCCGAGTTGCCCGGCGCCGTGATGCGGTTGGTCGGCCATTTCGCCGTGTCGGGGTAGGTGTACATGACGCCGAAGCGGTAGGGCTTGTAGAAGCACACGCCACCCTCGGCCCCGTCGCAGTCGACCGGCTGCTTCTTCGCCGGGCCGCCCAGGCCGTCGATGCGCAGGTTGCGCAGGTCCACGTCGGAGGCCTGCGAGCGCTCGAGCAGCACCTCGGTGCTGTTGTTCACGAACAGTTCGCCGGTGGTGATGTTCACGAACTGCGCGGTGTCGGGGAGATAGCCGATCGAGACGCCGGTGCTGCGGTAGCCCAGGTGCGCGGCGTAGATCTGCAGCACGAAGGAGATCGCGCCGTCGATGTCCGCGCTCGTGGCCTTGCCGTTGGTGCTGGTGCTATTTCGATTCTGGAGCCCGCCGCAGGGACCATCCTGGAAGCAGTCCTCGGCCGCGTTCACGAAGTTGGCCTGCTTGAGCGTGTCGATGTTGATGGTGAAGGTGACCTTGCCCAAGGAATTGCTGGTGCGCCGGAATACGGTGCGGTCGCAGCCGTAGCTGTTCGCGGTCACCGGTGCCTCGCTCTGTAATCCGGGCGTGAACTGGTTCAAGGCGAACGATTCGGCGATGTAGCGGTCGTCGTTGCCCGAGCCGCCGCTGGCCAGGCCGGCGTAGCCGAAGGCGCTGCGATAGTCCGGCTTCGCCTCCACGATCACGTTGGGGAGCAGGGGATCGGGGGCGTCGGGCAGCGAGCCGCGCAGTACGAGCGAGAACGTGGCGCTGCCGCCGTTGTCGCCTTCGACGATGATCTTCGGGGGCTGCGTGCTGACCGCGCCGTAGTCCGAGGCCGAGTCGGTGTTCTTGTCCGTGCCCTGGTTCACGATCACCAGGTCGCCGGTCTTGTCGCCGTATCCCGCATAGGCGTCGCGGTAGTAGTCTGGCGCGCGCGCCTCCATGGTGAAGCTGCCGTCGCCGGCGAGCACCACCTCGGTGTCGAGCGGGATCAGGGTGCCACCGGGCGGACGCCAGTAGGCGCGGCTGCGCCCGTCCGGCGCCTCGTTGTCGTCGGTCTTGAGCGTGCCCGAGAGCGGAAACTTGCTGCCGCGATCGACCGCGCCGGTCGGGCTGCCCGACAGCAGCAGGCTGAGCCGCGGCGCGGTGGATGGCGCGAGCGCGCTGAAGGTCGCCGTGCCGATCTTCGCGACGGTGCTGCGACCCACGATGTTCTCGACTTCGAGCGGGACGGATGCCGGCAGGCTCGCCGGACGGTCGGAGGGCACCACGAACTTTCCGATCCATTCGCCGTCCCCGACCGTAACCGGACCGAGTACGGTCTTGCCCGCATACTTCACGCGCACCGCGCCTGAGACCAGGTTGCCTACCTCGATGCGCACGGCCTTGCCCGGTGGCGCGCTCGTGGGCGAGAGCGCCACGGGCAGCTTGGCCACGAGCTTGACCGGCACCTCGGTCAGCTTGGTCAGGAACGGGAAGTACCGGTACAGCACGACGTTGTAGCTGCCGATCGCCGCGTTCGGGATGCGCTGCGTCACCAGCCTGCTGTCGCTCGAGCCGCTGTCGAACTCGGTCAGGGTGTAGGACGTGCCGCCGGCGGTGGGCTCCAGGCGCAGCCGGTACGAAGTACTCGTGCTCAATCCCTCGGCCGAGATCTTGACCGAGGCGCCGGCGGTGAACTTCGTCGGCGAGACGCTGACCTCCACTGCGGCGTGCGCGCCCCAGGGCGCGAGCATCGAGGCGAGCACGAGCAGGGTTTGGAGCAGCGACCTCGGCGCGTACCGTGCGAACAGGCCGACGGCGGGCTCGGACTCGGCGTTGCGCGTGGAACGACGGACGACGGTTGGACCAGACATGTTGCGTCCCCTTTGGGGTGCGACCTGTCTGGGGTAACGCAGGAACCGCGAATCGGGGATCACTCGATCTTTCCTTCTCCTCCGCGGGGAGAGGGGACCGGGCGTCGCGTCGTTGGCGCGTGCGGCCCGGTCGAAAGCCCAAGGTCGCGCGGTCAGCGCTTCGCGGGGATCGCGATGGGTATTCCGGATTCGAGCGCCGCCAGATCGCGTCGGGCGCGTTCGATGAGGTCGTGCCCGGGGACATAGGCCTGGGTGTAGGCGAGCAGCGCCTGCTTCTGCGCAGCCACGGCCTCGGTTCGGCGGTCCAGCGCCACGAACGCGGCGGCGCGCGCCTCATGCGCTTGCGCCTGCAGGTCCAGGGTGCGTCCCTGGCGCTTGCTGATCGCGACCAGCGTCGAATCCGCTTCCCGCAGCGCCTCGTCGCCGCTTCCTGCGCGCGCCAGCATGCGCGCGCGATTCACGCGCACCGCCTGGCAGACCTTGCCCTGCTCGAAGCTCGTGCCCTGGCACAGGCCCCACGACCGCTCCAGCGACGACAAGGCATTCGCGTCGCCGCGACGATCCTGGCTCAGCCCGAGCTGCCGCCAGGCGCTCGCCGCCAGTTGTCCCTTGTTGCCCAACCGGTCGAGCATGGCGACGGCATCGCGCATGCGGCCTTCGCCCTCCTCGACCTGGCCCTGGCGCACGAGGCACCAACCGGTTTCGGTCAGGCCATCGGCGGTCCACGGGTGGTCCTTCGGAAAGGCCGCGCGCGCCAGCGCGAGCACGCGTTCGTAATACGCGCGCTCCTCGTCCACGCGGCCGCGCTGCGCGGAGACCAGGGCGAGCAGGCGCAGCGGCGGCACCAGGGTCGGTGCCTGGGCGCCGAACTGCCTTTCGGTCCGTTCCAGCGTCTCGTGCAACAGCGGCTCGGCTTCGTCGTAGTAGCCGGCGGCGATCAGCGCGCCGCCGAGGTTGCCCATGATCGAGAGCAGCTGGGCGTCGTCGAGGCCGCTGGCGCGATGGAGCGCGAGCGCCCGCCGGAAGCCGGTGACCGCGGACTCGATCTCGCCCTCGTTGAACTCGATGTTCGCCAGCGCCGAGAGCGCGCTGGCGAGCGCCACGGGCTGGCTCGCCGCGTACGGTTCGAGGATGGCGCGCGCGCGTTCCAGCGGCGCCTTGCCGTCGCTGGCGTTGCCGCGGTAGCCCGCGATCACGCCCAGGTTCACCAGCGATTCGGCCACGGCGGGATGGTTCGGTCCGTGCGCGCGCTCGGCCGTCGCCAGGGCACGCTCGAACAGCGTCTGGGCGCGCGCGAAATCGCCCTTGCCGGCGACGATCTCGCCGAAGTCGTCGAGCAGGTCCGCCTGCAGCGAGGGATCCCCGGCGAGTTCGGAGTCGATCCGCGCCAGGGCATCGTCGAACGCCTGCTTCAGCGTCAGTTCGCCGCGCGCGTCGCGGCGCAGCGGGTCCTCCTGCAGGAAGATCGAGCTCAGGAACTCGCGTGCACGCTTGGAGCGCGCGGTCATCTGGCGTGCCGCGTCGGCCTCGGCCTCGGCGCGCTGCGCCTCCCGGTTCGCGCGCGCCGCGTGGTCCTCGGCCACGCGGGCCTGCCACAGCGCGAGCCCCAGTCCGCCCACCAGCGCGACGAGCGCGATGATCGAGGCCGCCACGCCGCCGCGATGGCGTCGCACGAATCGGTTCAGCCGGTAGCCCACGGTGTCGGGCCGCGCCGCGATCGGACGTCCGTCGAGGAAGCGCTGCAGGTCCTCCGACAGCGCGGCGGCGGTGCCGTACCGGCGCGCCGGCTCGCGCGCGAGCGCCTTGAGCACGATGGTGTCGAGGTCGCCCTGCAGGCGACGCCCCCGGCGCGCCAGGCCGATCGAATCGGCGCCCGCGTCGTCGCGCGCCTGCTGCAGCAGCAACGCGCTGGGCTGCGGCGGTCGTTCCCCCGAGAGGCCCTGTACCAGCAGCTCGAGGCTGGCCGTGCGGCGCTGGTGCGGGAGTTGCCCGGTCAGCATTTCGAACAGCACCACGCCCAGCGCGTACACGTCCGCGGCCGTGCCGATGGGTTCGCCCAGGATCTGTTCGGGCGCCGCATAGGCCGGGGAGAGCGCGCGCAAGGCGCTGCCGGTCACCAGTTCGTCGCCGTCGCCCGGTTCGAGCAGCTTGGCGATGCCGAAGTCCAGGAGCTTCACCGTGCCGTCGGAGGTGACCAGCATGTTCGAGGGCTTGAGATCGCGATGCACGATCAGCTGCCGGTGCGCGTAATCCACCGCGGCGCATGCCGATTGCACCAGGCGCAGGCGCGGTTCGAGCGCGAACGCCGCGGATTGCGCATGGCCGGTGATCGGCAGGCCCTCGACCAGCTCCATTACCAGGTACGGCAGGCCCTCGGGACCGATGCCGCCGTCGATCAGGCGCGCGATGTTCGGGTGTTCGAGTCGCGCGAGGATGCGACGCTCCAGCGCGAAGCGTCGTGCGCCGTCCTCGCTGTCGACGCCGCGCCGCATGAGCTTGAGCGCGACGCGCTGCTCGAACCCCTGGGCCATGCGCGTGGCGAGGTAGACCTCGCCCATGCCGCCGCGCCCCAGCAGGGATTCGAGCCGGTAGTCGTCGATGCGCGTGCCGCTGCGATCCACGCGCGCCGGTGCCTGCGCGGCGATCGCGCCGAGCGTGGCCAGGCCCAGGCCCTGGTCGAGCAGGCCGGTGTCGGCCCGGTCGGCGGCCAGCATGCGGCGCAGCTCGGTGGCGAGCGCGAGATCGGCGGCATCGAGCTCGCGCAAGCGGCGCGCGCGCGCGTCGGCGTCGGCGTCGGCGAGTTCGTCGAACAGGTCCGACAGCCGTGTCCAGCGCTCCACCGCCGTGTTCATGCATCCTCTCCCAGCAGGCCGTGCAGGAACGCGCGCGCCTTGCGCCAGTCCCGCTTGAGCGTGGGCTCCGACAGGCCCATGGCGGTGCCGGCCTCCTCGAGCGACATGCCGACGAAGAAGCGCAGCTCCACCAGGCGCGCGAGGCGCTCGTCGCGCGCGGCCAGCTGCTCCAGCGCGCGATCCAGCGCCAGCATCTGCACATCGCGCACCGGATCCTCGCCGGCCACCTCCAGGCCGTCGAGCGAGGTCGCCTCCGCGCCGCCGCCGCGCTTCCCCGCGTGGCGCGCGCGCACGTGGTCGATCACGATCTGCCGCATCGCGCGCGCCGCGACCGCGAAGAAGTGCATGCGATCGCGCACGTCCAGGGCCTGCGGTCGGGCCAGCCGCATATAGGCCTCATGCACCAGCGAGGTCGTGCGCAAGCCATCGCCGCTGCCCCGCAACTGCCGGGCGGCCATCCGCCTGAGGTCGTCGTAGACCAGGGCGAACAAGGCGTCGTTCGCTTCCCGATCGCCCGCCGCGGCGCGTCCGATCAACAGCGTGACGTCGCTCATGCCGGGCCCCGCACAGGGATGGGGCACGAGCGTGGCACCGGCAGGGCATCCGGTTCAATGACCTCACCCCCGTTCCTGGGCGCCGGTGCGTGGTCGGGGACGATGCATGCGCGCGCTCCGTGGGTTCCTGTGGGAGAACGGAAAAAGCGGGGAAGTCGGATCACGCCATGCCCAGGAAGGGCGTGCGACCCGGGCCGTGCCGTCGAGGCGAGGCCGTGCAGGCACGGCGCAGCCCGGGGCCGCACCGGTCGCGAGCCGACCCACGTAGACTCGTCCCGTCCCGACCCGGAGCGTCCATGACTGCGAGCAGCGCGATCCGTCGCGAACATCCCCCCGGCGTGCCGCCGGTCGAGCGCCGCGAACTGGTGGCGTGGGCGAGCTACGACTTCGCGAACTCCGGCTACACCACGGTCGTGATCACCGCGATCTTCAACGCCTACTTCGTCGCCGTGATCGCGGGCAAGGCGCCCTGGGCCACGCTGGCCTGGACCGGCGCGCTCTCGGTCTCCTACGCGCTGGTGCTGCTCACCGCGCCGCTCGTGGGCGCGTACGCCGACCTGCGCGCGTGCAAGAAGCGGCTGCTCGTGATGACCACGATCGCCTGCATCGCGGGCACGGCCGGCCTCGCGTATACCGGGCCGGGCACGATCGCGCTCGCAGTGGGGTTGATCGTGGTGTCGAACGTGGCCTTCGGCATGGGCGAGAACCTGATCGCCGCGTTCCTGCCCGAGATCGCCGCGCGCGACGCCATGGGGCGGCTGTCGGGCTACGGCTGGGCCCTGGGGTACGTCGGCGGCATGCTGGTGCTGGGCCTGTGCCTGGCCTGGATCCAGGGTGCGCCCGCGCGCGGCGGCACGGCGGCCGCGGCCGTGCCGCAAACGATGCTGATCACGGCCGTCGCCTTCGCGCTCACCGCGCTGCCCACGCTGCTGGTCCTGCGCGAACGCGCGACGGCGCAGGTCGCGACCGGGCGCGAGATCCTCGCCATCGCATTCTCGCGCGTGCGCGAGGAACTGGGCGGCAGCGCGGGCCTGGTCGACCTCAAGCGCCTGCTCTGGTGCATCGTGTGCTACCAGGCCGGCGTCGGCACCGTGATCGCGATCGCCGCGATCTACACCCAGCAGGCGCTGGGCTTCAGCACCCAGGACAGCATCATGCTGATCCTGGTGGTGAACGCGACGGCGGCCCTGGGCGCGTTCGGCTTCGGGCGCTACCAGGACCGGATCGGTCATGCGCGCACGCTCGCCATCACGCTGGTGGCATGGCTGGTCGCGATCGGCCTGCTCTGGTTCGCCCAGACGCGGCCGGTGGTGTGGGCGGCCGCGAACCTGGCCGGGCTGTGCCTGGGCGCGTCGCAATCGGCCGGCCGCGCCATGGTCGGGTACCTGTGCCCGCACGGCCGCGAGGCGGAGGTGTTCGGGCTGTGGGGCCTGGCGGTGAAGCTCTCGATGATCCTCGGGCCGCTGAGCTACGGCCTGGTCAGCTGGCTTGCCGGCGGCGACCATCGCAGCGCGATGCTGGCCACGGCGCTGTTCTTCGTCGGCGGGCTGCTCCTGCTCGGACGCGTGGACATCGCGCGCGGACACGCGCGCGCCTCGGCGCCCTGACGGCCTTCGGGCCCGCGCCGGGACCCGATCGACCCGATCGCGCGCGAAGGCACGGAAACCTCACGCCCGGTGTGCTACACCCCAGGGTGCGTACGGGCCGCGACCCGCGCGCGCACGCCGGCGCCCGGATTGCGCCTCCGCTACCTCCCGTGTCGAAGGCGTGCCGGATCCCTGCATGGCGGAGTTGACCGAACTTATGGCGCGCGCCCGCGAGGGCGACCGTGCGGCGTCCGATGCGCTGTTCACCGCCGTCTATGCCGAACTGCGCCGGATGGCCGGGCGCCAGCTGGGGCGCGGCGACGGCGCCGGGCTCGGCGGCACCTCGCTCGTGCACGAGGCCTACCTGCGCCTGGCGAAGCCCGAGTCGCTGGCGCTGAACGACCGCCGCCACTTCTTCTCGGTCGCCGCACGGGTGATGCGCCAGGTCGCGGTCGATGATGCCCGCGCGCGGACGGCGGACAAGCGCGGCGGCGGCGTGGCGCCGCTCGCGCTGGATGCGCTGGTCGACCAGCCGCACGGCGGACTCGGCCATGCGCAGCTGATCGCGCTCAGTGCCGCGCTCGACGCCCTGGAGGCGGCCGATGACCGGCTCGCGCGCCTGGTGGAGCTGCGCTTCTTCGGCGGACTCGCGCTGGAGGAGGCGGGCGAGGCCCTGGGCCTTTCGGCGCGCACGCTCAAGCGCGACTGGCGCAAGGCGCGCGCGTTCCTGCATGCGCGGCTGGGGGATGGGGTCGAAGGAACGACCTAGTTCCTCCACCTGGCGAGAACACCAGGCCACATCGACGCCACGAGCCGTCGCCCCCGCGCAGGCGGGGACCCAGGGACTCGGCTTCGCGCTCGGTGAAGGCGAAAGTCACTGGGCTCCCGCCTGCGCGGGAGCGACGACGTGCTTACTCAAGGTTCCGGCGGACTAGGGCTTGCGGCCACCCACCGCGAGCAGCACGGTGCCCAGCGCGATCGCGCCGATGCCGGCCCAGAGCGGCACCGTGACCGTTTCCTTCTCCTTGACCGTGAACTCGATCGGTCCGAGCTTCACCTCTGAGGAGTCCTTCGTGTAGCTGAATCCGCCGTAGACGAGGGCGAGCACGCCTCCCACGATCAGCACGATGGCTGCGAGCTTGGTTGCGGTCATGGACATTCCCCTGTGAGGTTCGACGACGGGTGGCGGTCGGTGCCGTGCCGCGATGCCGGCGGGCCTAGTGTACTGGTTCACTCCTGCAGGCCCATCCGGCGAATCCCGGGAGGTGGCGATCGGATCGAGCGCAACCGAACGCCGGTTCAATCGTCGCGTGCGTGCAGCATCGCCAGCAGCCGCGTCACCGTCGCCCAGTTGCGCGTGGTCGCGGTCTTGCCCGCCTTGCCCAGCAGCGCCTCGCCCGCCTTGCTCTGCAGGATGCCGTCGGGACACCACAGGTACAGCGCGTGTTCGCCGAGCAGCACGCGTTCGGTCCCGCGCGCGAGCTGCGTCACCGGTTCCAGCGCCGCGAGCGAGGCCGCATCGGCCGTGAACGCGACCAGCAGGCGGGAGGGATCGGTCGCCTCCGCCGCGAGCGTGTTGCCCGCCGCGATCGCCTCCATTCCGCGCGCGGATTTCACGATCACGGGCACGTCGAATCCGAGCGCCTCCTGCAGTGCCGTGCGGATCCGGGCCGCGTGCGCAGTGGTCGACCGCGCCGGGCTGTCGAACACCGCGTTGCCGCTGTTCAGCAGGGTTCTTGCGTTGCCGTATCCCAATCCCGCGAGCAGCTCGCGCCACGCGGCCATGGGCACGCGCTTGTTGCCGCCCACGTTCACGCCGCGCAGCAGGGCGACGTGGCGGCTCAAGAGTTCCCGGTCCCGACCATCAAGCACCCTCCGTCGCCACCTCGCCGCCGTGCACCCCTACGGGCCGGACCTGTACACGGCATAGACCAGGCCACCGAACAGACAGGCCTCGGCCACGCGCTGGACCAGCCCGCGCACGCGCGCGAACGCCTGCACGGACAGGGCGATCGCGCTCGCGAACACCGCGATGCCCATGGTTCGAAAAGCTGCGCCATGCACCGGCTCCAGTTCGATCAGCGCGAGCGCGCCGCCGATGTACTCGATCGCTCCGCCGAGGTTGTGCACCGACTGGCGTGCGCTGCCCCAGAGCGGCGAGCCCTTGTCGCAGGGAAACGCGACCGCGACCAGGTATCCCAGGCCCGTGCACAGGGCGAGCAGCGACACCGACGCCTGCACCGGTTGCATCAGGTACGCGACGGCGATCAGCAGTACACCTACGGGCAGGAACACCCCATAGGCGACGAGCGACTGGTCAGCCGCGCCGACTTCGCCCAGTTCGCTGATGGTGTCGCGCACCGGGCTGTAGTCGGGCCGACGGCGGCCCAGCAGCACGAGCGCGATCGCCAGGAACGCCGTCGCGCCGATCGCGAGCATGCCCGGAACCAGGCTCACGGCATCCCCGCGCCGATGGTCCGGCGCACCGGGATGCCGGTCGGATCGAAGCCGATCAGGCAATGCACATTGACGCCGAAGTAGTCGGGCGTGACCCGCTTGCGGTGGAACGGATAGATGCCGCAGACGGTGCAGAAGTGGTGGCACGCCGTGCGCGTATGGAAGCGGTATTCGCCGAGCATGTCCCGCCCCGAGAGCAGACGGAACGCGCTCTCGTGCACCTTCACCATGCGCACGTTGCGCATCCGGCAGAGCGAGCAGTCGCAGGTGGTGAGTTCGGGGAAATCCGAATCCACCTCGAAGCGGATGGCGCCGCAATGGCAACGCCCCTGCAGCGTGCGCGTGGGTCGTGCGTTCATGCGGTCCGGGCGTTCATCGGAATGCGGTCCATGGCGAAGCAGTGGGCGCGTCATGCGAGCCCTAGGGCTTCGCATCCTCGCCGCCCGACCACGACAGGTATCGCCAGCGCCCATCCTCCTTCACCAGCACGTCGGAGTACCGGCCCGTGGCGATGGAGCGCTCCTTCTTCTCGTTCTCGCGCCCGATCTTGTAGCGGTACTGCACCACGGCCACGTTCCCGGTGACGGTGATCGCGAGCGGGAACAGTTCGTACTCCACTGTCGTGCTGCCATTCGCCTCGAAGCGGTTCCAGCGCACGAGCGAGGCCTTGTTCGCCGGCGCCACTTCGCCGGTTTCCCAGTAGCTCACGTTCGGGTGCACCAGCACGTCGATCCAGCTGCGATCCTTCGCCGCGGACATCGCCCACTGGCGCTCCTCGACCTTCCAGACCTCCAGTTGCTCCGCGCTCCAGGCCTGCGCGAGGGCGCCCGTGGCGAGCGATCCCAGGGACAGGGCGAGCATCCACGCGACGTATCCGGCCATGTGCATCTCCCGCAGCAATCGAGGGCGAGCGTGTCGCGCGCGGATCGACGATGCGCACGACCCGTCAGCGCTGCCGTCGCAGCGCACCCCAGGCCTGCTGCGCGGCGAACGCGATTATGGACCACAGGCCGATGTCGAACGCGCCCAGCGCCAGCAACGGCAGCCCGTACCCGCCCGGCACCTTCGCCGTGTGCAGCAGCAGGAAGGCGGTGCCCAGCAGCAACTGCGGCGCCAGGTAGATCAGCGACACGTGGCCCGATTCGCCGCGCGCGCGTCGCCTCGTGTTGAGCCACGTGGCCACCCAATTGAACCCCACGCAGTACGCGCAGACGAGCACGATCAGGCCGGCGAGCAGGGAAATCGCGAGTTGCACGGATCACCTCGGGGTCCGCGCATGAGGATACCGGCCGTGGCATGCGGATGACGCGAGTGCGTTCAGCGCAGCGCAAGCCGGGAACGGGCGCCTTGTGCCTGCCTCCGGGCTACGGGGATGTCAAAAACCCTTCTTGAAGGCCGGGTCCATGGCGTCGACCCAGGCGTCCACGATCGCGGGCTTCGGCATGGGCGGAACGTCCGGCGCACCGCGGCCCGTCTGGGTGATGGGGATGCGCTTGCCACTGGCGTAGCAGGCGCCGCGGGAATAGACGATGGCCGACAGGTTTTCACCCTGGGTCATGCGGTGTTCGAAGTACGCCATCTTGTCGTCCCACCAGATCAGGGTCGTGGTGATGTCGACGAGGCTGAAGACGGACAGGGCGCGGCGGTAGTAGACGGTTTCGCTGTGGGTGAACGGGGTCCAGCGCTCGCGCAGCATGCGGCGCATGTCGATGCAGGCGAAGTTCCACGACCAGCGGCCAAGTGCCGCATAGGCCATGTACGTGTAGGAAGAGGCGTGGGTGAGCTCGACCTCGAACGGGGTGACCCGGACGCGGACCGTCACGGGACCCAGCATGTCGCCCTGCTGCTTGCCGAAGAGGTACCTGAGCAGCAGCTTGAAGAGACGGAACTTGTACACGGCGCGCGACCTCGGCAGGGTTGTCGGATGGGCACTCGAGTGGGTCAGGGCCAAACCGGTTCGTCGAGCATGCCCTGCCCCTGCACCCGTGTCTCGCCCGCGACCCGCTCGAGGTTCAGGGCCGCGGATCCCGAGGCCGCTTCGATCGCGGCCACGAGTCCCGGCGCGTGGCTGATCACCCAGACCTGTGCCTGCCGGGAGGCCGCCACGATGCGGCGCGCGAGCGGCGGCAGCAGGTCGGGGTGCAGGCTCTGCTCGGGTTCGTTCAGCACCAGCAGTTCCGGCGGACGCGGGCTGAGCAGCGCGCCGAGCAGGCCGAGGTAGCGCAAGGTCCCGTCGCTGATCTCGCGGGCATCGAGCGGGCGCAACAGGCCCTCCACGCGCAGGCCCACCTGCAGGCGCGCGTCGCCGCCGCCGAGGATCTCCAGCGCGCTGCCGGGAAACGCGTCGTCGATCGCAGCGTGCAGCGCGTCGGCATCGCCGATCTCCACGATGGTCTGCAGCGCGGCGGCGAGGTCGCTGCCGTCGCCGGCCATGACGTCGGTCTGCACGCTCACCCGCGGGTGCCGGAGCGGGCTGTCCGCGTCGGTGCGGAAACCGTCGTGGAAGCGCCACCGACGCAGGCGCTCGCGCAGGGCGAACACCTCGGGGAAGCGCTCGGGCTCGCCCAGTTCCGCCAGCACCGAGCGGCTGCGCGCGGGCAGATAGTCGAGCGTGGTCCAGGCGCCGTCGCGATCCTGCAGCGAGACGCGGTTGCCCTCGCGTTCGAGCCAGGTGTTGCCGCGTCGCCGCGGCGGCCCGTGCCACACGAACTCGTGCTTCACCTCGGGGTCGAGCTTGAAGCGCGAACCCTCCACGACCGGATTGCCGCCCGCGGGCAAGCCGAGCGCGATCTCGTACGCCACCTCGTCGCTCGCAAATCCGAACGAGATGCGCAGCGGACCCTTGCGCGCCGTGCCCTGCGCGCGCAGGCCGCGCCCGTGCTGCGCGCGTGCGTCGGCGGGCCCGGCCCACTGCACCGACGGGATCCCGCCCTCCATCGCCAGCGCCTGCGCGAGCGAACCGTTCGCCGCGTGCTGCAGCAGGCGCAGGGCCTTGTACAGGTTCGACTTGCCGGTGCCGTTCGCGCCGGTGATCACGGTCAGCGGTTCGAGCTTGATCCTGAGATCGCGCAGCGAGCGGTAGTTGGTGACGGCGAAGGTGTGCAGCATCGGGTCGATCCGGCGCGTGCCACGACGAGGGATCCCAGTGTGCCCGGAACCGCGCGCGGGGTTCCATGATCGGCGTTCCGGGCGGAAATGCCGGGGTCTACCCTGTTGCCCTGCGTCGTCCGATCGCGATCCGACGGCAGGTACCGTTCCCGTCGAAGGACAGGTCTCGTCCCCCCTCGCAGGGCAGTGCCTGGCGGATCCGGCAACTGGCATGGTGTTGGCACGTGTTCGGCGGACCGCCGAGGAAGCCACTCATGCGCAAGTCCCGTGCGATCACCGTCCCCGTGTTCACCGTGTCGCTGCTCTGCGCCGCGGCCGTACCCGCGCATGCCGCGATCGGCTTCGGCGCCACGATCCAGGTCACCACCGCGAACGACGAGTTCAACAACGGCAGCGCCGGCTGTTCGTTGCGCGAGGCGGTGCAGACCGCGAACCTCGATGCCGACTTCGGCGGCTGCACGCATACCGGCTCGTTCGCCACCGGCCCCAACGCCGACAAGATCCTGCTCCCCGCCGCGAATCCCGGCTACCCCCTGGCGCGTACCGGCGGCGAGGAGGACAACAACGAGCGCGGCGACCTCGACTTCAGGAGCAACATCACGCTCCAGGGCGCCGGTGCCGGCACCACGCCGATCTTCGTCTGCGCCGACTGCCCGGAACGGGTGATCGACGTGATCAGCGGCAGCAACGTCGAGATCAACGACGTCACGCTCAAGTTCGGCAAGGTGCCCGGTGCCGGCGGCGGGCTGTTCGTGGACCTCGACGCCACGGTGACCGCCACGCGCGTGACCATCGGGCTCAACACCGCGGTGACCAACGGCGGCGGCGTGTTCAACCGCGGCAGGTTGACCTTCAACAACAGCGCCATCGGCAACAACACCACGCTGCGCACCGCGAACGGGGGAGGTGGCATCTTCAACGGCGAAGGCGCCGAGCTCACCCTGAACGATTCACGCGTGCTGAACAACACCACGGCCGGCGACGACGCCGACGGCCACGGCGCCGGCATCCACAACTTCATCGGTGGCACCGTCGTGCTGAACGACACCACCGTGGACGGCAACACCATCGCGGTCAAGCAGACCCTGGGCGGCAGCGCGCGGGGCAACGGCGGCGGCATCTACAACCAGGGCTCGCTCGCGCTCCACCAGAGTTCGGTGACCAACAACATCGCCAGCGGCAAGAGCGCGGAGGGCGGCGGCATCTTCTGCACCGCCTCCGCCACCCTGACCCTGGTCGAGCGCTCGGTGGTCTCCTTCAACGACGTGATCGAGAACTCGGGCGTCGGCGCCGAATCGAACAACGGCGGCGGCATCGGTATCCGCTGCGCCAATGCCGTGGTCCGCGATTCGGTGATCAGCAACAACCGGACCGACATCGGCAGCGGCGGTGGCGTGTTCGTCGGCGACGGCGGCTCGGTGCGCATCCTCAACTCCACCATCGCCCAGAACTTCGCCAGGACCAACGGGGGCGGGGTCGCGGCCACCGGGGTGAACGACGATGCCGCGATCGCGCTGGTCAACACCACCGTGATCAACAACTCGGCCGACGGCAACGGTGGCGGCGGCGCCTTCGAGGGCCTCGCGATCGCCCAGTTGCGCAGCGCCACGGTGGTGACCAACAACGCGAACGCGAACGGCTTCGGCGATGGCTTCGGCGGCGGTCTCTTCAGCCGGGTCGCGACCGGCCAGGTGATCCGCATGGGCCTGGGCAACACCGTGCTCGCCGGCAACACCGAGGATGGCAGCACCAACAACGACTGCGACGGGCTGCTCAGCTCGTTCGGCTACAACCTGGTGCAGAGCACGGCGCGATGCGCGTTGACCAATGCCATCGGCGACATCGAAGGCTTCAGCGCCGGACTCGCCGCCGCCACCAACAACGGCGGCCCGACGGCCGGTGCCGCCAACGGCGTGATCGCCGGCATGCTCACCCGGGCCCCGCTCGGCAACAGTGCGCTGATCGATGCCGGCAACCCGAACGGCTGCCGCGACGAACTCGACCAGCTGCTGCCCACCGACCAGATCGAACGCGAGCGGAACCAGGATGGAGGCAGCCCGCTGTTCGCGCCGGCCTGCGACATCGGCGCGGTCGAGTTCACCTTCCGCATATTCGCCAACGGCATGGAGTAGCGATACTTCCGCGCCCAGCTCAGTCGTTCACGAACACCTTCATCACCTCGTGCCGGTGCGACCAGGTGCCATCCGCGGCGCGCTTGAACACGTACAGGTCGTAGGCGCCCTTGCGCTGCGGTTGGGCGAAGCGCGAGACAGTCGCATTGGGGATTCCCCAGAGTTCGCAGGTCGGGCGCGCGAGCTCGAACGCCTCCCGTGCCTCGGCTTCGCGCGCCGGCCCGTCGGCGGCGGGATCGGCTCCGACGTACTCGAGCAGGAAGGCATCGTCGGCTGGCGTGCGCACGGCGTGCTCGACGCCCCAGGCGAGCAGGAACCGGGTGACCTGCAGGGTCTTGCCCGAGGGCAGCTTCACGTCGTGCCAGACCGGGTTCGAGCTGCCGCACGCGGCAAGGACGAGGCAGGCGAGCAGGGTCCAGCGGTGCGCAGTCGTCATGGGGGATCCGTGCGGGTGGAGATCGAAACCGGGATGGCGCCGATCGGGTGGGTGTCCGCTGGAGAACAGCCCTTTGGCGCGGATGTCATACCCGACCCAAACGGTTGGAGATCCCGTTACCGAACAGGCGATGCCCCCGCAGCTCGCCGAACCCCGCGTCCGTAGGAGCGCGCGCCCGCGCGCGAAGCAATCTCGCGTGCCATTCGCCTGTCGGAGCGGAGATCGCACACTGCCGGCTGCTCCGCACCCTCCGAACTTCCGGCACATGCAGCGCCGGATGCCGCGCGTCAGGCTGCACGCGTTTCCCTCCTCGATCGCCCCCGGCATGCAAGCCCTGTTCCCGCCGCGCCGATTCGTGCTGCCCGAGCGCCATGTGCAGTTGCCCGGCGGCATCCGCATCGAGCTGTACCAGCCGGCGCCGCGCGACCACCTGATGGCGCACGACCACGACGTGGCCTGCCTGAACCTCGTGCTCGACGGCGCCATCACCGAGACGCGCGCGGACGGCAGGCGCGAGCTGACCATGGGGTGCCTGAGCCTGCTGCCGCGCCACACGGTGCACGAGGTCGAGGTGGCGGCGCGCGCGGCGAGCGTGCTGCACGTGGAGTTCTCCGGCGCCTTCCTCGAGCGCCTGCCGGCGCGCTTCCAGGACGCGCTCCCGGGCAACTGGGTGCAGGACGCGAACAGCCTGGCACTGGCGAAGCGGTTCCGCGCGGAGCTGCAGCACGCCGATGCGCTGAGTTCGCTCGCCTTCGAGGCGCTCTCGATCGAGGCGCTGATGCACCTGCTGCGGCAGCACGAGTCGGGACACGCGAGCGTGCCGGCCTGGCTCGCCGAACTCGCGGCGGGCTGGCGCGACGATCCCGGCCGCCCCGTGCGCATCGCCGAATGCGCGCGCGTGCAGGGCCTGAGCGCGGCCGGCCTCGCGCGCAGCTTCAAGCGCCATTTCGGGCAGACCATCGGCGACTACGTGCTGGAACTGCGCATCGAGGCGGCCTGCCGCGAGCTTGAGCAGGGGCGTGAATCGCTGTCCGACATCGCCGCACGCCTGGGCTTCGCCGACCAGAGCCACTTCACGCGCGCGTTCCGCCGCGTGCTCGGCGCCACGCCGAAGGTCTATCGCGATCGCGAGCGCCGCACGCCGGCCACGGGCGCGTTCCGCGCCTGACTTCCGACCGGGTCGGTTTCGTTCCACCGGCGCGGAATCGTTCAATCCGCATCGGCGCACCGCACCCAGCATGGCGCATCGAATCATCGGCATGGCCTGGAGCGATCGCGCATGAAGGGGAATTCGCGTCACGGAGCGTGGGCCGCGGGCCTGCTGGGCGTACTCGCGGCACCGGCGGCCATTGCCGCCACGCCCGTCATCGATGGTCGCATCGATCCCACGGAATGGGCCGGCGCGCGCCACGTCACCGACTTCCGCACCACCGAACCGCGGACGGGCGAACCCGGTCGGCTGGCGACCGAGGCGTGGGTCCTGCCGACCGAGGACGGCCTCGCCGTGGCCTTCCGCAACGTGCAGCCGGCGGACGTCCCGCGCATGCGCGAACGCTCCGCGCGCGACCAGACCACGCCCACCGATCGCGTGGCCGTGACCGTGGACTACCAGGGCGCGGGACGCACAGCGCTCGCCTTCACGCTCACGCTCGGCGGCGGCGTGATCGACGGCACCGTGGTGAACGAGAACCAGTATTCGACCGACTGGAACGGCAATTGGCAGAACGCCATCGGCGAGGACGGCGAGGCGTGGATCGCGGAATACCTGCTGCCCTGGCACCTCGCGCCGCTCGCCACGGAAGCGGATGGCAAGCGCACGATCGGGATCGTGCTGTCACGCGTGATCGGCAGCACCGGCGAACGCGTGTCCTGGCCGGCCGTGCACCTGAGCGAAACGCGCTTCGTTTCGCAGATGGGGCGCCTGGAGGTGCCCGCGTTCAGCCAGAGCCTGTTCGCGGTCACGCCCTACGGCGTGGCGCTCACCGACCTCAACGACGACGGCACCGAGTTCCGCGCCGGCGTCGACCTGTTCTGGAAGCCGTCGGGACGGTTCCAGCTCTCGGCCACGCTGAATCCCGACTTCGGGCAGGTCGAAAGCGACCAGCTCGTGGTCAACTTCAGCGCGGTCGAGACCTTCTTCAGCGATCGCCGCCCGTTCTTCACCGAGAACCAGAGCCTGTTCGACGTGCCCTTCGGCATCGCGAACAGCCGGCTGCTGTACACGCGGCGCGTGGGCGGCAACGCCGACGACGGCGAGGGCATCGCGGAGGTGCACGCGGCGGTGAAGCTGAACGGCAGCGTGGGCCCCATGCAGTACGGGTTGTTCGCGGCGACCGAGGACGACGCCTCGGGCCGCGACTTCATCGCCGCGCGCACGGTGGCCGAGTTCGGCGAGCACGACATCGGCGCCATGCTCACGCGCGTGGACCGGCCGTTCCTGGATCGGGACGCCGAAACGCTCGCGATCGACCACCGCTGGCAGCGCGGCGACCAGATCGGCATCGCGAGCACGCTGGTGGGATCGAGCATCTCCGACGGCGGCGCGCGCAGCGACGATTTCGGCGTGCAGACGCGCATCGACCAGCGCCTGGGCGAGCGCTACCGCCAGCAGCTGTATTTCCTGCACATGGGCGACGAGCTCGACCTGAACGACTTCGGCTACCTCGACCGCAACGACCTCGACTACCTCCGGTACGAGTTCGGCGACCGGCGCACCGGGTTCGCGGACGACTCGAAGTACGCGTCCGTCGACCATCGCTACGCGGCCTCCACGCGCCACAACACCGACGGCATGGGGCTGTACGACGCGCTCGCGTGGTACCGCTACGCGCAGCTCAAGGACGGCGGCAGCGAGTACAGCGAGATGACGCTGCTCTCCCCGGCGAACGACGACCGCATCCTGCGCGGCAACGGCGTGGCGCGGCTGCCGGCGCGCCTGATCACGTACTACCAGCGCGACCGCCCGCGCAAGGGCGACTGGGCGCTGGGCGCGAACATCTCCACCCGGAACGACGGCCTCGACGGCATCGGCTCGAGCGGCGTGTCGGTCGCGGTATATCCCACCTGGTACCTCAACGACGCGTTCAACGTCTCGCCGCAGCTGGCCTACGAGTACCTGCCGGACTGGGTGATCTGGCAGGGCGCGAACCTGCTCGGCACCTACCGCTCGCAGCAGCTGAACTTCAACACCAACCTGAACTGGATCATCTCGCCCAGGAGCGAACTGCGCGTGAAGCTCGAGACGATCGCGCTGGAGGCGCGCGCGAAGCAGGGCTACCGCGTGGGCGAGGATCGACGGCCGCGCGAGTCCGACGACGCGATCGCGGATTTCAGCCTGCGCAACCTCGGTTTCCAGGTGCGCTACCGCTACGAGCTCGCGCCGCTGTCCGACCTGTACGTGGTCTACAGCCGCGGCGGTTTCGGCTTCGACGAATTCCGCCGGCCCGTGTTCGGCCTGCTCGGCGATGCGTTCTCGCTGCGCGACAACCAGCAGTTGCTGGTGAAACTGAGCTACCGCTTCGGGTGATCGCCGCGATGCATCCGACACCCCCCACCCCGCGACCCGGAGTCCCCATGTCCCGCCCGAACCGACATCCCCTGGCCCTCGCGCTCGCCGCGGCGGTGTTCGCCGCCGGTTGCGGGCGCGTCGATCCGCCGCCGCTCGCACCGGCCAAGACGCCCACGGCGCCGCCCGCCGCGACCAGGCTGGTGCTGGACGAATCGGCGCTGCCGCCGCTGCCGGCGTTCAAGCCGAGCGAACTCGATCCGGGCGTATCGGCCTGCACGGATCTCAACGCGCACGTCAACGGCCGCTGGCTCGCGGCGAATCCCGTGCCTGCCGACCAGCGCACCTGGGGCACGTTCGAGCTCCTGGGCGAACGCTCGCTCGCGGTGCAGAAGCAGATCGTCGAGCGTCTCGCGACGATGTCCGGCGCCCGGGGCGTGCAGAAGCAGCTCGGCGACTTCTGGGCCACGGGCATGGACCAGGCCGCGATCGACGCGGCCGGGTTGCAGCCGATCCAGCCGTTGCTGGACCGGATCGAATCGCTGGCCACGCCCGAGCAGCTGCGCACGTACCTGATGGCCGCGCACGCGGCGAACCAGTCGAACCTGTTCGGCGTCTTCTCCGAATCGGACTTCAAGGACTCCAGCAGCGTGATCGCCTACGTCTCCCAGGGGGGACTGGGCTTGCCGGACAAGACGTACTACGCGGGCCAGCAGCATGCGCAGGCGCGCGAGGGCTATCGCGCGCACGTGGCGAAGGTGCTCGGCCTCGCCGGCGCGGACGCCGCGCAGGCCGCGGCGGGCGCCGATGCCGTGCTCAGGATCGAGACCACGCTCGCCGAGCCCTCGTACTCGGCCGAGGAACTGCAGCGCGACTTCACGCGCTACTACAACCCCGTCACCCTCGCCGAGGCCGATGCGGCGACGCCGGGCATGGGCTGGAAGGACCTGTTCGATGCGCTCGGCATCGCCGTGCCCGAGCGCTTCTCGCTCTCCAACCCCGCCTATTTCCAGCGCCTCACCGCGATGCTCGGCGGCACGCCGCTCGCGGACTGGAAGGCCTACCTGCGTTTCCACGCGATCGACGACAACGCGGCCTACCTGCCGAGCGCGTTCGACGAGGCGAACTTCGCGTTCTTCGGCAAGACCCTGCGCGGCCAGCTCGAACAGCAGCCGCGCTGGAAGCGCGTGCTCGGAAACCTCAACGGCGCCATGGGCGATGCGCTGGGACAGCTGTACGTCGAGGTCGCGTTCCCGCCCAGTTCCAAGGCGAAGATGGAGCAGCTGGTGGCGAACCTGCAGAGCGCACTCAGGGCGCGCCTGGAGAAGCTCGAGTGGATGTCGCCCCAGACGCGCGCGAAGGCGCTGGAGAAGGCGGCGGCGTTCTCCGCGAAGATCGGCTATCCCGACCAGTGGCGCGACTGGACCGGCCTGGAGACCTCGCGCGCGGGCTATGCGCAGAACGCGCTCGCCGCGGCCGCGTTCAACCTGCGCTACCAGATGAACAAGGTCGGCAAGCCCAAGGACAAGCGCGAGTGGGGCCTGCTGCCGCAGACCGTGAACGCGGGCTACAACCCGCTCTTGAACCAGATCACCTTCCCCGCCGCGATCCTGCAGGCGCCGTTCTTCGATCCCGACGCGGATCCGGCCTTGAACTACGGCGGCATCGGCGGCGGCATCGGGCACGAGATGCTGCACGGCTACGACGACCAGGGCAGCCGTTTCGACAAGGACGGCAACCTGCGCGACTGGTGGCAGCCCGAGGACAAGACGCGCTTCAACGCGCTCACCCGGCGCCTGGTCGAGCAGTTCGACGGCTTCGCGGTGGCGCCCGGCAAGCACGTGAACGGCACGCTGACCCTGGGCGAGAACATCGCCGACCTGGGCGGCATCACCGTGGCCTACGATGCGATGAAGCTCGCGCAGGCATCCTCGCCGCCGGTCGGCGAGATCGACGGCATGACCCAGGACCAGCGCTTCTTCGTCGGCTGGAGCACCGTGTGGCGCCGGCACTACACCGAGAAGGAGACCGAGGTGCGCCTGGTCACCGACGAGCACGCCCCCTCGACGTTCCGCGCGAACGGCGCGCCGCAGAACCTGGCGGTGTTCGCGAACGCGTTCGGCTGCAAGGACGGGGATCCGATGGTGCGCAGCGGGGACAAGCGCATCGCGATCTGGTAGCTGCGCCCCGCAGGAACTGTAGGAGCGCGCTTCAGCGCGCGATCTTTTCGTCGTGCCGGACGACGGGCGCGGAGCGAAAAGATCGCGCGCTGAAGCGCGCTCCTACAAAGGGACTGCGACGTTGTCGCAAGCCATCACGCCGCCACCCATCCCCCATCCAGCAACAGCACGCTCGCGCTCGACGGCGTGCCGTCGCGGGCGGTGCCGGCGATGCGCGCCTGGGCCGCGCCGGTGCGGGTGACCTTGTCGATGCCGCGCAGGGGCACCTTGATGCGCCGGTCCCAGGGCGAATCGGCCTGGCCCGCGCGCGTGCCCACGGTGATGTAGACGAAGCGGTCGCCGGGCTTGCCCTGTACGTGCTTGCCCTTCACGTCGGGCGTGCCGTCCGCGGCGGTGGCGAGGGTGACGGGGAAGTTGAAGCGCAGCGTGCCCAGGCGCGCGACCTGCGCCTGCTCGATCTCCGAGCGCCCGCGCTGCAGCGCATAGGCGACGCCCGCGACGCCGCGTTCCAGCGCGATGGTGACGAAAAAGAGTGGCGGCGGGTTGCGCTTGGCGGCGATGGCGTGTGCTCCCGTGTGCTTCCGGCTTGGACGCGCGTCGTTGCGCCCCTGCGCCACGATTAGACCACGCGAGGCGTGGGTCCGAACGCCGTCTGCGCTCGAATCACTGCGGATCGCGCCAGACCCGGAACGCGGCGATCGCCAGCAGCAGGCCTCCCTGCGCCACCAGCGTGGCGACCGCACCGGCCTGCAGTACGCCGATCATGACCCCGGACACGGCGGCCGACAGGCCAGCCCAGGGCAGGCCCGAGCCGATCTCCTGGGCACCGGCGCGGTAGTACAGCGTGGCGCACAGCACGGCGATGACGAAAGCGTAGCTGTAATACGGCATGGCGCGGTCCGCGGGAGGGTCCGGCCCGATTGTCCGTCATCGGCCGTCACGCGTCAGTTCGCAGAACCCCCCGTAGGAGCGCGCGCCAGCGCGCGAACGTGCCCCACGCATGGATCGATGCGGCTGCGACCCCGTGACGTAGGGAGGAACCCGCGGGGGTCGAGGTCGTCGCGCCTGCGCGAT
>Ga0315912_10000653_pt1 | contig 56369 bp, 47 predicted proteins | sample VfabasoilMG_FD_204469 | JGI IMG/M metagenome (GOLD analysis project Ga0315912, IMG submission 204469) | Garden soil microbial communities collected in Santa Monica, California, United States - V. faba soil | ecosystem: Environmental > Terrestrial > Soil > Garden | place: USA: California...
GTCCCCGGCATGCCAATCGAGGCCATACACCCCACGATGAAACACCCGGAGATAAACGGCATCTTGTTCGAGAGGCCTCCCAATGATGGAAGATCCCTCGTGTGGGTCTGGTCGTAGACCCACCCTGCCATGGCGAAGAGCATGCCGGTGGCCATCGCATGGGCAAACATATAAATGACTGCGCCACTCAAACTGATGTAATTCAATGCCGCCATCCCAAGAAACACATAACCCATGTGGCTCGAGCTGGAATAACCGATGACGTATTTGGTGTCCTTGGCGTAGAAGGCGACAAACCCCCCGTAGACGATGCTGAACATGCAGAGGACCGCCGCAATCGGCATCATCTCACGGGTCGTCTCAGGCAAAATTTCAAACGCCACCCGAATAATAGAGAAATGTCCAAGTTTCATGAGCACGCCGGCATGCAGCATGCTGGTCGCAGCCGGAGCCGCGGCATGACCGACCGGAGACCATGAATGGAGCGGCCATAACGGAGCGATCGAGGCAAAGCCGAAAAAGACCAGCACCCAAATGATCTTGTCCAGGGTTGTGCCGAGCACGGGAATATTCATGAGGTGAGCCTGCTCGCGAAGCACGAGAATATCGAACGTATTGAGCCCGGCGTACTTGTAAATCAGCAGGATACCCATCAGGGCCGCAACCGCGAAGGCCGACAAGAAGAGCACCAGCTTCATCGCCGCGTATTCCTTGCTGTTCGATCCGAAGTTGAAAATGTAGCCGACGGAATCTCTCAGTTTGAGTCCTTCCGTATCCGTCATCTCCAAATACCGCTTGGTATGGCTGCCCCACATGCCCAGCAAGAGATACATGGGAATCACGGACATCTCATAGAAGAAGTAGAGGAAAAACAGATCCAGGGACATGAAGACGCCGATCGTGGCGGCGGCGAGAATCAGCAGCCAGATGTAGAATTCTTTCGCGCGATCCCTGATGTGCCAGGACACGAAAATGCCGGTAAACAACAAGATCGCCGATGCCAGCACGAGCGGGGTCCCGATGCCATCCACACCAAGATGCAGCGAAATACCGAGTTGCCTGGACCATTCAAACTTCTGGACGAATTGGAACCCGCCTTTGACCGGATCGTAGGCATAAAACAGATATATCGACGCAACCAGGGACACGAAGGCCGCGCTCGCGGCGATGCCTCGGACCAGCATCGGCTGCCGATTCGAGACCAGAATCAGCGCCAACGCGCCGGCGAAGGGAGCGAAGAGAATATACAGCAGTGCGTATTCGCCCATGAACTCAGCGTCCTTTTTCAGCCGTGGAGGATCCGAGTGCGGCCACTGTGCCGTGATTCAACCGATCGACGAGCGCCTGCACCGATCCGTTCATGATTCGAAGAAAGGGCGACGGATACAGCCCGATCCACAGAATCATGACCGACAGCGACACGGCAATGACCATCTCTCGCAATTGAAGGTCGCTCATCGTCTGTTTTACCGCCTTACCGACCGGGCCCAGCATGGCGCGTTCGTAGTACCAGAGAAAATAGGCCGCCCCAAAAATGACGCCGAGCACAGCCACTGCTCCGAACCACCACTTTGCTTTGAATGCGCCCAAGAGGATGAGAAACTCCCCCACGAAACCGTTCGTTCCCGGAAGTCCGATCGAGGCCAGTCCGATAATCAGAAAGAATGTGGCCAACAACGGCACTTGTTTGGCCATCCCCCCGAACGCCGACAGCTGCGTGGACTGTTGACGTGAATAGAGAAACCCCGCAATAAAGAAGAGGCCGGCCGTGCTGAATCCCAGATTGATCATGGTCAGTAGGCTGCCCTGCAGACCCTGGTAATTCAGCGAGAACAGTCCCACGACGATGAAACCCAAATGGCTGACGCTGCTATAGGCTAACAGCCGCCTGAAGTCCGGTTGAACCAACGCCATCCAGGCTCCATACAGAATGGCGCATAGTCCGAGCACGACGACCACGGTCACGACCGTGTCGCTTTGGGAGGCATCGGGAAGAAGCGGCAGGCTGAAGCGCATAAAGCCGAACGTGCCAAGCTTAAGTCCGGCCAGCACCACCGCCATGCCGATCGGACCCTCCATCAGCGCATCCGGTAGCCATGTGTGGAACGGGAAGATCGGGGCCTTGAAGGCAAATCCCATGAACATGAGCCAGAAAATCAGGATCTGCTGATCCATCGGAATCGGCGCCGAGAGGAGCTCGAGTAAATCGAACGAATAGCTTTGATCCGTATGATGCAAAGACGCCCACTGGTGGAAGTTGATATTGAGCAAGGCGATGCCCACCAGCATGAAGACACTGCCCAAAAGGGTATAGAGAACGAACTTCAACGCCGCATAATGGCGCTCGGCTCCGCCGCCCCACAGTTTGATCAGAAAGTAGCTGGGAATCAGCATCAGCTCCCAGAAGACGAAGAACAAGATCAGATCCAATGAAACGAACACGCCCATCGTCGTCGTTTCAAGCGCCAACAGACACATCATATAGAGCTTCACTTGGTGGCGGATCGTGTCCCAGGAATAGATCACGACCAACACACTCAGAAATGCGGTCAATCCTACGAAGAGTACGCTGATACCGTCGACGCCCAGGTGGTAGCTGATGCCCAGTGCGGGAATCCATCTCACACGCTCCGCGAACTGCATGGCAGCCGATTCCGGCACAAACCGCACCAGCACGAACACAGAGAGCGCGAGTTCGAGCAGCGTGATGGCGAGCGCCGACGTCCGGACCATATCCTCATCCTCGAACAGCCACAGCACGATGGCTCCCAGAACGGGCAAAAAGAGAATGCAGGAAAGGACCGGAAATCCCGCTGTGAGTTCTTCCAACATAATGACCGCCGTACGCCCCTCGACCCTCTACATCTGAACGAGGAATTGAACGACCAGAGCCAACAGAAAGAGCCCGGCGACAATGAGAGCGACATAATGGTGGACCATTCCGCTCTGGATCTTCCGCCCTTCACGCGCTGCGAGGTGATTGCCGTATCCGATGACATTCAACCCCGCATATACAATATACTTTTCAATCCAGGTTGAGCCGGCAGAGCCCCAATCAGCCAGCTGTCCGACTCCACGGACGAGGCCGTCGACGACCGTGCGATCGAACCAATCAAGCAACTCGCCCAACCGTTTCATGGGCTCGACAATGATGAAGTCGTAGAGTTCATCGACATAATACTTGTTCAACAGCGTCCTATAGACGCCGGAGAATTTCTCGGCCCACACATCGGCCGTCGGAGTGCTCACCTGGTACATGTAGTGGGCAAGCCCCCACCCAATCACTGCGATGCCGGTTGCCACAACCATGAGAGCAGACACCAACCCCATGCTGACCTCGTGTTCACCCCCCGAGCCCACAACCGGCGCCAGGAATTGATGCAACCAGCCATGTTCCGGAGGGAACCCCAATAGCAACCCGCCGACAAGCGACAAGAAACCAAGCGCAACCAAGGGGCCAATCATCACCAATGGCGATTCGTGGACATGCGCTTCCGTATGGTGATCCATTCTGGACTCGCCATAAAAGGTCAGGTAGGTCAGCCGAAACATGTAAAAGGACGTGACAAAAGCGCCGATCGCTGCGATGCCATAGAGCAGGAAGTGGTTATGGGTGAAGGCATGGGCCATGATCTCGTCTTTGCTCCAGAATCCCGCCAAAGGAGGAATCCCGGCAATTGCGATCGTGCCGATCAGAAACAGACGGTATGTCCAGGGGATTTTCTTGCTCAGTCCGCCCATTTTCCTGATGTCCTGCTCACCCGACAGGGCGTGAATCACCGACCCTGCGGACAAAAACAGTAAAGCTTTGAAAAACGCATGGGTCATCAAGTGGAATACGGCGGCCGTGTAGGCGCCGATGCCGCAACCTAGGAACATGTACCCCAACTGGCTGACCGTCGAATACGCCAGCACCCGTTTGATATCAGTCTGGACCAGACCGATCGTGGCGGCGAATAGAGCCGTACCGCCGCCGACGAAACCAACCACTTCCATCGCAGTGGGAGAAAGATCGAAAATGACATGATTACGGACAATCATGTACACACCTGCTGTCACCATGGTAGCGGCATGGATGAGCGCACTGACCGGCGTCGGGCCCTCCATCGCGTCGGGCAACCACGTGTACAGAGGGAGCTGGGCTGATTTGCCGACCGCACCGACCAGCAGGCAGAGCGCGATAGCGGTTGCCATTTCAGGCGAAAGCTGGCCGGCCTGAGCAAACACCTTGGTATAGTCGAGGGTCTTGAAATTGACGAAGATCAGAAAGATAGCCACCAAGAACCCTGCATCGCCGATGCGATTGACCACAAAGGCCTTCGTCGCCGCCTTCGCCGCCGACACTTTGTCGTAGTAGTACCCGATGAGCAAATACGAACAGAGCCCGACGCCTTCCCAGCCGATAAACAGAACCACATAATTGTTCCCCATCACCAGAAGCAGCATGGAGACCATGAAGAGGTTCATGTAGATAAAGAAGCGCGTGAAGCCGGGTTCACCGTGCATATACCCGACTGAGTAGACATGAATAAGAAAACCCACTCCGGTCACCACCAGCAACATCACGCAGGTTAACGGATCGACCAGATAGGCCAGATTGATCGTGAGATCGCCCCCGAAGATCCATTGGTAGGCGACGACTTCACGTGCAGTTCCAGTCCGCAGAATATCGGCAAACACACCGATGACACAGAGAAAGGAGAGACCGACCGATCCCCACGCCAACCGATGGGCCATCTCGTGCGAATAGCGGCTGCCCAGAAGTCCGTTGGAAATCACGGCCAGAAGCGGGAGAATCGGAATCAGTTTGATGAGAAGATCGGTTAAGTCGGACACGCTAGGTCGTCATCTCCATCCTGCTACCATTTCAAGACGTTCATCTCATCGACGTTCGTAGAAACTTTCCCACGAAACACCACGATGATGATGGCCAGTCCGACTGCGGCTTCCCCCGCGGCGACGGCAATAAAAAACAGGGCGGTAAGCTGCCCGGCCATGGACTCCAGGTAATGCGAAAACGCCACCAGATTGATATTGGCGGCATTCATCATGATTTCCACGGACATAAGCACGATAATGAAATTCCGTCGAATCAAGACGCCGAGCAATCCCGTCATGAACAGGACCGCACTGACCGCCACATAAGCGCTAAGCGGAACCATCGCCCCTCACTCCTTCCCGCTCATGGGATCAATCGACTTCGGCGTCTTCGCCAAGACGATCGCACCGATAATGGCGCCCAGCAGAAAGACGCCGATGATTTCAAACTGCAGCAGGTGGTCGCTGAACATCTTGATGCCCACGGCATACGTGTCCCCGTGTTCCAGCACGGCAGCGTCGGGAACATTGCCTTTGGCGCCCGCAAAGGGAGACCGAATCAAAAGAAAAATTACATACCCGGCCCCCAAGAGCGCCGGGCCGAGGAAATAGGGATACGAGGAATGAAAATACCGCTCATCCGCCTTGAGATTGAGCAGCATGAGCACGAACAGGTACAGCACCAGAATGGCGCCGGCATAGACAATAACCTGCACCGCCCAGAGAAATTCGGCATTGAGCAGGACGAAAAGACCGGAGACATGCATCAACAGCGCGAGCAACGCAAGCCCGCAGTGGACGGGGTTTCTCAGCGACACCGTCAGAACGCCGGCGGCAATACTCACCAATGCGAAATACGCAAAAAAGACGGCAACCATGTTTTCGACTCAGCTCAGATGCTTGGGAGGCGTTTGCGTGGTCTTGAGTACGGACTGCGGAAAATAGTACCGATACTCTCGGCTCTCCTCGACATTCTTTTCCTGATTGTGGGCATACAGATATTGTTTGGCGTCATTGAGGTGGCGCTCACCGATGTTGTACAGCCGATTTTTATCGAACAGCAATGTACGCTTGTCATGGGTGGAATACTCGTACATCTTCGTCATCGCCAATGCATTGACCGGGCAGGCCTCGACACAATAGCCGCAAAACACGCACTTCGTCACATCGATGTAAAACTCGCTTGCGTATCGTTGAAGCGGGCGGGCCGCATCCTCGGCGCTGATCACCTTGATGCAATGGGAGGGACAGGCCACCTCGCAGAGATCGCACCCGACGCAACGCTCTCGGCCGTCGTCGTATCGAAGCAACCCCAGGGCGCCCCGATGGGCATGCGGAATCTCCCGCTGTTCGCGGGGGTATTGAAACGTGATCGGCTGATGGAACATGTGCTTGAAGGTGACCTTCATCGCGTCCCAAATTTCATAGAACAGCGCGGCATGGAGAATTTTTTTGGTCATCGCGGAAACGCTCATCCAAGTCTCCTGTCCACCGACGGGCGCAGCATACACACCTGATTACGCTCGTTCAATACTGACCCATGTCTGCTTGAAAGCCGGAACACCGGTCATGGGATCCACTGAGACACTCATCAAATCTTTCACGGGCGGCTCGTTAAAATGTTCCGGAAAAAAACAGGTCCCGATGGCAACAGACTGGTCGGGTTGGACCCCGAGCTGGAGCGATCCCAGATCGGACGTCAGACGCACTTTCATGCCATCCTGCAGGCCAAGCCGATCCATATCCGCCGGACTCATGCGAAGCCTGCCGGTATTCGGAGCAATCTTGATGAGACCGGGAGCTTCCGTCGACATCTTGCCCGAGTGCATGAGCAGCTGGCCCATCTGCAAAGAGAACGGACGCGCACTGTCATGCGAAATCGGCATCGTGCGGTAACGGACGGCGACCTCGGCGGCATACCCATTTTCCAAGTAGCGATCCGGCGCCGGCACCACTTTGCGCGGCTGGCCAAGGTTGTAATAACCCGGTAAGAGCTTCATCATTTCCGATTGAATATCATTGACCGATTGATACTCCCACTGACATCCCAACGCATTGGCCAGGGAGGTCATGATATGCCAATCCGGCAGGCTTTCCCCGATCGGCTCCATCGCTTGACGAACCCGGAGGACACGGCCCTCCAGATTCGTGAAGGTCCCGTCCTTTTCTGCGTAGGTACAGGCGGGGAACACGACATGCGCCTGCCGAGCCGTCTGGGTCAAGAACGGGTCCTGAACAACGAGCAACTCCAGTCGATCCAATGCAGCCCGTACTTCCATAGAAGCCGGCAACGTCTCCAGCGGATTTTCTCCGAGGACATATAACGCCTTGATGCTGCCGTTCTTACATCCGTTGAGGATATCGACGAGACTCGACCCGGCACGACTCACCGGAAGTGCCGCGCCCCAGGCCTTTGCGAATCGCTCGCGTGCAACCGGATCGTCAAACCTTGCTTGCCCCGGCAAAAACTCAGGCGCCACGCCCATATCAACGGCGCCCTGCTCATTCGGCTCCTCCGTCACGGTATTCACACCACAACCGGGACGGCCGAGTTTGCCGGTGATCCAGGCCAAGTCGATGAGTTTCAGCACATTGTCGTAACCACCGGCTCTCCTCACGATGCCTTCCGCGCACATAATGATCGCGCGCGGTGCTTCGGCGAAAATCGTTGCAATGTCCCTCAAGTTGTCCGTGGTCAGGCCGGTTTGAGAGGCGACGTCGTCCAGTGAAAGGCCTGCAACCGCGGCCTGAAGCGCGGCGAAAGCCTGGGGATGTTTCCTGGTCGTTTCGTCATCCACCAAGTCCAGCTCAATGGTCGCCTTCACCAATCCATGAATGACCATCCCCTCCGTGCCGGGCTTGATCACAAACGGATGGGAAGCCAGCTTGGCCATGTTGGTCACGGCAGAATCCAGTGTCACCACCTGTGCCTTATAGACGCGAAGCGCTTCTTTGATCCGCACGGCTGTCAGGGGATTCGTTTCCGTGATGTTCGAGCCGATGAGGAGGATGGCTTTGGCTTTGGTGAGATCTTCCCAATCATTCGGCGTTCGTCCTAGCCCAAGAGCATGTTTCGAGGCATGCACGAAATTCAGGTGGCCGTAGCGGGCGCTGCTGTCGAGATGATTACTCCCGAAGCCGATCCGCATCAGCTTCTGGAACAAATACAGCTCTTCGTTCGTGCATCGTGCAGTGACTAATCCTGCAATGGCATCGCCGCCGTATTTGCTCTTGATAATCGAAAATCGGTCTACGACCAGATGCATGGCCTCAAGCCATGGCTTTTCGACCAGCCGGTTGCCCTCACGAACCAATGGCTGCCGTAACCGGGTCTTCCCATCTAAATACTCAAATCCGAATCGCCCACGCACACAAAGGCCGCCGTGGCCTTTAGCCGTTTCCGACCGGTCTCCCCACTTATTCTTCCAGGATAGGGGCGAGGTGACGCGGATCACCTCTTCATCTTTCGTTTCCAAGTACATCTGGCAGCCATCCCCGCAGTAGTTGCAGGTCGTCGTCGTCTTTTTCATCTGCCAGGGTTTGTACAGATACTTGGAGAACTTGTTTGTAATGGCACCGACCGGGCAGACCGCCAGGCAATCCCCGCAGAATTCGCAGGAGAGTGCGAGATCGCCCTTCGGGACCACTTGATTGAATCCGCCCTTTTTCATGAATTGCAGGGCATCGATCATCAGCACATCTTTGCAGACGTTGATACATTCGGCGCAAGCGATGCAGCGGTTCATGTTGAAGTCCAGAACCGGACTGCGGGTATCTTCCGGAATGAATTTCTGCTTGGCATTGGCAAGATTGGTCACGCCGTGCTCGAACGCCATATCTTGGAGTTCGCAATGGCCGTCCGCATCGCAGACCGGACAATCGAGCGGATGCACGGAAAGATGCTTCTCGACGGCTTTTTTGCGGGCAAGGAACAGATCCTCCCCCTCGGTTCGTATGACCATCCCCGCCGTCGCCTTCGCGGTGCAGGACCGGACGGGAGCCTTTTTCCCCTCTTGCATCACAAGGCACATGCCGCAAGATCCAAATGGATCGAAGGTGTAGTGGTAGCACATGGCCGGGATGATTTTTCCCGTCATCGAGATAACATCGTACAACGAGATCCCGTCCTTCGCCGTCACGGTCTTCCCGTCGATATTGAGTTGAATCGTCGCGGCCTCGACGTCGGGATTAGTGCCTGGCTTCAGCCCCATGGTGCCTCACTGTTGAATGATGCGCTGAACATAGTGGGTGCAGGTGTCCGCTCTTCATTGCAACCTTGAACCGTCATCATTCACGACTTCCTTACCGGTCGCATTCCCCCATCACGATATCGTACGATCCGAAAATGGTACAGGCATCGGAGATCATATAGCCTCTGGACATATGATCGAAGGCGCCCATATGAATGAAGGACGGGGCGCGGATCTTCAGTCGATAGGGTTTTCCTCCGCCTGTACTGACGATGTAAAAACCCAGCTCGCCCTTGTGGGCTTCAGTGCCGCAATAAATCTCACCGGGAGGAGCCTGGAATCCCTGAGAAAACAGCTTGAACTGCTGGATCATCGACTCCAGATTGGTAAATACCCGCTCCTTCGGTGGCAGCGTCACGCTTGGGACATCGGCCATGACCGGACCATCCTGCATTTGCTCGAGGCACTGCCGAATGATCTTGACGCTCTCGTATAGTTCCATCACCCGGATCCAATACCGGTCATACGTATCGCCGTTTTTTCCGACCGGGACGCTGAACTCGCACTTGGGATACGCGCTATAAGGCTCGTACTTCCGAAGGTCATAGTCCACACCGGAGCCGCGCAAAGTCGGCCCGCTCAGCCCAAAATTGACGGCGTCTTCGGCGGAAATGACCGCCACGCCCTTGGTGCGTCCCAGCCAGATGCGGTTCTTCTCGAGAAAGACCTGATATTCCAGAATCTTAGGAGGAAAGTAGTCGATGAACTGCTTGAGCTTATCGATCAACCCGGGGGTCAGGTCTCGCTCTACCCCGCCGATGCGATACCAGCTCGTCGTGAGACGCGCTCCGCACAACTCGTCGAACCAGTCGAGCAGGATTTCTCGGTCGCGAAAACAATAGAAAAAGACGGTCATCGCCCCGATATCGAGCGCTTGAGCCCCCAGCCAAAATTGATGGCCGATGATGCGCTGCACCTCCGCAACAATCGTTCTGAGATACTCCCCTCTCTCGGGAACCTTGAGATCCAGCAGTTTCTCCACGGCGCGGCAATAGGCGAAGTTATTGTACATCGCACAGACATAGTCGAGCCGGTCCGTATGGGGAATGAACTGGTGATAGGTGCCGTCTTCTGCCAGCTTTTCGACTCCACGATGGAGATACCCCATCACCGGTGTGGATTTCACCAGCCGTTCCCCCTCCAACTCCAAAATCACCTTGAGAACTCCGTGTGTGCTGGGGTGCTGAGGTCCCAGGTTAAGCAAGAGCTCCTCGGTTCGCAGAGTCGGAAGCGTTTCGCTTTCCGGATGCTCCGGATTGACCTTGTAGATCGTGGTTCTCTGATCTTCAAATGCCATGCTGTTGCCGCGTCCTACCGTGGAATTTCGTCCAGGAATTCAAACGTGTCCCGCCAACCTTTGCCGCGAAGCGGAAAATCCTTCCGTAACGGGTAGCCTTCCGTGAAATCATCCGGCATCAAAATCCGGCGCAGGTCCGGGTGATTGCGAAACCGGATACCCATCATGTCGTACACTTCACGCTCCATGAAATCAGCGCCCTTCCACAAATCCGTCAGAGAATCGACTACACAGTCCGATTCGGGCACTCGCGTCTTGAGTCGAATACGATGCCGTTTTCGAATCGAGTAGAATTCCCACACGACTTCGAATCGTTCTTCATCATCGGGCCAATCCACGGAACTCACATGGACGATGTAATCGAAATCCATTCCCGGTTCATGACGCAGAAATTTGGCGACGTCATGCAGCTTGTCACGGGTCACCGTGACCGCCACATCGCCCCGCCATTCCGTCGCGCCGACGAAACCGTCCGAGAAGGACTCCTGAATCCGTGTTGCCAGTTGATGCATACAGTACCGTCAGACCTTCAAGCTTGCTTTAATCTCTCTGGGCTGGGCGACAAACACCCGCTTCTCCATGATCCGCTCTTGGAGTTTCAAGATGCCGTCCAGGAGAGCTTCAGGGGTCGGCGGACAGCCGGGCACATAAATATCGACAGGAACGAACCGATCGACTCCTTGCACAACACTATAGCTATCGTAGATGTTCCCGGACGTGGCACAGGAGCCCATCGCGATGACATATTTCGGTTCCGGCATCTGGTCATAGATCTTTCGGATAACGGGTGCCATCCGCCGACAGACTGTTCCGGCGACGATCATCAAATCCGACTGTCGAGGCGAGGCCCGAAATACCCCGGCTCCGAACCGGTCCATGTCGTACCGTGAAGAGACGGCGGCCATCATCTCGATGGCGCAACAGGCAAGCCCAAAGGTCATGGGCCAAAGCGAACCTTTTCGCGCCCAGTTCACCGCCTTTTCCAAGGTGCCCGTGAACACATCAGGGGCACCGTCCTTTTCCTGACGTCCCAGTTGAATCAATCCCATAGATACCTCAGTCCCACTCCAGCGCACCCTTCCGCCAGGCATACACATAGGCCACAACGAACAGGGCGATAAAAATGATCATCTCAATCAAACCGATCAGCCCAATTTTGGTAAAGACCACCGCCCACGGGTAGAGAAAGATTACTTCAATATCGAAAATGACGAATAACATCGCAAAAATGTAGTAGCGCACCGGGAACGGCATACGGGAATCAGAGAACGGTTCGGCGCCACACTCATAAGTCGATAGTTTTTCAGGCTCCGGATACCTGGGCTGAACAAAATAGCTGATCACCAACGTCAGCACTCCGAACGCAAGTGCGACGAAAATGAAGAACAGGATCGGAAAAAACTTGGTCAAATAATCGAGAAGCTGATCAGTATCGCCCATTGCGTTCGCCTCACAAGGCATTGACCTTGAAAGAAGAATCAAAATTCTAGAGCCTTGATCCCAGGGATAGCAAGCGAACAAAGGACCTAACAGAACCAGCCCCTAAAGCCCTAGATCTTCCGATTTGTGCTATGACGAGATGGGAGCAGACGCTTCTGTGAAGGCTAAAGCAAACAGGAATTGAGGACGGATCGATTCGCAAACTCCACAGTGTGTGCAAAGGCATCTGTCTGAACTCGACAGACCCATGACCCTGAGGGTGTAGGGTGTTGATTAGGCCCGGCTCCGAGGCTGTCCTGATGAAGGAACCATCCGTAACTGGGGAGACGGCTGTGGCTGAGAAATGTCCCACTCTGACTCCATCGGACCGGAAGCCTTGGCCTTCCGCCGCCGATGGATCTGTGTTTCGATTCTGGTTTTCCTCCGATCGCCAGATGGCATCGCCGGGTCTTGATCGCGACCTCCGTTCATAAACTATCCCTTCACAGCGTTGCCATGGACAGGTGCCGGCAAGTCGAGACACCATAACACTCAGAAAAACCTCCGTCAAACCATGGGCCATATGCTCAAATTCTTGACAAGACAGCATGATTTGCTATGGTTTGCAAAGACACACACGCCCTACATAAGGAACCTCTCTATGAAACCTCTGACACCATTCGTCCTTATCCTGCTATCCATGGGGATCAGTCTGTCCCTGGACCAAGGAGCAGCTCGCGCCCAGCATGCCGACATGGTTCGCCATGGGGAAGCAGCGGTTACCTTCGCAAGCGGTGTAATCCAAAAAGTGACGCCCCGTGACGGCATCGTGAATTTGATCACCGGGGATAACCAATCATCGGGCAATCGCATGCTCCTGGCACGGCGGGATATTCTCTATCTCAAGCTCGATCACCCGGCTGAGGTGGCAGCCGGCGATCTCTTTACCGTCTACAAGCGCGCACGCAAAGTTTTCCACCCGATGACACAAGAGTACCTCGGCTTTATCGTGATTCGGCTGGCAGTGGTGCGTGTGATCGAGACCGATGGTGCAATCGCAACAGTAGAGGCAATCACAAGTTATGGACAGATCGCTCCGGGCGATCCGGTGATGCGGTTTATCCCGCCGCCGGCATCCGATGCAGGAGCCAGTCTGACATCGGACGTCGCCGATCTCAGCGGCATGATCATCGAACTGCAGGCGGATAAACCGATGACCTTGGTCTCGCAATTCGATATCGTGTACGTGGACCGAGGAAGCGTGGACGGCCTCAAGACCGGCGATCTCATGGATATCCACCGCCATAGCGTGGGAATCCCCGCAAGAAAGATCGGGCAGCTCAAAGTCTTGTCGACCGAGGAACGCACAGCGACCGCGCGAGTCATCAAAGCCAACACCCGCGTGTTCAAGGGCGACCGATTCAAGCTGGTCGGATATTCGGCTCCGGTCGTTCAGCCGGTGGAACTCGCTCCGACCTCGGCCAAGGTAGAACAACTAGACGGGACGGAAGGGCGACCGGATGCCGTTTCGTCCGATCTCGTTGCCGGCAAATTAAAAACGCAAGACGCGTCCGGACAGAGCCGCATCAACTTGGGCGACGTGGCAAGCTTCCTCCGCTATGAATCCGGCGAAGCAGCGATCAAGCCTGAAAGCTATACGGTGTTGGACCAAGTGATCGAACATCTGCTCAGCAGCGGCGATACCAGGCTGATTCGGGTGGAAGGCCATACCGATAACATAGAAATCGGTCCCTCACTGAAAGCTCGCTATCCGAGCAATGTAGACCTCGCCAACGCCCGCGCCGGCGGCGTCCTCCGATATCTCGTGGAGAAGGGCGGATTGGATTCGGCCCGGGTCAGTGCCGTAGGCTACGGCGACAGCAAGCCCGCAGCCACCAATGCCAATGAGGAAGGCCGTACGAAAAACCGTCGGGTCGAGATTCTGCTCTATGAACCGGATACTGACCCTCAAACTCCCAGGGCCGATGTTCATAATCAGGCACAGAAGCAAGGAGGCGATTCTTCCGGTCTGAATGCACGAGGGACAAACGGCCAACTGAGCACTCCTCAGGCCGTCCCTCAGGACTCGGGAGCCGGCACTCTCTCTATCGGCCAACAACAGCAGGCTTCTGCCGGAGATGGGATGACATCGCCGAGCAGCCCGAACACAAGTGGGGCTGCATCATCTGCCGGCCAACAACAGCCGCAGGCGGGGGATGGGGCAGCGTCCTCCAGCCCCAGTGCTCCCTCACCGAACCCGAGCCAAGATCCTCAGCAGCCGGCCGGTCCGGCAAGCTTCTAGCCCTCATTCTTGCGCACGGCGGTTCGTCGCTGGTTGAAAAACCGGATGCGACAACCGCCTGCCCCCCGTCACGTTGTTCTCCCTTTTCCTACGCTGCTACAATGCCGCATGCCTCTCGATCAACGCAGTCTTCCTGCCGCCCATGCAACTGCAACTCTGTATGCCGACGTCATCGTCCCCCGCCATATCGCCAAGGCCTTCACGTATGTCGTACCTCCGGCATTGGCGCAGACACTCGCGATAGGCCAACGGGTCCTCGTCCCGTTCGGCCCATCAATGCTCGAAGGAGCGGTGATCTCACTCAGTGATCAGCCCCCTATGGGGATGAAGGCTGCCTACCTCAAGGAAATCAGATCTCTGGCCAGCGGAACCGACGATCTCAATCTCTCGCCCGCGCGACTCGAGCTGTCTCGCGCCATCGCAGAGTACTATGTCGCACCCTGGGGCCAATGTCTCCGGCTTGTTCTGTCGAAAACTCCTGCGAAACAGGCTAGTCCTCTGCGGCACGTCGCCACCGATCAGGGGCGCAGCGTGCTGGTTTCTGGAACTTGTCCAGACCATCTACGACCCATGCTGAGCCGTATCGCGCGGCAAGCCAGAGGCCTGCTGTCATCCACTCTGCTCAAAGCTCGCGATCAAACCAGTCGGAAAACGGTCAAGGCGCTCGAACAACTGTCCTGGGTGGTCGCCACTGCTTCACCGGTCGTCAAGACCACGGTTCCAAAACGGCAGACACAACCAATCACCCAGAACAGTGATCGAGCAGGAGAAGCCGATCGGGCTCTGCTCGAGAAGATACGAACGGAACCTGATCGGTCATGGACCACTCGTGTGGCCGCCTGCGTTCAGTCCAATCAAGCACGGAAGATCGTCTTGTGCGCCCCATGGGAAGATCGAGTCAGCCGGCTTGCCGATGCCATCCAACAAACACACGCAGCCGGCAAGTCAGCCATCATTCTGGCCGGCGAGATTGCCAGAGCAGAATGGCTCGGACGGCTTCTCTCGACCCTTACAGATCTCCCGATCACCATCGTTCCCACGTCGCCGGCATCAGATAACCGGACAGCCAAACAGGGTACGACGCCATCGGTCATCGTTGGAACTCGCTCAGCAGTCTTTGCGCCGCTCCCATCGATCGGACTCATTTGGGTGGACAGAGAAGAAGATCCGGCTTTCAAGGAGCCCCAAGAACCGCGTTATCACGCCCGAGAAGTCGCCTGGATGAGGGCCCAAGGAGAAGGGGCGCTGGTGGTACTCGCGTCCGCCCATCCGTCGCTCGAATCGGCATTTGACCCGGGTGCCGAAACCTATGCCGTTTCACCAGAACCGGCCCGCCGACCATCGATCGAGCTCGTCGATCTCAACCAGGAGCCGGGAGGGACCCTGTTGAGCGGTACGCTTGTGGCGGCAATACAGGAAGCCGTGGCACGCAAGGCGGGCGTTCTGCTCTTCTTGAATCGTAAAGGCTACGCCAGAACGCTGGTCTGCCGAGACTGCGGCTGGATGCCGCGCTGCCCTTCCTGTGCGGTCACCCTTGCCTACTCACGCGAAGCGGGAAGCTTATCCTGCAGATATTGCGGGAAGACCGATGCCTTGCCGCAATCCTGCCCGATCTGTAAAGCCGCCCGATTCAATACCGTCGGAGACGGAACTGAGCGTGTCGAGCTCGATGCCAGGCGTTTGTTTCCCCAGGCAAAGATCGCACGGCTGGATGGCAGCAGATTGCATCGTACGGCTGCCGCGCGCGACCTCTGGGAAGGAGTCCGGTTGGGGACATGGGACATCCTGATCGGCACACAAGCCTTGTTTCAGCGGGAGCCGTTCCCGCGCAGAGGGTTGGTGGGCATCCTTCATGCTGATTCCGGATTGCATGTCCCGGACTTTCGCGCGGCAGAACACACGTACCAGCTTCTGGACAAAGCCGTGAGTTGTGGACAGCCGGCGACGGAGGGAGGCCGTGTGATCGTACAAACACGGCTTCCCTGCCACCATGCCGTGCAGGCGATACTGTCCGCCGACCCGCATCGATTTTATGATGAGGAACTGGCGGCGAGGCGTCTGCTCAACTATCCACCAGCCTGTCACCTGGCCGCCCTTTCAGCATCAGGACGAAACCAGCAAGAAGTTGAATCTGCTGCGATAGAGTGGAAGAGCTGTCTTGAGGGGTCTCTGGACGGAAGAGCATCGATCACCCTGTTAGGACCTGTGACCGCCATGGGACGGCTGCCGAAAGGGCATCATCGGCACCAGATTCTTGTGAAAGGAACCGATCGTCCGCTCTTATGCCGCCTCATACAGGGATCGGTCGAGCGAATGGAAGGCACCTACCGAAGGGGGCAGGTCAAGTTCGTCGTCGATATAGATCCCGTTGAGATGGGATAAGGTTATCGGGACTTTTTCCGGACGGTCGGTTGAGACACAGGCCTCGTTTGAGAAGGATGGTCCGTCGCATCTGTGGAAGCCGCCCACGTCCGTTTGAACAGACCGTACGAAAAGGCGATCCAAAATACGGAAGAGAACAGGCCCAGTACGACGGCCATGAGCATCGTTTCCATCTGGTCTTGGGAGGGTGTTTCAGAAACACCCTTGAGCTGAATCATGACTTGTATCGGCCAGGCAAAACTTTCCAAGCCGAGCAAGAGAGTCGCCCAGGCCCAGAGCTCCGTAATGGACCGAACCCTCCACCACAGAAATCCCCCCACCGTGAAAGCCCAGAGCACCACAATACCCTGAGGGGCAGCCCCCTGGAGAATCCAAAACCCAATGGTCGTGACGAGGGTTCCCAGAATGAGATTCAGGATGATCATCGTGTGTCAGACAGCCGCGTAGAAGGCTGAGTCTGACTGGGGACCCAATGCGATGTCAATGATGTGACGGAACCGTACGGATCGAGGACACGCCGGCTTCGGCAGCAACGGCCTCGAGTAGGACATTTACGTCGAACGGTTTCTGAAGGGTTCGGCTGGCGCCCAGCATCTTGGCGACATCCAAGAAGTTCAGGATACCGATCATGTCGCCGCCGCCGGTCATGGCGATCACGCGAGAGGAGGGAAATTCACGGTGCAGAGTCACCAGGCTTTCCAGACCATCTTGGTCGGGCATCAAGATATCCATGATCACCACGTCGGCCTGGTGGGCCCGATATCGTTCCAGTCCTTCCTTCCCGCCACGTGCCTCCTCGACGACATACCCGGCCTGCTCCAGGACTTCCCGGATGAGACTGCGTATCCGATCTTCATCATCAATAACGAGAACTGACGGCATCGAACCCCTCCTGCGACACCTGTGATCGCTCTCCGCCTTGCATCAGCGGTTCCGTCGATGGTGGACAAGCTGCAGCTCGAGTATCCAAGACCCGCCGAATCCTATGCGCCAGATCCTGCACGATGAGCGGCTTCGGAACGACGTCGACAATTCCATTCACATGATCACCTTCATCAGACAGCGCCTGCTCCGAACCGGCGCAGAGGATCACCGGCAGATCCGGCCTCAGTTGACGGCACCGGTGAGCCAAACGATCCGCCGACATATCAGGCAGGGTCAGGTCGGCAATCAAGAGATCCACACGTTGCGGAGCAAGATGGAACGCCTGCCAGGCCGCTGTACCGCTGGTCAGTACGATCAGACGGTACCCGAGCGACTCCAGCATGCTCTGTCCGGACTGGACAAAAGATTCATCGGCCGCGACGAACAGGACGCATTCGTGTCCGCGCGGGAGCGAGTCATCTGGCGCAGGAACCGCTACGGTAGGACGAGACAGCGCGGGAATATAGACCGACACTACTGTGCCGACATCGATCTGACTGTCGATTACGATGCTCCCTCCATGCGCCGTCACAATTCCATGGACGACGGACAACCCCATTCCACGGCCCTCACCCAATGGCTTGCCGGAAAAGAACGGCTCGAAGATTCGATCGGCAACCGCCGGTTCCATGCCTTCACCCGAATCTCGAACAGTCAAACAGGCGTAGCGTCCGGCTGGAAGTCGGCCCGACGGCGTGATCTGATCGGTCTCGATCTCCTTGTCGTGGAGATGCAATTCCAGAATTCCGCCGGTCTTCCTCATGGCATGGATGGCATTGTCCGCCAAATTCATGATCATCTGATGCATCTGAGCCGTATCGGCCAACACAGGACTGGTTGATGTATCGATCTGCTCTTTGAGTTCGATCGAGGAGGGGATCGCTGAACGCAGCGGCTTGATCGCTTCTTTGGCCAACAAATGGAGAGGAAGGGGATGCCGGACTTGTTCGCTTTGCCGGCTGAACGTCAATAGCTGATGGACCAGCTCACGCGATTCCATTCCGGCGGACAGCACTTGTTGGATATAGTGATGCGCCTTGTTGTCTTTGGGGATCAATGGAAGTGCCAGATGGCTGAAACCGAGCACCGCCGTCAGGCTGTTGTTGAACTCATGCGCAATGCCGCCTGAGAGTGTGCTGATCGCCGTCATCTTCGACGCGATGCGCAGAGACGCTTCGACCTTCTTGCGATCGGTGATATCGATGACGATCCCGATCGTGCGGCTGGGCACAGGCGCAGTCCCTTCTCTCTTGAACCAGGTGCGGACATTCAGGCTGACATGCCGAACTTCCCCGTCCGGTCTGACAATCCGGTGTTCGATCTGGAACTGCCCATTGCCCGCCGGGTCATGGGCTTCCTTGACCGCAGAAGATACTTTCTCTCGATCGTTTTCATGGACGAGTTCGATATGGCGTTGAAGAAGGCCGGGCTCATCCGCCCTCACACCGTAGATTGACCGCAGAACCGGCGACCAATAGAGCCTGTCAGCTTGGTGATCATGCTCAAAGATACCGACCTGCGCGGTACGAACAGCGAAATCGAGTCGTTCTTCGCTGTCCCGGAGCTGACGTTCCGCCTCACGTCGGGCTGTGATATCAATGACCGCGACCAGCAGCGAGGTCCCCGAAGCCATGACGACGGGGTTTAGACCGATCTCGACAGGAAACTCGGAACCATCGTGACGCAGCCCGCGCAACTCCATCCCGTGCCCCATAGGACGGGCACCGGAGGTTGACAACGACTCTGCCCTCGCCATTTCAAGAGCCGTGCGGTCACGCGCTGGAAAGAGCGTAGCCACCGGCCTGCCCAGCAATTCGTCGTGAGAATAGCCGAACATATGTTCAATCTGCGTATTGGCCATCGAAATGACGCCATCCTGATCGACCATCAACAGACCGTTGGGAGCAGATTCCACGACCTGCCTGAATGGCAGATCCTGCTCCTTTGCCGACTTGTCGAGTGACGCATCAGCCGTCTGATCTTGAACGATCCCTAAGAAGCGAATGGGTTCGCCGGCGAGGTTGCGAATGACCAGTCCTCGAAAATGGACGCTGCGAACGTTCCCGCCGGGCTGAACGATTCGACATTCCACATCAAAGGGCTCATCCAGGGCGAGCGAGCGTTCACCGGCGTCGAGGACCCGCCCACGGTCTTCAGGGTGAATGGCGGCCTTGAACGTGTCATACGTGGGCAGGATCGTGCCCGGCTCATAGCCAAACATGCGGCATTGTTCATCGGACCATATTTCCACGCCAGTACGAATATCCCGTTCCCACCTTCCAAAGCAGGCGGAAGCCCGGACTGATTCCTGATGCGCTTCGGTTCCGGCTATGTCGTGATGGCGCAAATGGTCGGGGGCATTGACGGGAAGGCTCTCTGCCTCCCGGCATCGTGTGACGTCAATCATCACCCACACCATCGCGGTCAGACGGCCGCTTCGCCCTTTTACCGGAGAGAGGGTCACTTCATTCACAAAAGGGCTGCCGTCCTTACGGTAATGAAGCACACAGACCCGGCAGGCCCTCCCCTGCTGGAGAGCCAACTCAATCTTTTCCACCGAGGCTCGATCGGTCTCCGGACCGGCCAGGATGGCCATGGTCTTGCCCACAATCTCGGTATCTGTATAGCCGGTCAGTAACCGAAAGGCAGGATTCACGCGGATCACGGGATGATGGGACGCCCTGGCATCAGTCATCACCACGCCACAACCGGTGGCCGCAATGACTTTAGACTGGAACCGGCACTCTCGGCGTTGCCGAACAAGACGCCAGACCGCGATGCCAAGAAGGAGGAGAGCGGAACCGGTGAGAAATGCCACCGCAACCTCTTTTTAAATCGTTGCAACTCATATCGGACTCTCCGCCAAAAGTCCGAACAAGGATATCTTCACTTCAGTATGTGGAACGATACACGGGATTAAGCAACGTGTATAGATGGAATGGGAAACAAACCAAATGAAATATGTACCTACCGTGATAGGGCTATATGCCGCAGCTCAGGTCTGCCGTTTGACAAAGAGCGCCGCCGCCTGCGAACGGCGGGTGATACGAAGCTTATGAAAGATATTGGCGAGATAATTCTTCACGGTCTTGTCGCTCAAATCAAGTGCCGTGGCGATTTCCTTGTTCGTCTTTCCTTCGGCGACGAGCGCCAGCACCCGCTCTTCCTGCGCCGAGAGCTTTTCCACCCCCGAGATTTCTTTGCCGGCGGCTAATCCGCGCAGCCACCCGAGCGCCCGGTCGGTCACAGCGGGATCGAGAATCGACCGGCCCTCGGAGACATCACGGATCGCGCTGGTCAACGAGGTGGAATCGATTTCTTTCAACACATACCCATGCGCACCGGCCAATACGGCCGCCAGAACCGAGTCATCGTCCGCATAGGAGGTCAGGATGATCACTCGGATGGCGGGAAAGGAAGCAAGTATGTCCCGGCAGGCATCGACACCCGAGCCATCCGGAAGACGCACGTCCATGAGCACAACGTCCGGTTTCAGTTTCACCGCTTGCCGGATCGCCTCCGCAACCGTCGCCGACTCTCCCACCACCTGGATGGAGCGATGCTGGCTGAGCACCGTCCGCAGACCCACACGAACGATTTCATGATCGTCCACCAGCAGGACACGAACGGTCTTGAGTTTCGCCTTATTCATCAACCGGCCTCCTGGGTATATCAAGCAGCACTTTCGTTCCCTTCCGAGGCCGAGAGCGAACCTCGATCCGGACACCGAGTTTCCTCGCCCTCGCCGCCATGTTGGCCAGTCCATGCCCAACGTCATGGACCGAGTCCGGGATAAATCCTTTTCCGTTATCGCTGACCGAGAGACGCACGAAGCGGCGCAGTCGCTTGAGTGACAAGGCGATACGCCAGGCCCCGCTGTGGCGGAGGCTGTTGCTCAACGCCTCACGCACGATGTTCATCACATGGTATGCCTGTTCTGTCGAGAGCTCTCGGACCGCGGCCTCCTCAATCGTCACACGCCAGGCCGTCCCATTGGATTCGCACATGGCCTGAACCATGGCCCGTAAGGTCGAGCCGACATCGCCTCCCTGCAAAACGTGCGACTCGATCCCCGCAATGAAATTCCGGACTTCGGCCATGATATGATTGAGGTGCCCGATCGCGTGGTTCAGTGCCGTCATGAGCGGCGCAGTGGTCTTCTTCCGCGGCAGAGGCAGCTCGGATACGAGCGTCCTGCAGGATTCGAGACCCAGGCCGACCGCAAAAATAGATTGCAAGATGCCGTCGTGCAGATCTTCGCTGATTCGCTCGCGTTCCTCGACCGCGGCGCGCAGATCCCGTTCCCGCTGCCGGAGTATCTCTTCCATACGTTTGCGCTCTGTGACATCGCGCGACACCCCGAGAATGCCGATCACCCCCCCGGCTTCATCGCGCAGCGGCACTTTATACGTGTCAAAGATCCGAACCTCGCCGTTTACGTTCACCGGATCAGAAGAGTTGTGCACAACCTTTCCGGCCAAGGCTTGCCGATCATCCAATTCATAGCCAAGAAAACCCGCGTCGGAGTTGCCTTTCACAAGCTCGGGATTCCATCCGTTCTCGATATCGGAGCGACCAATCAGATCTTCCGGAGTCTTGCCGAGCGCTTGAGCGAACGCGTTGTTACACAGGAGCGTCCGCAGGTCCCGATCCTTCACGAAAATCAGGTCCGGTGTCGCGTTGATGACGTTGATCAGCAGTGTCAGGGCCTTCTGCCGCTCCTCTTCCACTCGCTTCCACTTAGTGATGTTGCGCGCTATCCCGATCACGCCGATGATGCTCCCTTCAGAATCGCGATAGGGCGCTTTCGTCGTCAGGTAGTGGGCGAGGTTATCCAGAAGTGTCCCCTGCTCTTCAACCGTGATGGTCTGTCCCGATTCGGTCACGAAGCGATCTGAGGCGCGCCGGGAGGCAGCCACTCCCCCTCCCCAGAGGGCAACATCGTCCCATCCGATGACGGCTTCAGCCGGCATACCCACGGCCTCGGCCCCGGCGCGATTGATGTGGACGTAACGTCCCTGCAGGTCCTTGATGGAAATGAGGTCGATCGATGCATCCATGATGGCGGTCAGCAGGGTATGATTTTGGGCGAGCGCCTCTTCAGCTTCTTTCTGTTTGGTGATGTCTTGGACTGTTCCGCTTGAACGCAACGCGAGGCCGTCACGCCCATACTGGGTCTCACACTGCTCCCGGACAAACTTGATCCGCCCGTCCGCCATCAGGAGCCGATGGGTGATGTTATATGGCGTTCTAAATGTGACGGATTCGGTATAGGCCCGATCCACAAGACTCCTGTCATCCGGATGGACCAATTGGAGAAACGCCTCGTAGGAAGCTCCGAACGCCTCGGCATCGATTTCGAAAATTCGATATATTTCATCGGACCAAGTCAGCCGGTTCGCGACCAGGTCCAATTCCCAACTGCCGATATGCGCGATTCGTTGGGCTTCTTTGAGTCTTGCCTCGCTCCGGCGCAAGGCTTCTTCCGCCTGCGCGCGCTCGGTGATGTCAGTCAGAATGCAGTGGGTCCTGATGAACTCGCCCTTCTGGTCGCGTTGGATCCGACCGTCTATCACGGCATTGACGATGGTTCCGTCGCGACGACGAAGTGCAAGCTCGTTGCGTACCTTGCCGCTTTTCTTGAATACCTCGAACGTCGCAGAGAAATCGCCATCAACATTCCCGGCCCAAAGATCCCCGAAATCGCTGCCTAGCAACTCCTCCCTTTCATATCCGAGCAGATGACACAGCCTTTGATTCACGTCAAGGAACCGCCCTTCCCGGTCGAGCGATTGATACGCGATGGGAGAATTTTCAAACAGGCTGCGGAAACGTTCTTCGCTCAGTCGAAGCGCTTCTTGTGCGTGCTTCCGTTCGGTGATGTCCCGCACGACGGCAGCAAAAAGCCCCGCCTGGCCGGCCTCCGCCACGAATTGCAAGGAGACTTCCACGGCCACATCGTGGCCATCCTTGTGCCGGTGAACCGTTTCGAAGACTTGCACGGCACAACTTCCATCCCGCAGCGGCTCGAGCATCTCACGAAATGCCCGTTCGGTGAACTCCGGCTTGATATCAAGAGGCTTCATGGTCAGGAGCTCGTCTTCTGTATAGCCCACCTGCATGACGGCTCCGCGATTGCAGTACACAAAATGCAGCGAATCGGCAGAGAACATGAACACGCAGTCATGCACCTGGTCGAGCGTGGCTTTGAAGCGGGCAAGGCTCCCTTCGCGCTCGCGTAGAGCCTGCTCTGTCCGCTTACGCTCTGTGATATCCACTGTCGCACCGAAGAGATGTTTGACCTGCCCATCGTAACTGCGAACGGCATGGCCTCGCACATCCGTCCAAATGACCGTCCCGTCCTTCTTGACCATACGAAGTTCATAGTTGTAGCCGTCGGCTTCCCCTCGTACGACCCGCTGCCAGTGCGCCATCGCAATGGAGTGATCGTCCGGATGGACGAGATTGAGCCACACATAGGGATCGGTCGAAAGCTCGTCCTCCCCGTAGCCGAACAGGGCTTTAAGGTTCACATCGCCATGGTATGAGCCGGTGGCCACGTCCAGTTCCCAGACGCCGACTTTTCCGACCGCCGTCGCGCGCGCGTATCGTTCCTGGCTGATCCGAAGCGCGGCTTCCGCACGTTTGCGCTCGGTGATATCGCGTGAATTCACGATGACGCAGGACCGGCTCCGCGCATCACGGGTCGCCCGGCCGACGCCTTCTAAGCTTAGCCAGGAGCCATCTTGATGACGGAAGCGGAATTCGGCGGTTTGCGTCTCGCCCGGCTGCTGGACGATCCGCTGAAACTTCTCGATGACGGCCGGAAGATCGTCCGGATGAATGAAGTCGAAGGCGATCCGGCCGTCGATCTCATGCTGGGCATACCCGAGGAGCCGTTCGAACGACGGGCTTTCAAACCGGATCGTGCCATCAAGGTCCAGCACGGTGATGATGTCCGAGGAATTCTCGATCATGGCACGGAAGTGCGACTCACTCTCCTGCAGCGCCGCTTCCGCGCGCTTGCGCTCGGAAATGTCCTGGCAAGAGCCGGACATCCGGCGCGGCTCGCCCTGTTCATCCCAGATGGCCTGTCCTTTTCCCCGCATCCATCGATACTCGCCGTAGTTAGTCCTGAGCCGATATTCCACGTCGTAGGAAACTCGATGCTCAATGTGTGCCGTGAGCTGGCTCAGTACGCGATCCATATCCTCAGGATGCAGTCTCGCCACCCACTGCCCGAGCGTGTCAAATGATTCCCCGTCCTCCAGCCCCAGGAGCTGTCGCACACGCGGGGACCACCAGATCGGCGTTTCCGGTGCATGCCAGGGAACCCCCGGAATGCGCTGCGCATCCCAGAGTACATCGGTCGCCCCCTCTACAGCCGCAGCGAACCGTTCTTCGCTCTCACGCAATGTCATCTCCGTTTGTTGCCGCTCAGCATCCAAAAGGCACAACGCCACGTGGTCGCCAATGGATCTGGCGAACGCTTGTTCTTCTTCGGACCATTCCGTTTTCAGACCGATATGTTCAAACCACACAACTCCAATGATGGTGCCGTCTCGACGCACGGCCATATTTATCACGGAGCTGATCCCTAGCGGGATGAAGTAGTCCTCGATAAACTCGCTGGTCCGTGGGTCCGTGAGGACATCATTGACCGCTAAAGGCAAGCTCTGGTCGAGCGCATCGAAATAACGCGGATAACGGGACGCGTCCAGCACCGCACCAGATTCGTATTTATTGAGGCTCAATTGATACAGCTCGCGACAAATAAGTGAGGAATGATCATCGTTGAACAACCAGATGCCAACCCGTTCGATACTCAACGCATTCGCAGCCATTCGTAGGATCGTTCGCAAACCCTCTGTGAGATCTTGGAACGGCTGGCGATGCAGATGTAACTGGATCTCTTGGAATCGAATCATGCTGTCGAGACGTTCTCGGTTCTGTAGTTCAAACAATTTGCGTCGGGTGACGTCCTGGTCAAATCCGCGATAACCTCTGAACGATCCGTCGGCGCCAAAGATCGGTATACCCCTGCATTCGAAGGTCACCAGTTGCCCGTCCTTGCGGCGATTGATGTTTTCAATGCCGGCAAACGGCTTTCGTGCGGCGGCAATCGGGCCGAACAGGGCTGCAACGCGATGGGCTTCTTCTGGAGGCATGAAATCAAACGGAGTCTTGCCGATCGCTTCATCCGGTTCGTAGCCTAAGAATTCGCGGATCTTAGGGCTACAGTAGGTATAGGCGCCAAGTTCATTAATTTCCCACATCCAGTCGGTCGTCGTTTCCACCAGTTCCCGAAATCGCGCTTCGCTGGTTCGCAGGGCTTCTTCGGCATGCTTTAGCACTGTGCGGTCGCGCCCCACGCCTATCAATCCGATTACATGACCGAGGTGATTCTCTAACGTGGCTCCGGTCCAGTGATAGGGAATCATTCGGCCGGCCTTTGTCAGCAGATGGCCTTCCAACTCGGTGTATCCCTGCTCAAACGCCTGCCGGATGGCGGCAGCCGTCTGTTCGCGCTCACACTCCGGCGCAAATGAGACGGCAGGCCTGCTGTTGAGCTCTTCGGGAACGAAGCCGGTGACGGTCTCCAAACGTTTATTCCACCCCGCTAGATTGCCGTGCAGGTCCAGTTTGAAGATGATATCCGGAGCAATCTCGATCACGTTGCGCCATTCAGCCACGATCTGAGTCCGTTCGCGCCCGGTCTGTTGCCGCTCGAGCGACACCTGTGCGAGGGAAATCTCCGGCATACCGTTGAGTCCCGCGATCTCGGATGTCGAGAGACCGGCGGCTCCCGTGTTCAGCGGCGCTTCCTGTCCCAACAGCCGGAGCAGCTCACGGACCTGGCCGCGCAGCCCTTCGATCTCAGTGAGTGCCTCAGGCAACGTCGTTGGCGTAGTCATGGAGACTCCTTCTCAAGGAAACTCTATGGGGTAGCGGTCTTCTCCGGACAGATCTCTCGTTCGTCAGAGGAAAACCAGCGAGGTAAGAACGATGGTCGTAGAAAATGTGGCAGGACGCACCTTCATCAAAACGTACCGTGCTCATGCAGCGGCGAGAACGGTGCGCGTTCGCTTCGGCGAGTCAGTATCTGTTGAGGAACAATTGGTGCCGAAGGCGGGACTTGAACCCGCACGGCTTGCGCCACACGCCCCTCAAACGTGCGTGTCTGCCATTCCACCACTTCGGCAAAAAACGTGTCGTTCGTCGGAATGCGTCGTGAACCCTGTGCTCGCCGTATCCATTACGAACGACGATCGACGCCCGAGGGAGGCGCATTATAGAAGTAGGGCAAAATTCTTGTCAATGAAGGAGCCCTCCGGTAGAATCGGCTCGCTATTTGAGATACAGGCGCATAGGGCGCTGCACGAAGCGGACTCTCCCATGATGCCATTCATTACATCGACCGCTCCCTGCCGTCTCAACAGCCAGGTTGCGGCCTTTTTTGATCTGGATAACACCATCCTGCCCGGCGAAGCCAGCGAAGTCCGGTTTTTCCGATGGCTCTGGCAGCGCGGGGTGGTGGGATGGCCCGAGGCTCAGGCGAGTCTCGCGTGGCTCATACGGCACCTGCCGTCGCTCTCCCTGCACCCGCTTCGTGAACGCAAGCTGTACATGGCAGGAAAACCGGCCCAGGTGATCGAACCGCTGGGAGAAGAGTTTTGCCGCGAACAACTCTGCCCCTGCGTATCCCCCACGGCAATGCGAACGATCGAGGAACATCGGAGTGCCGGTCACCTGATCGTGCTGCTGACAGGCTCCCTCGATTTCCTGATCGACCCCATTGCCACTGCGTTACAGGTCGATCGTTGCTTCGCCAATCACCTGGAACAAGTCGACGGCGTCTATACGGGCCATCTTGTCCCACCCTTGCCCTACGGCGCAGGAAAGCGCCGGCTGATCGAGCAGCTGGCGCAGGACCTGACGCTGGACCTCTCCCTGTGCTATGCCTACGGCGATAGCCCCGGCGACCTCGATCTCTTGCGCGCGGTCGGCTACCCCACAGTGGTCAATCCCATCCGGGGCATGGCTCGCGTGGCCAAGCAGCAGAAGTGGCCGGTTGCGCGATGGCACTAATACCGCGCGCGTGACGCGAGTAGGAATATGCGCATCACGGAAATTTTCCATAGCATTCAGGGTGAGTCGACGTTTGCCGGACGGCCCTGCGTCTTCGTGCGCCTGACCGGTTGCCCGCTCCGCTGTACCTGGTGCGATACGGACTATGCCTTTTACGGCGGCGCCGAGAAGTCGATTGATCAGATCGTCGAGACCGTTCGCGCATATGGCTGCCCTCTGGTGGAGGTGACGGGCGGAGAACCGCTCGCGCAATCGGAATGCCTCGTGCTGCTTACCCGGCTGTGCGATGAGGGACTCACGGTCCTGCTCGAAACCAGTGGAGCTATCGATACCACAGCGGTTGATGCGAGGGTGCATGTCATCCTGGACGTCAAGTGCCCGGGCAGCGGCATGACGGATCGAATGCACTGGGCCAATATCACCCGCCTCAAGCAGCACGATGAAGCCAAGTTCGTCATACAGGATCGTCCCGACTACGAATGGGCCAGAGAGACGGTCGCGCGGTATGGGATCGACCATCGATGCACGGTGCTGTTCAGCCCGGTGTTTGGAACGCTGGACCCGCGGCAACTGGCCGAATGGGTGCTTGCCGATCGGTTGCCGGTGCGGTATCAGATTCAGATGCACAAGTACATTTGGGCCCCGGATATGAGAGGGGTCTGAGATCATGCGGTGCTGGTCATTCATGACATTTCGTCCAGTTCCTGTATCCACTGATCGATAACGAAGGACCGATGACAAAGGAGCATGAGGGAATGAAAATTATGCAAGTCGGAGTGAAAGCGGGGCGGGTAGAAACAGAAGCGGCCGAGGCGCTCGTCCTGATGCTCTGTGAGGGTGACAACTTCTCAGAACAGAGCGTCGCATCGATCGACAGGGCTATGGGGGGAGCGCTTACGGATCTGCTCAAATCCAAAGAGTTCGAAGGGAAACCCGGAGAGCTGGTGCTGCTCCACACCCAGAAGACAATTCCTGCGAAACGTGTCTTGCTCGTCGGAGTCGGGAAAAAGGGGTCCGCCGGGTTGGATACGATCCGTCAAGCGATGGGCCATGCAGCCAAGCGCGTCCGTCAGGCCAAAGCCACATCATTCACCGTGTCGGTCCCTGCTTTTGTTCCGCGCGATTCCTCCGTCATCGAAGTCGCGCAAGCGATGGCCGAAGGCGCCATCCTGGGCAGTTATCAGTTCAACCTGTATCGAAGCGACCTGGCGCCGGGAAAAGACGTGGCGCAGATGACCCTGCTGGCTGCGGATAAATCATCCTTGCACGACCTGTCCGAGGGCATCCGGCGCGGAGCAGCCTCGGCAGAAGCGGCCGTGTTCGTCCGGGACCTATGCAACCATCCTTCCAATGTGATGACGCCGACCAGGATCGCGCAAGAAGCGAAAGCCATTGCGAAAGAAACCGGCGTCACCCTCAAGATCCTCGAGCAGAAAGACATGGAGAAATTGGGCATGGGCGCGCTCCTGGGAGTGGCCCGAGGGAGCCATGAACCGCCGAAATTCATCATCCTTGAATATCACGGCGCTCGAAAGAAAGAAGACCGTCCCGTGGTGCTGGTCGGCAAAACCGTCACGTTCGATACCGGCGGCATCTCGCTCAAGCCGGCAGAAAACATGGAACATATGAAGGCGGACATGACGGGCGGCGCCGAAGTCCTGGCAGCCATACGAGCCGCGGCCCGCCTCAAATTGCCGCTCAATCTGGTCAGTATTCTACCGGTGACCGAAAACATGCCTGGTGGCCGGGCGATGAAGCCTGGCGACATCGTCACGACACTCTCCGGAAAAACCGTGGAGGTCCAGAATACCGACGCCGAAGGCCGGCTGATTCTCTCCGACGGACTGGCCTACGCCGGCCGCTACAAACCGGCCGTGTTGATCGACATCGCCACGCTGACCGGCGCCTGTGTCGTCGCGCTGGGCCAGTTTGCCATCGGCATGTTCGGCACGGACGCGACCCTCAAGGAATCGGTGCGCACGGCTGGATTGCGGGCCGGCGAGCGTGTGTGGGAAATGCCGCTGTGGGATGAGTATTTTGAGCAGCTGAAAAGCGATGTAGCCGACATGCGGAACATCGGCGGACGCGGGGGCGGCATGATTACGGCCGCCTTGTTCCTCAGCAAGTTTGCCGGCGACTGGCCTTGGGTGCATCTCGACATCGCCAGCACCGATTGGAGCGAGCGTGAACGGGCCTATATTCCGAAAGGACCGACCGGGATCGGCACGAGGCTCTTGATTCAATACCTTATCGATCGAACGCTGTAGAACGGGAAACACCTATGCTCATGTCGCGTGACAAGATCGGGCAGCTCTTCATGGTGGGATTCGACGGGACCACCGTCTCGGCGGATCTCGCCGCTTTCATCAAAGAATATAAACCCGGCGGAGTCATCTTATTCTCGCGGAATCTCGAATCGACCGAACAGATCGTGGATCTCACGAACGAGCTGCAACGATGCAGTCCCCATTCTCCGCTGCTGATCTCGATCGACCAGGAGGGCGGGCGGGTCTCGCGATTGCCGAAAGAGTTCACAATTTTCCCTCCGTGCGAGGTGTTGGGCCGGTGCAACTCGTTGGAGCTAGCCTATGCCGCCGCGGCCACGACGGCAAAAGAGCTGCGAGCGGTCGGCATCAATATGAACATGGCGCCGGTGCTCGACGTGAACAGCAACCCGGCGAATCCCGTGATCGGGGATCGCGCTTTCGGCTCCGATCCGGCGGTGGTCTGCGAATTGGCCGTGCCCACGGTGGGAGGCTTGCAAGACAACGGCGTCGTGGCCTGCGGCAAACATTTTCCAGGCCATGGCGACACGACCGTGGATTCGCACAAGGAATTGCCGCTCGTGGCGGCGCCGCGTGAGCGGTTGGAACGGATCGAGCTTCCTCCATTCCGGCATGCCGTCGCGCGTGGTGTCGCCACGATGATGACGGCCCATGTGTTGTACAGTGCATTGGATGATCAGCGCCCTGCGACGCTGTCTCCGGCGATCATCGGATCCCTCCTCCGGAAGGAGTTGCAATACGACGGCGTTGTCCTGACCGACGATCTTGAGATGCACGCGATTATCGATCACTACGGCATTGAAGAGGCCACGGTCCAGTCGATTCTCGCCGGCTGCGATATGCCGCTGATCTGTAAGGATCGCAACCGTGAAGCGGCGGCGATCAGTTCATTGGACAAAGCCGTCGCGGACGGCACGATTTCAACCCAACGGCTGGAGGTGTCCCTCGCGCGCATCGCCCGCTTGAAGCAACGGTTCCTCGTTCCCTACAAACCCGTCTCGGTATCTGATGCAAGGCTGATCGTGGGCTGCCGAACCCACCGGGCCTTGTTGCGATCGATTCACCAGACCCGTGAACGAACAGCCTAACCCGCCTGATTCTCCGTGCCTCGTGAAGCGCAGAATGGAAAGAGGGCGTGCCTCGCCTGTGCTTGCGAGATACGCTTCACGAGATACGAGCGAGCAGATGTCCCGGAGCCAAGTAGCCATCTAAACCCGTCTTGCCCTCTTCTTCCTGCTTGTGGCATCATGCCCGTTCCTGGAGGCGCGATGGCTTCATTGCTCGAATATGTCGGCTCTGTGCATATTTACCTCGGCCCCTATCGAGGGAATCCTATCGCCCTCTATCTCAAGCGGACGGAGAGCGGGTGCCAGATCGGGCCGAAGGTCTATCCCTGGAATGACGTCATCGGTTTGGGCGACACGCCGAACAAGGCCGCTGCTGACTTTGAAGAAAAGTGGAAAACCAGAGGCCTCACGGCAGAGATGTATTCGGGCCCGGCCTGGGAAGGAGGCATCAAACCTGAGAAACCGGCGCCTCCGAAACCGGCCGCCCCCCCGAAGCCTGCCGCCTCGGCAGCAGCCAGCCCTGCGCCTGCAAGTCCACCGACACCTCAGCCTCAGGCTACCCCTGAACGAGCAGCTGCCCCCGCAGTAACGGATGGACAGCCGGCCGCTGTGCCAACTCAACCCAATCAGCCCACCCCTCCATCGAACGCGGCTCCTGAACAGGGGACCGCCGCCTCTGTTGCAAGTGGCCAACAGGCCACCACACCCGTCTCCACACCACAACCGTCAGGACAGTCGAACTAGTCCGCAGCTTCAGCCAATAGACCGTTCAGTATCCACTTGCGGGGCGAGAGAGAATCATCCGTTATCGAGAGATCACAGTTGACTGTTCTGTGCGGCAAGTTTGCTGTGCTTCATGCCGTATACCAAATAGACCACGATGCCGATGATCGTCCAGACAACGAACCGGATCCAGGTCACTTGCGGAAGTCCGGCCATGAGATAGAGACACGCCCCCATACCGAGAAGCGGGACGAGCGGCATCAGGGGAAGGCGGAACGGGCGGGGCTGATTCGGACGCGTGTACCGGAGCAGCATCACACCCACGCACACCAGCACGAAGGCAAAGAAGGTGCCGATGTTCGTCATATCGGCTGCATCGCCGATCTGAAACAGCGAGGCCAGGATGGCGACGGCGACCCCGGTCAGAATCGTCGCTCGATGGGGCGTGCCGAACCGCGGATGCACAACCGAGAGTGACGGACTCAGCAGCCGGTCGCGCGACATGGCAAAAAACACGCGGATCTGTCCAAGCATCATCACCACCAGCACGCTGGTGATCCCTGCGACAGCGCCGATCGCCACGACCGCCGCGCCCCATTTGTACCCGACCAAGCTCAGCGCCTCCGCCACCGGAGCATGAATATCGATCTGGCTTACGGGCACGAGTCCGGTCAGCACTGCTGCCACAGACACATACAGCACGGTACAGACCGCGAGAGAGCCGATGATGCCCAATGGCACATCCCGTTGAGGATTGCGGGCCTCTTCCGCAGCAGTGGACACGGCATCAAATCCAATGTAGGCAAAGAAAATCACCGCCGCTGCAGACCGTACCCCCTCAAACCCCTGCGGCATGAACGGAGTCCAGTTCTCAGGGTTCACGGCGGGGGTCCCGACAGCAAGGAAGAACAGAATGACCGCCAGCTTCAATGCGACGATGTAGCCGGTGGCACGGGCGCTTTCTTTGATTCCGATGACCAGAATGATCGTGACCAGCAGAACGATGATGGCAGCCGGAAAATTGGCGATGCTTCCTTCCGGTCCTCCGGCCCAATGCGGAGGATTCGTCGCCCAATAGGGAAGGTCCAGCCCTGCCAGCTTGAGCAAATTATTGAAGTACCCTGACCAGCCGATGGCCACGGCAACGCAGGCGACTCCGTATTCCAAAATCAAATTCCATCCGGTCAACCAGGCAAGAAATTCACCGAGCGTGGCATAGGAATAGGTATAGGCAGAGCCGGCTACCGGAATCATCGCCGCAAATTCCGCATAGCACAGGGCCGCTAAGGCGCAGGTGAGTCCCGAGAGAACAAATGAGAGCACGATGCCTGGCCCGGCCCCAGGCCGATGCGCATCGCCCACAATGGCGGTGCCGACCAAGACGAAGATGCCGGTTCCGATAATCGCGCCGATGCCGAGAGCCGTAAGATTCCAGACTGTCAGTGATTTCTTGAGGCGATGCTCGGGACGATCCGCATCGGCAAGGCACTGTTCGATCGATTTTGTTCGAAAGAAGCGGCTGATCACAAAGTTACCTGCGTCAGGCGTGATGGGATCGGCTGTAGTGGGATCCGCGGCCCGGGCTCCATGTGGAATCAAGTATAGCAGGCGGACAGCAATGAGGATGGCGTGCCGGCCGTGTGATGGATTGTGTGAGAATCACGCGCGAGGCCGCCGCGCAGCCCGCAGCAGCGCCTCGAACAGCCGACGATGGGCTGCGTGGCGCTCGAAGAGAAATTCCGGGTGCCATTGGATAGCCAGCAAAAACCGGTGTTGGGGCGACTCGATCGCTTCGACGATTCCGTCGGGAGCGACAGCGCTCGCAACCAGCGACGGCGCCACCCGTTTGACGGATTGATGATGGGAGCTGTTCACCATCAGGGTTGCCCGATCGACAATTTTCCGGAGCAGGCTCTTGGGTGTCACCGCCACCAGATGAGACACATGGATCGCTTTTTTCTGCTGGCGATGGTCCAGCGCATGCTGAACCTGCGACGGAATGTCCTGGAAGAGGCTGCCACCGCACGCGACATTGACCGTCTGCATGCCTCCGCAAATTCCTAACAGCGGAAGATCGCGAGCTCGAGCCTGGGAGACCAGATCGAGTTCGAAATCGGCGCGTCGCTCACTCACGAGCGGAAATTTGTACCGTTGGCGTTCCCCGTAGAGACGGGGAGGAAGATCCGGACCGCTGCCGGTGAGAAGAAGCCCGTCAACCCCGTCGAGAAGCCTCCGTCTGGCAGCCGGCGCGGCCACGAGAGGCAGAATGAGCGGAACGCCGCCGAGTTCTTCGATAGCCCGTATGTAGCGAGCTCGGAGAAAATAGGTGGGTTCCCGCCCGCCCATATCCTTCCTGTCACCGGCATTGAAGTCCGGCGTCACGCCGATCACAGGCTTCATACTACTGGACTGGATCGGCGGTCGCACGCTCACTCTCGGCAGCGACCCCTAAGAATCGTACCGGACGGTCACCGGTGAGGTGTTCGGGCACGATGACGTAGGTGCCGTACATGCTGGGGATCCAGATACTTTTGGCTGTTTGTTCGCTGCCGCCTGAGAACAGATAGGCGAGGCCGCCGACGATTCCGCCGCCGATCGCAAACGCGCCCTTGAACGGGAAGTACAGGATCGTGCTCACCGCCGCCGCAGCTTGCATGCCGGCGCCGGCGGCCGTTCCTTGCTGCTGGTCCGAAGCCGAGGCCTGACTCCAGGCCGGTGTGGTGAACGCTGTAATCAGGGAAAAACACAACACCGCTACGACACATGTGACGAGCGGGAGTCGACGATTATATCCGGACTTATTCATTGAACTGCCTCCTTCCGCTGCTGCGCGAAACCAAGAACCATGGAAACTCCATGCACAATACCCATAGGCCTTATAACAAATTCCTCAACGAATGCATACCCCCTGCCGGTTCAAACATCTAACGGGATGAAGGCGATGGGTGATCGGGCACAATATCAAGCTCCGTCATAATGTAGGCAATCACATACTCCGTGCGGGCAACGACGGACCGATCCAGCTCGGACACAAAATCGACCGCTGAGATTCGCTGGTTTTCCTGAGTCAGGCCGGCTCGCAAGCCGAGATCGAGTTTGCACCACGTCACGGACTGGACGAACAAATCCTCCGCGCGTTCTTGATACGCTGGGCGCTCGTCCGGCGAAAGCATCATCAATACTTCGGCCAGACGATCGACAAGCCGCACTGTGTGACGAAGGTTCGCCAGCTGTTCAGATCCAATTTCTACGGACACTTGCACGCCAGCCTTCCAGCTCCGTTTCTTGACGTTGAATGTGCAGGCCTGGACACCGGCCTCCTTCTCCACCGACTCCGGCCCAAAAAATAACGTAACCCGGTAGGATGAAAGTTCAGGTAATGATGTCTGATCCATAAGTGGCATATTGTATCATGATGCGCTCTGAGGGCCAGCGTTTGATTGACGCCCTTCGGACTCGACGATAAGATGCACTCGTATGAGTATGACCTTGCATGGCGAGCGGGTGGCAGCGATCCAGCGCGCCCTTCAAGAAATGGATGGGCTTGACGGATGGCTCTTCTACGATTTTCGTGGAAGCGACCCGTTAGCCTATCGGGTTCTGCTCCTGGATCTAGGACGGCATGTCACACGGCGATGGTACTATTGGATTCCTGCGACAGGAGAGCCGGTCAAGCTGCTCCACCGGATCGAGCCGCATGTCTTGGACGAATTGCCCGGCGAGGCTCAACGATATGTGTCATGGGAACAACAACGCGCCTTACTCTCATCGTTGTTACGCAACCGACGCCGTATCGCCATGCAGTATTCGCCCCTCAATGCCGTTCCCTATCTGGCTCGGGTCGATGCCGGCACCATTGATTTGATCCGAAGTTTCGGGCTCGACGTCGTCACATCCGCCGATCTGGTGCAGCGATTTGAAGCGGTATGGACGGACCGTCAACTGGAGTCGCATCGGTATGCCACCGAAGCGCTCCGGCGGATCGTTGATGACGCATTCGCACATGTCGGCGCATCGCTTGCCAAAGGACGAGTGCTCACCGAATACGGCCTGCAGCAATTCATTCTCGCACGCATTCACGACGCAGGGATGACAGCCTCCAGCGCTCCCATCGCGGCGGTTGATGCCCATAGTGCCGACCCCCATTATGGGCCGCTGGAGTCCGATTCTTCTCCCATCACCCGGGAAAACTTGCTCCTGATCGATCTGTGGGCCAAACAGACCGAGCCCGGCTCAGTCTACGGCGACATTACCTGGACCGGGTACACAGACAAGCAAGTACCGGCAAAACAGCGCATGATCTTCAACTATGTCCGGCAAGGGCGCGATGCGGCGTTGTCGTTTGTTCGGGAACGGGTCGCTTCCGGTCACTTTCCCTTCGGATGGGAAGTCGATGATGTGTGCCGGAACGTCATTCGAGATGCGGGCTATGGCGACTTCTTCGTCCATCGGACCGGCCATTCCATCGGTGAAGAAGTCCACGGCAACGGCGCCAACATCGATAATTTGGAAACACAGGACGGCCGTCGGCTTATGCCTCGAACCTGTTTTTCCATCGAACCGGGTATTTATCTGCCTGGGGAATTTGGCATCCGCAGCGAACTCGATGTCTATGTATCGGAACGGGAAGCATTGGTGTATGGCGAACCGCTCCAAACCGACATCGTTCCCATTCTCTGACCTTCACGACCGTTCCGCTCTCTCCGGATCGCTCCATGCCCTCCCTTTCTTGACACTCTGCGGAGAAGGCAGCTAGATTCACTCTGTATCGCGGGTCGGCCAGATCTCGTGTGTGGCATTGCATCAAGCGGAGCAGCCATGTTCGGAACAATGGGAATTTCTGAGCTCCTCATCATTCTGGCCATTATCTTGATCATTTTCGGGGCAGGCCGTTTACCCCAGATCGGCGAAGGTGTCGGCAAGGCCTTGAAAGGTTTCAAAAAGGAAGTTCACGACGCCCCGCCTCCAGTCGAGACACAGTCTCAACAAGAAACACCCTCTGCGCGGGCTGAGCACCCTCAGCCGATCGCTTCTGCGCCGATTCAGGGTCCTGGGGCGTCGACCACCGCAGCCACAGCCATAAAACCCAACCTCCCCTATGCCCCTGGTCCTGAAATGACGCCCGGGACCACCGCGTCATTACTCTACAAAACTGGGCCGCAATCCCCTCATAATATGCCGAAGACCGCCTCAGAGCGAGCGCCACAAGCTGCCGAGACACCGGCCCAACATGTGGTTACGATGGAAGAGCGCGCGGCTGCGCCTGCTCCAATAGCCCGCGGTCAATATCCCCCTTTGCCACCGGGGGTCCAAACAAAGCCATCCGGCAAGCGCCCCTCAGCAATTGTGAACAAGGACGCGGTCGCCCGTGTGCAAGCCCAGCAAGCCGCACTAAAGGCCAAGGCCGCGCCTGCTCCGTCAGTGGTTTCTCCCGAAGACATGCAGAGCCTCGGTGAAGGCATGGGCGATGTCTTGCGCACATTCCGGCAAGCGGCAACCGATGTCCGCAACAGCATCGCCCCTGAGATGCGTACGCTTCAGGCTGAAATGGATGCCGCACACAAAGAACTTCAACAATCTCTTGACGCCGCATCAGAACCGGCGGCACTTCAAGAAGATCCCCCGAAGCCCTCGTAGCTCTCTCATCAAGCACGTATCGTTTTCACAGACTATTCAGTGGGCTAAGAGAAATGGATGGCGTTCAAGCCGTTCCGGCTCTTTGGATCGTCTACGGCACGGGTCTTTATGGTGAGCCTTCGGAAGGAAACTGAGTATCAGATGCGATTCTTGAGACTACATCAATCACCGCAACGCTGGAATCGGTCGTGCGGGAGACCGTGCACCGGCTCAATCAGTGGATGAACCACGCCCCCTGCGATTCAGGTCTGAGCGCGAGTTCGGCTCCGATTCAATGCCTCGACCAGCCCTACGAGAAGATTTTGCACCTTGCTGTCGATATCCACGAATTGCACACCCATTCCTGGAAACAGGAGATACCGCTCCGGTTTGTTTCGAACCCAGGCTACCTTCGCTTTGGCTCTCAGTTTCTCCAGGGGCCGATCAGGCAGCGAGAATTCGAGAGACAATTCCGTTCCCATCGCCACCGGGGAACTACTCTCGATAAACAACCCGCCTCCTCCGATGCCTGCGGTGAGACTCTCGAATTTCTTCCCATCAGGCGTCGAACACTGCACCTTGATGGCAAGCGGGGCACGCGGGTATGCGCGGCAATGGGCGAATGCGGTATCGTCGCCGGCAACCACTCGTTCGATGATCTCGCCCCAAGGCATATCGCCAAGCAGCTTCCCCGACGGATCTTGCACAGCGACTGTTTCGAGATCGGCATCGACGATGATGGTCTTGCCCTGATGGCCCGCAGTAGAGATGACTGGAAATTTCATGGTTGTGATTCGACCTCGCGCACGAGGGAGCAGGACAGCATTCTAGGCCGCTTGGATTTTCACCTGCGTCGCTTTCACCAGCTCGAGAATCCGGTCGCGAATATTCTGCGCGACTTCTGTGAACTGCACTCCCATCCCGGGACTAAACGTATATTGATCGGCTTTGGGACACACCCATGCCACGACCCCTTTCGTCGGAAGCCATTCGTCCGGCTTTTCCGGAAGTGAGAACTCCATGGACAGCTTGGTTCCCACGGGAAGGGGCGCGTGGCTTTCGATAAACATGCCGCCACCACCAATACCTCCTGCCCGACTCTCGAATTTCTGTCCTTCCGGAGTATTGTAGCGAACCCGAAACGCCAGCGAGATCCGCGGCTCGGATCGGATTTCTTTCTGAACAGGCAATTTGCGATACGCCATGATCTGGTCGATCACGAAGTCCCACGACAAACTGCCGATCTGTTCTCCGTTGATCCCCAATAACGTAACCAGTTCGCGTGTCTCATCAAGCTCTAGCGTTTTCCCTCGATGACGAAGGCTGGATGCAACAGGGTATTTCACAGGCGATCCTCTTCTTCTTGCTCGTGGCAGAGTCGTACGTCGCAAGTATAGCGCAGCGTTCCAGCTTGTCGAGAAAAAGCTGAGAGTTCTACAGCACAGGAAATGCGGACTTGGCTGATAGAGAGGGCGGGACAGGCAGAGACCCACAGGGAACAGGAGGCGGCAATCGCGCGGGGCTACAGACACATTGCCCCGCGCAGGTGCGTGCCGTTACGCGCTTTTTGCGTCGATCTCCTGCTCAAATATGCGGATTGGCGGGTTTTTCCCCGTAATCGCATCTTCGGTAATGACGACTTCTTTGATCTGTTTCTGGGACGGAGCATCGTACATGATGTCCAGCATGACCTCTTCCAGGATAGCCCGGAGCCCGCGCGCACCGGTTTTTTGCGCGTAGGCTTTCCGCGCAACGGCGCCCAAGGCCCCTTCGGTAAATCTCAACTTCACTTTTTCAAACGACAATAACTTCTCATACTGCTTCGTAAGCGCGTTTCGAGGCTCTGTGAGGATCCGGATAAGCGCCCGCTCGTCCAATTCTTCCAGAGTCGCCACGACCGGCAGACGTCCGACAAATTCAGGGATCAGCCCGTATTTGAGGAAATCTTCGGGCTGCACTTTGGCGAGAAGATCGCCCAAACGGATCTCGCTTCGCCCTCGAATCTCGGCTCCGAATCCCATGGATTTCCGATTGATCCGCTGCTCGATGAGTTGCTCCAAGCCGACAAAGGCTCCACCGCAGATGAAGAGGATGTTGCTGGTGTTGACCTGGATGAACTCCTGATGAGGATGCTTTCGCCCGCCTTGCGGCGGAACATTGGCAACGGTGCCCTCAATCAATTTCAGCAGCGCTTGCTGCACCCCTTCGCCGGACACGTCCCGTGTGATCGACGGGCTATCACTTTTCCGGCTGATCTTGTCGATCTCGTCGATGTAGACAATGCCGCGTTCGGCCCGCTCCACATCGTAGTCGGCCGCTTGAAGCAGCTTCAGAATGATATTCTCGACATCTTCGCCCACATACCCCGCTTCTGTGAGTGTCGTTGCATCAGCAAGGGTAAACGGCACGTCCAGGTACTTGGCCAGAGTTTGAGCCAGAAGGGTCTTCCCCGTGCCTGTCGGGCCCACCATCAGAATATTGCCCTTCTGGAGCTCGATATCGTCGACTTCCTTCTCCTTAGACGAAATGCGCTTGTAATGATTGTGCACCGCAACGGACAGAATCCGTTTGGCGCGCTCCTGCCCAACGACGTACTGATCCAAGTGATGTTTGATTTCCGCCGGCTTCTTAAGCTTGGAGGAGATTTCCTCCTTCGCTTCTTCCCAGTCTTCGGCAATGATGTCGTTGCACAGATTAACGCATTCGTCGCAGATATAGACGGTCGGTCCGGCGATCAGCTTCCGCACTTCATCGCGGCTCTTTCCACAAAAAGAACACCGCAAGTGTCGATCCATCTTCTCTTGCTTGGCCATGTGCCCTCCTGTGTTACTTGCTCTTGGCCTCGTCCTTGCCGCTGTCACCGGATTCCGCCGCCTTGATGACTTTGGGCGGCCGCGTGATGACCTCATCGATAAGCCCGTACCGTTTGGCTTCTTCACCGGACATGAAATAATCCCGCTCGGTATCGTGGGAGATTTTTTCGATGGTCTGCCCGGTATGCTTGGCCATGATCTCGTTCAGGCGATCCCGGATCTTCAGAATTTCCCTGGCATGGATGTCGATTTCCGTGGCCTGCCCTTGGAATCCCCCCAGCGGCTGGTGAATCATCACGCGCGCATTGGGCAGCGCGAACCGTTTGCCTTTCGTGCCGGCGGTCAACAACAACGCGCCCATGCTGGCCGCTTGGCCCAGACAAATCGTGTTGATCGGCGGCTTCACATACTGCATGGTATCGTAGATGCCCAATCCGGCCGTGACACTACCGCCGGGAGAATTGACGTAGAGATTGATGTCTTTTTCAGGATCTTCCGCTTCCAGAAAAAGGAGCTGCGCGATCACCAAATTGGCGAACACGTCATCGATCGGAGCTCCGAGGAAAATAATGCGGTCTTTGAGGAGCCGTGAGTAAATGTCGTAGGCGCGTTCGCCTCGATTGGTTTGTTCGACCACGATGGGAACCAACATGTCGTCAAATCCTTTCCGCGACAGCCCTCCTCTGCATTGAGGCCAGGATGCGCCGGCACCGTCGTTATCCTTGAATCACCGCGTGTCGGTAGACGAAATCCAGCGCCTGATCCGCCAAGATCTTCGTACGCAACTTCTCGATGGAGTCCTGTCCGCCGGCCTGAATCATTTTCACCAGGTCGGCCAGCGGCACCCGGAGTTCCGAGGCCAATCGGGTCACTTCATCGTTTAAGTCTGCCTCGCTGACGGACAACCCTTCTTTTTCCGCAACGGCTTCGAGGACCAATCCCACCTTCACGCGGCGATTCGCGGCCTCCCGATGCTCCTCGCGAATCCTCCGGTTTTCCTCCGCGTCTGCAGGAGGAAGCGGGTCCGCGTCCTTGCTTCGGTGCCGTTCCTGAAGTTTCTGCCGAACAATGGTATCGAGCTCCCGCTCGACGAGGGTCTCGGGCAGATCGAAATGATAGGTGTCGGCCAGGCGCGAGAGGATCGTATCTTTGTACGACTGTTCGATGTCTTTCTTGAGCGCCTTTTCCATTTCACCGCGTACCGTATCTTTCAGTTCCTGAATCGAGGCGTATGGACCGCAGTCCTTGGCAAACTCGTCGTCAAGGGCGGGGAGCTGCTTATGCTTGACTCCCGTGATACTCAAACGGAACTGGACGGTCTTGCCCGCGACCCGAAGATCGGGGTGGCTGGCCGGATACGGTTGAGCAATCTCGATGACGCTCCCTTCCATCTTGCCGACCAGGTGAGCATCGACTTCAATTCCAAGCAAGGCGGCCTTCGAGCCGACTTTGTGGAGATGGCCCTCTTTCTTCGTGCCATCGAGCGGCACGCCGTCCAAGAACCCTTCGAGGGAGAGCACGGCATAGTCGCCTTCGGCCAAGGCCGTTCCGGCCGGCGCAGCATCTAATCGCGCCTGTTGTTCGCGCAATACTTCCAGTGCACGGTCCACCTGCTCATCTGTCACCGTGCGTTTGTCCGGTTTGAGAGAAATGGGACTGGGCGCCTTATAATCACGCAATTCGATCTTGGGTTTGATCTCAACGGTCGCGGTGAACGTAAATGGCGAATCCTTCTTAATTTTGACGCGATCCAGCGGCGGAATTTCTACGACCACAGGGCTGATCCCCGCCTGCTTGACGGCTTGATCATAATAATCCGGGATAAGACTTCGGATAACGTCTTCTTCTATGGCTTTGGCATAACGTTTTTCCAAGATGGCTAACGGAGCTTTCCCTGGTCGAAACCCGGGAATTCGAACCTGGCGGTTCAATTCAACGTAGGCCCGGGAAAATCGCTGCGTTACTTCGTCGGCGGGCACCTCGATTTTCAACGCGCGTTTCATCGGGCCCAATTCTGTCATTTCCATTTTCATCGGGTGGGAATCCTTCTCTTCAGCGTCAGATACTCTCTAGCGATCAACATCGACTGTTTATGGTGCGAGAGGGGGGACTTGAACCCCCACGGTTACCCACGAGATCCTAAGTCTCGCGCGTCTGCCAGTTCCGCCACTCTCGCACAAGTGCGCCTGTCCGCGGAGCTGCTACCGCGATATCTCGAACCGAAAAAACACGTGATGCTGTACAGCGTTTGTACCGTTGGATGTATCCAAGTGTCAACCCATACGATCGAGGAATTGGGTAGGGGGCAAAATATTGTCGCAATCCACCGACCCAGCAGATTCCTTGTTGAATCAAGCGGAAAAGCCCCTGTTCACCTTGCCGCTCGTGAGAGCCCATGTTAAGATGCCGCCTCTTTGACTGTCCCGGCCGTGGAGAGGTGCGAGAGTGGCCGAATCGACATGCTTGGAAAGCATGCGTCGGGGTAACTCGACCGTGGGTTCGAATCCCACCCTCTCCGCCACCATTTGCTGTGGCAAATGATGGCGAGATCTCGCCATTTTTTATGACGATGCACCATGGCGGATCCGCCATACCGCACTTCGTGTGACCCGCCCGCTCTTTTGAGCATCTCGAGATTGATCGAGGGCGGAGACACACCGCAAGTGTCTCGGGCCTTGAGTGAATGCTGTATGTGAACAAGGGGCTGGGCCCTGTGCGACAGAACCCTGTGAACCCCGCCAGGTCCGGAAGGAAGCAACGGTAAGCGGTCAGTTCTGTGTGCCGCAGGATCACCTGGCCCCGCTGTAGAAAGCGTAAGGCGTGAAACGTGAGGCGAAAGGCGATTCTTTCTTCTGTTGTCCTTCAGCCTATCCCCTCACGCCTTACCCCTAACCCCTAACGGATGTATGGACTACCAAGTTTCCGCCCGCAAATACCGTCCCGGCACATTCGATGATGTGATCGGTCAGCCGCACGTCGTGCAGACCCTGATGAATGCGGTCTCGACGAAACGCATTGCACATGCCTACCTGTTTTCCGGTACCCGCGGAGTGGGAAAAACAACCGTCGCGCGCATTCTCGCGAAGGCGCTGAACTGCGAGCAAGGCCCCACGGGCCGCCCGTGCGATCGTTGCGCGAACTGCCTGGAGATCGCGCAGGGCAGCTCAGTCGATGTGGTAGAGATCGACGGCGCCTCCAATACCAGCGTGGACGATGTGCGCGAGATTCGTGAAAACATCAAATTCACCCCCTTCCGAGGTCAATACCGCGTCTACATCATCGACGAAGTGCACATGCTGTCGAACTCGGCGTTCAACGCGTTGCTGAAAACCCTTGAAGAGCCTCCGGCACACGTCGTCTTCATTTTCGCGACGACGGAAATTCACAAAATCCCCGCAACCATTCTTTCGCGCTGCCAGCATTACAATTTTCGCCGGATTGCACGGACTGAGATCATCGAACGGCTTCGCCACGTGGCCAAGCAGGATCAACTGACCATTGAGGAGCGTAGCTTCCTCGCCCTGGCACGGGCGAGTGAAGGCAGTATGCGTGACGCTCTGAGTCTCCTCGATCAGGCCATTGCGTTCGGGGGTAAGACGATCCATCATCCGGATCTCGAAGCGATCCTCGGAGCCGTGCCTCACGAACTGGTGCAAGGCATCGTCAGGGCCGTGATGATTCAAGATAGTTCTGCAGCACTCACCGTGCTGGCGAACCTCATGGACCAGGGGCATGACTTGCGTGCGTTTTGTGACGAGGTCGTGGAACAGATCCGTAATCTTCTCGTAGCGTCCGTCGTTCCTGCGACGGCCGAGTTGCGCAGCTTGATTGAAGCCTCCGAGGAGGACATCAAACAGCTTGCGACGGATGCCAAGATCCTGACACCGGAACAGCTTCAGGAACTGCTGACCCTCTTTATTCAGGCAGAAGATTCGCTCCGGCTCAGCGCTCATCCGCGTTTCGTGCTGGAAACCGCGGCAATTCGGGCAACGCGGTTGTTACGCCGGCGAGACACCGGCGATCCCCGCCTCCTTCAAACAACGCCGGCACCCACAGGACAAAAATCTCCCGTCCGTTCAGAAGGCATTGGTTCACGATCAGCTGCCTCTTCCACGGCTCCATCTGTCACCACTTCCGCTCCGTCCGGACGCACTGATCCGGCCTCCTCCCAGCCGCAATCCAAACCCGTCCCCCTGTCACCACCGACACGAGAGGAAAGGCTGATCCCACAGCGGCCGCCCGATGAAACTGCACCCAAGAACACAGGGATCGCCCCGGCCACAGCCACTTCCCAACCGGAGGCCGGACAACCCACACTGAATTGGGAAAGCATCCAGAACGAGATCGCCGCTTCGTTTCCCAACATCGCCCCGTTCCTGGAAGCCGGCAGGTTTCTAGGCATAGAGGGAGGTCTTGTGACAATCGGGTTTGCCAAGCACGCAACCTTGGCACGGACCAGATTGGAAAAAGAAGAACATCTCCGGGCGCTGGCGACGCTGTGCCAGGAGCAGTCCGGTACTCCGGTGCGGATCCGCATCATTGAGCTCGCCGAGACGGACCCTCCGGGACCGACGATGGCACAAGTGCGGGCAGCCAAAGAACAGGACCAGCGGCTTGTGCTGTTCGAACGGGCACGGGCCAATCCTACAGTGAAACAAGCGATCGAGATCTTCGGCGCAGAACTGACCGAGGTCCGACGAGTCGCCCAGAAGGAGGCCACCGAATGAAAAGTCCTTTCGGCAATATGAACAACATCCTCAAGCAAGCCCAGGCCATGCAGGAACAGATGGCTAAACTCCAGGAACAGGCGGCGTCGAAGACCGCCAGCGGGACAGCCGGCGGTGGAATCGTCACGGTGACCGCAAACGGCGCCATGCAGATTGTCAGCGTGGCGATCGATCCCGAGATCGTCAAGAGCGGCGATGTGGATATGCTGCAAGATCTCGTCGTGGCAGCGACCAATGAGGCGCTACGAAAGGCCAAGGAACTGATGGAGAGTGAGATGAAGGCCTTAACCGGCGGGATGAAAATCCCTGGCCTGTTTTAACGATGGCCGTCGACCAACAGGGGTTGCTGGCACGGCTGATCAAGGAACTTGTTCGCCTCCCCGGGGTCGGTCAAAAGAGCGCGCAACGGTTGGCCTTTTACCTCATGAAGGCCGAGCGGGAAGATGCATTGCGTTTGGCCGATGCGATTCGAGCGGTGAAGGACGGGTTGGCCTTCTGCACTCAATGCCGCAACATTGCCGAGGGAGACCTGTGCGAATTCTGTCTGGACCCGAAGCGGGACCGTACGAAGATCCTCGTGGTTGAAGAACCAAGCACGCTCTATGCGATCGAGCGGGCCGGTGTCCATCGGGGACTGTACCATGTCCTGTTAGGGGCACTCTCCCCGCTTGACGGCATCGGCCCCGGAGACATCCGGGCTGAAGAACTAGCCGACCGTATCAAACTGGGCGGTGTGGAGGAAGTCATTCTCGCTACGAACCCGACCATCGAGGGGGAAGCCACCGCGATCTATCTCACCAGGCTCCTCAAGCCGTTCGGCGTACGGGTCTCTCGCATCGCTTACGGGATTCCTGTTGGAATGGATATTGAGTATGCGGATGAAGTGACGTTGCTGAAATCCATCGAGGGACGCCGTGATCTGTAAACCCGCGGTGTTGCCCCGTTGACCCCTTCTCAATCGGCCTGCTATAGTTCGCCCGTACTGTCCACTCTCAAGACTTGGGGAGGGCCATGAAGGTCCGTTCTACCGCTAAACGCGCGTCCTCGGCAAAATCATCGACAACAGCAGCCTCCACACCCCCGGCTCGCAAGAATAAGAAGAAATCAGGCTCGGCGTCGGCCAAGTATCCTGATATTCGCCGTGATCTCGAACGCCAGCGCACGGCAATCCTCGAAGAAGTTGAGGAAGTGCTGACGAACCGGCCCGACCTTGAAGCGTTTCCCGACGTCAGCGATCAGGCATCGGCCGAGGTCGACCAGAACTTTTCGATGCGGATTCGCGATCGCGAACGGAAGTTGCTCAAGAAGATCGAGGAGGCGTTGGATCGGATGAGCGGCGGCACCTATGGGATTTGTGAGCGCTGCGACGGAGACATTCCTTACAAGCGCCTCAAGGCCCGTCCGGTCACAACTCTCTGTATCGAGTGCAAGACCCTCCAAGAGCAGGAAGAACGGGCCAACCGCTAGCCCTTCCTTGCGCCCCACCCTGCTAAAAATGCAGCGCCACTCCGCCGACCAGGTGGATCGTTGAAATGCTATACCGTTCCCAATAAGAATCTGTCTCATATTTGAAGGTATGCCAACCCTGTGTCCACTTTGCCTCGCCAAACAGAGCCAAGTACTTGACCACAAAGAACTTGATACCTCCCAATGCCTGGACGGAAGGGGACGTACTGGTTTCTTCATAGCCCAGTGTAGATAGGCGAGCCCGTTGGGCACCCCCTCCAACGCCGATATAGGGATGCCATCGCCCCTGCGGCATATCCGGTGTCGTCCAGATTGGATACCGGAACAACAGATTCAAGGCGATATTATCGACCGCGAACTGCGGCCCCACGCCAAAGAATACGACTCCGAGCGGCGTACCAGTGGTTTGAAATGTCCCAATTCCGGGGAGCACCTGACCGTTCGGAACATCTGCAGTGAACCTAGTCCAATCGATTTCAAATCCGATTTGCGGTTGCCAACTGTATTTCCTGGGCAAATGCCAGGCGGTGAGTTTGGCACCGAATGTACCCGAATCTTCAAAACGGAGATTTGTTGCTTTGGCATCGACCGGTTCTACCAGCCCCGTGGAAAGGTTTGTTGCTTGATTGAATTGAACCGTGGTGTCGCCATGAACCGCCCATCCGCCAAACCCACCGACTGCAAACTCCCATTTCTGTTCGGCCGAGACAGTCGCGGCGTGGGCCAAAAGGCCGACCCCGGCCAGCAGCATAAATATTCGGCGCATCGCAATCCTCCAGGTTTTGAGTCCCTACAGGTTTGCTATCCTATCGTGTATTTCGAAACCGGCCTAGAACTAATTGATTTTCGTCGCCACTGGGGCCTGCTGCGAGTAGAGGGGAGGAGTTACTGTTTCAAGACTTTGATTCGTTCGTTCGCGTGAGCAGCTCGAGCTTCTTCTTCGGGAATCCCTTCGACCAGGGCAAGGAATGTTTCATATTCCGCCAATGCGCGCTTGGGGTTGGTCTGTTCGGAGGCCTCCGCAAGATTATACCGGGCCACGGCATAGTTGGGACGCAGGGTCACAGCCTTTTCAAACAGGCCTAGTGCTTCCGTTCTCTCACCAAGTTTGACATGGACCGTGCCGAGGTTGTTCAAGACCTCCGGAATGTTGGGTCTGATCGCGAGCGATTGCACCATCTCTGTTTTCGCCTTGTCAAATTGGCCTTTAGCCGCCAAGGCCAGACCGAGCTTATGATGCGCTTCGGCAAGCCAGACCTTGTTCGTAAACCCGCCGGCGATGGCTTTTTGATACGCATCCCCTGCGATGTCATAATTTTTGTCGCCACAGTAGGCCAGCTGCGCGGTTTGTCCGCGGGCGAATTGCTGGAGTGAGAGAAAGGGCTCCTTGTCCTCGCTGCCCTGGCTCTCGATGGCGAGCCCGCCTTTCCCTCCTTTGGGGTTTCTGAGCCGATCTAGAAATTCCCGGCGATAGGGAGAGAACAGCCGCACATAGGGATCGATGGTAAATGACGCCTGAAGAAGAATCGGGTGATCCCGTGAACCGGTGACCAGATATTGTGTGGTGCTTTTCTCGTCTCCCGTTTCAAAGATGCTGCTGGCCTCCATGTTCGCTTTCGTCTCTAGTTGCGACACATTCAAATAGAACTCCAGCGCAGGTTTCAGCCGGGACAGGGTGTCTCGAAGCACAGGGTAGCGGTCAAGATTCAGTCCCTTCGGAAAGGTGAAGAGGGCTCCGACGAGGAGTCCGTCCTCATCGATAAAATACGACTCATCTCCCTTCGACGCGCTTTTTGCCTGCGAAATTACAATCTCCTGTCCACTGCCCCAGGCATTCGCCTTGGGAACCGTCGAAGCGTGCTTCTTTAAAAATTCTGGTTTGCGTTCACAGAGTCCCGTCGATTTGAGAAGAACCAGATCGGTTGCAGAAGGGGGGAGGTTTGAGCGCACGGATGTCTTCTGGCTACAGCCAACCATGACAAGGACAACCAAAAGAACACTCGCCAGACGTATCTGCCAACCGGAGATATCCATTAGGAACTCCTCAAGGGAAAGATGTCTCTGCCTAGCAGACTTCGGAAAACTCCGTATAGACATGAACCACCACAGAAATCTTGTTGAACAGTTCAGAAGGTGTTGGAACCGCAGGATGCTCAAAATGGCCGTTATTCTCACCCGCCCACCCCGGCGCGCCGAGACGCGCCATGCCACGGGGCGGCCGCAGCGAGTGAAGTGACGAGGAGGTACATACCAAGCTTCGCTTGAACCGCTCGCTTCGATCAGACGCGAGCGGATAGGCTTCATACCTCCCCTGGGGTCACTACATCGAGCCTCTGAGCGATGCGAGAACACCGCTGGCGGACTTTTTCAGCATCCTGCTAGACGATACACGATTTAGGGATGCTTGGCGAAGAGTAAAAACATGGGCCTGCTCCTCAAAGAGAAGCAGGCCCATCGTAAGACGACCTGTCGATGCAAGCTAGTGGCGCTGTGCGTCCAGCATGCTATCTTCCGCTGTATAACCGAAGATATAGGGGATACTGCCGCCAAGAGTATACATCGGACGATTGACCCCATAATCGAAGGCATGGCCGAATGGGTGTGAAATGAATCCCACCCAACGGAGCGGATGGTCATTGATGGCCGATCCGGCGGCCGGGTTTGAATAGACCAACGCGGTGCTATCCAGAATGTTGTAAATGCTTGTAGGAGGGGTGTATTCCTTATTATCCGCGCTCTGTTGAGCAGTGGTTGCACAACCAGTTGCAACCATCGTCACCATCGCAATACCGACAGCCCACGACATTGCTCTCATGGTATTACCTCGCTTAGTTTGGTCCACATCCAGACCGCTGATTCAGTCTTGTAAAACGATAGGCGAAGTGTAGCCGACATCTCCCGTTCTGTCCAGAATTCACGGAGATTCAAGATTCCTATGAAAATTGCTGCTTTGGAAGACAGGAAATGTGGCAACGGCAGGGAACACATGGTGGGCGATACAGGTATCGAACCTGTGGCCTCTTCCGTGTGAAGGAAGCGCTCTACCACTGAGCTAATCGCCCGTGGTGTCGAGTCTAGCATGGGCTTTCGGCAGGGTTCAATGCGAACCTTGTCCTGGTGCTCCGTCATCAACCTGGGTTTGTATGCCAGCTGCCTTGACTTCACTAAAACACGGTTTCTAGAATGGGCTCCTTTCCCCGGCAAGGATTGTTGTTCGCATGAGAGATGACATCGTCATCGTGGGTGGTGGTCTGGCTGGATCGGAAGCGGCCTGGCAAGCGGCAAACCGTGGCGCCAGAGTCACGCTCTACGAAATGCGCCCGAAGGAAATGACGAAGGCGCACAAAACCGGCGGCTTGGCCGAACTCGTCTGCTCAAATTCGCTGGGGTCGATCGATCCGCACAACGCTCCCGGCGTGCTCAAGGAAGAAATGCGCCGGCTGGGCTCCCTGATTATCGCCTCAGCCGAACAATCCAAAGTCCCGGCCGGATCGGCACTGGCAGTCGATCGTGATCAATTCTCTTCGACCATTACCCGGACATTGGAAAGCCATCCGAATATCAGAATTCTTCACGAGGAGATCGCCGACATCCCCACCGACTGTGTCTGCATCGTGGCAACCGGTCCGTTGACCTCCGACACACTTTCCCAGGCCATTCGCGCCGTGACCCAATCGCAGCATCTCTATTTCTTCGATGCCATCTCGCCGATCATCGACGCAGACTCGATCGACATGGATATCGTCTTTCGTGCCTCCCGCTACGATAAAGGCACAGACGATTATCTTAACTGTCCCATGACGGACGAACAGTACAACGCCTTCTATGACGCGCTGCTCGCAGCCGAAAAGGTGCAGCCCAAGGATTTCGAGAAAACGCCCTATTTTGAAGCCTGCATCCCGATCGAGGTCATGGCGGAACGCGGCCGTCACACCATGCAATTCGGGCCGCTCAAACCGGTCGGCTTGGAAGATCCCCGAACCGGCCGGCGGCCCGCTGCCGTCGTACAACTGCGGACTGAGAATGTACATCGCACCTGTTACAACCTGGTTGGATTTCAGACCAAGCTCACGTATCCGGAACAAAAACGCGTCTTCCGCCTGATTCCAGGCTTGGAGCGTGCGGAGTTTCTGCGTTATGGGAGCTTGCATCGCAACACCTTTATCAACTCGCCCCAGTTGCTCACATCCACGCTACAATTCAAAGCCCGCAACACCTTGTTCTTTGCCGGGCAATTGGTCGGCGTGGAGGGCTATACCGAATCAGCGGCGATGGGCGGCCTGGCCGGCATCAATGCGGTGCGGGTATTGAACGGGGAGCCGACGGTGACACCTCCGCCGACGACGGCGCATGGATGCCTCGTCGCTCACGTGGCACTATCCGATCCCCGGCACTTTCAGCCGATGAACACGAATTTTGGCCTGTTTCCTCCCTTGTCCAGCACGCCGAGGGACAAAGAAATGAAACGGCGTATGATCGCCCAACGGGCTCTTGAGGACTTTGCATCATGGAAGACGCGATCCGGGCTTTCATGAGCTTTCTTGACGTCGAGCGTAATGCATCCGCCGAGACTATTCGCAATTACCGGTCGGATCTCCGGCAGTTGACATCGTTTCTTGCTGGAACAGGCCACGCATCCCGTCTGATTCAAGTAGACCATGTTACAGCTGAAGATATCCGGGCGTATCTCCACCAGTTGGATCGAAAGGGTGAGAAAGCCTCGTCCCTGGCGAGAAAGCTGGCTGCCATACGGAGTTTCTACCGCTTTCTTCTGCGTGAAGAGTCAGTACAGAAGAATCCGGCGGATGATATCCGGAGCCCCAAACTGCCCAAACCGCTGCCACGCGTTCTGGCCAAGGACGACGCCGGAGCCTTGATGGACTTTCCTGATGGCCGGTCCTCTCTTTCCTTGCGGGATCGCGCCCTGCTTGAAACATTGTATTCCACAGGCGCTCGTGTCAGTGAAGCGGTCGGGATCAACATCGGTGATCTCGATGAAGGTGAGGGGCTTGTCCGCCTGAGAGGCAAGGGCCGGAAGGAACGAGTAATCCCGATCGGTGATGTCGCAACCCGAGCCATCCGCGCGTATCGTCAATCACTGGGGTCTGAATCCCTCGAGCGGCGCCCGGCCGCTCCTCTGTTCTTGAATCATCGCGGAGGCAGACTCACCACACGGAGCGTGGCCCGAATCGTTTCTCGATATTCCAGTCGCCTTGCCGGTGGAGCCGTCAGTCCGCATGCCCTGCGGCATTCCTACGCAACCCACCTGCTCGATGAGGGCGCAGACCTCAGATCGATTCAGGAGATGCTCGGACATGCGTCGCTCAGCACCACGCAGAAATATACGCATCTGGCCGGCGATCGTCTGGCTGCCGTCTACGACCATGCCCACCCGCGGGCCCGTTCGGTCACAACCGTTCTGCCGCGAAAGGATCAGAAGCCGTCATGATCATTCGATCCACCACTGTTCTGTGCGTCCGCCGGGCCGGACGAGTTGCCATGGGCTGCGACGGCCAAGTGACCGTCGGCACAACGGTGATGAAGCACAATGCCAAAAAGCTGCGGCGCCTCCATCACGAGCAGATACTCGCCGGCTTTGCCGGGGCCACCGCGGATGCATTCACGCTCTTCGAAAAGTTCGAGGCTAAGCTGGAAGAGCACCGGGGCAACCTGACAAGGGCGGCGGTCGAACTTGCCAAGGACTGGCGGACCGACCGCGTCCTGCGCCGTTTGGAAGCGCTGCTTGCCGTGGCCGGCCGGGAACAGTCTTTCCTGATTTCCGGAACCGGCGATGTTGTAGAGCCGGAAGACGGCATCCTGGCAATCGGTTCCGGCGGGCCCTATGCCCTGGCTGCAGCCAGGGCGCTCCTCGGGCAGTCTCAACTGGACGCTACAGCCATCGTTACTGAAGCGATGAAAATTGCCGGCGCCATCGATATCTATACCAACCAACAGATCACCGTCGAGGAACTCCAAGGGTAAACAAGGAACATGACACACCCGGCAATCGACCCAGAGCCGCTCAATCTCAATAGCCTCACACCCCGCCAGATCGTGGAGGAGCTCAATCGCTACGTGATCGGTCAAAAGGACGCGAAACGGATGGTGGCGATCGCGCTCCGCAATCGTTGGCGCCGCCAACAGCTGTCTCCTGATTTACGCGACGAGGTGATGCCGAAAAACATCATCATGATCGGCCCGACCGGAGTGGGAAAAACAGAGATCGCCAGACGGCTGGCCAAGCTGGCTCAAGCCCCGTTCATCAAGGTTGAAGCTTCGAAATTCACCGAGGTCGGCTATGTCGGTCGGGATGTGGAATCCATCATTCGCGATCTGACCGAACTGGCCATCAACATGGTGAAAACCCACCGCCTTGAAGCGGTTCAGCATAAGGCCGAGCAACATGGGGAAGAGCGCCTGCTCGATCTCCTGTTGCCGCCCTCTCCGGCTCGACCAGGATTTACGGAAGGCACCGGTGAGACCGCCACATCGATTCCCCATGATTCACACGAGACCACCAGATCGAAACTTCGTCTCCAACTTCGAGAAGGCAAACTCGACGAACGGACAGTCGAGATGGAGACCCAGGAGCGACGCCTGCCGGTCGGTGTCATCTCCAATGCCGGCGGGCTTGATGAACTGGAAGGCAATTTGCGAGACATGTTGGGCGGGATGTTCCAGGGTAAGAAAAAGAAACGGCTGATGAAAGTGCCGGAGGCGCTGAAACACCTCGCCCAGGAGGAAGCGCAGAAGCTCATCGACATGGACGACGCCGTACGTGAGGCCATCGCCAAGGTCGAGCAAACCGGGATCGTGTTCCTCGACGAAATCGACAAAATCGCCGGACGGGAACGGACTGCGGGGCCCGATGTCTCACGGGAAGGCGTACAGCGCGATTTGCTCCCGATCGTCGAAGGCTGCACGGTAACGACCAAGCATGGACCGGTCCTGACAGATCACATTCTCTTTATCGCCGCGGGAGCCTTTCACGTGGCCAAGCCATCCGACCTGATTCCGGAGCTCCAAGGGCGCTTTCCAATACGAGTCGAACTGAGCCCCTTGTCGAAAGATGATTTTGTGCGTATTCTCACGGAACCGAAAGGGGCGCTGGTCCGGCAGTATCAAGCCCTGTTGGCGACGGAAGGTCTCGCCGTCGAGTTCACCGAGGACGGGCTGGAGGCGATCGCCGATATTGCGGTCCAGGTCAACGAACGAACGGAGAACATCGGCGCACGCCGTCTCTTTACTATTATGGAGCGACTGCTCGAACACATTTCATTCGCGGGAGCGGAGTGGCCGGATAAAGCCGTGAACATCACCGCTGAGTATGTCCGTGACCGGCTCAAAGACGTGGTAAAGGATCAGGATCTGAGCCGGTATATTCTCTAGGCGAGACGCAACTCGCGCATTGCTTGCTGATGGAGTAGTTCATGAACAGACTCATCAAAAAAGCCAACGTCCTGATCGAATCCCTGCCCTACATTCGGGCATTCCGCGGAAAGACCGTCGTGGTGAAGTACGGCGGCCATGCGATGACAGATACCTCCTTAAAAGAAAGGTTCGCACAGAATGTCGTGCTGTTGAAATACGTCGGGATCAATCCAGTCATCATCCACGGCGGAGGCCCTCAGATCGACAGAATGCTGGATCGGCTCGGGATCGAGGCAAAGTTCCGGCACGGTGTCCGCGTCACCGATGAAGCGACGATGGAAATCGTCGAAATGGTCTTGGCCGGACAAATCAACATGGAGATCACCGATCTCATCAACCGGCACGGCGGCAGCGCGGTCGGCCTGAGCGGAAAAGACGGAGGACTGATTTTAAGCAAGCCGCTGACAGCCAAAGCATGGGCAGAAAGTCTGGACCGCGACTGGGACGACAAGGACGACGACGGGGATTTCGGGCTCGTCGGCGATATTGAACGGGTCGATCCGAGCCTGCTGCATAAACTTCAAGGCGATCACTATATCCCCATCATCGCTCCGATCGGAACCGATCGCGAGGGAAATACTTACAACATCAATGCCGATCTGGTCGCAGGCGCCATCGCGGGCGCCCTGCGCGCGGAAAAGCTCGTCATGATGACGGACATCAAAGGCATTCGCGATGCCAAAGGCCACCACCTCTCGACCGTCTCGCGCAAAGACGTCCAGCGCATGGTGAAGAAGGGGACGATCACGGAAGGCATGCTGCCGAAAGTGCACGCCTGCCTGGATGCGATCGACGCCGGTGTCGGAAAAGCGCATATCATCGACGGCCGGACCCCCCACGCGATTCTCCTCGAGATCTTCACCAGGAAGGGGATCGGGACCGAGATCGTCGCCTAATCAGACCGTGAAACGCATAACCCCCCGATGGCTGTTAAATTCCGACTGAGGGCTCATCTGCAGGCCTTGATCGGAGAACGTCATCCGTGGTCCTCACCGGCCCATCTCCAGCAGACAGCACACTATATCGGTGAGCAGTTTTCCAACATTGGTCTCGCTGTCACGACGCACGACTTCGAGGCCTTGGGCGGCAGCTATCGAAACGTGATCGGAGTCGCCCATCCGCCGTCAGGACAGAGCCAACCGGCTCAGCCGCCCCTAATCATCGCCGCACACTATGACACCGTGCCGGGCTCACCGGGAGCCGATGACAATGCAAGCGCATTGGCGGTATTGCTCGACGTGGCGCAGCGCATCAGGCAGACCTCGCTCAGCCGACCCGTCCACTTCATCGCATTTTGCCTCGAAGAGGAGGATCTCTTGGGTAGTCGGGCCTACGTCGCCCATCTCACGGAGGCACGCAAGTCCGTGCAGGGCGCGATCATACTGGAATGTGTCGGCTACGCGCGTGATGAAGAAGGTTCGCAAGAGATTCCGCCGGGCGTCCCCATCGCCGTTCCGACGGTTGGAAACTTTCTGGCTGTCATCGGCAATCAGTCATCGAGTTCCCTGACCATGGCGGTTGAACAAGCGATGAGACCTCACCTGCCGGTCGTGCCGTTGATCGTGCCGGGCAACGGCGAACTCCTGCCGGACACGAGACGGAGCGACCACACGCCGTTCTGGGAGGCTGGACTTTCAGCGGTAATGCTCACCGACACGGCCAACTTCCGCAATCCAAACTACCATCGGACCACCGATACGATCGAGACATTGAATCTGGATTTCATGGCTGCCGTGACTGACGCAGTCACAGCGGCGGTCATCGAACTGGCCGGTCGGCCTTCAGCGTAGCTTTCATCCGCCGATTTGGCTAGACTCCCGGCCAATGCAACCTTCTCCAGGATCATTCCCCTGTTCTTTGTCGCGTGAAAATCCATGCCGGATAGCACCATGAAACACAAGCGCTGATCAATGACGTCATGCCTACACTGAACTGGATCGGAAAAGAGGCGGTGGTCAATCACCACCGGCAGGTCCCCTTCCATCTGTTGAAAGATGTGCCCGATCTGGCCTGCGGCGAACCTGGCGACGGCAATCTCATCGTGCAGGGCGATAACCTCGTCGCGCTCAAAGCGCTCCTGCCTTACTACGCGGGGCAAGTGAAGTGCATCTACATCGATCCGCCGTACAACACGGGTGTGGATGAAAGGAACGATGAAGGAAAACGTACGGGTTGGATATACAGCGACAACGTAAACAGCCCTGAAATTCGTGAGTGGTTGGGGAAAGTTGTTGGTGAGGAAGCGGAAGACCTCTCACGGCATGATAAGTGGCTCTGCATGATGTACCCACGACTCGCCGTGCTCCAGAAGTTCTTACGACAAGATGGGATGGTGTTCGCAAGTATCGATGAAATCGAATTGCCGACGCTCCGCCTGCTGTTCGATGAAATCTTCGGGGCCACGAATCGAATTGGCACTTTGATTTGGAAAAATGCGACCGACAACAATCCTACGAATATCGCCATCGAACACGAATATGTTCTTTGCTACGCCAGAAACAAGGAAAAGCTTCCTCGCGAGTGGAAATCCGTCAATTTGGCGGTGAAAGAAAAGCTGCTGGCTATCGGAGAAGAGTTTGTCAGGAAATATTCCGATGCCGAAACACGGCAGAAGGAATACACAAAGTGGTTCAGGGTAAACAGGAATCAACTCTGGCCATTCGAAGACTATAAGTTTATCGACGAAGGTGGCATCTATACGGGAATGCGTAGCGTGCATAATCCAGGGAAGGAGGGATATCGGTACGATGTCATCCACC
>Ga0315912_10000654_pt1 | contig 56294 bp, 59 predicted proteins | sample VfabasoilMG_FD_204469 | JGI IMG/M metagenome (GOLD analysis project Ga0315912, IMG submission 204469) | Garden soil microbial communities collected in Santa Monica, California, United States - V. faba soil | ecosystem: Environmental > Terrestrial > Soil > Garden | place: USA: California...
GCTGGCAGCCCTTCCGGCCGGGGGAGCGGCCGGGGGGCGGTCGGACGGTCCGATGGGCACGACTTTCCAGTTGGCTCGGGGCCCGGCGGACTCGGCGTTCGGCGGCTCGACTGACTCCTCCCAGCGCGCGCCTCGCTCGCCCAAGGAGACCCGCTGCACGACGTCGGGGACAGGCGCTTCGGGCGCGCTGGGGGGTGCTGCTTTCGATTCGGCGTTGGGCAGCGCGCTCGGCACGCTTCGAGGGGGCGCACTGGCTGCACCTGCCGGCACCGCGGCGTGGGCCAGCACTGCGGCGTGGGCCAGCACTGCGGCAGGGGCAGACTGCATGGTGAGAGCGCCGGACAGGACCTCTCGCTCCGTGGCTGCGTCCCCGGAGCCGCCGAGGCGGGCCGTCGGTGGCGAAGCGGCGGTGGACCATTGTGACTCCGGCACCGAGCCCGTTGGATCACGCTGCACGCCGAGCGCTTCACGGAGTGACTCGGACAGCTCCCGCGCCGACTGAAAGCGATCGCCCGGCTCGCGCTGCGTCGCGCGGGCGAACCAGTCGTCGAAGCCGCTCGGCACGTCGCCGACGGTGCTCGGGCGCGGGATGTCGCGCACGCAGATCTGGAGCACGATGTCCCCCAGGCCGTCGCTGTAAAACGGTCGCTTTCCCGTCAAGCATTCGAAGGCGATCACCGCCAGCGCCCACAGATCCGAGCGGTGGTCGACTTCCTTGTTGCCCTGCGCTTGCTCCGGGCTCATGTAGTACGGCGTGCCGAGGAGCGATCCGGTGCGCGTGTGACTGCCGCCGCCGAGTGCCGTGGCTTCCACCTTCGCCACACCGAAGTCGAGCACCTTGGCGAGCTCGTCGCCTTCGTTGTGCACGAGGAAGACGTTGTCGGGCTTGAGGTCCCGGTGCACGACACCCGCCTCGTGCGCCTTGGCCACCGCGCGAGCGACGTGGCTCATGATGCGGTAGGTCTCGCCGGGCGTCAGCCGCTTGATGCGCTCGATGCGCTGCGCCAAGTTCTCGCCTTCGAGCAGCTCCATCACCATGAACGGCGAGCCTTCTGCGCTGCCGTAGTCGAGCACCTGCACCACGTGCGGGCTGCGCAATGCCGCGGCGGCCTGCGCCTCGCGCATGAAGCGGGCCAGCGCAACGTCCCCCGAGGAGACTTCGCGGTCGATGACCTTGATCGCAACGGGCGCCTTCAACAGGAGGTGCGTCGCCCGATACACCGTCCCCATGCCGCCTTCGCCGAGCAGGGAGTCCAACCGATACTTGTCGGCCAGGACTGTCCCCGGTTCGAAGCGGCGGTGGCTCATGGATCTAGCGCACGATAGCTGCCGGGCAGGCCCAATGCGAGCGCTCGAGCCAGCGCGTCGAGACCGGCCGATCCCTGTGGCTCGGGCTCGAGTAGGGGGATCTCCCAGAGGGGGAGGTCGAGCTCCAGCAGGCGTTCCCGCTCCGACGCCGCGGAGCTCTCGGCGCGCGCGCGGCGGCGGGCGAGCGCAATCACGCGCTCCACGGGAGGGTCGGTCTTGGCAGCGGCATCGCCTGGGTCGTCCGGTCCCGGCTCCTGGTCGGGAGGTGCCAGCCGCGCGCGGTCCTCGGCCGAGAAGAGCTCCGGCTCGACTTGATTGACCAAGAGCGGGCCGAGCGGCAGCCCGAGATCGTTCCGGATCACGTCCACGAGCGAGGCGGTTTCGGTGACCGGCAGCTCCTCGAGCGTCGTCGTGACCAGGACTGCCGTCCGCGCTGGATCGCGCAGCATGTCGTAGCACGCGTCTGCATCCCGGCGCAGCCGCCCGCGCGGGGCGACGCCCTTGATCACGCTCGGTACGCGCAGCATGTCCGTGCTGTCCCCCGTGGCTGGCCCATCCACGACCACGACGTCCACGCGCGGGGCGGCAAGCGCAGGTCCATCCGGCGTCGGCTCGGCGAAGTACCAAGCTTTGCCCAAGAAGGCCCAGGCGGAGAGGCCAGGGATGCCATGCAAGAAACCGCGCGCCACCCGGCCGTGAAAGAGCGCCTCGGTCAGGCGGGCGCTCTTGAGCACGGAGCGTGCGTACTCCTGCATCGCCGTCTCCGGCTCGATGCCGCAGGCGAAGAAGTTCGGCCGCAATTCGATGGGGGAAAGCCCAACCGCTCTGCCCAGGAGTCGTTCGTGTCCCAGGCTTTCGTGCTCGAACACGAGCAGGACGCGCCTGCCTCGGGCGGCCAAGTAGGCAGCGAGCCCTGCGGCCAAGGTGCTTTTCCCAACGCCACCCTTGCCGGTGACGTAGAGGAACCGTAGACCATCGAGGGCGCGACTCACGCGCTGCGAGTATGGCATACCCCAAGCACCGTTCTCACCTCCACTTGCTCGCGCTCTGTTCGCTCGCGCCCTGTTTGCTCGCGATCTGCTTGCTGGCGCTCTGTTTGCTCGCGACAGCCTGCAAGAAGCCCACACCGCCCGCTCCAGAGAAGGCGAAAGCGAGCGCGAGCGCGGCTCCGTCTGCGTCCCTCTCGCCTCCGCCCATGCCGCTGGCCGATCGTCGGCCGGCGGGTCCGCGGCAGATGGTGGTTCCCGGGCAGGGGATCACGGCAATCCGTTTTGGCGCCACCGTGGAGACCATCGAGCGGCACATGAAGGCGCCTTGCGACGTCAAGTCGGAGACGCGCTGCGTGTACGTCAAGCAGGCCGTCGACTTCACGCTCGAAAAGGGTGTGCTCGTTCGGGCGAAGGTTCACTTGCGGGACCGACCGGTGCCCGATGTCCCCGGGCAGACGTTCGGTACCTTCTATGGCGGCATGCGGCCCGACATCCTGCTCGGCCTCCATCGCCATGTCGTGCACGAGGAGTTCGGCAAGCCCGAGCGCTCGGAGACCGTTGGCTCCGGCGCAGAGCTCGGCCTCGTCGCGCGGGACTTCTATCCAGGCGTCACGCTCGAGTACGACAAGATCAAGAACGGAAACACCGTGCTCGCCGCTATGGAGGTGTTCCCAGCTGCGGTCGCCCCGGCTCCGGGTGCGCCGGCCTCGGCGGGCAGCGTCGCCAAGCCCAGCACCAGCAAGCCCAGCACCAGCAAGCCCAGCACGGTCAAGCCGGGCGGCTGATGCCCCAGCCTCCGCCGCGGTCGCGCCGGAGGCGAACCGAAAGGCGCTTGGCGACCTCGCTGCTCTCGACCAAGGTCCAGGTGTCGAGCGCGGGATCGTCACCAGCGCGGTCCAGGAGAATGTCGAGGGCGAGCTCTGGCGAGATGGCTTCCTGAGCGCGCCCCGGCAGCTCGATCACCGTTCTGCGTGCGCCCTCCTGCTTGAGGCGAGCCACGACGCTATCGACCAGCGCGGCATAGATCTGCGGATTCAGGCCGGCGCTCGCCCCAGCGCCCAGGACCAGCAGGCGGTCGAAGGCCAGGTGTGGCCTCGGTGAGAGCAGGGCGCTCTCGCCGAGGCGTCCCGAGAATTCCCCCTGCACGAGGAGGCGCGAGATCGCACCACGCAGGCGGAAGTCCAGGGCCTGGGCCAAGCCGGGCGCCGGTCGAACGTCCTCGGGCACGAACACCACGAGCAGCTCGCCCACGAATGGGTCCAGGCGCCGGAGCTCTGCCGGGACGAACTTGATGTCCATCGCTCAGGAACCTTCGTTTGGCTGGTCGGGAGCGCTCCCGTCGGTGTCGGTGCGACCGAGCTCGGTGGCGATGCGCTCTAGGACTCCGTTGACGAACTTCCCACTACCTTCGCTGCCGTAGCGTTTGGCGAGCTCGATTGCCTCGTCGATGATGACGGCGCGCGGCACGTCCGTTCGTTCGAGCAGCTCGTAGGTGCCGAGTCGGAGCACGTTGCGGTCCACGCGCGACATGCGTTCGACGCGCCAGTTGTCGCTGGCTGCGCGAATGCGCTCGTCGATCTCGGACAGGCGACTCTGCGTGCCCGCAAAAAGACGTTCCGCGTAAGGTCGCCCTTCGGGATCGCCGGGCGTCTCGCGCCAGAACGAGGTTACCACGTAGCCTTCGGGCTCCCCGGAGGCCTCGAGTGCGTAGAGCAGCTGGAGGGCTGCCTCACGAGCGGTGCTGCGCGCGCCCGTCTTGTTCATTCCGAGTAGTCCCAGAGGGTGCGCTTGAGGTTGGCCATCTCCACCGCGGCTGCCGCTGCATCGAAGCCCTTGTTGCCGTCCTTGCCACCGGCGCGCGCCTCGGCGTGCTCCATCGTGTCCGTGGTCAAGACACCGAAGATGACGGGTACGCCCGTGTCGAGAGCGACTCGCGCAAGTCCACTCGCCGCTTGGCCGGCGACGTAGTCGAAGTGCGGTGTCTCGCCCCGAATCACGGCACCGAGCGCGATCACGGCGGCGAACCGTCCGCTCTTGGCCAGCTCCTGGCAGGCCAGGGGCAGCTCCCAGGCACCCGGCACGCGCACGACGGTCAGCCGAGACGGGTCGACGCCGAAGCGGGCCAAACCCTCCTCTGCCCCCGAAAGTAGGCGGTCTACGATCGCTGCGTTGAAGCGGGCGGCGCAGATGGCGAAATGCGCATCCGGCGCGGCGCGCAGGCTGCCTTCGAGGCTTTGTGGAGACTGTCGAGACATCGGAAAGTGCGGCGGGATCAGGCGCTGGTGACGTGGGGGACTTCGTCCTCGCCATCCAGCGCGACGCTCTCCACCTCTAGCCCGAAGCCCTCCACGCCCGCAATCTTGCGCCGATTGTTGGTGAGCAGCCGCACGCGCCGCAGGCCCAGGTCGCGCAGCACCTGCGCACCAACGCCGTACTCGCGCAGGGTCCCACCGTGCGGCCGGCTTTCGCTTTCGTCCTCACCCTCGCGCGTGCGCTCCTGCCACTTGCCGAGCTCACCGGTCAGGTCGCCGCGTGGTGGCAGGTAGACGATGACGCCGCGACCTTCGGCCTCGATGGCGTCGATGGAGACCAGCAAGTTGCGGCGCCCTTCGCTGCGCGTAGAGGCGAAGGTGTCGCCGAGCGTGGAGCCGGCGTGCATGCGGCAGAGAACGGGCGTGTCGCTGGCGATGTCGCCCTTGACCAGCGCCAGGATTTGCCGCTCGTCGACGGTGGAGGCGTAGACCAAGGTGCGCCAGGGCGTTCCGGTGCGGTCCATCCGGATCTCCGCCTCTGCGACGACCCGCACCAGGCGCTCGGTCTGCAAGCGGTAGGAGATCAGGTCGGCAATGGTCAGGATGCGGAGCCCGTGTGTGCGCGCAAACTGCTCGAGATCGGGCATGCGCGCCATCGTTCCATCCTCGCGGATGATCTCGCAGATGACGGCAGCGGGATTGAGGCCAGCCAGGCGAGCGAGATCCACCGAGCCTTCCGTTTGTCCGGCTCGCACCAGAACGCCGCCTCGCCGCGCTTGCAGGGGGAAGACGTGTCCCGGCACGACCAGGTCTTCCGGGCGGGCGTCTGGATGGCTGGCGACGGCAATGGTGTGCGCGCGATCCTGGGCACTGATGCCCGTGGTGACCCCGCGCCTCGCTTCGATGCTCACCGTGAACGCCGTGCCGAGCGGTGGCCCGCCCCGGCCAGGTGCCGACATCATCGGCAGCTCCAGGCGCTTGATCTGCTCTTCGGTCAGGGTGAGGCAGATGAGGCCTCGCCCATGGAGGGCCATGAAGTTGATGGACTCTTTCGTGATGCGGTCAGCGGCCAAGCAGAGGTCGCCCTCGTTCTCGCGGTCCTCGTCGTCGACCAGGATCACCATCTTCCCCGCGCGAATGTCGTCGAGCGCGGCCTGGACGTTTCGCAGGTGCTCGGGCGTGATGTCGAGCGGGGGATTCTGGGGACGGGAGCGCGTGGGCATTGGTAAGGACCCCTACCTGGGGAGCAGACGTTCGATGTAGCGCGCGACGAGGTCGATCTCCAGGTTGACCCGCTGCCCTCGGGCTAGGCCCCCGAGAGTCGTTTGCTCGCGGGTGTGGGGAATGATCATGAGCTCCACGCGGCAGCCGCCGTCCCCATCGACGACTTCGTTCACCGTGAGCGATACGCCGTCGACCGAGAGCGACCCCTTCCTCGCTACGTAGCGGGCCAGGTCTGGTGGCAAAGACAAGCCGATCCCCGTCATGTCACCGTGCGGGTCGACGGTCACCACCTCGCCCACGCCGTCCACGTGCCCGGTGACCAGGTGACCCCCCAGGCGGGCACTGGCCACGAGCGCGCGTTCCAAGTTGACGCGGGTGCCGACATCCCAGCCTCCCAGCGTGGTCCTTGCCAGCGTCTCGACCGAAACGTCCACCTCGAATCGGGCACCGCCGGCAGAAACACTGCCGCTCGTGACATCGCCGCTAGAAACGCTGCCGCCCGCGCCGCCGTCGCGCAGTGCCGCCACGGTCAGGCACACGCCGCTCACCGAGACCGATTCACCGAGCGTGAGCCCGAGCTCGGCCAAAGGCCCCGTGGGCTCGATGGACAGCCGGACTCCGCTCTCGAGCGGCTGCCGTGCCGCGATGCGGCCCATCGTCTCCACGAGACCGGTGAACATGGCGGAGGCTTTCCACGGGCGCTGGCGTCTGGGCAAGGGAAACGCGCTCGATTTCTCGAGCAGCCCGGGATTTGACCCACGGCGGCGGATGGGGCTATCGAAGTGAGAGCGCCCCATGAGCGAGGACGACACAGCCGAATCAGACCTGCCGAGCGCTCCCGACGACGACAGTCCCCGCGTTTTTCGGCCTCGGCGTGCGCTTCCGACTGACGTCGTCCGGCCCACCCGCGCCGAAGTGAACCTGTCCCACCTCCGGCACAACCTGCACGTTCTTCGCCGCGCGACCAAGGTGCCCATCTGGGGCGTGCTGAAGGCCGACGCCTACGGTCACGGCGCCAAGGCGGTCGGACGCACGCTCGAACGCGCTGGCATGGATGGCATCTGCGTTGCACTGGTGGAAGAGGGAGTCGAGCTCAGGGAGGCCGGGCTCAGCTGCCCCATCTTGGTCATGGGCGGCTACTACGGGCCTGCCTACCGCGAGCTATCGCACTTCGGGCTCACACCCGTGCTCGTGGACGAGAGCCAGGTGCAGCGCTTGGGCCGAGAGGCTGCCGCGTCCGGCACGAGGATGAAGGTCCACGTGAAGCTCGACACCGGCATGAGTCGCTTGGGTGTGCGTGAGCTGGAGTGGCCAGCGTTCGCGCAGGCCATCGCGAGCGCCAGCGCGCTCGAGCTCGATGGTGTGATGACGCATTTCGCCGCGGCCGACGACACGAGCCCCGAGGCGCTCTCCGAGCCGCTCTCGGCGTTCGCCCGTGGCATCCAGGTGCTCGAGGCGCACGGCCTGCCTGGGGCGCCCACCCATGCAGCCGGGAGCGCAGCGCTTCTGCGCAGCCGGGCTGCACACTTGTCCTTGGTTCGTCCGGGCATCGCGCTCTTCGGAGTGGATCCGCTGGCGCCGAGCGTGCCCAGGCTCGCGGGCGAGCTCGGCCAGCTGAGACCCGTGATGAGCGTGCACAGTCGCATCGTCGCCTTGCGCCGCCTGCGGCCGGGAGAAAGCGTGGGCTACGGCGGTACGTTTCGTGCGCAGCGTGCGACCGAGGTGGCGACGGTGCCCATCGGCTACGCGGATGGGCTCGATCGCGCTCTGTCCAATCGGGGTGCGGTGCTCGTGCGGGGTCAGCGGGCGCCGATCGTGGGTGTGGTGTCGATGGATATGACGACCGTCGACGTGACCGACATCCCCGGCGCCGCTCTGGGTGACGAGGTCGTCTTGCTCGGCACGCAGAAATACGGCGACCGCGAGGCCTCCATCAGCGCCGACGAGATCGGAAAGTGGATGGGCTCCATCGCCTGGGAGGCGCTCACCAACATCTCACGCCGCGTGCCGCGATTCTATCGCCAGCCTTGACCTTCGCCCGCTTGGGGACCCCTCACAGCTCCCGCAGGGCGCCCGCTAGCAGATGCCGTGGCGACCCCCCATGGGTCGCCGCAAGAAAGAAAGAAACGAGCTGAGACTCACAGACGCTTGGCCAACCGCAGCCCGCTGGGACCCTCACCTGTGAGGGGTCCCCAAGCGGGCGAAGAGGCCAACTGTCGTGAGCTAGTGGGGCAGCGGGGCGCTGGTTGCGGCTTCCGTGGGGTCGGCGAGGGGTTCGCCGAGCAGGAAGCGATCCTGATCGATGAGGTCCCAGAGCGTTTGGTGCACGCGCGGGTGGGTGGCCAAATGGCGCAAAAGGGCGCGAGCGGCGCTCAAGTAGCGCGGCCGATCGATGGCGCCGCGCAAGAGCTCGACACGCAGGAACAGGGCTGCAGTCTGCACCACGTCGCACAGGCAATAGTCGCGTACTTCGTCGAACCGGCCTTTGTTGATCAGGGGTCCTACGTCTTTGCCGTCGACGCCGACCTTGCCCGGCATGCCGATCAGCTTTGCCATCACGTCGAGCCGCGTCGGACGCGTAGCGCCGAAATCGGAGAGGAAGTCCATGACGTCGAAATGGTCTTCCTCGGTGAAGCGGTAGCGCATGCCACGCCTTCGATAGTAGGTGCGGAAGGGGACACCGTGGTGCAAGCAGCGCGCGGTGATCACGGGCAAGTCGAAGCCGCGGCCGTTGAACGTGACCAGCGTGGGCGCGTGCTTCTCCACCAGCTCGGTGAACTCGAGCAAGATGGCGCGCTCGTCCGTGGTGTCCCGACCCACGATGCCGAGGCGCTTGGGCTCGTAGTCGGGCCCAGAAAGCAGGAGCGCACCGAGCGCGACGATCTGGTGATGCGGCGCAGCGGGGAACTTCTGCGCGTCCGTGCCGTCGGCGATCGGCAGGTCCGCGTCGACAACCGTTTCGATGTCGAACACCAGGTAGGACGTCACGCGGGCATCTTGGGAGGGTCCGGCTCCTAGGTCAAAAGCCGGCCGGACAGTCAATGACCGGGGTGCCGCTCCCGGGCCCGTTCCGACGGGCCGGCGGCGGGGAGCGCAGGGCAGTTGACGCGGCCTATCGCTCGTGGTGCCGTTTTGGCCAGAAGCGTCTCGATCCGCCCTGGCGACCTTTGGTGCCAGAAGCCGGGTCGCCCGGTGCATTCTATGACCTCTCTCCGCAGCCATTTCCCGTCCCGCGCGCCTGGCCGCCCCTGGTGTCAGGGCTCGGCCGCCGCCCATGTCTCGGGACTGGCTTTCGGAGTCACCGGTCCTCGGCCCTCGGCCGAGTCGACGGAAAGATTTCGTACATGTCTCCCAATACCCTCGTCATCAATTGCGACCTCCGAGAGACCCGCGTGGCTCTCATCGAGGACGGCGTCATCGCCGAGCTCCAAATCGAGCGCGCCGCTCATCGCGGCACCGTAGGCAACATCGTTCTCGGCCGTGTGTCTCGGGTGCTCCCCGGCATGCAGGCAGCCTTCATCGACGTAGGCATGGAACGCGCAGCGTTCCTGCACGTCGAGGATCTGATTCGCCCGGACGACTTCGAAGCTTACCTGTCCGGCGACTACGGCGAGCTCGACAAGTCGGATGGCGGCAAGGAGGGACGTCGCACCAGTGGTGAGGCGAACGCCGACTCCGATGACGATGACGACAGCGATCCGGGCGCCAGCAGCGGCTCGGGCGCGCAGGACTCGGCGGCGTCCGGGGCCGGGGACGACGACGACGACCTCGATGACGAGGATGACGACGAAGACGAGGACGACGAGGACGATGACGGTCCTGCCCTGGTGGCTGGCGCGCACACGGGCGGCGGGGACGCGGCCTTGGGCGGGGATCGAGACGACGACCTCGATGACGAGGATGACGACGAAGACGAGGACGACGAGGACGAGGACGACGTCGACGAAGAGGGCGAGGACGACCTCGACGAGGACGACGACGACTTCGACGAGGATGACGACGACCTCGACGACGAGGACGAGGACGAAGCCACCGAGGAGGACGCGCAGGGCGCCGTTGAGGCCGAGGCGGGCGAGGCGGGGAGTGCTGGTTCTGAGCAAGCCGAGCCGCCCGGGCCTCCCCGCATTCCGGTGCGCCGCCGCAGTACCGCACCGAAGAGCGAGGAAGAGGAAGAAGAGGATCGCGGTGGCCGGCGCAGGCGGCGCAAGCGTCGTGGCGGCGGGAAGTCAGATTCCGGTCGCAAGCGTAGCGGCGGTGGTGGCGGAGACGGCGGGCGTCGCGGAGGCTCCGGGCGCGAAGGGCGGCAGCGTGAGGGCAGACCGCGCGAGGGCCGCCGCCAGGGCCGCGTGTCGCGCGACGTCCCGATCACCGACGTGGTGAAAGAGGGCGATCACGTCATCGTCCAGATCTCCAAGGAGCCCATCGGTACCAAGGGCGCACGCGTCACCAGTCACGTGTCCTTGCCCGGCCGCTACTGCGTGTTTCTGCCCACGGTCGATCACGTCGGCATCTCCAAACGCATCGGCTCGTCCGAGGAGCGGTCGCGCTTGCGCAAGGTCATCGAAGCGATGAAGCCGAAGTCCGGTGGCGTCATCGTGCGCACCGTGGCCTCCGGCCTGACCAAGAAGGCCTTGAAGACGGATCTGGGCTACCTGATGCGCCTCTGGTCGGACATCAGCAAGCGCGTCGAAACGACGACCAAGAAGCAGCCCACTGTGCTCTATTCCGAGCTCGACCTGGTGCTCAAGACGGTACGAGACCTGTTCACCGACGACATCGACAAGATCGTCATCGACGACAAGGAGCAGTACCGGCGCATGGTGCGCTTCATCGAGACGTTCCTGCCCGAGCGGGTGAAGGACATCGAGCTCTACGCCGGCGACGAGCCCATTTTCGATGCCTACGGCATCGAGGACGAGATCCGCCGTGCGCTCAGTCGCAAGGTGCCGTTGCCGAGCGGCGGCTACCTGATCATCGATCAGGCAGAAGCGCTCACCGCCATCGACGTGAACACGGGGCGCTTCGTGGGCAAGGGCAGCGGCAGCCTCGAAGAGACGGCGCTGAAGACGAACCTCGAGGCGGCCCAGGAGATTGCTTACCAGCTGCGCTTCCGCAACGTCGGTGGCCTGGTTGTGCTCGACCTCATCGACATGGAGGATCGGAAGAACCGCGAGAAGGTGTATCGGGCCTTGGAAGGGGCGCTCACGCGCGACAAGGCCAAGACGACCATCAATCGCATCAGCGACCTCGGCCTGATCGAGATGACGCGCAAGCGCACGCGCGAGAGCCTGTCGCGCACCATGCACGAGCCTTGCTTCTACTGCGACGGCACCGGCCACATTCAGTCTCGCGCCACCATCGCCTACGAGATCCTGCGCCAGCTCCGGCGTGAGCGCGATCAGCTGCCGGGCTACACCATCGTTGTCAACGCACACCCGGCCGTGGTGGACCTCCTGCAGGGTGAAGAGCGCGAAACGGTGAAGGATGCCGAAGCGCGCATCATGCGCCGCATTCGGCTCGCGCCGCGGCAGGAGTATCACATCGAGCAGTTCGACTTGAAGGGCGAGTAGCCGCGCAGCTCGAGCGGCCCAGGGGACGACGGCAGGGGACGATGGATGAGCTGAGCCTGGCCACACTGTCCCTCCTGGCGGGCGTGCTCTTGGTGCTTGGCGTCATCGAACGCATCCTGCACGAGCGCAACCTGGCTACCTTCGCCATTCGAGTGCACGTCAACGGCACGCGCGGCAAGTCTTCGGTGACCAGGCTGATTGCCGCAGGGCTGCGCGCCGGTGGCATCAGGACGTGCGCCAAAACGACCGGAACCCTGCCGCGCCTGATTCATCCCGACGGCGTGGAAGAGCCAATCTACCGCGTCGGGCGCCCCAACGTGATCGAGCAGCTCGGGGTCGTGCGGCGGGCGCGGCGCTTGGAGGCCAAGGCGCTCGTGGCCGAGTGCATGGCGCTTCAGCCGTTCTTGCAGTGGGTGTCCAGCGCGGCGCTCATCCGGCCCACCCACGGCGTGGTCACCAACATTCGTGCGGATCACTTGGACGTGATGGGCCCCGACGAACACGGCGTGGCCGCTGCGCTCGCTGGCAGCGTGCCTTTTTCGGCCCCCACTTACACGGCCGAGCGCCGCTACCTGCGCGAGCTTCGTCTGGCCTGCGCCGAGCGGGGCTCGGAGCTCAAAGTGGTCGGGGAGGGTGACGAAGGGGTCACCGACGAGGAGCTCGAGGCCTTTCGCTACATCGAGCATCGAGAGAACGTGGCGCTCGCACTGCGCGTTTGCCGTGATCTCGGCATCGCTCGCCGCACTGCCCTCGCCGGCATGCAAGCGGCGCGGCCCGATCCTGGCGCGCTCACGGTGGAAAAGCGAGCGTGGCATGGGCGCCGCGTCTGCTTCGTCAACGGCTTTGCTGCCAACGATCCAGAGTCGACCGGTCAGGTGTGGGAGATTGCCCTGTCTCGCAATCGTGAGTTCTCGCGCAAGGTGGCCCTCTTCAACTGCCGCATCGATCGCCCTGAGCGCTCGGTGCAACTGGGCGAGGCCTGCCCCCGCTGGACGCCGGCGGAGCATTACGTGGTGACCGGGTCGGGTACGGCGTTCTTCGTGCACGCGGCGGAGCGAGCCGGCCTCGGCGCGGGACGGCTCCAGGTGCTCGAGGGAGCGGGCGCGGGCGCCCTGGTCGAGGCGCTGGCAGCCCTGGCCGATCCGGAGGGCTTGGTGGTGGGCATGGGCAACATCGGCGGTGTGGGCCTCGAGCTCATGGACTGGATGCGGGGACAGGAGAGGTTTTTCTGATGGATGTCTTACCGATTGCGATCGGGGTCGGGCTGCTCGTGAGCGTGCTCTTGAGCGAGCTGCTCGGGGTTGCTTCGGCGGGAATGGTCGTGCCCGGCTACGTGGCACTGTTCTGGGCGTCGCCGCCGCATCTGCTGTCGACGGGCGTTGCGGCGCTCGTCACGTACGGGGCGCTCCGCCTGGCCAGTCGCTTCGTGATCTTGTTTGGGAGGAGGCGCACTGCGCTCGCAATCCTGCTCGGGTACTTGGCCGGTGCCGCCGGAGGCGCCTTGATCGCGCGCTTTGGAGCGGCGGCGGGCCTCGCGGATGCAGGTGTGGTCGGCTACGTCATTCCCGGTCTGATTGCGATCTGGATGGACCGTCAGGGCGTGCTCGAGACGGTGTTCTCGCTCACCGTGTGCTCGGCCATCGTGCGGCTCCTGCTCTTGGTCCTGATCGGCAGCGAGCTGCCCGGAGCTTTGGGTCTGTCGTGAGCCGCGTGTACTGGAAGCCTGCGGGACCGAGCCGGAATGCGCTCGGAGTGCTCGCTATCGTTTCCGTGCTTCTGCTCGCCCTGGTTGAGCATTTCCCGCTCGAGATCCGCGAGGATGGCTATGCGCAGAAGGTCGAGGCAGCCAAGCGTGCCGCACTGGCGTTTCGCACCATCAAGGACGAGCGCATCGCTTTGGGCTTCGCCATCGACGAGGAGCTCGACCCGGCCGGCACGGGCATGATCGGCGTGCTCGGTACCGAAGTGACCACGTCCACGGGAAACCTGGCGAGCAAGCGCACCAGCGCCAATCCAAACCTGGCGGCGGTGGTCGTGGAATACTTTCGCCGGCTGAACCTCGCGCGCGGCGATCTGGTCGCCGTAGGTTGCTCGGGCTCCTTTCCCGGGGTCAACGTCGCGGTCCTGTCAGCCATCGAGGTGATGGGCCTCTCGCCGCTCGTGATCACGAGCACCACCTCCAGCGACTTTGGTGCCAACATCCCGAGCTTCATGTGGCTCGACATGGAACGGCTGCTCGAAAGCAGGCGTGTCTTTTCCGTGCGTTCCCTGGCCGCCAGCGTGGGCGGCATCGAGGACCAGGCCATTGGCCTTTCGCCCGCTGGCCAGGAGCTCGCCCACGCGGCCATCGAGCGCGCCGGAGTGCCCGAGCTCACGCCCCAATCGTTCGACGAATCCATTACCCTGCGCATGGCCGTCTACGACCACGCGGCCAAAGGCAGGCCGATCGCGGCCTACGTCAACGTCGGCGGTGGCGCCGTCTCGGTGGGGCGCAGCCGGGGCAAGGCGACCTACAAGCCGGGTATCAACCGGCCGAGCCCCAATCCGCCCGTCGACTCGATCATCGGCCGCTTCCTGGCACGCGGCGTGCCCGTCGTGCACATGACGCAGATCCGCACCCTGGCCGAAGAGTACGGCCTGCCCGTCGATCCCAAGCGCCCTCAGCGCATCGGTGAAGGCGAGCTCTTTCGCCGGCGCGAGCCCAACCGCTGGCTGGCTCTGGCGGCGCTGGTTGGATTCTCGGCGCTGCTCTACGTGATCGGCATGCGCGCGCGCAAGCGGGCGCACCTGTCCGATACACCCGAAGGCGAGCTCATCGACGAGCGCGCAGGCGAAGCCCGCAAGCGCTGAGCGTCAGTCGGCGCGTACGGGTGCGCGGCGACGACGGGTGAGCAGCCAACCGAGGCCGGCCAGCGCCAGCCACGCGCCGCTAGTCTTGGCCGGGGGGCCCGAAAGCGAGCAGCTCGAGCCCGAGCTCGGCGGCAGGGTGCCCTCGCCGCCCGACCCAGGCGCGCCGCCGCTCGCAGCGATGGCTCCGCCGCTGCCAGCAGGTACGCCGCCGCTGCCCGTCGCCACGCCGCCACTGCCGACGGCGCCGCCGCTCGCACCGACTACGCCACCGCTGCCCGTGACACCGCCGCTGCCGACGAGGCCACCGGTCCCCGTGTCGCTCCCACCGGTGGAGCCGCTGCCCGTCGCCCCACCGGAGGAAGCGCCGCCGCTGCCGCCGCCCTCACCGGGCAGGATCACGATGTCAGCGCATTGGTAGTAGATGTCCGCGCCGTTGGGCGGATTGGGCTCGGGGCCCCAGGGCGGCTTGTCGTACATGACCTGAATCAGCTGGATGGTGCACTCCTCGCAGGGCTCGGCGGGCAAGGTGACCGTGATCGTGTGCGCCGTCTCCGAATCCGAGTCCATGACGCCATCCGCCAGATCGCCAGGGCTCACTTCGATGTCCTCGTAGCCCGTCGGATCGGTGAACCCAGCGTCGCCCGTCGAGCTCAGCATGACGCGGTAGTGCCCTTCGTGCTGGAACGTCTCGTTGAACGTGATGTCGATCGTCTCGCCGGCCATGTACTCGGTGATCTTGTTCGGATCGGTCGTGCGCGAATCGCCGGCGCCCACGCCACAGGGCCCTTCCTTGAGGTCGGCGGCCGGATGCCGGGCAGGCGGATCCGTGAGTGTGATGTGAGCGTGGGCGAGTCCGGGCGCGAGCAGGGCGGCGAGCGCGGTAGCAGTGCGCGGGAAAGCACTGCCCGGAAAAGCATGGAGGGGGAAGGCGGAAGGGCGCATGAGCAGCATCCTAATCGCCTCCGCGGCGGCTGGGGCTCCCCGATCTCGTGGATCGCAAGCCAAAACGGAAGCCCCTACCGCCCCCGGTCGAAAGTTGCCGCCCCTGGGCAATTCGCGTTTGGCTCAGGATTTTCTCGATCGGGCGCGCAGAAGCGCAGCACTCAGAGGGAGACCATCTCCCAGATGCCCCAAGTGACGAGAACCCAATGAATGGCGCCGTAGTACGCCAGTCCTGGGATCCGTACGAGGACCGCATACGCCGTTGGTCCGACGATGAAGGTCGCAAGCACGCTCAGGAAAGCGACCTTTTCGGCCGAGAAAGGGCCGTGGCGCGCCGCATCCAGGCAGAGCCCGATTGGGCCACCGACCAGGAGGGCCACGGCTCTCCACCTCGCGCTCGGCAGCGCGACGGAGAGCGCGACGATCGTGGCCGCGAGGAGTAGGAGGCCGCACCAGATCGCAAACGGACGTAAGCGGCTACTCATCCAGGGCGGCTCTTGCTTCAAGGTTACCAGATCTCGTCCAGGTCGGCTTCGACGGGGTAGCGCTCGAAATAGGGCTTGCCCAAGACCGTACTGCGGTTGGCTTCGAAGTCGCAGTACCGAGTGAGACCGTCCACGTCGTAGGGGTGAACCTCACTCACCAGTCGGACGCTATGGTGCGAGTACGGCTCGAGCTCCTCGAGTGGGGCTCCGTCGACCGTGACACTGACCAGCTCGAGCTCGAGCCATTCACCCCTTTGGTCTGGATCAGGCGGGCACGACGATGCCCACGCTTCCCAGGACAGAAGGAACAGAGCCAGAACCAAGAAGAGTGCTTTCATGGGATCCTCGTGATGCGATAGCGTTCTTCGACTTGCCGGCCCTGTTCGTCGAGATAGCGGCGAATGACGAGGCCTGCGTCGCGGTCCACCTCGAGGCTTGCCGACGGGATGACGTCCCAGGACGGGGGTAGGCTCGGCGCGCCGCCCCCGCCGCCTTCACCGCCCTCGCCGCCTTCGCCACCAGCGCTGTCGAGCACGCCGAGCGCCCCACGAGGGAAATCGCGCCCGTCGGGACCCGTGCTTGCTTGCACGCTCGGTGCGGTCGCGGCGGGGCTGAACGTGCCGCTCGGCATACGGACGATCGGAGCGGAGAGAGGATCGTCGCAGCCTCCCCACGGGTAGAGGCAGCCCTTCAGCAGCATCGCTCCGGCGAGCAGCGGCGCAGCGAGGGCGAGATGACGCCAACGTCGGTTTCTGTGCAGTCCCCTCGCCATCCTGGGCGGCAAAGCACGATTCATGCCCAAGTGCCTTATCCGGCGCAGGTCGACGTCATCCGTGCCTTTGCCCGGACTTCCTGCGCACCCACAGCGCCCAGGGCCGCGGGTGCCTCTGGCGATCCTGTCATATCCGCCGCGCGAGGCGACACTGCGCTGCTGCAGGCGCGGCACCTAGCGTTGCGCCAGGACCGCAGTCTGGCCCTGCGTGAGCGCCTCGCCAGCCTTCGTGTCGCCGACTTCACGCAGCATCGTGAGCAAGAGCTCCTGACCCGTTCGGAGCACGTGCTGTGTGGCCCGATCGGGTCGCACGCCGCGCTGGCTCGCTTCCCACACGCGGAGGGTGCGTGCCCGGTGCTCCTCGATGCGAGACAGGCGATCCGAGGTTGCCAGTGGGAACGGGGAGAACTCTGCGAGGGGCAGCGCTGGCTCCACGTGGCCGAGGATGCGCGGCTCCCAGCCGGGTCCGGGCTCGACGAACACGGCCCTCTTGTCGACCAAGACCGAGAGTGCGTGCTCGCTCGGCGGCTGACCCAGGCTCATGTCGACGATCAGCGGCTCGAGCGCTGGCTCGGCGGCCAGCGCACTCGTCAGCGTGCGGGGACGCGACAGTCGATCGAGTCGCAGCACGAAGACGTCGGGGCGCTCGCCTTGCATCTGCGCAGCGCGCAAGCGGCGGCCCACGGGCTCGGTTCGAGTGAGCACCAGCGCACCAGGCGGCAGCTCGTCCAGAGCGGCGCTGGTCCAGGCGCGCGCTCCCGAGACGTCGGTCTGTGCAAGGTAGCGGTGGGCATCCTCGAGGCCTGCCGTCGACACGGCGAGGGTGAGCACGGTCAAGAGAGCAGCACCTTGGCCTTCGGCCAGGACACCCAGGCGCACACCCAGATCGAGCAACCGCCGGAGGCCGATGGCGGCCGCAGGAGCGAGCGTTGCGAGGAGCATCAGGTGCAGCGCCGAGCGTGCAGGGCAGCCGTCGATGGTACCGAACGAGCCGCTGACGAGAGGAGCGGGCACCACGACGTCGAGCAGCAGGAAGACCCCGGTCGGCAGGAAGAGGCCGCGGCCCGGACCTCGCGGGAGCAAGAAGAGCAGGGCGCCGGCGCTGGCGAGCAGGCCAACATCGCGCAGGAAGTCGAGGGGTCCGAGTCCCGGGAAGCGGGCGTCCTTCGGCCACAAGGACAGCTCGCGCAGGTCTTCGAGCGAGGTGGTCGAGAGAGCAGGCGCAAACGCGAGCGCAGAGACGGCGACGGCGGCGGCGAGGGATAGCGAGAGCTCCCGCCGGCCGGAGAGCGGGCTGTCCGCCAGCCCGATGATGAAGATGCCGAGAGCGATCCAGGGGCTCTCGCCCAGCGTGATGCCGAAGAGCGCACCGAGGACGAGTGGGTGGGTGAAGAGGCTCCCGCGGAGCGCCTTCTGCCTCACCAAGACCACCCAGAGCAGGAGGCCCGGAAGGACGCGCGGTGCGGCACCGCCGGCGGCCACGGTGGCGTCCACGATCCAGGGCACCGCAAAGACGACTCCGAGCGCAGTCGCCAGCGCCAGCCAGGCGTCGACCCAAGGGCGCCGACCATGCTGCCCCATGACGTCGACCGCGAGCTGCCAGAGCAGACCAGCACAGGCACCGCTCGCCAGCGCCCCGAGCAGCGTGCCTCGCAGGGTCAGGCTGCCGAGCGGCAGGACCCGAAACAGGCCCGAGAGCGCGCGGCTGACCTGCCCGGTCCAGGCATTGGCTTCGTCCGCGCCCACCAAGGCACCGTCCGTTGCCCAAAGGGGCGCATCGCTGGCGTGCACCAGGGTGCCCAGCGTGCCCAGCACGACCGCCCAGGGCAGAAGGGAAGGCCTCACGGTCCCTTGTTGGCACCGGCCGCCCCGCCAGGGAAAGTTTTCGGGGTCCGGGCCCCACTCGCCCGCCCCCCGGCGGATTGCTAGAAGCCCGGCCCCTGCCCCCCGGCGCCCGAGCGGCCCGAGGTCAGCACCCCCGAGAGAGGTACCCCGTGGCCCGATTCATCGACGAGCTCAAGCGCACCCACACCTGCGGAGCCCTCCGCATGTCCGACGAAGGACGAGAAGTCGTTCTGTTCGGCTGGGTCGCCAATCGTCGCGACCACGGCGCGCTCATTTTCATCGACCTTCGGGATCGCGACGGCATCACCCAGGTGGTCTTCGACCCGGAGAGCGCCAAGGAAGCGCATGCCATGGCCGAGGCCGTGCGCGGCGAGTGGGTGATCGGTGTGCGCGGCAAGGTGCGCAGTCGCGGCGAGCAGTTCAGCCAGAAGGAAGGCAAGATGGTCAGCGCCAAGAACCCGAACCTCGCCACCGGCGAGATCGAGGTCGAGGTGCTGGAGATGACCGTCTTCAACAAGGCGGAGACGCCTCCGTTCGAGATCACGGAGCGCTGCGACACGGGCGAAGACGTACGCCTGACCTACCGCTACCTCGATCTGCGCCGTTCACCGTTGCAGAAAGCTCTGCGCACGCGGCACACCATCAACCAGGCCACACGGAACTTCCTCTCCAGCCAAGGCTGCACCGAGGTCGAGACGCCCTTCTTAGTGAAATACACGCCGGGCGGCGCGCGCAACTTCCTCGTGCCGAGCCGCATCCACGAGGGCAAGTTCTACGCCCTGGCCGAGAGCCCGCAGCTCTTCAAGCAGCTCCTCATGTGCGCCGGCTACGAGCGCTACTTCCAGATCGTGCGCTGCTTCCGCGACGAGGACAGCCGCCTCGATCGCCAGCCCGAGTTCACCCAAATCGACATCGAGATGAGCTTCATCAATCAGGATGACCTCTTCACGGTGCTCGAAGGGCTCATCGGTGCGGTGTGGAAGGCCACGCTCGGCATCGATTTGACCGAGCAGTATCCGGGCGGCCCCGACCATCCGGTGGGTTCTCCCAAGTTCCCGCGCATGAAGTTCGACGACTCGATGCGCGACTACGGCAACGACAAGCCGGACTTGCGCTTCGGCATGAAGCACACGGACATCACCGAGCTCGTTTGCGCCCACGGCGGCGGCGGCGTGCCCTTCTGGGCGCCGATCGCGCAGAAGTTCACTGACGGCACCTATCGCAAGGACTTGCCGGCCGAGATCATCAAGGTGCTGGTGGTGCCGGCTTCCGGCAACCTGAGCCGCAAGGACACCGACGAGCTCGAGAAGCTGGCCAAGAGCATGGGCGCTGGCGGCCTGGCGCGAGCCAAGGTCGGTCCCGGCGGCGAGTGGACGCAGTCACCGCTGAACAAGATGATCACGCCGGAGTTCCGGGACGCAATCAACCAGGCCTGCGGCGCGCAGGAAGGTGACCTCATCGTGTTCCAGAGCGGCAAGGCGCAGCTCGTGCACACGGTGATGGCAAACCTGCGCGTCTATCTCGGCAAGCGGCTAGGCTTGATTCCCGAAGTGGGCCACGGCGGCACCTTCAACTTCCTTTGGGTCGTCGATCCGCCGCTCTTCGAGTACGACGACGAGAAGAAGCATTGGGCGGCAGCGCACCACGCTTTCACGCGTCCGCATGACGACAGCGTGCCCTTCATCGATACCGATCCGGGCAAGGTGCTCTGCTATCGCTACGACCTGGTGCTGAACGGCTTCGAGATTGGCGGCGGGTCCATCCGTCTCCACGACCCCGAGGTGCAAACCAAGGTCTTCGCCGCGCTCGGCATCGATGCCAAGGAAGCGCGCCAGAAGTTCGGCTTCCTGCTCGACGCCCTGAAGTTCGGCGCCCCGCCGCACGGCGGCATCGCGCTCGGTATGGACCGGCTCGTCATGCTCCTCACCGGCGCCGAAAGCCTGCGCGACGTCATCGCCTTCCCCAAGACGCAGAAAGCCGTCGACCTGATGAGCGACGCCCCCACGGCCGTCACCAATCAGCAGCTCGTCGACCTACACATCAAGGTGATCGAGAGCGAAGGCTGAACACGGAGGCCACGCCCGCCGTCCAGTGGCCAGCGGACCTACTCCTTCGACCTTCTGATCTTGGGCCGAGCTGCAGGCGATGCACCGCCTGGATCAGTCTCGGCCTATTCGGGCGCGTCGATTTCCCCGAGCAAGCGAACCACTTCATCCCGCAGAATCGACACGTTAGTCGTCACGACATCCCACACCAACTCGTAGTCGACGCCGAAGTATCCGTGGATCAGCCGGTCGCGCATGCGTGCGATTTTCCTCCACGGGACGACGGACTGATCGCTTGTGATGCTGGGAGGTAGCTGCTTGGTTGCTTCACCGATGACTTCGACGCTGCGTACGAAAGCTCGTGGCAGCGACTCATCCCTGAGAAACTCGTCGCGCGTGACGTGGGCACTCACTCCCAGCAGGTAGTCCGCCTCTGTCAGGATATGGCGAAGGTAGTCACGCGGCCCGAATGACATCTTCTGCTTCCGCGAGGATGTGAGGTCCGATGAAAGGAGACAATGCCTCCTTGGTGACGAGTTCCACCCGGCGTCCGAGCGTGGATTCCAGCAAATCGGCCAGCGCCATGAATCGGTCGAAGGTCTTCGTGTCCGGAGCAAACTCGACCAAGAGGTCCACGTCGCTGTCCTCTCGGGCTTCATCGCGTAGGACGGAGCCGAAGAGACTCAGGCGAAGCACTCCGAGCTGGCGCAGGGCCGGCTCGAGCGCAGTGATGCCCTCGATGGCTTCTTGGCGTGAAAGGCCGGACATCGTGCTGTAGGGTACCGTGGCGGAGCTTGAGCTGCCAGAGAACCTCAGAAGGCGTCGTCAAAGAAGGCCCAGGCGACGGTCGTCCCCGCTGGCAGCAAAGTGACGCATTCCCGGAGCGTAAAGGGCTGAGGCCTTCTCCGTTCGGCCGACGGACGGTGCAGGAGTCATGGCCCATTCGCACTGGGAAAAGCCCCGAGAAGGACTGAGGCTCTTCCCATGCGACAGCCAGTAAGCCCGACGGAGGCAAGGCGCTTTCACTCGGTGCTGCTAGGGCGCTCAATGGTCGAGATGTTCTCCTCAGCTCCTACCCCTCCAGACTGGACCCGTTTGCTCGCGCCTAGAGTCGTTGAGGCGCCTGACGAGTTTGTCCGCGAGCTCACTGGAATCACCTCCCGTTGGGAACGGGCGGGGGAGAAGGTGCGACCATGGTTCCGAGGAGTGCCGCTTGCGTCGTTCTTACTGGAGCCATCTCTCCTGAGACGACGAGCGTCGCCGGACCTTGGCGAAAGAGACCTTCGCGCAGCGGAGGGCAACTTGAAGCATCATTTCAAGGCAATGGGGACGCGCTTCTTTGAGAGCTTGCCTTCAAGCGATCTTGAGCTTCTCGCCATCATGCAACACCACGGCGTTCCGACAAGGCTCCTCGACTGGACCGAGAATGCACTCATCGCGTTGTACTTCGCGGTGAGGGAGGGCCGGTTCCTGAACGTGCAGGAAGATGCGGTTGTATGGGTCCTCGATCCGGTTTCTCTGACCGAGGCCAGAGTGAAGAGGCGAACCATCTTGTTTTCGGACCCGCTGATCCTGGATCCGGCATCCGAGGGGCATTTGCCTCTGCCGTTTTATCCTGCGCACGGGTCTTCTCGACTAACGACGCAGCGGGGCGCGTTCACTGTTCATCCATTCGAACCAGAGCATTCGCTCCTCGAGGCGGCGCTGCAGCGCCTCGACGGCAGCAGCGGCACCTTCCTACGAGGTCTTCGCATTGCAGGAGGAAAGCGCGGATATATTCGTGATGGTTTGGTGGAGGCGCTTGGGATTGGCGAGTTCACAATCTTTCCAAACCTCGAGGGGCTTGCGAGAGAACTTACGATGCGGGAAGGGCTGGAGCCTTAGAGGGGATATGGCTAGGGGTCGACTCTGCACGTCGTGTGGTAGCGGCGCTGGTTCGCAGCGGGTCGGTGGCTGGCTCGCCTCCCGCACCCAGCCACGACAGTTCGCGCGTCAGTCGGGAGTTGGCCGAAGGAAGCCAAACCCATGACGTGAAGGTTCGGCGATGCTACGCCAAGCAGGACTGGGGCCATGAAGTACGTCATCGTCGTCGAAGCTACGGGAACGGGATTCTCGGCCTATTCGCCCGACGTACCGGGGTGTGTCGCCACGGGACCCAGTCGTGAGGCGGTCGAGACCGAGATGGCGGCAGCCATCCGGCTTCACCTCGAGGGGCTGAGGGAGATGGGTGAGCCCATCCCCGAGCCACACACGTCGACCGCTCTCGTGGACGTTCCCGCGTAGTCGGGCCGGGGGTCGAGGCCTACTCGCCTGCCTCGCCGCTCGACCGCGCCACGTCGCACAGGTAGCGATAGAGTGCCTGCGTCTGGGCCAGTCCACGTTCGGCTCTTCCGCCGCTGGCGTGCCAGCTCACGTCGCGCGCCGCCAGGATTGCGCTCATGGTGCCCCATTGCGCGGGCCGATCGCCCAGCGTGCGACGATGATTGCAGTACGCGCCCTTGAGCAGCAGCTGCCGCGCGGGCTTGGCGCCGAGCTCTCCCAGCATGGCGAAGGTCGAAGCGTTCCAAGCGGCCAGGGTGCGGTCTCCGAGGAAGGCACGGAGCTCGGACTCGGCACCTCGCAGCTCGATCCCTTCGCGATCGAGCTCGACTGGAGAAAGCTGCAGCTCTTGGAGGAGGCGGGGACGCACCGGTCCCGCGGGCCGCACCACCAGCCGCAGCCGGGCTCCGCTGTCTGGGTGAAGGAGCCAAGCGACGAGCGGCTGCTTGCGCCGCTTGGGCGTTTGAACGAGCGCGCCTTCGGCGTACGCCAGGGCCACCTGAGACGGCGGCAGGGAGAGCTCCTGTGGGAAGGCGTGGGCGCGGCGTGGCCGTTGGCGTAGGCGCTCTCCGCGGCTGGTCGGACGGGCAGCCACGTTGCGCGCTACCAGCTGCCGAAACGAGTCGCGCAGGGACTCGATGCCCTCCGTTTCCGGCTCGACGAGCGACAGGACGTGAGCGATCGACTCGATGGTCGAGAGGTAGTCGACGCGCGGCTCCTTGCGGATCCGATACTCGCTGGGCGCCGTCGGTGTGAAGCGCACGCAGCGCAGGTTCGCCAAGGCGGGCAGATCGCGGAGCATCGTGCTCGCGTGGTGCCAAGTTCCATCCAAGAGCACGATCTCGCGCGGCCTTTGGTCGGCCGGCAGTGCTTCCAGCGCCGCGGCGTCCGGACCGGGGTAGAGGAGCAGCGCGTCCGCTGGGATCGCGCCCCCCTCGAGCATGGCAGTGAGGCGCGCCAGGTTCCCCCGCAGGACCCGAACGTTCGTCAGGCTGCCTTCCGCGATGCGTGTGGTGTTCAGCGGATGTAGCCGCTCGCGCGGGTGCTGCACGATCGTGATCCGTGTGCGGTTCTCGACCGGCCGCAGCTCCGCGCAGATGCAGACCACGCTGGGCCGAAAGCAAGCGTAGCAAGTCCTCCGAGCATCGCGCATGAGCCCTTGCTCATAGCCGTTCGTCGTGGCCGAGCAACGGATCTCGCCCACGGGCGTCAAGCCAACGTCGAGCCCGCCTGGCGGGAAGGCTCGACGCCGACGCCCAGGATGTCGACCAGGTGCTCGACTAGGTCTCGCGAGTCGCGCTCCTGCGTCCCTTCGATGTCGATCAGGTCGTCGCCGAGGAGCCAGGTTCCGGGGTCCCCCATGGCTCCAGCACCTCGGAAGCGTGCGACCAAGATGGCCGGCTCGGCGTCGGTTCGTGCGAGGTGGACGTCGAAGCGCTCGAGCGAATCATGGATCCCGCCGTGGATGTCCCCCGCCGTGGGCAGCTCGCTGAACCCGTACGCAATGTGAGCCACTTGCCGAAACGGCACGACCGCGCGGCGCTTCCACAGCCAGAACCGTCGCTCGTCGACGAACACGAAGCGCGATGCGCCGTCGACGTGCACTTCTCTCCGGTACGAGCCAAGCAGGAGGACTTGCAGCCAGAGTGCCGTCGTCACCCAAAGCTCGGCGCGCTCCCGTCGTATCCGCGGCCGATAGCTGGCGATCCTCAGGCGAAGGACGAACAACGGTCAGCCTCTCAGTTCATCGATACGGGGGACCGGGCTGCAGGCGCGGTGCCTCCAGGTCGCGCCTCGGTCCGGCTCTTCGCTCAGGGCTCCGCGCCCCCGAAGCCGCCTTGGCCACCGTGACCGCCTTGGCCGCCCTGACCACCGTGGCCGCCGTCGCCGCAGACGGCAGCCCAGTAGGAGAGGCAGCTCGAATAGCTGGCTGGCAAGCAACCTGTGACGCAGCCGAAGCAGTCGTAGCAGTCTTCGCTCGATTCACCCCCCGTGGTCGTCCCGCCGGTTCCCCCGGCGCTGGTTCCGCCACTGCCACCCCCGTCCGTCCCGCCGCTACAGCTCACGAGCATCGAGCCAGTTTGAGCACTGACCAAGAGAGCGGCCGCTCCAAGTAGGCGTTCCATGAAGGATCCCTCGAGTCGACTTCGTGGTTTGCTCAGGGCGCTTCGCCCCCGAAGCCGCCTTGGCCCCCGGTCCCACCGGCATTGCATGCGGCCTGGACGTCGGCGCACGACTGCCCCTCACTGATGCACGTAATAGAGATAGGGCAGCTGGTGAAGCACTCGAAATGCGGAGGTCGTACGCATTCATAGCCGCCGTCGCACTGGAGCCCCCAGCCGCTACAGGTTGGGTATTCTCCAACGACGACATCAGGCACGCACGCGTCTCCACCGGAGCGCTCGGAGTGATAGACCAGCTCGCCTGATTCCTCCTGCCAAATGTCGACGACAAGGGGAGGAACGTCAGTGCTGTTGCCGTCCACCTGATTGACCTGCCGGTAGCCGCAGCCAGTGTAGACCGTGCTCCGCGGGGAACGGTCAAAGCAGGGATCGAAGAGGTCCGGCATCGTGCAGTCGTGCTCCTCGCAGTACTCCTCGACCGAGGTCTGGCAGACGCCGCACTCTCCGCCCATGCCCAGCGTGCCAGCGCAAGCGCCTCCCCCTCCATCGCCGCCTGTCCCAGATCCGCCTGAGCTGCTGCCGCCGCTGCCGCAGTACGCGGCCTCGACCTCCGCGCACGTGTCGAAGCCCGCCAGGGAGGTCACACCCATGCAGGTGGTGAGGCACTCCCAGGCGACGGATCCACCGGTTCCCTCCGCGATCGGTTCAGCCCTGCCGCAGCTCACCATCAGCGAGCTCGTTTGAATACTGACCAAGAACGCGGCCCAAGCAAGTGAGCGTTTCATCGATACCTTCCCCCTCGGTCCATCACACTCGGTCCATCATACTCGAGCCATCACCGCACGCACACCGCATCGTCGATGAAGGCTGCATACGTGCACTCGGAGCCTTCCGGGCAGATCTCGGGATCGTCAGCGCACAAGAGATGGCAATCGCACTCCGTTTCGCAGCTGATGATGCCGCAGATCTCGTAATAGGTGGGCGTCAGACCGGTCGGGCAAGAGCCTGCGTCGCAGGATGTGCCCAGGTCGTAGATGTCGATCTCGCCCGTGTTGGTTCCGCCCGTGCCGGCTCCACCGGTCGCGCTCCCGCCGGTGCCTGTCCCGCCCGTACCAGCCCCACCCGTGCTGGCTCCGCCGGTGCCGTTTCCGCCGGTGCCTGCTCCGCCCGATCCGGGCACGCCACCGCTGCCGTCGGCCCCGCCGGTGCCGTTTCCGCCGGTGCCGCTGTCCTCCCCAGCTGGTCCGCCGCAGCCCACCAGCATCAAACCAAGGCCGGCAAGAAGCGCGGCAGCAGCAAGGGAACGTTTCATCCGGGTCCTCCGAGTCGATTCAAAGCGCGAAAGTGAGCCAGGCTGTGCCAGCCCCGGACCCTCGTGTCTCGACTCGGCCGGGGCGCTGCGTGTGTAGAGCCAGATAGTGCAAGGGATGGGCCACCTTGCCGAGCGAAAAAGTGGGTGCTGGCCGCGATGGGCTAACGAAGCAGCGAAAGGTTCCCCGTGAGTCGATCGATGTCTTCGGTCGCAGCGGGACCGATGGCGATGCACGTGGTGGTCCCGGCGGCGACGACCGTGCGCCCAGCATCCTGGATGACGGCGACGGGGAGGCCCGCGGCCTCGGCTTGCTCTGCGAGGTTCAGGAGCTCCTCCGTGGAGCGCGCTCGCAGGACGACCTTGGGCATGCCGACCTCGAGCCACTCGCGCCGTGGCTCGACCGGAGCACCGAGGAATCCCTCCACAGCGGCGTGCGCGACCTGGGCTGCGAGCTTGCCGCGGGGCAGCTTGAGTGACTCGTCGACGACGATGACTTGCTTCATGCAGAGGCCCCTCGAGCTCGAGCCGATTCTAGCGATTGGCAGCGGTGTGCAGCCAGGCGAGCGCCCAGCCTGCAAGAAGATTGGCAGTATCGACGAAGCGCTCGCCCTGGCTTGCTTGGGTCGATGACCCCGCTGCGCCACCTGCTCGTCGCCCTCGTGCTCTTGGCCACGGTCCTCGTCGCCCCGGTCGCAAAGGCGTCCCACGACTCCAGCGACTCCTGGAACTTGCCCAGCTATGACTACGGCGGCCTGGCCGTGCTCGGAACCACGATCGTGGTGGGTGGGGGCCTCTACGTGTTCGGGGGAACGGCGACGTTCCTGATCTTGGACACGGTCTATGCCGGTAAGAAACGCCCGCTGCCGCTGGGGCTGGCGGTGACGCAAACGATCTATGGCGGAACGTTGATCGCCGTTGGAGCAGCCTTCGCGGCGAATCCGAATCCTGGGTTGGGCATCGGCCTGGTGGCGATCGGGGGCACGGTTGCGACCATCCCGCTCGCTGCCTTCACCGTGCGTGTCTTTCGGCATCCGGTGAAGACCGCTTTCCACCTGCAGGCCACCGGCGCGCGCCTGACGGGGACGTTCTGATGGCTCGCCGCATCGCGTCTCGCATCTCTTCCAGTGTGCGCCTGATGGTGGCGAGCGCGGTCCTTGGCTTGGCCCTCCTGGTACCGCGACCGGCCCACGCGCAAAGCGCAGGGCAGTGGAGCTTCGACTTTGGACCGGGGGTCTACGCAGCAGCCATCGGGCTGGGCCTGTACGTCGTTGGCGGAGGAATCACGTTCCTTGCAGTCGACGTCAACTACGCTGCCAAGCGGCGCCAGCTCCCCGTCGGCTGGGCCATCGCCCAAGGCATCTACGGCAGCTCCTTCTTCGTCACGGGGCTCTTCACCTTGCAGGAAGCAGACAAGATCCCTGCAGCCACCTTGATGGCGATTGGAGGGACCGTGGCGGCCTACCCCGTCCTCGACTGGCGCATTCGCGCCGGCCGCCGCAAGGTGGAGACCTCGCTCCGGCTCACGCCCACGGGCTTGCTCGCCAGCGGGACGTTCTAGGCGGATCTCGGGCGCGCTTGGGCCCTACGCCTGCAACCTGATACCCGTGTGGGGTGGGCACCCGCTGCGTTCTCTGCGCGTCCGTCCTGCTGGCGGCGGGAGCAGGTCTATCCTGCTCTGGCGCGCCCGCGAGCGCGGATAGCTCCGGCGGCGTGGGCGGCTCGGGTGGAGCGAGCTCGGGTGGAGCGAGCTCGGGTGGGGGTGGAGCCGGCGGGGCTGACTCAACCGACGTGCTCGTGTTTTCTCGGACGGCCGGCTATCGCCACGCCGCTATCCCCGCTGGCTTGGCGGCGCTCGAGCAGCTGGCCCAAGAGCAAGGCTGGCAGCTGACCAGCACGGAGGACCCCGCCGTGTTCACGGACGCGGCGCTCGAGCCGTTCGACGTTGCGGTGTTCCTGCTCACCACGGGCGACGTGCTGGCGCCGGAGCAGGAGGCCGCCTTCGAGCGCTTCATTCGCTCGGGCAAGGGCTACGTCGGGGTGCATTCGGCGTCCGACACGGAGTACGACTGGCCCTTCTACGGCGAGCTCGTGGGGGCCTACTTCGCCGGGCACGGCGCGGTGCAAACGGCGACGGTGTGGGTCGAGGACAGCGGACATCCAGCCACGCAGGGCCTCGTGTCTCCGTGGGTGCGAAGCGACGAGTGGTACGGCTTCGATCAGAACCCACGAAGCACGGTGAGCGTTCTGCTCACCATCGACGAGACCAGCTTCGATCCAGGAGCTGGGGCCATGGGGTCGGACCATCCGATCGCCTGGTGCCACGAGTTCGATGGCGGCCGTGCGTTCTACACGGCGCTCGGTCACACCGAAGAAAGCTACGCTGAGGCGGCCTTCCTCAGCCACCTCGAGGGCGGCATCGAATGGGCCGCAGGCGGGCGCTGAGCTTCAGAGGTCGGAGAGTGCCTCGGAGAGCAGGTCGAAGACGACGCGGATCTTGCGGCTGGTGTGCAGCTCTCGGTGCGTGCACAGCCAGAAGGGCACCGGGATCGCCAGCGTTCCTTCGAGGATGGCTTCGACTTTCGGCGTGCGCTCGGCGATCTCGCGGATCATGGCGCCGACGCCAAGGCCAGCTTTCACCATCTCCCAGCCGACGATGTGATTGTCGGTCGTCCACTTGAAGTGCTCGATTGTGATGGGGAGCCCGGCCGCGCGCAGGAGCTCGCTGAAGCGTGCGTTGTCGTCCGCACCCACGAACGTGGTTGCCCCGAGGTCGGCGGGCGTTTTCGGCTTGCCGTGTCGCCTCAGCCAGCTGGCGCTCGCGTAGAGGTGGGCGCTCGTATCGCGTACCTTCTTGACCACGAGCTCGTTCTGGTCCGGCCTCACGTGGCGGATGGCGATGTCGGCCTCGCGCCGCAAGAGGTCACTCAATCGATTGGCGGCGACGACGTGCACCGCGATCTCGGGGTGCTCCTGGCGGATGCGGCCGATGACTTTCGGCAGCAGATAGGCAGCAATCACCTCGCCAGCGCTGATCCGCACCTCGCCCACGATGGCCTGCGAGCGTCCCGACGCCTGCAGGGTGACCAGGTGAGCCGCATCGCTCATGCGCTCCACGTGCTCGAGCAGGTGGCCGCCCGTTTCGGTCAGGACCAGGCGCTTGCCGACCCGCTCGAACAGCATGACTCCGAGCGCCAGCTCGAGCGCGGCGACCTGTCGGCTCAGCGTCGGCTGCGTCCGGCCTAGGGTGCGTGCTGCGGCCGACAGCGAGCCTGCTCGAGCGGTGGCCAGAAACACCCTGGCGTGGTCCCAGTCGAACTCCGCGGGCACCTTCATGCAATATTGCATATCAGAGCTGCACAAAACCGCAATTTTGCTGCATTCGCGCATGAGCGAGGATGCAGCTGCGATGGCTTTCTCGACCGCCCCTGCTCGATTCTGGGATCGCGCCGCGCCCGCCTACGCACGCAAGCCGGTGCCCGACGAGGCGGCATACAGGGCGACGCTTTCGCTGGTTCGCGGCTACCTGCGCCCGGCCGACCGCGCGCTCGAACTTGGCTGTGGGACCGGGTCGACTGCGCTCGAGCTAGCGCCGTCGGTGGGTCATCTCCTGGCGACCGACCTCTCGCCGAAGATGATCGCGATCGCCGAGGGCAAGGCGGCGGGCCGCGGGCTCGACCAGCTCCGTTTTCGTGTGGGCACGCTCGACGAAGCGTGGCTCGTGGAAGGCTCCTTCGACGTCGTGATGGCCTTCAATCTCTTTCACCTGCTGCCCGACGTCCCCGCTGCGCTCGCCCGCGTGGACCGCTTGCTTCGTCCCGGCGGCTCTTTGCTGTTCAAGACGCCCTGCGTCGGCGAGAGCGGGCCCATCGTGCGGCTCGCCATTCCGGTGATGCGTGCCTTCGGGCGGGCGCCGTTCGTGAACTTCGTCACCCAGCGGAGCCTCCTTTCCGCCGTAGGCGGAGCCGGCTTCGAGATCCTCGAAACCGGCCTTTATCCGAAGAAGAGCCACAGTCTGTTCATTGCCGCCAGAAAGCCCGACGGCGACGAGCCTGCCGCTCGGCACCTGGCATGAGACGTCACTCGGCGCCGCTCAGCGCTGCGTCGTACTTCGGGATGGGGGGCGCCGCTTGGGCCAGCTGCTCGAGCTTCTGCACGCTGGGCAAGCCGAGCAGGCGGTCGACATAGGCTTGGGCAAAGTCGGGCAGCGTGACCTTGTAGGTGCGAAAGCGCGCAGCGACGGGCATGAACATGCAATCGGCGATGGAAAAGTCGCCGAGCAGGAACGCGCCGGGTGCGGTGTCGAGCGAAGCGCGCCAGATGTCGAGGATGCGGCGGATGTCCTGATCGAGTCCCGGGCCGCTCGGCGTCACCTGAGCGCGGGCGCGCAGGTTGGTGGGCATGCGGTTTCTCAGGGTCTGGAAGCTGCTCAGCATCTCGCAGGCCAGGGCACGACCGCGTGCGCGCAGGGCTGCGTCCGTTGGCCAGAGCTTTGCCTCCGGAAAGCGCTCTGCCACGTACTCGCAGATGGCGAGCGACTCGTGGATGGTGAGCGCCCCATCGACCAGCACAGGCACTTTGCCGGCGCCGGAGAACTCGAGCACACGGTCGCGCCAACCGTCTTGGGTCAGCATGCCAATATCGTGCAGGCGATACGGCGCCCCAGCGTGCTCGAGCGCGAGCCAGGGTCGCATGGTCCAGGACGAGTAGTTCAGGTTGCCGGCAACCAGTCGCATCATGATGCTAGGTCGGATAGCCGGAGGGCCGAGGATTGCAACGCCCGCTCCACCCCGGCTCGTGGACACCTTCTGGACGCTGGGCCGACCCGGAAACCGCCCGGGAACTTCCTGCCGGAGGCGAGTGCCGCATTGGGGCTCTTCGTCGTGCGCAAGCACTACTTGCCAGCGGCGCGCCGGGCAGTCAGCCTGCTCTAGGGGGTATCCCTAGCGCTCGGCGCGGGCCTCAGGCGGCTGCCGCACGTGGGGCGATTGAGCTCCGCACTTCCGGCGGGATGGCGCCGCGCAGGACCTCTTCGAGCGCCGTGGGGCGATACTCCGGCAAGAGCTGCCGCAGCTTTTCGCCAGACAGGGTGTGCGGCGTGTCCCAGAGGTAGCGCATCTCCAGCATTTCGCGCGCGAGCTCCCAAAAGGGCGCCATGAGCGAAAACATCCACCAGGGCAGCTTCGCAAAGCCGATCGGGCGCCCGAGCTCCCGCTCGAGGAACAGGCGCAGGTCTTCCGCGGTGAACGCGTGACCGGGGAATGGGATGTCTTCGAACGGCTGGAGCTGGTCCCGTATCTCCGCAAGGAGGACGGCTGCACGCGCCCAATCGGGCACGTAGCAGTACGCTTGCTGTACGCCGGGCGCCCCCGCGAGCGTCACCTTGGCGCTCGGGAGCGAGCGCAAGAGGAGCAGGCTCATCACGTCGTCGGTTCGTTCTGGGACGATGAAATTTCCGGCGCGGAGCACGACCGTGCGCACGCCGCTGGCTTCGTAGGCGCGCTCCATCTCCTCGCGAATGACTCCCTTGCGGCTTACTGGCGCGTGAGGTGTCGATTCCGACCACTCGCCGCCCTCGGCCCCGATGTTGTAGACGTTGCCGGGCACGATCACGGTGGCGCCACTCGCCTGCGCGGCTGCGATCACGTCCTTGGTGATTGCAGGAATGAGCCTCGCCCAGTCGTGGTACGCGGGCGGGTTCAAGCCGTTGACGATGATGTCGACTCCACGCGCCGCGCGCACCATGTCGGCGCTCTTGCGGTCGTAGTGCCGCACCGTCCAGCCCCGGGCATGGAATGCGCGCGAGGAGTGAGAGCCGATCTTGCCCGAGCCGCCGAGGATGAGTGCCGTTTTCGCCATGGGATTGTCCTTTCTTTCGCGAACCGAAGGCGCTTTCACCCCTCGGTGGGGCTAAGATGCGGTCCCGCGCGGACCCGGGGAATTCCCCAACTTCGCAGAAAGGACATGCGTTTTCGTATGGGGGCGGTTTCCTCCCTCGATTGGTCGCTGGTGCAGGCGTTCTTGGCCGTCGCCGACCACGGCAGTCTCTCTGCCGCCGCGCGCGCTCTCGGGGCCAGCCAGCCCACTCTCGGTCGGCAGATCAAGGCCATGGAGGAGCAGCTCGGGGCCGAGCTCTTTCACCGCCGCGGCCATGGACTCGACCTCACCAGCATCGGGGAGTCACTGCTTCCCGCCGCTCGCGCCATGCGCGGTGCAGCTCACGACCTCGAGCTCGTCACCGCAGGAGCCAGTCGCGAGCTCGAGGGTACCGTACGCATCACCGCTAGCGTTGCCGTCGCCGTTCATCACCTGCCCCCCATCATCACGGAGATCCGCAAATGCGAGCCCCGCATCGCCATCGAGCTCGTGCCCAGCGACGAGACGTCGAACCTGCATTTTCGTGAAGCGGACATTGCGGTGCGCATGTACCGACCCACGCAGCTCGACTTGGTTACTTCCCATATCGGCGATCTGGAGCTCGGTGTGTACGCCGCCAAGAGCTATGCGGCCCGGCGCGGCCTGCCGCAGACGCCAGAGGAGATCCTGGCGCACGACGTCGTCGGTATGGACCGGAACGGCCAGATCCTCGAAGGGTTTCGGCGTGCAGGATACCCGGTCGAGCGCGAGTGGTTCATGGTGCGGGCCGACGACTATGCCGCGCATTGGGCGCTGGTGCGTGCCGGCGCCGGCATCGGCTTCGCGCAAAAGGCCATCGGCCGGGCGGACCCAGAGCTGATCGAGATCCCGCTCGAGCTCGGGCTTCCCATTCTCCCCGTGTGGCTGACCGCGCACGAGGCGGTGCGGAGCGCCCCGCGCGTGAGCCGCGTTTGGGACCTACTCGCCGCTGGTTTGCGCGAAGTGTGCCGCCTTTGAGCGTTAGCGCGCTCTTTTCGGCACCCTGCGACCTTGCCCGAGTCGGGCGGCGGGGAGAAGATCGAAAGACGGATCCCGCCGCAGGACTTCATGAGCGCCCGTATTCTCGTCGTCGACGATAGTCCCACCATCCGCAAGGTGGTGACCCGCATCCTGGAGCGGAACGACTACCAAACGCTGAGCGCCGGCGATGGCATCGAAGCGCTCAAGGTGCTCGACAAGGAGAAGGCCGATCTGATGCTGGTCGACTTCGTCATGCCGCGCATGAACGGGTACCAGCTGTGTCTGAACGTGCGTCAGAGCGAGCGACTCCGCGACCTGCCGGTCGTCTTGATGAGCGCCAAGGGCGACAAGATCCGCGGCAAGTTCGTGCAGCAAACGGGTGCTCTCGATGCCATCACCAAGCCTTTCGACGCACGCGGCTTGATCGCGGTCGTGGAGAGCGCGCTCGGTAAGGCAGAAGGTGGTGCTCCGCGCGAGGCAAGCGCGCCCCCGGCGGACCCGGCCTCGGGCCCGGAGACCAGCTCCGAGGGAGCCGAGACGAGCGGTTTGGAGTCCGCAGCGCGGCTAGGCGAGTTCTTGGCGCGAGCGCTCGGACCAGCGCTGGCGGCTCCGCTCAAGGCAAGGCGAGGTGGCGAGACCGACGCTTGGTCCGCTCGCTTTGCGCACGCGCTCACGCCCGAGGTGATCACCGGTCTCCTGGAGGAGGTTGCATCGCTCGACTTGGCCACGGCCACCGGTGAGATTCTGTCCGGTGACTTGGGTTCGATCTCGATCGCGGAGATCCTGCAGTTGCTCGACCAGCAGAAGAAGACCGGCGCACTCACTCTGCACCATGGCACCAGAAGGGTGACCTTGTTCATGCGTGACGGCGGCTTGGATTTCGCCAGCTACTCCGGCCTGCCAGAGGCGTTTCTGATCGGACGCTACCTGGCCGACCACGGACACGTGGATCGAGCTCGCATCGAAGAATACGTGCGTGGGAGCCAGAAGGAGGCGCGAGCGCTGGGGGACTACCTGATCAAGGAAGCCTTGCTCGAGCCTGGGGCACTGACCGAGGCGCTGAAGCGGCAAACCTCGGAGCTCCTGTACGAGGTCGTGCGCTGGCGCACCGGGCGCTTTCGATTCGTGGAGCGGGCCGAGAGCGAACTTTCCTCGCAGGCTCATCTCGGGTTGCACACGGCGGGCCTGGTCATGGAGGGCTTTAGGCGCGTGGACGAGTGGCGCCTGATCGAGGACAGCTTCGATTTCTCGGACGTCCTGTTTTGCGACGCGCTGGCGATTGCCAACTTCCGGGACCAGCAAGGTCTGACCGGGGAAGAACTGCGCGTTCTGGGCGCGATCGATGGTGAAGCGACCGTGGGCGAGATCCTCGACGGCCTCGGCGGCACCTCGTTCGAGAACTGCAAGACACTGTATCGGTTGCTCAACGTACGCTTGGTGAAGCGGCGCACGGTTTGAGGGACGAGGCATGGACGACGGCTCGCTCGTTCTGCGTCCGGCCTCCCTCCAAGACGGCCCGGCGATCGAAGAGCTGTCCCGCGAGGGAGGGCTTTCCTTCTTGGCCGAGCGTGAGTTCGCTCGGCCGTTCGCGTTCGTCATCGTGGCCATTCGCGCCGGCAGCGTGGTCGGCTTCGCCGCTGCCGAGCTCTGCGCGGACGAAGCCGAGGTCTTGGACCTCGCTGTAGGCAGCGGCGCGCAGCGCCAAGGGATCGGGCTCCACCTGGTGCATGCCTTGACCAGTGAGGCGCTGGCCCGCGGCGCGACTCGGCTGCTGCTCGAAGTACGACGCGGCAACCTGGCCGCCATCCGGCTTTACGAACGAGCGGGATTCGTGCAAGTCGGAGAGCGTCCGCGCTACTACCGGAGCGGTGAGGATGCCTTGCTGCTTGCTTGCAGCCTGAAAGCGAAATGACCCCGATCGATCGCGCCTATGCGCGTGCTTTGCACGTCTCGCTCCTGGCGCTTCTTTGCACGGTGAGTTGCAAGGATGGGCCCAGCGCCAGCGCGGGTGCACGCAGCGAAGCCCCCCTCGAATCCGAAAGTCCGAGCGCCAAGATCTTCCCAGCACCGCTCGAAACGGGCGTGCCTCGCGAGCCGGAGGGCACCGGCGCCGTGGGCACCGTCACCGGCTCCGGAGGTGCACCCGGCAAGAAGGTTCCCCGCTTGGTCACGCGCACGCTGCCGCTGCTCGGCGCGGTGGAGCCGGAGAACCTTCCCGACGCGGATGCCGCTGGATATCAGCTGGACTTGCAGGTGCCGTGGCCACAGGTGCAGGCGACCGTGCACGTGCAGGGCCAGCCGCTCCGGCTCTCACCTCTGCTTTCGCTGCACCTCTTACCCGAGTCGCCGCGCCATGCGGCGCGGGTGCGCATCGAGCTTTCTGCGGGGATGCTTGCCTTGCCGGACGGAACGACGCTCCTCGGCAGCTCGGACGCCGAGGGTTGGCTCGTGGTGTGGCCCGATCAGCGCAGCTATCGCGTGCTCGGCAGCTCGTCCTTGCGCTCCGTGCTCGAGGAAAGGCGAGTGGATCGCGTGCCACTCGTTGCCGTCGAGGCGAAGGAAGTCGGCGTGGGCCAGCTCCTCGGCAGGAGCACCAGACGCGTTGAGCTTTCGAGCCCAGTCGGGACTCTCCTGCTCGAATCAGCGGAAGTGCCGGAGTTGGGTGGCGCGGGCGCGCTCGTCTGTGGGTTCTTCTTGGCGCTCCTGCGCGCCGATCCGAGGCCCCACTGCGTCGATGGGCTAGTGCCCGTCTACGCGCGCTACCAATGGTCCTTGGACCAAGTGCTCGAGATCGGCGCCCTGCGTTTGGTCCCCCGGACCGACTACCGCACGACCGATTTCGCCATGCCGCCCCGTCTGGGGATCTTCAAGCCCGGCGAGCTGCCCCCGCGTGAAGGCCGCGCTCAGCTCGACCCGATCAACATCTGGCTCGATGGACAAGCCACCGGCACCTGGCAGGTCGTGAATCACCACGACGTACCTCTCTACTTTTTCGTCGATGGGCTGCCGGTAGCTTGGCTCGACCCACACGCGCCGCGGTCGGTTCGTGTGCCGCCGGGTGAGCATCGCCACACGGCCAGAGACTGGCTAGGCCAGGTGGTCGAAGTCGGCGGCGTGGCGAGCGACGCTCCGCCTGACGGCGGCGAGGCCGCAGGCTCCGGCGCGCCGCCGGCAGGGCGCCCTACGGTCCAATACGGCACGCCGCCCGAGCCCGAGATAGAATGAAGTCTCAGGCTAGGTAGTGCTCGCCCACGTTCACCAGGTAGTCGCGCAGGTCGTACGTGGTTTCGCCGTATCCCCGCTCCTGCGCCAGGCCGAGCACCACGTCGACGACCGTCTCCAGCACCTCGAGTCGCGCAGAGAGCGTGTAGTACTCCGCTTCCGGCACTGGGGGCAGCCCGCTCAGCTTGGCGTGGACGGACTCCCGATCTTCACTGGAGAGCTTGATCGTGGCGGAGGGGCCCTCACTCTCCGCGCGACCCGTCACGGTTTCATAGCCGACGCCGATGGGGTTGAAGGCGAAGTAGGCGGACTCACCGCAGAGGAGCCAATCGTGGTGGTTGGGGGTCGGCACGTGCCAGAAGCCCACCAGGTGGCGGCGAACGACCTCGCCGAAGTACGCCCCGACTGCCTGAGCGCTGAGGTCGAGAAGCTCGGGGCGGGCGACCAAGTTGGCTCGCACTTCGCTCACGTAGTGGTCGACCAGTGGGAGCGTCTCGGGGGTGTAGTCGGGCCGAATCCCCACCGAAGCCTGCACGAAATCGGTGAGGCTGTGGCAAAGCTCCACCACCTGAGCGGGCACATTTGCCCAGGGACCGACAGTCGTCACCCCCGCTGGGGGCATGTCCGGGAAAGCCCCAGCCGGGGAAGGCTCGTCGTCCTCTTGGCTCGCCATCGCCCAAAAGTCGAGCATGCTGCAGGCTGATTGGGCAAGCCGCCCTGTGGCGGCACTTGCTCCGCCCCGCCTGGCCCGGCCATACTCCCCCTTCCCCCGCTCGCCGACGTCCCATTCATGCGCATCGCCGTCCTCAGCGACATCCATGCCAACTACGAGGCTCTCAGCGCGGTGCTCCAAGTGCTCGAACGAGAGAGCATCGAGGCGTATTATTGCCTAGGCGACACCGTGGGCTACGGCGGCTCACCCAACGAATGTTGTGACATGGTGCGCCGCTTGGCGAAGCACACCATTCTGGGCAACCACGATGCCGCCGTCGCCGGTCGCATGGACTACTCGTACTACTACGAGGCGGCGCGCAACGCGCTCGACACCCATGCCCAGATGCTCAGCCCGGAGAACATGGACTGGCTGCGCAAGCTCCCCTACCAGGTCGACCTCCCCGAGCTCGGCGTGAAGCTCTGCCACGGGAGTCCCGTGCGGCTCGAGGAGTTCGAGTACATCTTCGCCCCCGAGCAAGCGCGTGAATGCCTGCCGATGTTCGGAGAGCTCGGCCACATCACGCTGATCGGTCACTCTCACCTGTGCAAGGTGTTTGCCCTGACCGAGACCACGGTCGAAGAGCTGGCACCCGTCGACTTCGGCCTCGATAAGGGCAAGAAGTACATCGTCAGCATTGGCTCTGTGGGCCAGCCGCGCGACTACGACAATCGCGCCAGCTTCATCGTCTTCGACACCGAATCCAAGCAGTTCGAGTTCCGCCGCGTCGAGTACGACATCGAAACGGCGGCCGACAAGATCTTGCGCGCCCGGCTCGAGCGTAACTTCGCCCACCGCCTGTTCATCGGCGTCTGACGGAGGCGGCAGCTCAGCGCCAGAAGGGCCCGTCGTCCTGCTTCCAGAACGCGCCGCGTCTCCGTGTGCCCGGCGGGCCGGAATCGCGCCGAGCGCTGCCGCGGCCTCCGTCGTCGAAACGGCTGCGCCAGTCGGCGCGCGGTGGGGGCGGTGTCGGGGCGTCCTTGAGTAGGGGCCTGGTCAGGATCAAGCCCCCCAAGAAGCCACCGATGTGAGCGAAGAACGCCACGCCCGCGCTCTGGCCGCCCAAGCTGGCGAACGCACCGATCAAGTTGCCGAAGAACCAGTAGCCGACCGCAAACCACGCCGGCAGGACCAGAAAAGGGCCCATGAAGAGCCACAGGAGCGGGATCGGGTTCAGGTGCACGATGGGCGCGCGCGGATGCAAGACCACGTAGCCGCCCAGCACGCCGGCAATGGCTCCCGACGCGCCCACCATGGGAATGGTGCTGGTTGGATCGAGGAAGTAGTGAGCAAAGGCTCCGGCCAGCCCTGATGCGAAGTAGAAGAAGAGGTAGCGCGCCCGTCCCAGCAGGTCCTCGACGTTGTCACCGAAGATGTGGAGAAAAAGCATGTTCCACGCCAAGTGGCCCAGCCCTGCATGGAGGAACATGCTGGAGAAAATGTGCGGCAGCTCCGTCTCCATCGACTCGAGAGCGCGCGCCGGAATGAAGCCGTGGGTCAGGATCATGCGCTCGGCGCCGCCCTGCCACTCCAGGTAGAAGGCGACGACGTTGGCCAGGATGAGCAAGCGCGTCACCAGCGGTGACCGGCCCGGTGGATTTCGATCGAAGAGCGGGAGCACTCTGCGGCGACTCTAGCAGGGCGGCGGCAATCCGCCCTCCCCCGCCCGGCTGAAGTGAGCCCTTGTCAGGGCGCGTCCCCTGCGATAGCGGGACTGCGGTGGCGGAGATCGGCCGGCTTGGCGGAAGACACAGAGCGCGAGAGCTGCTCTGGGTGCTCTTGCTCGGCTGCGCACTGGTGCTCTGCTGTGGCTGCAGTCGCCCGGCGTTCGACGGCAGCGTTTACCGGAGCAAGGAACTTTCCTTCCGCCTCGGCCCGGTTCCGTCCACGGCGCGCCAGGTCGACGCCAGCGAGGCCTTGGTGGCGTTCCGCGACGACCAGGCTGGCAGCACCTTCGCCGTTTCGGCCCGCTGCGGCCAGGACGGAGACGACGTGCCGCTGCGCTCCCTCGTCCAGCACCTCTTCATCCACTTCACCGATCGGCGCGTGATCCAGGAGAAAGAGTTCCAGCTTGCGCGGCGCGCAGCGCTCGAAACGGAGATGGAAGCCTCGCTGGACGGCGTTTCGTCCCACTTCGTGGTCGTAGTGCTCAAGCACGACGGCTGCGTGTATGATTTCGTCCACGTCGATGGTGGCGGAAGCAGTACGGCCGTTCAGCAGAGTCGCAGCGACTTTCGCGGCATGGTGCAGGGCTTCGAAGTCCTGCGCTGAGCGGATTTGATTCCAGGGTGGCGGTGCAGCGAATGGCCGAACAATCGGGTGCCGGCTTCAGTACCATCCCGCCGCCGTCGGGACGGCCGAGGGTCGAGGATGGGCACCTCGTGCGCACTCCCGAGCCGAGTCTCTTCGCCAACCTGCGCGAACGCCTGTTCGGCTTCTTGGGGCACCTGGGTCAGGTGTTCTCGATGCTGGTGGGGACGCTGCGCGCCGGCACGCGACGCCCGTTCGAGTGGAAGGCCATCGTCGCTCAGCTGGAGGCGGTGGGCGTGGCGTCCGTGGGCATCGTCGTGGTTTCCAGTCTGTTCATCGGCATGGTGATGGCGGTTCAGTTCGCCTTTGGCCTGCGCAAGTTCGGCGGCATGGAGTACACGCCGCGCGTGATTGCGCTCAGCTTCGCGCGCGAGCTGGCCCCCACCATGACGTCCTTGATCGTGGGCGGCCGCATTGGCGCTGGCATGGCCGCCGAGGTGGGCAGCATGGCGGTAACCGAGCAGATCGATGCCGTACGCGCCCTGGGCGCCGATCCACTGAAGAAGCTCGTTTGGCCCCGGCTGGTCGCGACCGTCCTCGCCATGCCGCTGCTCTGCGGCAGTGCGCTGGTGCTCGGCGTGGCCGGCGCCATGGCGATCTCGTCCTGGCAGTTCGACTTGCCAGCTTCCTTCTTCCTGCAGAGCGCCATCGGCGCCGTCACTCCGGGCGACTTCGCCAGCGGGATCTTGAAGACGCCGGTCTTCGGCGGGCTCATTGCCCTGATCGGCTGCCACTTCGGCTTGATTACGCGAGGCGGAACGGCGGGCGTGGGCGTGAGCACGACGCGAGCCGTGGTCGTCACCTCGATTGCGATCTTCATCGCAGACTTCTTCCTGACCAAGCTCGTGATCGTGCTGTTTCCGGTATGAAGCCGGCCGCGGTGATCACGGGCACGAGCCGGGGTGTCGGACGGGCTCTTGCTCTGCGTCTGGCCGAGGCCGGCTATTTGCCGGTGCTGCTGGGACGCTCTTCCGCCCAAGCTCGCGAGACGGAACGCCTGCTCGGCGAGCGGAGCCAGCCGTTCGTCTCGATCGGCTGCGATCTGGCTTTCCCCGACCAAGTGGCGGAGGCAGCGCGCGCCGTGCTCGAGCAAGTGGGTGCGCCGGAGCTCGTCGTGCACAATGCTGGCATCGTCGAGCGTGCGCCCGTGGCCGAGCTCAGCGATGCCGCGTGGGATCGGCAGCTCGAGATCAACCTCGGCGCGCCCTTCCGCCTGACGCGCGCGCTCTTGCCCAGCATGCTAGCGGCGGATCGCGGACGCATCCTCTTCGTTTCCAGCATTTCGGCGAACCTGGGCGCACGGGGGCAGGCCGCCTACCAAGCGAGCAAGGCGGGCCTGCTCGGCTTGATGCGCTGCCTGGCGGAGGACCTGGCCGCCACGAATCTGCTCACGATGGCGCTCCTGCCCGGGGCAATCGACACCGACATGCTGAAAGACAGCCCGTTTCCGGCGCGAATGACCGCGGCAGAGGTGGCGGAGACCTTGGCGTTCTACGCGGGCGCGCCCGGACGCGGCCACCACGGCTCGGTGGTGGAGATGCTCGGGGTGTGACCGCGCTGCCCCCGCTCTGCCCCTACTTCGGGCAGTGCATGTTGCAGCCGCCCTGGCCCTTGCAGGCATTCTTGCCAGCGCAGTCGTTCTTGCCGGGAACCGCGCAGCCGCCCTGACCCTTGCAGGCATTCTTGCCTTGGCAGCAGTTCTTCGCTTCGCTGCCGGTGCTCGCCGCCGCCTTGCTGCCGCTCGGCTTCTCGTCGGCCTGCTGGCAGGCACCCAGACACAATCCCGCCGCCGCGGCGAGGGCCCAGCCGAGGGCCCGTTCGCTCGCCGATAGGCCCGAGCTGGCCCGGACGGATGCCCCTGTCCGGTCGCTCGTGTGAGGGGGCTCGGGGCTCGTGGCTTGGCCACGCACGGAGGGAGAGCGCATTTTCATCGCGGTTTTGGAGGTGGGGAGAAAGGAAAGGGCCCACCACACCCGCTCTCCTTTACCGTTGCTCCCTTCCGGGCCTGGCGGGGTTCGAGGTGCGCTGTTGGTGGGCCCACACGGGGCCGCTCGGCCCCAGGTCTTGGCCTCGGGCTACCCCAGGCTGCCGGTCGGGGCAAGGGGGCGATCCAACGGCGCTCAGCCGGGATATACTTTTCACCAGGACGGCGCCGGTTGAAGGACGACAGCGAGATCCCAGACCTCTTGCCCCGCGGTCGCGCCCGGCCCGAGCCGGCGCGCCCGAGTCGGGAGGCCACCCCCTCGCCCGCACCAGCGAAGGTGGCAGACGAGCCGCCCGACCCGAACGATCTGGAGTTCGATCTCGCGCGGGAGCGCGGGGACGAGTTGCCGTGGGATTCCCCCTTTCGTGCGCCCGACGGTTCGCCGTCGCCGCCTGAGCCGAGCCCAGCGCCGAACGTCGCGGTCGCTCGGGCATCCGCGCCGCCGCCGGAGCTTGCCGTTCGTTCTCCGGCCGCGGGCGCGTCGGTTCGCCCTACCGGGGGCGCGTCGGTTCGCCCTGCCGCGGGCCCATCGGTTCATCCTTCCGCGTCCGCTGGCCCTGCTCCGGGCCCGTCGGTTCGACCCGGTCCGCCCACGCTCGACCTCGGGCTCGAATCCACGGTCTGGGACCTCGACGACGAGCTCGGTGATCCAAGGGCGGCACAGCTGAACGTGGCCGTGCCCATGCCAGCCAAGGACGACGTGCCTTGGCCGGTCGGTCGCTCTCCGCACCCCGAAGACCTCGACATCGCCGACGGGGAAGTGGACCGCGCACTAGGCCTGCCTTCCGCTCCGGGCTGGCTGTCTTCGCCTCTCTACTTTTGGGCCGCCCGGCGGGCGCTGGGTCGCCTGGCCTCGGAGATCGAGCAGGCAGCGGCCCAGCTCGAGGAGATGGAGGGGGCGCGGGACCGACTGCTCGGCGAGCTTGCCCGGGCCGCGCGGCCGAAACTGGAGGCAACGGATCGCTTCCGTGCGCCGTACGATCGCGTGGACGACCACGCTCGGGTCGCTGACGATGCCAAGGTTGCGCTGGGTCGCGCCGACACCCAGTCGGAGACTGGCCTGGCAGAGGTCGATGTCGAGCTGGAATCGGCGCGTGCGACGGTGGCACTTCGTACCAGGGATGCGGCGGAGCGACGGGCCTTGGCGCAAGGCGGGCAGCGAGACTTGGCGCGCCTGCGCGCCGCGCTGCAAAGGCACGTGATCGAGCGCCGCAACGTCGTCAGCCGAGCCCAGGAGACGTCGGCACCGGGCAGCGAAATGCCACCTGAGCTGGCGGGACGGTTCCTGGCGGTCGAAGAGCAGATCAAGCGCGCCGAAGCCGAGGTCGCAGCCGTAGAGGGTGGACAGAAGCAGCTCGACCTGCACCTGCGCGCGGCCGAAGACGAGGAGCGCCAGGCGGTCGCTCACCTGCGGCGGATCGAAGCGAAGCGTGAGGGCTTGGTGCTGGCCCAGCAGGGAACGCTGGGCGACCTGAACGAGATCCTGGAGACCAGCGAGAAGAATCTCGAGCGAGCCTTGGCGGAAGTCGGGCTCGCCATCGTGGAGTTGCGGGGCGAGGTGCCCATCGACGAAGGCATTCGGCGGCAGCTCTTGGGCTTCGATGCCGAAGTGGCGACTCGATCGGTCGAGTTGGAGCGCTTGCGCCGGGCCACGTCCGGTGTGGATCGAGACGGCTACGCCCGGGGGCGGGCTGTGTTGATCGGGGTCGCCCTGGCGCTCGTGCTCGCCCTTGCCTGGCGTGCCTTGGCCTAGCTCGCCCCGCCAGGGGGTCTACCGGCGTGCTCACGGCGCAGGCGCTCTGCGTGCTTCTCCGCGCCGGTCAGTCGAGCCAGATCGGTGCGAAGAACCCGCTCTTTGTGAGGGGTTTTCGCACCTCCGCCGTTTCTTGGTCCGCGCGGGCACGGCTTTCGTCGTTGGCAGGGTGCTTTTTCAGCACCCTGCTGAGCGGGAGCTTGACGGGGCAGTCGCGATCGACCGAGAACGCCGCGACCATGCAGCTCTCGAGTTTCCCCCGCCTTTGCATCGAGCACATCTCTCCCAGCGTCGACGGTGGGAAATGGCCCGTCAAGCGCCTCGTCGGTGACTCCGTAGCGGTCTCTGCAGCCATCTACAAAGACGGTCACGACGTCATCAGCGCCGGCGTCCGCTACCGCCGCCGTGGCGAGGCTGAGTTCCGCCAGGTGGAGCTGAGCTACGAATACAACCCCGATCGCTGGTTTGGTCGCTTCGTCGTGGACACACCGGGGCTCTGGGAGATGCAGATCGAGGCCTATCCCGATCCGTTCAAGACCTGGAAGCGTGATCTCGACAAGCGGCTGCAAGCGGGTCAGGACATCGAGCCGGAGCTGCTCGAAGGAGCGGCCTTGGTTCGTCGGCGCAAGCGCCTGGCGCCAGCCGATCTGCAAACGCCGCTCGACAACGCCGCGCGCGTGCTCACCGATGCCGCAGTGGGCTTGGAGACCCGCAAGCGGGTGGCATTCTCGCACGCGCTCGAGGATCTGATGAATGCGCCCCTCGCCGAAGACGACGTCTGCCGAAGCGCGACCTACTTCGTGCGGGTCGATCGGGTCGAAGCTGGTTTTGCCGCTTGGTACGAGCTGTTTCCGCGCTCCCAGGGCACGAGCCCCGGTGTGCACGGCACGCTGGCCGACACCGAGCGCCGCATCCCCGACATCGCGGCCATGGGCTTCGACGTCATCTACCTGCCACCGGTCCATCCAATTGGGCGGACCCATCGCAAGGGCAAGAACAACAGCACGGTGGCCCGCGTGGGCGACGTGGGCAGCCCCTGGGCCATCGGCGCCGACGAAGGGGGCCATATGGCGATTCACCCCGACCTCGGCACGATCGAGGATTTTCGCCGACTGGTTCGAGCAGCCGCGGAGTTCGGCGTGGAGATTGCGCTCGACTTCGCGCTGCAGTGCTCACCTGATCATCCGTGGGTGAAGGAGCATCCGGAGTGGTTCTTCGTTCGTTCCGACGGCAGCGTGCGCTACGCCGAGAACCCACCCAAGAAGTACGAAGACATCTATCCGCTCAACTTCTGGGGCGAAGGTGCGGAGAGCCTGTGGCAGGCGTGTCGTGACGTGATCCTCTACTGGGTCAGCGAGGGCGTACGCACCTTCCGCGTCGACAACCCGCACACGAAGCCGCTCTCCTTTTGGGAGTGGTGCATCCGCGAGGTGCAAGAGCGACATCCCGATGTGGTGTTCCTTTCGGAATCGTTCACCAGGCCGAACCGCATGCAAGGGCTCGCCAAGCTCGGCTTCAGCCAGAGCTACACGTACTTCACCTGGAAGAACGGCAAGCAAGAGCTCACCGACTATCTCGAAGAGCTTTCCAGACCGCCGATGAGCGACTTCTATCGGCCGAACTTCTTCGCCAACACGCCCGACATCTTGCACGAGTACTTGCAGAAGGGTGGCCGGCCCGCTTTTCGCGTGCGTCTATTGCTCGCCGCCACACTGGCCCCAGTGTACGGCATCTATTCCGGCTTCGAGCTGTGCGAGAACGTGGCGGTTCACGAGGGCAGCGAGGAGTACCTCGATTCGGAGAAGTACGAGATCCGGGTGCGCGACTGGAACGCCCCGAGCAACATTCGGCGTGACGTGGCCAAGTTGAACCGCATCCGGCGCGCGGAGCCCGCGCTCCGGCGTCTGGACAACCTGCGCTTTTTGCCTGCCAGCTCACCCGACATCATCGCCTACCTGAAGTGGGACCCCAGCCCCAAGGCTCCTCGCCATCTCCTGGTGGTTGCCAACTTGAATCCGCACGAAGTCCGCGAGGCAACCATCGAGGTTCCCCTCGACATGCTCGGCATTCCCGACGGCGCTCCGTACAAAGTGCACGACTTGCTCCACGGCGCCTCGTACACGTGGCTCGGCCGGAACAACTACGTGAGGCTCGTGCCTACGGATCGGGTCGGCCACCTGTTCCTGATCGAGCTGGTCTGATCGCGCAGAGCTGATCGAGCGGGGCCCCTTTTTCGAGGTGCGGCTTCTGGCGGTGGGACGCGGCTCGACCTAGCCTGGGGAGCGCATGCGCATATGGCCTGGGACTGCGGCACGCCTCGGCGCCATTTGGGACGGTGAGGGCGTCAACTTCGCGCTGTTTTCCCGCAATGCCACGGCGGTGGACCTGTGCCTGTACGATAGCGCCGACCCCAGCCGTGAAACTCACCGCATCCCGGTACGGGAGCGTACGCATGGCATTTGGCACTGCTACTCGCCCGACATTCGGCCGGGCCGGCTCTACGGCTATCGGGTGTACGGCCCCTACGCGCCGCTTCACGGTATGCGTTTCAATCCTCATAAAGTGCTCATAGATCCGTATGCGCGCGCCATCGCTGGTGGCATCGAGTGGCACGACGCTCTCTTTGGCTACGAGGTTGGCCACGTCGACTCGGACCTTTCCTTCAGTACGGCCGATAGCGCGCGCTACGTGCCCAAGTGCGTCGTGGTCGACGAAGCCTTCACCTGGGGCGACGACAAAAGGCCCGACATCTCCTGGCGCGACACCTTGATCTACGAGGCGCACGTCAAGGGCATGACGATGCAGCACCCAGCGGTGCCGGAGAATCTGCGCGGTACCTATCTGGGCTTGGCATCCGATGCCATCTTGGATCACCTGAAGTCCTTGGGAGTCACCGCGATTGAGCTCTTGCCAGTTCACCATTTCGTCGTCGATCGGCGCCTGCGCGATCTCAACCTGACCAACTATTGGGGCTACCAGACGCTCGGCTTCTTCGCGCCGGATCCGCGCTACGCCACGGGCGCTCGCGGCCAGCAGGTGACGGAGTTCAAGACGATGGTGAAGGCCTTCCATCGCGAAGGCATCGAGGTGATTCTGGACGTCGTCTACAACCACACCGGTGAGGGCAACCAACTCGGCCCGACCATCTCGTTCCGTGGTGTCGACAACTCGGCCTATTACCGGCTGGTGCCCCAGAACGAGCGCTACTACCAGGACTTCACCGGCTGCGGGAACTCTTGGAACGCAACCAATCCGCGCGCGCTGCAGCTGGTGCTCGATAGCTTGAGGTATTGGGTCAACGAGATGCACGTCGACGGCTTCCGCTTCGACCTGGCGCCGACCCTGGCCCGCGATCCGGTGGACTTCGATGGCTTTTCACGCTTCTTCGCCACCGTGCAACAGGACCCGGTGCTCAGTCAGGTGAAGCTCATCGCCGAACCGTGGGACATCGGTCCGGGCGGCTATCGCTTGGGTGGCTTCCCGGCGGGCTGGGCCGAATGGAACGGTCGCTACCGCGATTCGATTCGGCGCTTCTGGGCGGGGGACGAGGGCCAGGTGCCCGAACTGGCCTCGCGCCTGAGCGGCTCCAGCGACATCTTCCAAGCTTCGGATCGAGGCCCCTATGCCAGCATCAACTTCGTCACCTGCCACGACGGCTTCTCGCTGCGCGACCTGGTCAGCTACGAGAAGAAGCACAACGAGGCCAACGGGGAGGGGAACCGAGACGGCCACGACGACAACCACAGTCGCAACTGGGGGCACGAGGGGGAGACGCGCGCCGCTTGGGTCAATCGCATGCGTGAGCGCATGGTGAAGAACATGTTCGCGACCTTGGCGTTTTCGCAGGGGGTGCCCATGATTGGGCACGGCGACGAGCTCGGTCGCACGCAGCAAGGCAACAACAACGCCTATTGCCAGGACGGCGTGCTCAGCTGGGTGAACTGGGACCTAGGCGAAGTGGAGCAGGAGCTGCTCGATTTCGTCAGGAAGATCTTCGCCATCTCGCGCAGCAATCCAGTGTTCCGACGCCGCCGCTTCTTCGCCGGGGATCCGGTGACCGACACGGGGGACAAGGACATCCAGTGGATGCGCCCCGACGGCAAGGAGATGACCCAGGACGACTGGCGCGATCCGAAGAACCGCATGCTAGGCATGTTGATTCATGGCAACGCCTCCGACGACCAGGACGAGCGTGGGCGTCGGAGCACGGGGCAGACGCTCCTGCTCTTCATGAACGCCGGCAACCGGGCACGCGTTTGCAAGCTACCGGAGCTGCGCGCGCGGGGCTATTGGCACGAGCTCATCAACACTGCACAAGCGACGCATCGGATTCCGAAGGGGACCACGCTCAACGTGGCCCCCCACTCGCTCGTCTTGCTTAGCTACGAAGGAACAGAATGATTCGACGATCGTCCCCGTCTTTCGACGTCCTTACCGTGGACCAAACCGCTACCGAGCGTCTGGTGCTCGGCGAGCACCACGACCCGCACTCCCTCTTGGGGGCCCATGCCGATGGATCCGGTGGCATCGTGGTGCGTACCTTCCACCCCGACGCCGAGGAGTGCGAGATCCTCTTGCCCGACGGGGAGACGCTTGCCGCGGAGCCCATCTCGAATGGGGTCTTCGCCGTGCAGCTGCCGAATCGCGAGGTCCCCATTCAGTACCGGGTGCGCTTTCGCTTCTCGAACGGTGCCATTTGGGAGCATGCCGACCCCTATTGTCACTTGCCCACCGTTGGTGAGCTCGACCTGTATCTGCTCGGAGAAGGCACACATCGCCGGCTCTACGAGGCCCTGGGCGCTCGCGTGATGACGCATCAAGGCGTGCGAGGCACGTCATTTTCCGTGTGGGCGCCGAACGCCCGGCGCGTCAGCGTCGTCGGCGACTTCTGTCAGTGGGACGGACGCTTGCTCCCCATGCGTAGCCTCGGTGCTTCGGGGGTATGGGAAATCTTCGTACCCGACGTCGGTGCCGGTGCTCTCTACAAGTTCGAGATCAAGACTCAGTCAGGCGACCTCCGGCTCAAGACGGACCCAATGGCGCGGCGCATGGAGATGCCGCCGAGCACCGCCTCGGTCGTGGACGAATCGCGCTTCGAGTGGACCGACCAAGCGTGGATCGAGGCTCACGACGGGATCGATCACACGCGCCGGCCGCTTCATGTCTACGAGCTGCATTTCGGCTCCTGGTTGCGCGTGCCGGAAGACGGCGACCGCAGCCTGAGTTACCGCGAAATGGCGCCACGGCTGGCGGCGCACGTCAAAGCGCTGGGCTTCACCCACGTGGAGTTCATGCCCCTGGCGGAGCACGCCTTCTATCCGTCCTGGGGCTATCAGGTGACGGGCTACTACGCCTCCACCGGTCGCTACGGCTCGCCCGACGATCTGCGCTACCTGGTCAACTACCTGCACAACCAAGGCATCGGCGTGATCGTCGACTGGGTGCCGGCTCATTTCCCCAAGGACGATTTTGCGCTGCGTCGCTTCGACGGCACTGCGCTCTACGAGCACGAGGACACCAGGCGGGGTGAGCACCCCGACTGGGGCACCCTGATCTTCAACTACGGCCGCGCCGAGGTGCGCGCCTTTTTGGTAGCCAACGCGGTGTTTTGGATGCGCGAGTTCCACGTCGATGGGCTGCGTGTCGATGCGGTCGCCTCCATGCTCTATCTCGACTACAGCCGCGAAGAGGGGAACTGGCTACCAAACGTGTATGGCGGTCGAGAGAATCTCGAGGCCATCGACTTCCTACGCCAGTTCAACGTGGCCGTGCGCGAGGAAGCTCCATTCGGCTTCACCGTGGCTGAAGAATCCACGGCTTGGGGTGGCATCACTCGCCCCGCCGACGAAGGCGGCCTCGGCTTCACCTTCAAGTGGAACATGGGCTGGATGCACGACACCCTCGGCTACTTTCAAAAGGAGCCGATCCACCGCAGGTACCACCAGGATCAGCTCACGTTCGCGATGCTCTACGAGCACACCGAGCGTTTCGTCAATTCGATCAGCCACGACGAGGTCGTGCACGGCAAGGGCGCCCTGATCGAGAAAATGCCTGGCGACTTCTGGCAAAAGGCGGCCAATTTGCGGGTGCTCCTGGCGTACCAGGTGACGCGGCCGGGCAAGCAGCTGACGTTCATGGGCTCGGAGTTCGGTCAGCACCACGAGTGGAACGTGAACGGCTCGCTCGACTGGCACATCGCCGAGCATCCTCAGCGCAAGTCGCTCCTGGCTTTCGTGGCTCGGCTCGGTGAGTTCTACCAGGCGAGCGAGGAGCTCTGGGCGGGCGATCCCGATCCCGGGAGCTTTCGTTGGATCGATTGCTCCGACCACGAGAGCTCCGTCCTGTCGTACGAGCGCAGAGTCCCGGGGACCGACCGCCACCTGATCGTGGTGATGAACCTCACGCCGGTTCCTCGCGCGGACTATCGGATCGGGCTGCCCGCTGCCGGCCGCTACCGACTGATGCTCGACTCGGACGCCCTGGCCTTTGGCGGAAGCGGGTACGAGGCGGACGAGATCGTGCATGCCGAGCCCTTCGCCTGGCAGAATCAGGCCTATTCGGCCCCGCTGAACCTGCCGCCGCTCGCGCTTTTGGTGTACCGCCCAGACTGAGCGAGGCCTTGGATGCAGCTGTCGTCCCCCGGTTCGAGCGTGTTCTGTCCCGGGGGCCGGCCGGTGGCGGACGCCTTTCGCTCCACCCGGCAGCTCGGGGTGGTAGCGCACGCCGATGACCTGGAGATCGCGGCCATCAAGGGCATCTTGGATTGCTTCGACGCGCCCGAGCCGGCGTTTTCCGGGATCGTCGTGTGCGATGGCCTAGGTGCGCCGGGACGGGCTGGGACGGACGCAGAGTATGGAGCCCGGCGGCGCCAGGAGCAGGAGCGCGCCGCGACGCTCGGGCGCTATGCAGCGGTGGTCTTCCTGGATCACCCGAGCGCGCGGGTCCGCGCTGCGGAGGCTGCCGTTGCGTCGGATTTGGACGAAGTGCTCGCCCACTTCTCGCCCGAGCTCGTCTACACGCACAGCCTACTCGACGCGCACGACACGCACGTCGCCGTGGCGCTCCAGCTGATCGAGGCGCTCCGCCGCCAACCTCCGGAGCTCCGCCCGCGCCAGGTCATCGGCTGTGAGGTGTGGCGCGATCTGGACTGGCTGCCGGAGCCGGAACGGATGGCGCTCGATGTCGGAGAGAGAACGGATCTGCAGCGAGAGCTCATCCGTGTGTTCGCTTCGCAGACGGAGGGCAAGCGCTACGAGCTCGCCACGATGGGGCGGCGCCAGGCCCACGCCACCTTTCGTCACCCGGATCGCGCTGATGAGACCAGCGGGCTGGTCTTCGGTGTGGATCTCACGCCGCTCCTCGCGCCAGATGCGCCGACCGCTCGCGAGTTCGCGCTCGGTCTCGTCGATGCATTGCGTCGTGACGTCGAAGAACGCTTCGCGCGCCTAACAGGGTGCTGAAAATGTCTCTTCAGCACCCTGCGTGCTTCTCCACGCGGATCAGTCGAGCGAGAGCGGCGCGAAGAACCCCCTCTTGGTGAGGGGTTTTTGCACCTTCGCCGTCTGCTGGTCCGCGCGGGCACGGTTGTCATCGTTCGCAGGGTGCTTCTTGCAGCACGCTGCTAGAGCGGTGACGCCTGCCGTCACCAGTGCTGCCAACTGCCCGTGCTGAGCACCCAAATGGCAATGACGGCATTGCTCGCAGCGTGGGCGGCGACGGCGTCGATCAGCTGGCCGCGAAAGCGGGACAGCACGGCGTAGATCACGCCGGTGGCCATCGCGAGCTCCCAGCGCTCGTGCAGGGCGCCGAAGGCCAACGACGAACCGAGGATGCCGAGCGGAGACAAGGCATTCATCGGAACGGACAGGAAGTCGCGTTTGGTTAGAAGGCGGGCCAGGTAGCCGCGAAAAGCGAGCTCTTCGAGGATGGGAATGACGAGCACGGCGCCTACGGTGCGCGTCACCAGCCAGGTGTAGTAGGCTGGGTCGGACCAGGTCTCGAGCGGTGTGACGGACTCGGCGCTGGTGGGGATCAGGAGCCAGGCGCCGCCGACCAAGGCGCCAACGGTCCAAGCCAGGGCAGAAGGCCAGGCGAGGAAGGCAGCGTAGTGTGCCCGATACGCCACCAGGAGCCCCAGCGTGAGCACCACCCGCACGCCGTAGAACGGGTCATGTCCGTTGCTCAGCGAGGAGAGCACCAAGCTCACCGCAATCCAGGCGAGGAGGGGAACGATGAAGGGGGCGGCAACGTTCTGGGCGGCGGCCGCTGGCTGCGTGCCCTGAGGCCGGGTGATCCAAGGCAAGCGCCGAGACAGGACCGCCAGGCCGATCGTGATCGCGCAGAAGAAGACCCAGCCGGCCTTGGAATGGAAGCTGCCAATGGCCACCTCGCCGTCGACGTGAGCACCGACCAGCATCAGTCCGGCGATGCGGACGCAGTTGCCCAGCCAGGTGAGCAGCATGCCGACGGGAAGCACCAGTAGTGCCTGAGGGAAGCGGTAGACCTTGCGCTGCTGGATCAGGAAGCCCGTCATGAGCGCCAGTGAGAGGCCGAGCCCTTCGATGCCGCTGCACACCGGCGCCACGGAGATGCGGAAGCCCTCCAGTCCCAGGATTCGGGACTCGAAGTCGATCTCCAGATCGGCGCCCAATGCGGACAGCATCCAGGCAACCACACGGAAGGTCCCGGCAGACAACGGGGTCCACACAGAGCGGGCTAAGAGCCCCGCTCCCCACGCCAGGAGGCCGAGCGCGCCGCCGATGGCGAGAGCGCGCGAGAGTGTCTTCAGCACCCAGCCGAGGTCGCCGAGTCCGGCCAAGAGCAGGGTGGTGAAGCTGGTCAGGCCGAGCAGGGACCAGACCGTCAGCCACACCACGGCCGGACCGGCTGGGGCGGTCGCGCCAGCGAAGAGTAGCTTCGTGCCCCAAAAGAAGGCGCCGGTGCTGATCGCGTGCAAGGCGGCCGCCGGGATGCGGACCGGTCCCGGCTTGGGCATGCCCGATGTGACCAGGCCAGGGCCCAAGAGGAGCGCCGCTGCTGCGGCAGCCACCAAGAGCGGGCCCAGCGCGCCCACGCGGCCAAAGACGCTCCACACCCCACCCCGCTCCTGGACGACCTGCGCGTCGAAGGCGAATGAGAGGGTTAGGTATTCGGTAAGCAGAACCGCTCCGACCACGAGCAGCCGAGTGACGCCCGCCTGCTGCTTGTCTGCTGCCTCTTCCTCTCCCGTCATGAGACCCATCGCGAGTGGCTGCTCGGCGCTCCCATGTTGCCTGGACTCGGTCGGGAGGCCAAGGCCTCTGGCAGGGCCGTTCGGCGGGGCTCGTTCGGAGGCTCGTTCGGAGGCTCGTTCGGAGGGGCGTGTTTCCTGCTAGCGTCCCCGCATTCTTGCCATGTTCGACTTCCGCCTCGCACCGCTTCTCGTTCTCGCGCTCGGCTTGGGCTGCGCCAAGGCCAACGTCACGCCCCTGCCCACGGGCGGACATCGAATCCTCTGCGAGCGTGGGATGAAGCTCTGCGTTTCCCGTGCCGACAAGGTGTGCGGGGACGACGGCTATACAATCCTGTCTGGTTCGACCAACAAACATCTCCTCGGTGGCTCGTCCAGCAGCTACCGAGAGATGGCCGAGAGAGCGGAGCTCATCGTTCGCTGTGGTCCACCCGAAGAGCCGAAGGCCGAGGAGGTGAAGTACGTCCCTCTGCCGCCTCGCACCGACGAGCCCGCGAGCCCGCCCCGGAGCGCCGCTTGTGTGCCCGGCGCGACGCAGGTGTGCGTGGGCCCGGGCGCCTGTCAGGGCGGCCAGGTTTGCGCCGTGGATGGCTCTGGCTTCGGACCTTGCGACTGCGGCCCAGCCGCCGCCCCTGCGCCCTCCAGCAGTACCGCGCCGAGCAGCACTGCTCCGAGCAGTGCCCCGCCCAGCAGTGTTCCGCCGAGCAGCACTCCCGCAAAGGCGCCTGCGAACGCGCCCAAGACGGTGCCCGGCGCGATGCCGCCTGCGGAGGCGCTCTGACCGAGGGCGGTCCGCCCCTGTCAGCGGGGCGCTAGCAGGGCAGGCCTGCCGATGCCGCGGTAGTTCAAGCCGGCTTCCACCACGGCAGCGGGCGTGAGCACGTTGCGCCCGTCGAAGATCCACTTCCTACGCAGGAGGGCTGCCAGCTGGTCGAGGTCGGGATTCCGGTACTCGTTCCATTCGGTTGCGATGACGAGCGCGTCCGCGCCTTCACACGTTTGATACGGCTTCTCACAAAGGGTCACGACATCCGCCGTTCCGCCCGCTTTCATGCGTTCGAGCGCGGTCTCCATCGCCTGGGGGTCAGTCGCACGCACCGTCGCGCCCCGCTGCTTGAGCTCGGTGATCAGGCGCAGTGCGGGAGCCTCGCGCACGTCGTCGGTGCGCGGCTTGAAGGCTAGCCCCCAAATCGCAATGACCTTTCCGTCCAAGCCATCGAGGTCTTTCTCCATGTTGGCGATCAGCGCTTTGACCGGGATCAAGTTGGCGTGGGTTGCCGCCTCGGCCACACGCATCGAAATGCCGAGCTCGTTGCCGGTGTTGACCAGAGCACGCAGGTCCTTGGGGAAGCAGCTGCCGCCGAAGCCCAGCCCGGCGTAGAGAAAATGCATGCCGATGCGCTTGTCCGAGCCGATGCCGATGCGCACGTCCTCGACGTCTCCGCCCGTGCACTCGCAGATGCGAGCGATCTCGTTCATGAACGAGATCTTGGTGGCTAGCATGGCGTTGGCGGCGTACTTGACGATCTCGGCGCTCTGCGGGCTCATGCGCAACATCCGGTTCTGCTGACGGTTGAACGGCGCGTAGAGGCGCGACATCACCTCGAAGGCGTCGTCATCCTCGGTACCGACGACGATGCGGTCCGGCTTCATGAAGTCGTTGACGGCGTCACCTTCCTTCAAGAACTCCGGGTTCGAGACCACGGCCACCTTGTACTTGGTGTGCTTCTGCGCCACCTGCCGCACTCGCTCGTTGGTGCCGACGGGCACGGTGCTCTTGGTGACGAGGACCACGTCGTGTTCGGTCGCTTCCGCCACTTCGCGAGCGACGCCGAGCACGTGGCTCAGGTCTGCGGAGCCATCCTCCTGCGGAGGCGTCCCCACCGCGATGAACACGGCTTTGGCGCCCTTGATGGCCGCGGGTAGATCGGAGGTGAAAGTCAGGCGGTCGGGCCAGTTCTTCTTCACCAGGTCGGCCAAGCGCGGTTCGTAGAAGGGAACCTCGCCCTTCTCGAGTGCTCGCAGCTTGCGTTCGTCCTTGTCGACGCACACGACCGTCGTCCCGGAGTCGGCGAAGCAAGCGCCAGCAACCAGGCCCACGTATCCAGATCCAATGACAGCGATTTTCACGACGCCCACCATAGCGAGAAACGCGCGGGCTTGAATCCGTCGCGCGAGCCTGCGCGATCCGGGCGGAAACGGGGCGATTCCGGCTAGGCGACCCCGTCGTCCGCCAGCTGGTCGAGCAAGACGCGGACCCGAGCCGGTCCGATACCGAACCACTGCGCCAGGTCGTCCAGGACCGCGCTCTCGGATTCGGCCACGTCGTCGTCTGCGAGGGCGACTGCTGCCGCCATGGCGAACGCACTTTCGATTTCGGCCTCGTCGGTCATGCTGCTCGCGACCTGCTTCAACCTGGTCTCTCGGCCGTTATCCCGCAGGCGGAGGGCGTAGTCCTCGACCAAGACGTCGATGACTCCATCGCTCAATACGTCGCCCGTGAGCCCACGGATTGCTCCGCGGACCGCGGCGTACTCGGTGTCGGTGATCTGTTCGTCCGCCGCCATCACCAAGAACATGACCTCGGCTACCGCGTCGACTCGTCGAATCGCGTCCTTCTCCTGGTCCGTGAGCAGACCCTGACGTGCCAAGGTCGCGTGCGCGGAGGAGATCACGTCGCTTTGCCGGCGCCCGCTGGTGAGCAGGGCGTCGCGCAGGCGCTCGATGGTCCGCGTGCGGATGTGCATCGATCCGATGTTACCGGGGCCTTTCGGTCTGTCCACCGCTCTCGGGACCTCTACCGATGGTCTTCTGCCGATTTTCGATCAGCGGCCGGACAGCTGCACGGGCTGCTCGAAGAAGCGGGCCTTCTGTGCAGGGGTCGGGATCAGGCACTGCTTGGCAGCGACCGACTGGCGATGGCGCGCAAAGACGCGATACCCGAGGTCGCGTAGTGGCCTCGGCACGAGACCGAAGAGGGAGTCGACCACGCGCCACGGCCCACCCACGTAGCGCAGCACCGCACGCACGGCGTCGGCGTAGTAGTGGACGCGGAGGCCGCCCGTGCCCGCTTCCAGCCAGAGCAGGGAATCGACCTCTTTGGGCACGCCGGACGCTTGGACCAAGCTTTGTCCGATTGAGCTTTGCAGAGCGGCGAAGCGAAGCTCGCTCGTGCGCTCGTGGGCAAGCACCCACTGTACCGAAGCCGCGCAGACGCCGCATTCGCCGTCGAAGAGCAGGAGCGGACCATGCGCTAGCTCGCCGAGCCCGAGTTCGGCCACGCCAGCCCGCGCTTCAGAAGCGGATGGCTCGCTTGCCAGCGGCGTGTCGACGGTGGCCACGCGTCCAGCCTAGCAGGGGAGGTGCAAGGGTGCTCAGGGGCGAGCGGGGGGGGATGCCTGACCCCGCAATTCGGCCCGCTCGGTCGGGCGGAGCTGTGCCGCCAGCCGCACCAATGTCTCCTGCGCCTCCGCTTGGCCGGTCTCCGCGGCTCGGCGCAGGTCGGTCAGACTCGCAGTCAGGCGCGCCTCGTCGTACGGCTGGGCCGAGAGCGCCTCCCGTACGGCGCCTTCTGCTCGGTCCATGCGCTTCCGGTGGGCCTGCATCCTCTGCCGGCCTTCGCCCAGTGCCGCGCGCACGCGACCATCCGTGGGGCCGCCCGACGCGCGCACCACATCGCGCAGCAGCTGGGCCTCGGCCGGTCCTCGCCTGAAAGGGCGCTCACGACGCGGGTGGTGGCCGTCGCCGAGCGCTGGGCGGGACCCGAATCGTTCCTCGTGACCGCGCGCCCAGTGCGTGACGATCCCGCCGACCAGGAAGGCGTTCAGCAAGAGTGAGGCAAAGAGCCCGATGGCGACGCCCTTTTCGACCGAGGTCACGGGGATCCCTCCGTGGGCCAGTCGAAGACGGCCCGATCCTCGCCGAGCGCTAGAGCTAGCGCGCTTTCGAGCTCGTCGTCGTCGCCGACGTCGGCCAAGCTGGCTTCGCTCTGCTCCCACGCTTCGCTCTGCTCCCAGGGCAGGGTTCCGATGACTGCCCCAGCCGCCAGGGCACCCCCGAGGAGCAGTCGAGCTGGCCAGCCGGACCAGCCGAGCCAGGAGCGTCCGGCCGAGCTCGTGCGGATCGGGATCTCGGCGATGCGCCGCTCGAGAGCGGCGCTCGGCGGGGTGGGATCC
>Ga0315912_10000655_pt1 | contig 56229 bp, 43 predicted proteins | sample VfabasoilMG_FD_204469 | JGI IMG/M metagenome (GOLD analysis project Ga0315912, IMG submission 204469) | Garden soil microbial communities collected in Santa Monica, California, United States - V. faba soil | ecosystem: Environmental > Terrestrial > Soil > Garden | place: USA: California...
ACAATGCACTGCATTGGTCGTTCCCCACGGCTGGGTGTCCCGTGTGGCTCCAACCGCCGCCCTCGTCCACAGCTCGATGTGCAGGGCCTTCCTGGCCCCGGCGGGATGGCCCGCGTGGGGCGAAACGGCGGAGTGATACGGCTACGAAGCGCGCGGGGACGGTTCGGCGGTTCGCATGATCCGCTTCTCGAGCAGGACATACGCGACGAAGGCGAGGAGAGCGAGCGGGATGATCCAGATGAAATTCTCGCTCACGACGGCCTTTCCCTGAATGACGACCTCGGCGGTCGACATCGTTCGAGTGCGGATGCCGATGCGATAGCCGATGATCGTGAGGACCGTCGTCCAGAGCCCGGCACCGAGGCCCGTCCATAGGGTGAACGAGCCAAGTGGCATACGAGCGACGCCGGCGGGGATCGAGATGAGCTGCCGAATCGCCGGGAGCAATCGGCAGACGAACGTGGCTCCTGCGCCGTAGCGCAGAAACAATTCTTCAGCGCGCCGAAGCTTGGGAGGGGGCAGCAAGAAATACTTGCCATAGCGCTCGAGGAACGGGATCCCGAGCCATCCGAATAGGAAGTAGTTGAAGTAGGCCCCTGCCAACGAACCAGCGGTCCCCGCGACGATGGCGAGCACCGCATCGAGGACAGGAACACCGGTCGAAAGCTCTTGGCGCGCGGCCAAGAATCCTGCGGGGATCATGACAATCTCGCTCGGAAACGGAATGAACGAGCTTTCGATTGTCATGAATATGAAAACGAGCACAAACCCCCACACCTTCGCATGGACGGTCAGGCTCTCGAGTTGGTGAATGAGGAGCTCGGTCAGGCGGCCGTTCTACCACAGGCGTCACCACGAGGCGCGCCATCCCACGCTCTGGTTCCGTGGCGGGCCTCTGCCCGACATATTGCGACTTTTCACGGCACGTCCGCCCCTTCACCAGATGGCAGTTGCAAGCGAAGGTGCGATCGCACATGCGAACAGCGAAGCGAGACTCTGCGTTCGGATCGCGCGGACCGGCCCACTATCGATTCTCGCCACGCCAGGATCCTGAGGTCGCAAGTCACGTTGCGAACGCGAATCGAACCTTGTGTCAAACACGGGCTGGGATGAGGGCATTTCCGGACGTAGGATCCGTTTTACGGGGGAATACGATGCGAATTCAATATTGGCTGATCGGAGGTGCGACGTTGGGGGCGCTCGGCGCCTGCGGCGACCTACCACCCGAAGAAAGCCTTGGGAACATCGGAACGAGCTTCGCCGCCTTCGATGGGCCGGATGGCACGTTGGGCAGCGAAGGCTCGGCTCCGACGGGAGGAGAGATCGGGAACGAAACCGGATTCGGTTGCCCGCCGACGACCTGCGCGGAACTCGGGTGGGCGTGCGGGTATACGGTGGACCCTTGTGGCAATGTCATCGATTGTGCAGTCGAGGGACGCAGTTGTAGTGGCAGTGATGTTTGCGTCGGGGGAATCGATGGTCCAACGGAGTGCGTGACCGGCATCGATGAGGCGACCTGTGATCTTTGCCCCGCCATTCCCAACTGTAGCAATGCCCCCGAACCGACGCGCATCACCGGCCGCGTCGTGAGCCCTGGTCGTGATGATGCGGACACCGGGAATCAAGTGGGCGTCCCCAATGCGATCGTCTACATCCTCCGCGACAACGTGGTCGAAGACATTCCCTCGATGTCGTCGGGCATTCCCGTCGATGGGACGAGTTGCGACCGCTGCGAAGATCAAAACCTCGGACCCGTGCTGACAGGAGCCGTCACCGATTCCGCGGGCAACTTCGTGATCGAGGGCAACATCCCGGTGGGTGTCGAGTTCTTGCTCATCGTCCAAGCTGGGAAGTTTCGCCGGGCAACGCGACAAACGATCGTCACGGAAAGCGCTTGTACGACCACGGCCTTGGCAACGACCTTGCCGGACAACCCGGCTCGGTTGCCGCGAACGATGAGCGATGGCCTGGCGGTCAATCTCCCCCGCGTGGCGGTATCGACGGGTCAGATCGATGCGATGGAATGCGTCTTCGAAAAGATGGGCATCGATCACAACGAATTCGGGAATCCCGGCGACGATGGATTGGCGACGCCGCGCATTCACCTCTACCGCGGGGGTCGAACGGCTCCTGGTGCGGGTGCTCGGATCGATGACGGGACGCCTCACGATACGATGCTCTACGGGGATCAACTCCGGATGCAGAATTACGACCTCGTGGTCTCGGACTGCGAAGGACAGACGTGGGACGGTCGTTGCGATCCCGGGAGCCCGGACTGCGATGAATTGACCGAGGCGAGTTATTTCCCCGAGCGAGATGCCTACGGGAGCAACGTTCGAGAATATGTGAATCGCGGCGGTCGCGTATTCGCGAGTCACCTCAGCTTCAGCTGGCTCCACGAGAACGGTGCGCAGGCCTATGACGCCGACGATGCCCTGGCTACCGGACTGGGCCACGCCGCGGAATGGGATCCCACCCTCTATGGTGACACGGAGGGCCGGGGACGGATCTCCATGGATCGGGCCAATTCTGCCTCAAGAATTGAAGAATTCGCCGAGTGGATGATCCACGAAAACATCGTCGACTCCACGAGCGATACGTTCACAATCCGCGAGCCCCGTAGCACGGTGGTCGATATCGGAGGTTCATCCGAACAGTTCGTCTACCGCGAAGGCGGCAGTGCGCGGGGCGGTGGGCGTATTCAACAGTTTTCGTTCAACACGCCCTACGGCGCACCCGACGACGAGGTGTGCGGACGAGTGGCCCATAGCGGGTTTCACGTCTCAGCTTCTGGCGACGGCACCAACCTCGTGCCGTTCGTGGACTCGATCTTCCCCGACCATTGCTCGGGCGATCTGACCGATCAGGAAAAAGTACTGCTCTACATGTTGTTCGACCTCGGTGCTTGCGTCGGCGACGACCTGGTCCCACCTCCGTGCGTCCCCGTGACCTGCGAAGAAGCGGGAGCGCGATGCGGCTTCACCCCCGACGGGTGCGGTGACGTGTTGGACTGTGGCGCTTGCGGGTCGATCGGGTAGTTCGTCTTCCGAGGTCTCAACGCACAAAAGGGTCGGGGCCGCACTGCAGCCCCGACCCCTTTCCGCTCAGGTGATCGTCAGCGTCCGGCGACTTGGTCGAGGGACACCATTTGGAGGCCAAACTCGCCCATCGCGCAATACACTTGGCTCCCCTCGGCCTCGAGATCGGAGCAGTAGTACCCGAAGAGGTCATGAACATCCACGCTCGGACTCGTGGGGTCCGTGGCATCGACCTCGCCGAGGCCGTTCTCGGTCACGAACACCGCACGGGTGTCGAGCGCTTGCAGACCGCTGACCCACCCATAGGCGCCACCGATCTTCATGGCGTTCCCCAACGTGAGCTCGTCTCCAGTCCACGAAGAGAACACGGCGAGTTCGGTCGTCGGCACCTCCGTATAGCCCGCCGACCCCTCGTCCTCCCAACGCCAGGCACCTCGCTGTAATTCGACGAACAAGCGAGACTCCGAAGCCGCAACGCTGCGGACGGCTCCGTTTTCGCCCTCGAGCGCTGCGGTATCGAGCAACACCGCCCGCTCGCCCGCCACCTCGACGAGCTGAAGATCTCGGCGGTAGAGCTGACATTCGCCGGTCCGCTCGTCGAAGTTCCAGCTGCGCGGATGCGACCAACACGCCCTCGAGTCGGTCGTCGTCGTCTCGAGCTGGAAATCGACCGTGACGGCTCGCTTCGTGGTTTCGTCCCAAGCGACCACGGTTCCAGGAACGTTGACCGGTTCGGCGGCGGCCGCCGTATCGGTGGTAGGAAGGTCGAGACGGTCGAGATAGAACCGCACCTTGGAGGCATCCGCATTCGCGGACCCCATGTGCCACGACACGATCACGCCATCGAACACCTGCAATCCACCGTGAGCGAGTGCAGACGGTCGCGCGATCGAACGCGCGTGGGTCGGATGAGCCGGGTCTCGTAGATCGACGAGTTCGAAACTAGCCGTAGAGCTCGGCTGTTGCGTCGATTCGTGCCATTCGGTTTCGCCCGCGAACATGACCAAGGTGTCACCCACGATCGCCGCCCGTTGCTCGTCGTTGCCGAGATATGGCCCATAGGACCAACCTCGCGTAAACGGCAGCTCGATCTGCTCGACGTAAGCGGGTGCGGAAGGGTCGCGAATGTCGACCACGTCGAGCACCGTACTCTCGTCGTTCCCGGACCAGACCTCGCGCACGAGGTACACGAAGCCTTCGTGGACGAACATATCCGTATCGTAGAATCCACCCCAATAACATCCTTCGCTCGTGTCCACATCGGACGCGAGGAACGAATCGAGACGCAAGCGCCCAAGGGCATCGGGATTCTCCGGATCGGCCGCGTTCGCGACTTCGAGCAACGCCTCGTTCGTCCACCAATCGTTGGACAGCCGAACGATGACCCCGTCACCGAACGCCATGCTCGACACATTGGCGGCCAAGGTGAGCTCACTGGTTTTGACCGGGGTGTCACGGTCCGAAATGTCGAAGCTCTCCACGGCCATATCGGAGATCCCGAGCAGACGCTGCTCATGGATGAGCCCGCGGCGAGCCTGACCGTGGGATGGCGCTACACCGCGCAACGTCAGGTTGTCATCCTGCCAGTCGACCAGCTGAATCCCGCTCTGATAGGCGCTCTCGCAGCTCGCTTCGGCCCAATCCCACCCCTGATAGGGCACCAGCATCAACCCCAACTCGTCGAGAATCTGGAACGACTTGTGGATCCGGTTCTGGTCCTCGGAAAAACTCGCCCAGTCGCCGCCAAAGTTGACTCGCGAGAGCATGGTGGGATTGGCGAAATCGCTGACGTCGAATACGCTGACATTGATCGCGCCATTCTCGTTGGTGGTATCGAAACCGATACCGATCAAACGGTCGCCGCGCGGTTCCATGTGGTAGACGAAGCCGGGGATCTCGAGCTCACCCACCTGCCTCGGGACCGAAGGATCGCTCAAGTCGAGCGTGAAGAGCGGATCCGTCTGCTCGAACGTGATCGCATACCCTCGCGGACCGTCGAAGCGAACGCTCTGCAGCGATTCGGGACGGGGCAATACCATGTCCACGCCGCCGAGCGGTGCGATCTCGGCCGCCGACGTCACTGCGAATGTTTCGATCCGGGGTGGGCTGCTGCTGTTCCAGAAGCCAGGTTGACTGACGACCCGCAACACACCTTCGTACTCGTCCATTTGCCAGCGGTTCGAGATTTGTCCCGCAACCTCGACCCGCGCGCCAAGCACGAGGGCGCCACCGGGATCCGAGATATCGATGACGTCGATGACGGAGTGTTCGGTTTGTGCGTCGGAGTATTCGAGCCCCGCGACGTACATGCGCTCGTCGGTGGCACTGACGCTCCGCGGCCCGCTCCAACCCCATTCGTTCGCAATATCGGAGTCGTTCTCGAACCGCAGCTGATCGACCAATGTCACATTCGCTTCATCCGACACGTCGAGCGATGTGACCACCGTGCTCGGAGTATCAGCGCAAAGCCAGCAATAGCCATCCTCGAACGTCACGAGATAGAGCACGTCGCCGACGCGACGCGAATCTTGGATCGAGCCCGGGAGCTCGAACTCACCACGAACCTCGATATCGCTCGCTCGGGTCGTATCGAGCGCGAGCAGACGGCTCGAACTCTTCCAGGTGAAGCCACCCGTCGCTTCGTCGTAGTCGTAGCTGCCGAAGTCGCTGTACATGACGAACACCTGTGCCTCGTCGACGTACATTTCGAATGGTTGCGCGTTGACACGATGCCGCCCCAACACGGGAAAAACGTCAGGCCGGGAAATGTCGATGACCGTCAGTCCGCCGTACCGTGAGAGCGCATAGAGGCGGTTGCCCTCGATCTGAACGATGTCGGCCTCGGTAATGTCGCGCTCGCCATCCTCACCGTCGTCCGGTGCCGCCTCGCCGTCGCCCCCCGATTCTCCCGCCGCGTCCTCGTCTCCCCGGCCGTTCGGGCTTCCTCCAGGGTTGTCGCCGACGAAGTCCCCTCCTTCGGATTCCTGATCCCCCACTGAGCATGCCGGCAACGCCAGCGCGGCGAGCATCGGCAAGCCGATCCAAGTCCACCATCCAGAATTATTCATGGGCACGGACGATTTCTCTTCCAAGAGCGATGCCAACGTCGCAAATCCTGCTCACGCGAGTCCCAGCCCATCTTCCATCGAAACGGTCTGACACGCGTGTCGCACTCGGACACCGACGTCGTGTTCGAACGCGATCGCCTCGGTTCGAGTCGAAGTGTGTCGTCACCACGGGTCCTCGATGTGCTCAGCGCGGGTTCCAGGCGTCTGCGACTCGGTCAGACCGTGGGCCCGACGAGGTATACATCTCCCGTGTCGGGATGGCCCCTACTCGGCCGATCCTCGGCTCGTGTGGGCGCCCAGATATGGGAAATGACACATCGCGGAAGGTGCCGCTGTCCCACGCTGTTTCAGTTCGAAACCTCACCTCAAGTTCATCTCTCTGGAGCTCGATTGTACCCGCGAACGCAGGCGAGCTCGACGCTACGCCAGTTGGTTCCAGCAACGAACATCAAGGCAAAAGGGATGAAAACACTTCAAGTTGTACTAGCGGGTGCGATGGTCCTTATCGGTTGCACGGTCGACGACCCCGCGACCTTGCGCAAAGCCTCGGTCGCGGCGGACATGCTCGAAGCCGGCGTCACTGTTTCAATTCAGGGCTCGGTCGGCTCTGTCTCCGTTCCGTTCACCGAGGAAATCCCCGATGTTTCGGCCTCGGACTTCCAAGACGAGTTGGACGGTGCGGTTTCGCTGCTCGTGACGAGCACCGTGTCGGGAGCTTCCGCCGACATCGTTTCCGGAACCCTCGTCGATGGGATGCCGGCCGCAGCCGGCGAATTCAGCTTCGAGATCGCGGCCGACCGTATGTCCGTCACGATGTCGTTCTTCAATGAGACGTCCTCGGGTTTGACCCTCAAGGCCGGAAATACCTACTCCGCGCAGCTCTCGATCAGCATCAACGAGTACGTCAACCGGCAGCCTGCCCTCGAGTTCGACGTCACCGCGGAATAGTCAACGCCCTACGGGCTCCGGCTCCGTCCGGTTTCCGCGAGCCTGAAACGAGCGGGGAAGGCAACCTTGGGGGGTCTGAACGACCCCTCGAAGGCCAGGCCAGCTTGAATCGAGCCGGGCGGCGAGCGCTGGGGTGTGCGAAGGCAGTTTGGCTGCCGTACGAGGGGCCTTTGTGAAGGCCCCATATAGACTAATGACTAGGGCAACTCGCCCCGGCCTCGAGCCAAGCATGGGCAAGGTCGCCGAGGATCGCTTGACTGCCAGGTGCAGGTTCGAGGTGTTCGTTCGGGGCAAAGCCCCAACCGACGAGCGAGTCTGAAGCCAGGTGTTCGACGACGGCCGGTAGATCCATGTTGCCGTTGCGCTCGCGATCGACCAGCTGGGTACAGATCTCAGCGACGCTGCGTCCCTCCCAGGCCATGCTCTGCGGTGCGAGGTGCCAGTTCGCGCGACCGGGAACGCGTTCGAAGTTGTCTTCGCCGTGGCAGGTGATGCAAGCCATACCGACGACGCCTTCGCCTTTGGGTCCGCGAACGGCGAGCGGCTCGTGTGGGATCGAGAACTCCCCTTGCAACGGCAGGTCACCTACGGGATGGCAATTCACGCAACGAGGATGGGTGAGCACTTTGCCCATCTCGGTGAACACCGCTTGGGCACGCGCCCGATCGTCCGCGATCGCCATGAATGCGCTTGCCGACTCGAGACCGTGGGCCCCGACGTTCACGGGGTCGGCCATGGGCGGACGAACGACCGGCTCGGTCGAGGGTGGGGCCGAGGCTCCACATCCGAGGACGCACCCGAGGATGAATACCGCTGCGATGCGTCTCACGGACCCCCACCCGCGAGCCGGTTCGCCGCCATGTGGATCCCCGCCCGGATTCGAACGTAGGTAGCGCAACGGCAGAGATTGCCGTTCATCGCGAGATCGATGTCTTCGTCGGTGGGTGCCGAAACCTCGCGGAGCAACGACGCCGCCGTCATGAGCTGACCGGCTTGGCAATAGCCACACTGGGGAACATCGAGTTCCGCCCACGCACGGCGAAGCGCGTCCGCTTCGGCCCCCGCGAGGCCTTCGATGGTCGTGACTCGTTTCCCCAAGATCGCCGACACGGGCGTGCAGCAGGCCCGCCGCGGTGTGTCGTCGACATGGACCGTGCACGCGCCACATTGGGCGACCCCACAGCCATACTTGGACCCGGTGAGGCCAAGGTGATCGCGCAGCACCCAGAGCAATGGGGTGCTCGGGTCCGCGTCCGTCTCGTAGCTGCGACCATTCACATCGAGCGTCGTCATGGTGTACCCCCTTCGTGTTTGAGCTTGGGTGTGGCCGGCCCGGGTGGCCGCGGAGCGGGCAAGATCCCATCGCGTTCACCAGGGCCGAAGATCGGCAAGGATCGATAGCGACGCCCGGTCGCGGCCGCGATCGCATTGACGAGCGCCGGCATGGATGGAGGCGTAGCCACCTCGCCTACCCCGCCCGCGGATGCAGTGGAAGGAACGATCTCCACGGCCATCGTGCGCGGTGCTTCGTGGATGCGCAGCAATCGGAAGTCGGAAAAATTGTGCTGCTCGACGGCGCCGTCCCGCATCGTGATCTCGCCGTAGAGCGCGTGCGAAAACCCGAACAGCGTGCCGCCCTCGACTTGTGCGGCCACATGCTTGGGGTTCACCACGGTTCCCGCGTCGATGGCACTCCACACCCCTTCGATCCGCAGCTTGCTCGCGCTGTCGACCGAGACCTCCACGACGGTCGCTACATACGACACGAACGAACGATGAGCCGCAATCCCGAGACCATGCCCCGTCTGGAGCGTTCGGCCCCACCCGGCCATCGCCGCAGCCCGTTCGATCACGCCTCGGAGGCGCCCGGTATCGATCGGGAAGCGTTCGAGCGATTCGCCGTAATTGTCGTACGTTGCGCCTTCCTTCGTCGGGTCGACCCGTCGAGGTTCACCGATGAGCTCGAGCAAGAACTCCTTGGGATCGCGGCTCGCCGCTTCCGCGAGTTCGGCGACGCAACTTCCCACTGCGAACGCGTGATAGATGTTCGCCACCGATCGCAGCCAGCCGATCCGAACGTGAGCGGGCACGGCCTCACCGGCCTCGATCTGGAGGTTCGGGACCGCGAACGGAAGATCGGTCAGACCGAGCCGAAGCTCCCCCTCGGACGGAGGCTGCGGCTCTTCGGAGAACGTGGAACCGATCGCTGGGAAGGCAGTGCGGTGAAGCCAAGCCACGCAAGTTCCCCGTTCATCGAGCGCGGCTTCGACCCGTTGCGCGCTCACGGCATGGTAGTAACCGTTGCGTAGATCGTCCTCGCGCGTCCAAACGACTTGCACGGGCCGTTCCACTGCGCGGGCGATGAGCGCAGCTTCCACGGCGAAGTCGGCCTTCGATTTGCGGCCAAACCCTCCGCCGAGCCACGTGACGTGGATCGTCACGCGATCGATGTCGACATCACACGCCTCCGCCACGGCTTTGCGGGCTTCCTGCGGGGCTTGGACTGCGGTCCAGACCTCCACCGTGCCATCCTCGTTCCAACGTGCGGTGGCGACCGGCGGCTCCATGGGAGCGTGAGCGAGATGCGGAACGTAGTACTCGGCCGACACCTTGGTCTTTGCGGTGGCGAGGGCCGAGAGCGTGTCACCACGCCGCCGATGCACTTTGCCGGGTACGCGAACCCGTTCGAGCAGAGTCTCGGCGAACGCATGGCTGTCGTAGCGTCCGTTCGCCCCCGGCTTCCATTCGATCTTGAGCCGCTTGCGCCCCTTGATGGCGGCCCAGGTATCGCGAGCGACGACCGCAACTCCGCCGAGGGGCGAGAATCCAGCGGGTGCAGAGGCAGCCGAAAGCTGTACGACCGCGACGACGCCCGGCACCACCTGAGCCGCACCGTCGTACATCGCCGCGACGGTGCCGAACAACACCGGGGGCCGCGCGACCACCCCGTAGAGCATGCCGGGTAGGCGTACGTCAGCCCCGAACGTCCCACGGCCATGCACCACTTCGGGCACCGTCAACGATGCGATCGGCTGGCCGACGAGGCGCCACGCTCTGCGCTCTTTCAATTTGAGCATCGTCGGGATGGACAGCTGGGAGGCCTCGTTCGCGAGTTCGCCAAACTCCAGCCGTTGGCGACTCCCCACGTGCTCGACCGCGTGTTCGCGAGCCCGACACTTCGTGACGGGCACGTTCCATCTCGCCGCAGCCGCTTGCTCGAGCATGGTGCGCATCGTGGCCCCGACCTTGAGCAGGCGATCGAAGTTTCGCCGGATCGAACGCGATCCATCCGTGTTCTGATCACCATAGCGAGGGTGTCCCTCTGCTTGCACGATCACGATGCGCGTCCAATCGGCCTCGAGCTCCTCTGCGAGCAACTGAGCCACACTCGTCCAAATGTGCTGACCCATCTCGGAGCGATGACATACGAGTCGAACGGTGCCGCTCGGTTCGATGCCGACGAACAGCGAGGGATCGGGAGCCGCCGGTGGTGCACCGCTGAGCGTCGCAGCGTGGGCCGGTCTCGATCCCCCAAGGCGCAAGCTCAGCCAAAGGCCTGCGATCGCGCCGAGCTCGAGTGCCTGTCGACGCGAGAGGAGCTGCGGCCCGTCATGGACCTCCTCCGCCTCGCGCCAACCGAGCGGACCCACATCGAACCGCAAACCGTCGTGTTCGGATCCAGGACTGGTCATGGTACGAGCGCCACGCTAGCCCCGAATCGACGACCGCGTCACGCACGATCGGCGGTCGCCGTTGCGACGACCACTTCGAGGTCCACCTCCCCCTGACCCGCGATGTGGACCCCCCTACCGTTTCCATGGGTCATCCTGCCAACAAGCTGGGAACCACGACCGTGCCTCAACCGAGGGAGGTGAATCTTTTGCAGTGGCTCAACGAAGAGCCGGAACCTTCGAGGAGCTCGACAACCGCTCCTTCGTCGATGGCTCGGGTGGGTCCGCGTTCTGCCCTGCCTCCCTGCCGGGCGACCTGATACGGTCTGCCCGTGTCCGCCCTGACTCGTTCCCTGCTCGCTGGTTCGATCGCCGCCTGGGTCGTCACCTTTTCACCCCCGCTTCACGCTCGCCAGGGTCAAATCAAACAGACGAGTGTCAACAACAAGGCCTCCGCGTTGCGACCGCAACCGACGAAGACCGGTCACGAAATCGGCGCTGAGTTTCGGTTCCCGGTCAACCCGGACCTCGTCAGCCTGCGCTTCCGCTATCGCTACATCTTTGCCGGAACGGCCGCCCAGGGCCCGCTCAGCGGATTTTGGATCGAAGGTGCCATTGGCCCTTCGTTTCCCTACGGCGGGGGAGATGTCTTCGGCAACTTTGCATTCAACTTGGGCTACGAGTTCGACCCGTTTCGCGACCTTGCGCTCACGTTCTCCGCCGTGGTGCAGAACGACCTCTATTTCTTTACACCAGGGTTCAACTATACGAACACCCTCGGGGGTCTGATGCGGCTCTACGTCGCAGGCCACTGGGTCTTCTTTTTCGAACCCGTGACCTTCGGATTCGTCGTCGACAGCAACGGAGGGGCGGACTTCGCCTTTCAAGCGGCCATCGGATTCAGCTACAAGTTCTGAACCGTTTGAGGACATGGGTGTATCCATTGTAGGTGCACCCTTCGATTCATGCGTCGGCTCTAATCTTCCCGCATGTTGGGTTTGCTGGGCCTGCTCAGCGGTCTCCTGCCGCTCTATGTCACGCCGAAGCAACCACGCGAATACCTCGAATCGGTCCATCCCAAAGCGGTCCACCTCAAAGCGACCCGAACGCCCGATCGGACGCTCGTCGGCGATTGGGAATTGCCACAGGCCGTCGTCGTCGTATTCACCCAGGATTGGCCTGAGACGTTGGGCCGTTTGGTCGAGGTCGTCTCCTCACAAATGCCAGTGTTCTTGTTGCTCGAGAACGGGCAATCGATCGCATCTGCACAAAGCCACCTCGATCGACTGAAACTGTCGCGACTCGACCGCGTATTTGCCACCAGCACGGTGGTCGATTCGGTCTGGGCCCGAGATTATGCTCCGTTGCAGGCCTGGGGCCGAGACGGCCTCGTTTGGCTCGATTCGCAATACACCGACAATCGACCGCTCGACGATGCGGTGCCGGAGCAACTCGCCCGTTGGACGAAAACGCCGCTCGAACCCCTGCCCTATACGCTCGATGGTGGAGCCGTGGCCAGCAACGGCGAGCAATTCTGCGTCGCAACATTGGACTATTTTGCCGCGAGTGGAATCGATTGGCATGACTCGGCCACGACGACAGCACTGTTGGCGCAGATCGGGTGCCATAGCCTGGTACTCACGCCCGCGCTGAGCGAAGAAGAAACGAAGCACGCAGACGCGTTCTTGCAGTTCATCTCACCGAGCGTCGTTGCGATCTCGTCGTACGATCCGGCGACCGATCCCGTCGATGCCGCGCGCATGGATGTCGCGGCGCAAGCCGTCGAGGCCGCAGCGTCCGCGGCTTCACGACCGCTGCGCGTGGTTCGGGTGCCCGCGCTCTCACCCGAGGGATCGGAGTATCCGAGTTATACGAACTTTCTCGCCCTCGGTCCCGTGGCTCTCGTCCCGAGCTACGGCGATACGCCCAGGGAACGAGAACGTGCAGCGTTCGACGTGCTCAGCCAGGCCATGGAAGGGGTGGAACTCGTCGCGGTTCCTGCCGACTCTCCAAGCGACTATGGCGGGGCGGTTCACTGTTTGACGTGGGGACTCCTCCACCGCCCGAGCCCCGGATGAGTCGATAGATCCGCTATGCTGCGCCCGCGATGAGCCCTTCGCTCGCCGTTTTGTTCGGCTACGTGGCACTCCAGATCGCACTCGGTGCGTACGTATCGCGACGGGTGCGGAACGAAGACGACTATCTCGTGGCCGGCCGGAGTCTCGGGCCCGTCCTCGTCACCGCTTCGGTGTTCGCCACGTGGTTCGGTGCCGAGACCTGCATTGGAGCGGCGGGTCAGGTTTACGCGAACGGCCTTCGGTCCGTCTCGAGCGATCCATTTGGTTATGGCCTGTGTTTACTGCTCATGGGCTACGCGCTTGCCGGTCCGCTCTGGCGGCGAGGGATCGTCACGTTGGCCGACCTGTTTCGCGAACGCTATTCGCGAACGGTCGAATGTGCCGTCGCCCTCTTGATCATTCCGAGTTCGGTGCTTTGGGCCGCGGCACAGATCCGAGCCTTCGGGACCGTGGTCGCCTCGACCGGCAACTTCTCCCCCGAGATCGGAATGCTCGTCGCGATCGTCGTCGTCCTCGTCTACACGGCACTCGGGGGGATGCTCGCGGACGCCTGGACCGACGTCGTGCAGGGTGCCGTCTTGATCCTGGGCTTGTTCGTACTCTTCGTCGCCGCGTTGCCCGATGTCGTCACCTTTGCGATGGAACCATCTCAGGCTGCAACGCCGATCGCCACGCGGGGGCCATTCGTTACCCTCAACGACTGGGCGATCCCGGTGCTAGGATCGTTGTTTGCGCAAGAGCTCGTCATGCGGGTGTCGTCGGCTCGTAGCCCCCGTCTCGCGCAGCGATGCACCGTGGGGGCGGGCTTCATCTACCTCGGCGTTGGACTCATCCCGGTCCTGCTCGGCGCGATCGGGCGACAGGTCGTACCCGGCATCGCCGATGGCGACGCGGTCCTGATGGCAGTCACGCGCCACTATCTGGGCGAAGTGGGGTTCGTGATCCTGAGTGGCTCGCTCGTATCGGCCGTCCTATCGACCGTCGACAGTGCCCTGCTCGCGTGTGGATCGCTCGTCGCTCACAATCTGTTGCCCGCGGCCATTCGCGAACGCAACGAACGTTCGGCACTGCGAGCCGCTCGCGCCTCGGTCATTGCCCTCGGGATCGTCGCGTACGGGCTCGCGCACACGAGCGACAGCGTTCATGACCTCGTCGAAGAAGCCTCCGCCTTTGGCAGCGCAGGTGTCTTCGTGATCGGGACCTTGGCGCTCGCGAGTCGGTTCGGCGGTCCCCGGAGTGCCCTCGTCGCCCTTGGTCTCGGCACGGCGTCGTGGCTCGTGCTCCGGCATGGGTTCGGCAGCGAGGTGGCCTATTTGCTCTCGCTGCTCTCGGCGATCACCGGATATTCGATGGTTGCCCTATTCGAGCCGCAAACTCGAGCGTCCGAACCGACGGCGGTGGTAGGGGAATCGCAGGTTTCGCGAAGAGGTTGGCGCTCGAGCACGTGACGGTCCACTCGAGCGCCGCAAGAGCTCGAACTCCACCTCGGGAGCGAGCTTGCTTCGGTCGCATATACTCTCGTCATGGGCCAACTCGCCATGGGCCAACAAGGTCGAGCGTTCTCCGCCGCGGCGGCTTGCTTGACCGACGTCGAACGGACCCGCTCGACGGTCAAGGGTCGCTACGACGGCGTTCCGTTGACGTTCTCATTGGTAGGCTCGGGTTGGGAGTTCACGACGAATCTTCCCAAGGGTAGCTATGCGCTTTGGGTGCAGCCCGGGGGTGGGCTGCCAACGGATGCCGTTGAGCTCGATGGCTCCGAACCGATGGCCCGCGAGTTGTTGGGCGTGCACGTCGTCCCGCCCGAGCTCGGTTCTGTGTTGCGAGTCGAGACCATCGAGCCCGCCCTGCGCGCCCTAGGCCCAGAGATTGCGGCGTTGGATGGTCGCCTCTCGATTCGTAAAGTTTACAATTACTATTATGCCGAGCCTGCCGACATCGCCACGGGATGCAGGCTCGCGGTTTCGCTGCACAACGCCATCGTCGCAAGCATTCAGACGCTATTCACGAAGGAAGAAACGACCGCGCTGGTGGCCACGAGTCATCCTTATCGAGCCGAGGCCCCCCTCGTCCGACAGGTCGTAGAACTGCAGAACGACATCCATGCGAAGGAGGTTCGGACGATTGCAAGGCGCCGCCGCCTTCGACGTCCCGAAGTTTGTGCCGCAGTCGTATTGATCGTCTTTCTGCTCGAACTTTTGTTGGTTGCGATCGCGTTGCGCCTTTGAGCGATACGAGACCGTGCTAGGGCGACAGCAAGGAGTCGGAGGGAACATCCTCCGAGGGAGGCTCAGCCGGACTGGCATCGGGGGGCTTCGTGGTCTCCGCGGTCGGTGGCTGCCCGTCGGGTGAGCCTGCCCCCGGAGGTCCCTTGCCCTCACCTTCCGTCGTGCCCTCCCCTCCGCTCGGGGTTTCGGGGCTCGGCGCTTCGGGGGAGCCCTCCACCGGAGGCGTTGCTCCCTCTCCTTTGGCTGAACCCTCGCCCTCTGGCGGTGCTTTCGCGGCCCCTTCGGGTACCCCGGCAACCTCTGTCGGCGCAGCCAGTCCAGGCCCCCCGGACCCCTCCGCAGGCGTCGTACCCCCAGGCGCGCCCGGACTTCCTGTCGCTCCGGTCCCTTGTTTCCCGGGGGCGACTTCGTCGGTGACCGAGAGCAGCGGGGCGGTGTGGCTTTCCACGGAGATCGGACCCTCGGCGGCGCGGCCGAGGTCGGCGGGTCGCTCCGCAGTCGTGACTTCAGGGTTGGGGCTGTCCACGCCCGGTGCAAGCGTGGGCAGCGATTCGACGCGAGGTTGCGCGGCTGTTTGGGCTGCTGTCGACTCGAGCGGACCACCGCCGTTCGCACTCGACGGGATCTCGGTGGGTGGTGACTGCGGACGCACCGTGCGGCGCACCACCTTGCGGGGCTCGGCGAGCAGCACCCCTTCGTTCGGGTCGACGACGGACTCCTCCTCGAACACTTCGATCTCGTCTTCGCCCACGTCGCCCGCGGCATCGAGCGGGATCGCCTCGTCGTGCTCGGCCTGTGGGTTCGGTTCCTGGGCAGGGAGGACCTCGTCCTGCGCGGCAACGAGCTCCACGGGAGCCGAGCCTTGCGAATCGTCGATCGCTTGCGACCGTGGACGATCGCCAGGCTCCGTCATCCGCTCGAGACCGGACGTAGGAACGGCGGCTGCGATGGATGCTCCCGACTCGCGTTCGTCCTCGTCCCGCGAAACCCAGGGACTTCCGACGAGGGCCCACACCCCGAGTGCCACGGCGATGGTGCTCGCGCTCGCGAACAGAAACCATCCTTTGGCGGGATGGCTGGGATGGCCGGGGCGCATCGAGTCTTCGACGAGGATGGGGGCCATCATCGTCTCCACTCGCTCGTCGGTCCCCGTGCTCGAAAGCGTGCTCGAGAGCGCGCTCGAGCTGGGAAACCACGGTTGTGGCCCCACGACCGACATGCTGACGGAACTCTGCGCTCGGCCGAGCGACGTCATCAGATCGTCTCGGGATACGGGGAAGAGATCGGCCGGGACCCAGTCGAGCAGCCGCTCGACGACTTCGATCGCGTCGGCCGGTGCCCCGTACATGAGGGGCTCGAGCATTTGCCCGACGAGATCGACCAGTTGGGGTGGCAGCTCGGGATCGAGGCCCTTCATCGCGCGCGGCCAACGTTGCGGCGTGGGATCATTCTCGCCGGAGAGCAGTCGCGCAAAGATCTGGCCCAAGCTGCGCACGTCGTCCATGGGCAGGGGTTCGAGGTCGGCGATCGCACACGCGGCTCGACCAACGCCAAAGTCCTCGATCTTGAGCTGACGGTCCTTCCGCGGTGCATTGCGGATCACCACGTCTGCCGCACGAATGCCCCCGACTGCAATCCCTCGGCCATGCAGCGTCGCGAGCGGTAGCAACAACTGCGATGCGATGGGAATGAACTCGGCGAATGGCAGCCCTCCTTGCTCTTCGACGAAGGCATCCAGACGACGCCCCGCGAGCTTGCGGTAGACGACGTAGACGAGGTCATCCCAACAACCTTGCAGGAGCGGATCGGCGACCCTCTGCATGGGGTCGCAGAGCGGTTGGAGGGCCGCGATTGCCAAGCTCGCGCGCATGGGATCGGGCGCCTCGAGCAAGCGGACGATGGCACGCAAGCCGGTGGTCGAGTCGACGACCGGCAAGCGATCGCCACGTTCGTCGACCTCCGCGTCACCACACACGCGGAATCGGCCAGCAAGAGGACCATCGTCCGCAAAGAGTCCGGCGACCCGGCGGAGATCGAAGGTGGAGGACACGCAAAGATCGGTAGTGCCCTTCCGGGCTTGGTTCAACAGACAAGTTGGGCCCGACCGCACATGCCGAGCGATCGTGACGCAAAGCCGCGAGCTGTATGGCAAGGTGACGGCAATGCGACATTCCGCTTTCGCTCCTCTCGCGCGGTTTCAGCGGTCTTCTGCTTTTCCTACCCGCATGTAGAAGAGACACCGTTTGCTCGCCGAAACCGCGGGTCGCAACCCAGCGAACCCGCGGTTCAGGGGGTGCTCGCAAACATGGATTTCGCCACGTCGCTTTCCATGTGCTCCGTGACCAGAACCTGGCGACCTGGCGACAGATCCTGGACGACGCGGATCGCGATAGCCCGGATCCGGGTCAGTGACACTGGCTCGGTTTTACGAGGCCTGCCAGGACACCGCTCGTATCGATGCGCGCGCGAGCGCACCGCTCGATCCGTGGCTTGCGGCGATCGATCGAATTGGCACGCAACACCGACGCGGCCAGGAATCGGAGATTCCACGCTGGAAGCACGGCGTCGAAACGACCGAATGCACATGAGCGCCCGCACGCTCAATGCGTACTACAACGCCACCGGCCACCAGATCGTATTCCCTGCACAGGATCGAGATCCTCTTGCCGACGTCGTCGACGAGGTGACCGAGGAACAACTGCTGTCCATCGCCTACGGGCAGCGTCGTGCACTCAAGCCACCCCCGAAATCGAACGTGTCCTCGCCATCACGGACCCGGACCCCTTCCGCGCTACGGTGTCAATGGTCCACTGTCGAATCTCCCCGCGTTCTAAGAGGGGTTCTCGTGCGAACCAGGTTCCCCCATGCGACCCCCCCCAACCTGCGAGGTGTGGTGATCGTTTGGCCAGCGGTCTAGGCGCGGAGGACGTTTTTTCCAAAGATCGTTGGCAAGAATGGGGTGGTCCTGGGCACTAAGCAGTTGTCGGTTGGAAAGACGTGCCCGCGCTCGCCAACAACTTGGAAGTCGAAGTTAGAGCGTTTGCTTCGCTCTACCGCGCGCAGTTCACGTTCGTTTGGAACAATCTGCATCGACTCGGCGTGATCGAGGCTTTGTTGGAGGACGCGACCCACGACGTGTTTGTCGCGGTCTACCAGCAGCGCGGAAGCCTCTCGCCCGGAATCTCCGAACGAACCTGGCTCATCGAGCGTTGCCGTCCGGTTGCGGCCAAATACCGAAGGATCCAGATCCGACAGCTTCGTCACGCCTCTATACCGCTGAGTGAAGCCCAACCCACCGAGCCTGACCTCCTCACCGCCCAGACCGATGGCCGCACCGACCTGGTCCAGCGGTTCCTCGGAAGCCTCAACGAGACCCAACGGAAGGTTTTCGAGCTCGGTGAGCTCGAGCAACGCAGCGTGCTCGAAATTGCCCAGATCATGGGGATGAGCCCGAACTGTGCCGCGGTTCGGCTCGGTTCGGCACGCGACGCCTTCTCCTCGTTTGCCGAGTCGTTGGAGATGGAGCCCCGAGCCGACGTCCTCGCTGGCAACACCGTTCAGCGGGTTTGGGCTCACCTTCGCAAGACCTTGGGCACGGATGTCGAACCCATGTTGATGTGGTTCGGAAGTGCGCGTTGGTTCAAGAAGGCAGCGGTCGGTGCGGCCCTCGTCGTGTCCGCAGTCTGTGGCGGGGTCCTTTCGGCGCGATCTTCGGTACTGCATACGGCGCCACTCGCTGCAGCGACGACGGCCGGCGTGCTCCCGTCCGTTCGGCTCGGACAAGCCACCGGGCACGACCGGACCACCACCGATCATGCGCCGGTCAAAGGGCCGGACGATCCCGACAAACCGATCGTACACGAGGCGGGATCGGTGGAACGACCTCCGCTCATCTGGGTACCCGCCCATGAACAGCGAGAATCGTCGAGCCGGCCAAAGAACGGTCCGACGAGCGAGACCCTGAATGGTACGTCCGGCCACGGTCGAACGCGTCGACCGACCCCGGTCCAAGGGCCGAACACGGCTGGAACTTGAACCGGACGAGGTGCCTCGAAGACTCGCTACTCGTCCTCGGCGGTGTCTTCGAGCACACCAGGCAACGCGGAGAGATCGGGAACCAAGATGAGTTCCATGCGGCGGTTCCTTTGCCGACCATTCGGGCTGCGATTGCGCGACACCGGATCGAACTCGCTGTATCCGGCGACCGATAGATTCTTCGGCTCGAGTCCTTGAGCGACGAGGAAGTGCGTCACAGTGATCGCTCGGGCGCTCGAAAGCTCCCAGTTGTCCTTGAACTCGAGTTTCTCACCCACGGGAACGTCGTCGGTGTGACCGGCGACTTCGAACCGTTGGCCGTTCAGCTCCTTGAGCACAGGAAGCACGCGCGTGAGCGCTCGTTCTCCGGGCTTCGAGAGCTCCGCCTTTCCCGATGGAAACAGGACACGCGATGGCATCGCGATGATCATGCGCCCGCGTCGAACGTAGACGTCGAGATCCCCCGAATCGATCATTCCCTTCAACTTGTCGCGCAGCGACTGGAAGGCCGCGCGTTGCTTTTCGTTCGCCGCACGCAGTTTGGCGAGCTCCTGTTCGAGGCTCTGACGCTGCTCGGCCAGATCCTCCGAGGATTGCGCTTGCACACTCGCGATCTCCTCCTTGCACGCCGCCAACTCCTGCTCGGTCGCGACCCGCTTCTGCTCCGCCCCCTCGACCGCCTCGCGAGCGCGCGCCAGATCGGCCAAGGTCGTCTCGTATTGCTCGCTCGGCACACACCCCGCCCATGACCCGAGAACCAAGCTCGCCCGAGCGACGAACGAACCCCTGTTGCGCATGATGATGGTACGCATGGCCGAACGATAGAGCGCCTGCGCACTCGATCCCAGCCCTTACCCACCGGTGACCAGGCCCGCGCGATCCACAAGGGCCTCATGGCTCGTCCAACAGGCCTCCGGGGCGAACGAGCGCGGCTCGGCGCCCGTTCGGGTGTGGGGCGGCAGCTTCAGGCTCCCACCACCTCGAGCTCGAGGCCGGCCTCTTCGGCGTGGCCTCGGTGCGCGTGGTTTTGCTCCCCCGGTGTGCAGATCGCAACCCGCACCGCCATCGGGTCTACGTTCGATCCACATTCGTCACCTGTTCGTCGCGGCGCAGTGGAGCGGCGACCTGTTCGATTCGCGCGGGGCGTTTCTATTGCGTCGCTCGTCGGGATGAAGGACATGCGGAGACGTACGACCGTTCGATCGGCACGCGACCGTCAGGATCCGGACGGTGCAAGCACATCGAGGATCGCCGCGACGACGGTTCGAATCCCGGTACGAATCGTCGGTTCTGCGTCCGGTGCCCAACCGTCGGAGTGCAATCCAGGTAGGTCCTTCCCTTGGCTGCGAGCATACCGAGATGGGGAGACAGCACCGAGTCGCCACATCACTCCGGGGATCTTGAGTTCCGTCGAGAATCGCCCGAAATCTTCGCCACCCATCGACGGAAAGTGTTCCTCGACATTGCCCGCTCCGAGTTCCCGCACGAACACCTCACGCAAGCGATTCGTCCACGTCGGATCATTGAACGCCGCGGGCGTGAACGGTTCTTTGACGGTGATCGTCGGTGCCCGAGGAACGCGATGGGCTTTCGCGATCTCGGTGGCGAGGTGGCGAATTTCGCCGAGCAACATCGACCGGGTCGCATCACCATAGGAGCGCACGGTCAAAAACAAAGCGGCTCGCGGGGGGATCACATTGTGCGTGGTCCCGGCCTCGAACTTGCCCACCGTGATGACACCTCGTTCCTCGGGGCCGAGGCGGCGTGAGACGATGGTTTGCAGAGCCATCACGATCTCCGAGCCGATCACGATCGGATCGACGGTTTCATGGGGTCTCGCACCGTGACCGCCTTTGCCATGGATGATGACGTCGACGGTATCGACATTCGCGTTCACGTAGCCCTCGTGCAGCGACACCTTCCCCGCGGGCAAATCGGCCGTGTCATGGAGCGCAACGGCCAGCATCGGGCGTCCGATCCGACGCAAGAGCTCCGTGAAGCGCGGATCTTTCAGCATCGCGTGCGAGCCGAGCCCCTGTTCTTCGGCTGGTTGGCCAACGAACATCACGGTTCCCCGCCAGGCGTCACGCATCGTCGCCAGCACTTTGAGCGCCCCCACAGCGGTGGCCATGTGAACGTCATGGCCGCAAGCGTGCATCACTCCGTTCGTTTGGCTCGCGTAGTCGAGGCCGGTCTTTTCGTCGACCGGCAACGCATCCATGTCGGCTCGGTAGAGGATGACGGGCCCATCTCGTCCACTCGCGAGCACGGCGACCAATCCGTGTCCGCCGATGCCTTCATGCACCTCGAGCCCGATTCCGCGGAGTTCGGCGGCCAGCTTTCTCGCGGTTTGGACCTCTTGCCCGGACAGCTCCGGGTGGGCGTGGAACCAACGATAGATGTCGACTGCGGCCGCGAGGGTGGTCGGTTCCGGCGGTTTCGGTGAATTGTTCGCCGCGCGAGTTGGAGCGAACAAGGAGAGGGCGAGGACAAGGGCGAGCTCGAAGCTCATCGCTCGAGTATGCCGTGAGTCGTTCGCCGCGAATGGTCCATGGCGGCTCCCGTGACCCTCCGGAGCCGCCATACGACCAAAGCCTTGCGTGAACGAGGAAACGACCCGTGAAGAAGAACCGCTGCCCCGCTCGAACTTGGGCCCCCAGGATCATTCCTGGGGGCCCCTTGGCAGGTCACGAACGAGATGAGCTTCGATTCATCTGTTGATTTCGATTTCGAAAATCAACATCAACTTTTTACGAGTTGAGAGCGGCCACGTCAACCCAAAAATGCATCAAGCCCAAGGGGGGCCGAAACTTCCCCACGCCCCAGACGGGCTGAGATGCAGCCAACTCGTCGCGCGTCGCCGAAGGTTCGCGACGGCTAGGTCCCCCCTACTCGATGATCAGTCGGCGCCCCATCGCCGTCGACGAACCGGCGATGAGTACGATCGCTGGATGCTGTCGATCGCGCGTCGGGCTCTCGACGACGTTTGGGGGTCGGTCGCAAAGCGAGCGGCCCAATCGAGATAGCGATAAGCAGCGGCGAGATCACCGTGCCCCTCCCACAACGTGAGCCCGATCCCAAGCCATGCGCGGGCGCGTTCGGGGTCGGTCGAATGATCGGCAGCAGCTTGTTGATACAGGTTCAACGCCGCATCGTAGGCACTTTGTCCGACCAGCCAATCCGCGAGATCGAGCACCACCTGTAGCGGAACCGCGCGGCGGCCATGCGGCGGCAGCCGAAGGTACGTTCCGACCGCGTCATGAGGCGCGAGGGTAGCGAGGTCGTGGGAAAGGTCTTCACCCGCGGGGCGCATCGCGAGGGGATAGGTCTGCGAGGTGGTTCGCAGGGAGTTCCGGTGTCCGAGCTTCTCGAACGTCACGGCGATCGCCGCTCCGGCCAAGAACCCGCCGATATGGGCCCCGTGAGCGACTCCCCCGCTGTGCCCATCGTCGAGCAGCAACGGCAGCAAATTGTCGATGAGCAGGTACACCCCGAGGATCCAACGCGCGCCCACGTTCCAGACGTCGACGAAGAACGGGAAGAAGAAGATGAGCAACCGAACATCATTGCGGGGGAACCAAACGAAGTAGAGCCCAAGCACCCCCGAGATCGCTCCTGAGGCCCCGACGAGTGGAATGTTGCCGGAAGATTCGGGCAACAAAGCGGCATAGGCCAGCGTCGCGACACCGCCGCACACGAGATACGTCACGAGATACGGCACTCGACCCAGTCGATGCTCGACGTTGTCCCCGAAGATCCAAAGAAACAACATGTTCCCCACCAAATGCATCCACCCGGCGTGGAGAAACATCGAGCTGAATAGCGTCGCCAAAGATGGAGCCTCGGCCCGATAACCCCATCCCATCACGAACACGTCGTACGCCGAGAGCTGCGATAAGACCGTTCGCACGACCGCCTGCGGATCGGCGTGTGGCTGAACTCGAACGAGCTCCGCAACCAGCTCACGCACCCGCGGATCGGTGAGATCGGCGGGTTGCAGCATCAACGGGGCGGCGATGAGGAGGAACACCCCAACGTTGATCGAGATGAGGATGAGATTGACCCACGCTCGATCACGAGAGTTCGGGAGGTCGCCGATCGGCAACAACATGGATCATCGTTAGCACCCCAAGTTGGGTCGTTGCGCGAAACCCCTGCGAGCGTGTTTTCGTGCCTGCGGCTGGGTCGAATGCGCCTCCTCGTCCCACGTTCCGACCGAAGCATGATCTCGCTCAGGCGGTTGCAAAGCTGCCAAACCGAGTGGGACGCAAGAGGCGCCCGGCGGGTCGTTGCCGTTCGAGCTTGGATTTCCATGCAATCGTAAGCGCGAACTCGACTTCGATTTTGCTCGGACTGGTCGAAATGACTTCAAAGCTCGGGCAACCATCGCATTCTCGGCTTCGAGCATCACCGTTCATTCTGTTGCCCATCTTTCAACTCGTACTGACGCTAGGAGCAATGCTGCGCGAACCGCCAGCAACGATTGCGCTGCCGTTGAACCGTTGGACGCGTTATTTTACGTGGCCATGAATAATCCGCTGAAGTGCAACCGTTGGCGAAACTCGGGTCTCGCAGCCGTAGGCATTTCGCTGACGGCTTGTCATGCGCAGACCAACGATGCGACCTCGGCCCCACCTTTGTTCGGTGGACAAGGAGCAACGGTGGAGGCCGTCGAAGCGGTCGACGGATCCTCTCAGGATCCGTCGACCGCGATCGGGCCGTGCCATGTCGTTCGGCCCCCGGGTGATCGACCACTCATCGATGACTTCGAAGACGGCGATAACCAGGCGTTCAAGGTGTTCGAGCGTGAGGGTTGGTGGTGGTCGACGAGCGATGGCACCGAGGGCGCCAAACTGCACCCCCCGGCCCATGCGTTCGTGCCCGAGACCCTCCCCGAAGGAGACCGTCAACTCGAGTCCACGTTTGCCGCACATCTTTCTGCGGCCGGGCAAGAGAACTGGGGCGCTGCATGGGGAACGACTTTACGATGGGTCGGAGATGGGATCCGTTGCCCGTTCAACGCATCCCGATTCGTGGGGGTTCGTTTCGTCGCCAAAGGCGAGGGGACAGTGACGATGCAATTCCCGATCCCGGCTACGGTTCCCGCCAACGAAGACATGGGTCAATGCGAAAGCAAGTGTTGGGACCTACACGGGAAGCCAGTCATGCTGACCGGAGAATGGCAAGAGTTCGTCGTCCCCTTCGAAAAACTCCAACAAGGTGGGTGGGGGATCGACAGCCGGTTCGATACCGAACGATTGCTCGGTATCCAATTCTCCGCCAAAACCGCGAAGCAACCCGTCGACTTCTGGATCGATGACCTCCAGTTCATCACCGAAGAGCAACTCGCCCAATGGCGCGCCGGTGGCCCCCTTGGCTTCGCCGCGACCGCAGCGTTGGCGTGGTCGACTGAAACCACCTTCTAGCCATGGAGCTCGCTCCACCATGCGAGTCGAGCTCGCTGTGGTGCTGAGCCTCGGTTGCACACCGTCGCGACCGACTTCGCCAACGCCCCCGACACCGCAACCGACCGAGATCCGCGGCAAGTTGTTACCATCGCGGATTCGCCGATTGAGCAACGCGGAACTCGAGCGAACGGTGGACTCGTTCCTCGGTGTCGACGCCAAGCTGACCGAATGGCTGCCGCCCGACGTTCGCCAGAGCGGTTATTCGATCAACGCTGGGCCGCCGGTCTCCGCGACATTGGCCACCCGCCTCGCCCAACATGCCCCCGAACTCGCTCGACGGTCGCTCGATCGAGGGCGATGGCCGGTCTGTTTGCGGAAAGACCAAAACGAGGATGACTGCCGCGACGCGTTCCTCCGCCAAGCGGCCCGCGGCGCGTTTCGGCGCCCCCCGACCGAAGCTGAGCTCGCGGTGCTTCGCGAGCTCTTCGACGTCGAGGCTCGCGAGCGCGACAATCGACTCGACGGAGCGGAGCTCGTGCTCTCGACTCTGATCCAGTCTCCGAGTTTCCTCTACTTGAACGAGATCGGCGAAGGAACGGACGATCAAGTCCGCCTCACCCCGTTCGAAACCGCGTCGGTGTTGTCATATTCCGTTTGGGGAGGACCGCCGGACGATGCCCTACTCGAGGCCGCAGAACGGGGCGACCTCGAGACCGGTGCTGGCCGGGTTCATCAGGCCCGTCGGTTGCTCGGGCACAGCGACGCCCGTCACCACTTTCGCCAGTTCGTGCTCGAGTGGCTCGAGGTCGACACGTTGATGCGGACGGCCAAGGATCCGGCCCAGTTCCCGACCTACGACACCACAAAACACCACATGCTCGCGGAGACCCGTGCGTTCGTGGACGAAGTCATGGTGTACGCGGGCGGATCGTTCGAAACCCTCCTCGCTGGCGGCTTCACGGCGATCGACCCCACGATGGCGGAATACTACGGACTCACGGCGCAGTCCGTCGGTCCTCGAGTATCGCTCAAGAACCAAGGTCGGATAGGTGTGCTTCAGCACGCGAGCTTCCTCGCCGCGCATGCTCATCCCGACAGCAGCAGCCCGGTCAAACGCGGCGACTTCGTCTTGCGCAAAGTCCTTTGCGTCGTGTTACCCCGTCCCGTCGAACTCGACATCGAAGTCGTCATCCCGCCCCCGTCCGAAACGCTGACGACGCGAGCCCGTTTCGAAGCCCATGCCACGGATCCCGCGTGTGCGGCCTGCCACACGGTCATCGATCCGCTCGGATTCACGTTCGAGTCCTTCGATGCCGGAGGTCGCCGCCGTCGCCGCGAACTCGGCGGCGTGGTCGACGTGGCGGTCGAGTACGAACTCCACGGAGTCCGACGAACCTTCGAGAACAGCGCGGCCCTCTCGCGATGGCTCGCGGATTCGGCTCAAGCTCGAGCGTGCTTCGCCAAGCAAGCCTTTCGCTATTGGACGGGCCAAGCCGATCCAGACGTCGAGGCCACCTTTACCGGCGCACTCGCCTCCCGACCGCTCGCGGACCAGGAAAGTCTCCTGCAGCTTCTCCTGCTATACGTGGCGTCGGACCTGTTCGTGATGCGGGAGGCCACGCGTTAGCTGATGCTCAGGCGAAGAGAGCTCTTGTGGTCGCTTGCCGCGGGAGCGAGCTATCTCGGCGGTGGGGTTGCCCGTGCCGAAGCGGGCTCGGGTTCAGCCGCCGTCGGTGAAACGAGCTTGCGTCGGTTCATCGGCGTCTACACCCCCCATGGCATGGCGGCGGAGTATTGGCGACCAGGCCCGAACTTCGATCTGCGCTTTCCGGGGTGCAGCTTGCGACCGTTCGACGCTCCGGAGACCTACGGCCGCTCGTTTCGCGATCGCCTACTCGTGCTCGAGGGCATCGACCTCGCGGCAGGAATTACCGTGGGAACCACCGGACACGATGCCGCTCGCGTGATTCTCACGGGCAGCGGCGCGGATGCCCGTGGGCCGTCGATCGATCAGTACCTTGCCATCGACGCACAGCTCGGCCTCGACACCCCCTTGAGCACCGTCGTGCTCGGGGTCGGACACGACGAGTCCGACATCGGATGGAACCTGAGCTACGATCGCTCGGGCACACCCATTCCCAAGGTCATCGATCCCGCGCAGACGTTTGCCGACCTCTTTGGGGGACCCCTCCGCGGAGCTTCGGCCGAAGAGCTCGCGCGCGAGCGTCGTCGCGGAAGCAGTGCCCTCGACGTGCTTCGCGGAGAGCTCGCGAGGCTCCGACGCGAAGCCCCCACAGCCGAGCGAATCAAGATCGAGCAGCATCACGACGCCCTGCGCGAGATCGAAAAGCAACTGCTGGGGTTCGAGCGCGCCTGTCCGGAGCCTGGGTCTCCGAGTCCGATCGGGTCCGTGCGGGCGTTCGGGGGCGAGGCTAACTTCGAGCGCATCACCGACCTACAGATCGATCTGTTGACGCGGGCGATGGCCTGCGACCTGACGCGCTTTGCAACGTTGTTCTTGGCCGATCTCACGCGGACGAACCAGGTGGCCGACCTGCCCCTCGATATCCACAACGATGTCGCCCACCGATACGACAGCCCGGGCCGCGATCGACCCGGAACCCCGAGCACCTGGCTCCCCCTCGCCCGGCAAAACGAGCACAGTTACGCTCAGGTCGCCCGACTCGTCCGCGGACTCGACGACGCCGGGCTTCTCGACGAAACTCTCGTCTACGTCAGCAGTGACATGGGAGACCCCGCTCGCCACAGCTCGCGCGACGTTCCGACGCTCTTGATCGGCGGCGGACCGTTCGCGATGGGCCGCCACATCGACGTCAAGGCGACGAACGCCCGCACGACCCGTGGTTTCGTCCCCAACAATCGCGTCCTGGTGAGCGTGTGCCAAAGCTTTGGCGTTCACGTGAATCAGTTCGGCCACTCGTCGGATCCCGAGATCGCCGTCGGCGAGCTCATCACCTAAGGCTTCCCTTCCATGGCACGGGCACGACACCCTCGGCGAATCGAATCACGCACCCCACGGCGTCGAGATGGGAGTGGAACCGGACGCAAACCCGATCGCGACAACGAAGCGGTCGAGGTGCGCTCGAGGTCGAGCAGTCGCTCGGCGATCGAGCATGCGAAGAGCCGCCCAATCGTCCGCACCGAAGTGTCTCGCACCGTGCCACCACGGCCGGCCTTCGATCCCGAAGCCGCCCGCGCGGCTTGGCGTCAGTTTGCTCGCAATCACGGGGCCTCAAGCCCCCTGCTCAATCCAGGTCCACGCTTTCCCCGCGTTCGGGTGGGTGTCGTCGTGGTTCTCGCCGGGGTGGCCGTGTTGACGTGGGTGGGACTGCAAGCCCAAAACCAACGATCCGTCCCCCCTGCCCAACCCGTCCAGATCCGGGCAGCTTCGACGGCTTTCTCCGACGAATGGGAGGGCCCAAAGCCCCCTGTGCCGACGGCAACCGCGGAGTTGCGCCCGCTCAGCCGACCCTCTGCGCGCGACCGCGATCTCCCTTCGACGGCCCATCCCATCGTTGCCCTCGACCCCGAGACCTCGGGGTCGGCAGACCGAGCTCGAGCGCGGGTCGACGCCCGCATCGACCGCGACCCCGTCGATCGCATGCCGATCGACCCCGACCCGGTCGACCCCGACCCGGTCGACCGCATCCCGGTAAAGATGCCCGAGGGGTCCAACATCCCGATCGCACAAGAACGCGTCGAGCGAACCGAGCAGCCGCGCCAACGCACGCGCGCGACCGATGCAGACGAGATGACCCCGCGCATGGTCACCTCGAGCCTCCCGCCGGCCTCGGGTGCGAACCTAGTTCCGGTTCTTGAAGCGCTCGAGGAGATCGATGCCGAGGCGGCTCGTGCTTACGCCCAACTCCCTCGCACCGCCGAGGACCGGCAGCCGATTGGACGCGTCTCGCGTTCCGGGCTTCACGTCGACCGCATCGGAATGGGCGACACACACGATCGTGGCACCTGCGGTGGACCCGAAGCGGTATTCTCGGTGCGAGAGAACGGCAAGGCACACGCCTGCTTCCGGGTGATCCACCCGCGGCAGGCCGAGACCGTCACGGTGCTGTGGCAACACGACGGCCGGGTGGTACGGCGTGCCCGGGTTCCCATTCCGAGCGACCGGCATTCGTTTCGGACCCGGGCCGGGATTCGGCTCCACCCCGAATATCAGGGACAATGGCTCGTGCGCGTGCTCGATGATGAAGGCGTCGAGCTGGCCACCCACGAGTTCGAAGTCGTGCGCTGAACGACCCCTTCGCAGCGCGATCGGACGCACCGCGAACCGGTACGTGCCTGACACGAACTATTCCCGCATTCGATCGCGAACGAAAGTGGCGTGCCCGTTGAGCTCGCCATCGTTCCAGTTTCCGCCCGGGCCAACGTTGGGGCGGAAGTAACAGGTCTCATCCTCACAGTCGTCGAGCTTCCAGGCCGTCCAGCTGACCTGCCGCTCGTTCATCCAATCGTGCCAAACGTTGGCTTCACCCTCGCACACGCCGGGGTTCTCGGGCGTACCGCCGTCGGAATTGGTCGCCCCCCATTCGGTCACGAACAACGGCAAGCCCCGATCGAGGGCGGACGTCGCCTTGTCGCGCAAATACGAGTCGTGACTGCACGCGTAGAAATGCAGCGTGTACATCAGATTCGTCCCCACGACCGGATTTTCGGCCGCAATGTCGACGTCCTGCGACCAATTGGGCGTGCCGAGGATGATGACGTTGTCCGGGTCGACCGCTCGGATCGCAGCCACGACGGCCTCGTGATACGGCTTGAGCACCTCGTTCCATCCGATATCGAGCGGCTCGTTGTAGACCTCGTAGATCACGTTCGGTAGCTGACCGTACTGCTGCGCCATCTCGGTGAAGAACGCGATCGCTTCGTCTTGATGGGCCTCCGCTTCGTGGTCGTGCCAGTCGATGATCACGTACATGCCGAGGTCGATCGCGGTGTCGATGACGTTGCGCGCATCGTTCTTCGCTTCGTCGGTATTCGTGAGGTACGCACCATCGGGCTCAATCCCCATGGCGGCGCGAACGATGGTCGCGTTCCAGTCGTCGCGGAGAAACTCCATCCCCCCGCGGTTGGACGCGAATCCGGTTTCTTCCCAGTTGAGCCACATCGAGCTTGGGCCCTTGAGCTGCACCGCCGTACCGGAAGCGTCGAGCAAACGCGTGCCCTCGACCCGGAGCTGACCATGCAGGACCACCGGAGCTTCACGAGGAATTCCGCCGTCCTCCGGGTTCGGGACGTCGGTCGAAACTCCGTTGTCACCGGGCAGCGACCCATCGCCGGGCGGCATGGTGTCAGGAGCGGTCGTGTTGGTTCCGCTCGGATCCACTGGACCCGAGGTCGCCGGACCATCGTCATCCTCATCATCGTCGTCGTCTCGATTGCCTCCCAGGTCGACAACGGTCGGGCTTTCGGGGGCACAAGCGGGAACGACGAGGCCCATACCGATCATCACCAGGCCACGCAACCAACATGAGGGATTCAGACAGTCCACGACGCGCATGCACGAGCCGTGTGGCGCGTCAGAACAACATTCAGATGAGAAAACGTACCACCAGACCGTAAGTTCGGACGGGCGTTGATCATCGTGTCAGGCCACCAACGTGCCCGACGTCACCGTGGCCCGTGGGTACGATTGGACGTTTCCACGAGTTTGGTGTGACACTCTCCCGGCCGCTGGCGCGATGCCCGTTCTGCCGCAACCTGGCGACCACTACGCCGATTTCGTACTCATCGACGTGCTTGGTGTCGGTGCGTTCGCGATAGTCTACAAAGCGGTTCAAAAGGGCTCGACCGATCACGTCGCGCTCAAGCTTTCGAAGGAAGCGATCGCATCCGAAGCCGCGGCCATCCGTGCGCTTCGCGAGGTCGAGATCCTCGATCGGCTGACGAACGAACACGTCGTCCGAATCCTCGATCATGGCCTTGGACCGGACGATCGCTGGTACTTGGTCATGGAGCTCCTCCGGGGCCAAGACCTCGGAACCCTGCATGCCTTCGAGCATGCGATGCCGGTCGAGCAAGCGATCAGCATCGTGTACCAAGCGTGCCTCGGTCTGTCCGAAGCTCATCGAACCGGGATCGTTCACCGCGATATCAAGCCGCGCAACCTCTGGGTCGAACCGAACGGAAACGTCAAAGTGTTGGACTTCGGGCTGGCCCGCTCGTGGGATCGCGATTCGATCATCAGCGCGAACGCGACGGGCGGGCACATGCTCGTCGGAACCCCACACTACGCCCAGCCCGAACAGGTGGAGTCCGGCAAGCTCACTCCTGCGAGCGATGTGTACAGCTTGGCCTTTCTGCTGTACGAGCTACTCACCGGGTATACGCCGCTATTTCCCGACGAACCCTGCAATCAAGTGCGCACCCGCTTGGCCCATGATCCACTCCAGTGGCTCGCGGCGCATGTAGACGCCCCGGTCATCCCACTCGAGCGCTACCCGGCCGGAGCTGCACTCCCCCGCGACCTACGGCACGTCCTTCACCAATCGCTCGCGAAGCACCCCGCGCAGCGCCCCGGAACGGCGGGCGAATTTGCCACACACCTGGCGTGGTTCCTACCTCCCGCACGCGGCGGGTGGATGGGCGGCCAAGGGCTGGTCTTGCAAGAGACACCCGCAGTCGGATGTGCACGACGGTTCTTCCTGAGCGCAGGATCGCATCGGATCGGGATCGGAGGGTGTTGCGAGATCGAACTCGCATCCGACAGGTTGGGCTGGGTCTACGCGATCGTGTACGCGGAGCCCGGCGGACCAACACGCCTTCGACCGGTGCGCAACGATGGTTTCGTGCGCTTGAACGGGACGCCCGTGCATTCGGAGGTTTGGCTCGAGCCCGGAGCGACCCTCACGTTCGGGAGGCACCAGCTTGCCGTGTTACAGTCCATGGGCTGATACGCCCACGTGACGTGTGGCGAATGGATGTCGAGGCAAAGATGGGAGCTCCGAGGCGCTCGCGCGTACAATGCCTGGGCTCCGGTTCGTCCGGCCCACCATGACCGACGACGCACTCGACACGATCGACCTCGTGCTGTTGCTCCGGCTTGCACTGAGCGGGAAGAAGCCACTCGGCACGGCGAAGGTTCGCGATGCCCTGTTTCCGTTCGTCGAACGACGGATGACCGCGTCCGCATGGAACGCGCTGATCGTCGAACGTGTCGCGGCGTTGCGCGACCGCTCCGCCCTCACGGAAGACAACGTCGTGACCCCGACTGGACAACGTATGCTCCTCCGCACGCTCGGGGTCGCCGCACTTCCCCGCAATTGGGCCGAAGCCTGCAGCCGCCTGCTGCCTGCGCTCGCGCTCGGACTGCCCGCCAAACAGGCCAAGGCGCTCGATGCCCAACGTTTGCGGGGTCGTCTCATTCGCGAACGTTTGGGCGCTGACGGCAAACCCACGCCTTCGCCCAAGGAAGCGCTCGATGCTTTGTGCTGGCAGGCCCTCGGCTCGACCGAGTCCGGTGGCCTAGGTGTGGATCGAGTCAAGCTCCTGCTGCTTCAGCGCGAGCTCGGGATGCCGATCCGGAGCTTGGCCCAGGCCGTCAACGCATTGTGCTGGCGGGCGCTCGGTGAAGAACCCCGGACCGACTTCGCAATCGGCCCGCTCCGCCAGATCCTGGTCGAGCGTTCGATCGGACGCCCCCTCCGTTTACGGAACCCTACGACCGATAAACTGGCCGAAGTCATCGCTGCCCAGGTCGCCGGAACCACCCAAACCGACCCGCGTTCGCTCCAGCGGGCGCTCGTCGAGCGGTGGTTGCTCGGCACCGATGCTCATCCTCCGACGGCCGCCGCCAACGAACGCCCGCCGAGCCTCGAGTCCTCCGACGCGCATGAGACCCGTCCGGCCCCGGACGCGCAAGACGCCCGTTCTGCCTCGGGCGCGCTTGAACACGACTCCCTCGCAACGTTCGCAAAACGAGTGCAGGACACGGCCGATGCACTCGTCGACGGTCGCTATGACGAACAACGCGTATTCATCTCGGCGGTATGGGATCGCCTACGCGACGACCCCATCGTCGCCGACATGACGCTTGCGACCTTCAAAACGTACCTCACGGTCGCGAATCGCGAAGGCCTCCTCAACCTCAACCGAGCCGACCTCGTGGGGGCTATGGATCCCCAACGTGTCGCCGCGTCCGAAACCCTTTATCTGAACGCTACATTTCATTTCGTCGTGACGAAGGCCCAAAGGTAGACTTGTGAGCGTACCCGAGCTCGGTAGCGACGATCAGCAAGACCTCCTCACGATCGGTTCGTGGCTCGCGAAGGTCATCGATGCCGAGAACGAGGGAACCATCCTCGGGGAGCTGCTCAGCCGATTGCGGTTCGAATGCCGGTTGCCCGCCGAGTTCATGATCGGCGGAGCCTTGCTCAATGATTTCGTTCGCGTCGCCGAGGCGTCGATCGCAGCGGATGGGCACGTCTCCGATGAGGAGATGAGCGCCGTCTGGCCGCTGATGGCTCGGTTCGCTCGATTTCTCAGCTATGTACGCACGGATTTTCGCCGCTTCGACGCGCTCAGCCTCGTTCAGGTCCCCCGATTCCTGATGTTCTACAAGGCCGACGAGGGTCCGTTCGGGTTTCACTGCGACGAAACCCAGTGGATTGGACTCGACGTGTGCCGTCGCGCCTCGGCCGCAACCGGAGATACTGCAGCCATCGATCTCTACATGCGGGGGCAGCTGCGACGCATGGATCTGTTGCTGCAGCTCGGCGGTCTCACCTCCGAAGAATCCGCCGCTCGCGAGCGGCTGCACGACATCCTCGAAACGAAGCGACGCTCCGAAGACGTCGCGACCACGACTTCGGCCGACTCACGGATCGCCGCCTACTGCAGCGGCGAGGGTCCGGCGATCTTTTCCGCGGTCGCTCACGCCCATCAAGTTTGGGAACGCGATCCGTTCGATGTCGAGTCCGTCCATTTGGGAGCACGCGAGGTGTTCGAACGACTGATCGAACGCGCCACCCAAGCTCACCCGGGTACGGCAGGCCGGATCCTGCTCGTCCGCGGCGACTCGGGTGCCGGCAAGACGCATCTCATGCGCGCACTCCGGAATCATGTCCACGGGCAACAGCTCGGCTACGTCGGGTACATGCAGATGACTTCCCGCGGCGAGGACTACAGCCGCTACGTTCTCGTCAACCTCATCGACTCGCTGCAAAAAGAATACGATCCGCCGACCGTCGATGCGTCGGGATTGATGAACCTGTCCGATGCGATCGCCGAGCATGGTGCGATCTCGGCGGAGGAGCTCGCTCATCTGCGCGAGGGCGAACTCGATCTCGCCCGTGAGGACATCGTGAGTCCGTTGGTCGACAAGCTACTCGCGCAGCCGCAATACAAAGACTTCGACCCCGACCTCCTCCGCGTGTTTTTGTATCTACAACCTCGAGATTCGCGGATCCGACCGCGAGCGCTCAAGTATCTGCGCTGCGAACATCTCAACACATACGACCGCAAGCTGCTCGGCGACATTTCGTCGACGACCGACGAAGACGCGGCGCAGCGACGTCTCCATCAACTCGGCCGGTTGATGTGGCAATCGGATGGCCGAGCTCTCGTTCTCCTCGTCGATCAACTCGAAGACATGTTTCATCTCGAGGATGCCGCGGAACGCATTCCGCGAGCCTTCGATGTCCTGCGTGAAACCGTCGAGTCGGTCCCCAATGCGATCGTCGTCATCACCTGTCTCACGGATGTGTACTCGCGGGTTCGGGAACAGCTCACGCGATCGGTCGTCGATCGGCTGGAAACCGATCCCGCGCCGATTCAACTCAAGGTCGAACGCAGTCTCGAGGAGATCCAAGCGATCGTTTCCGTTCGCTTGCAGCATCTATACGAAACCCTCGGTGCCCGGTACCGCGAGGACGAACCGCTCTTTCCGTTTCGACTCGAGGACATGCAGGCACTCACCAACCTGCGCACCCGCGACGTCCTCGACTGGTGCCGGAATCACCAAGAAGCGTGCGTCTCGGCCGGCAAGCTGCTCGAGCCGCAGACCGCCTTGCCAGCCGAACGCGTCGCCCCCCCCGACGAACCCGACTTGGTGCTCGCCCTCGAACAAGCGTGGAACGACTTCCGCACCGGCTTTGCCGACGATCCGCCCGATGCCGACGACGAACTCCTGGAGATGCTCGCCGCCGCCGCGGGAACCATTGGCGAAGAGTTCGACCCGCCGTTCGGTATCGCCGTCCAACAGGAGGGTGCAGCGCTCGTGATCGAAGAAGAGGGACGAGCCTCCCTCGCCGCGATCTGCAACCGATCGCCGCAAGGCGGTCATCTCCAGCGTCAGATCGAAGCGCTCGCCAAGCAGGCGGGTTCGAGAGCTACGATCATGGTGCGGAGCTCGGAGTTTCCTTCGAATCCGACCGCCAAGGTCGTCGCTCGAATGGGCGAGCTCCTGCGCCAAGGGGGACGCAAGGTCGTCGTCGACGAAGCAGACTGGCGGACCCTGCTCGCATTTCGAGCGTTCGCCGCTTCGGAGTCGAACCGCCCTGGATTTACGCAATGGCGGGTCGCCGAACGGCCGCTCGCCCGCGTGCGTTCACTGCGAATCCTGTTCGCGCTGGACGACCGACAACGGCGCTCGAAGTCCCAAGAGACCTCGATCTCCACGGACGCTCCTTCGGACGACGTCGATCCTCACCTCGACCCCGCTCCGGACCCGCTCGATACGTTGGTCGATGACGGCGCGACCGAAGTGGATGCAACCCAGCATGCGGCGAGGTCGATCGCGAATGGGATGCCTTCGGTCGCGGTCGGTTGGGCTCCGATCACGAAGGCCTCCTCGGCCGAGACCCCGATCGAAGCGATGCCGATCGACGACCCGCCCGAGGCCGGGGGCGAGTCTGGTTCGCGATCCGATGAGGACCCGTCCGTCTTTGCGGTTGCCGACGCGGCGATGGATCGGCCGGGGACTCCCGAGTTCCCTTCGCTCGCACCCACGCTCGATTCGTCCTCGTTGGCCGAACTCGCACCGGACTCTGTTGCGAAGGTGGAGACCGATCCGAGCTACGTTGCGTCTACCACTCAAGCACCCGAGATTGAGTTGAGGGCCCAAGCCTCATCGAACCCGAGCGACCTCACGGATCCCCCCCAGAACGAGCTCGACGGCTCGGTTCGCATCGGCCGAGCCGTGGGGTTCAGACCAACGCCGATCGAGATCGAGCTCCGAACGCTCGCCACTCACGCGGTGTTTCTTGGATCGGCTGGAAGCGGGACCACCACGTTTGCCCTCAACGTGATCGAGCGCGCGCTCGAGCGCGGGATCCCTGTGTTGCTCGTGGATCGCCAAGGTGACCTCTGCAGATACGCGCATTCGGATTGGTGGCAGGTCGAAGCCCATTCCACCGAGGAGACGGCTCGCAAGCACGCGCTGGCAGAACGAATTCGCGTAGCGATGTACACCCCAGGTCAAGCCGCGGGCCGTGACTTGCGGATTCCACTCGCCCCCGCGGGTCTCGCGGATATGCGGAGTCAGGAACGGCAGCTCGCGTGCCGTCAGGCCGCGGCTGGAATCGCCGTCATGCTCGGCTACAAGAGCAGCGCAACCGACCTGGCACGGCTCAGCGTTCTCACCAAAGCCATCGAAGTCTTGGGTACGACATCGAATCAACCGCCGACCCTCCAAGGGATCGCCGACATCATCCACGACGAAAACCCCGCACTCGTCAACGCGATCGGCAAGCTCGATACCAAACATTTCGGGCACGTGGCCGATCACCTCGAGATGTTCCGCATCAACCAAGGCGAGTTCATCGAGGGTGTCGGCGAAACCCTCGATCCCGCCCGCTTGCTCGGTCCGCCCTCGGACGCTACGGACGCAGTCCCGCTGAGCATCATTACGACCAAGTTCCTGCGCGACAATCACATGATCGAGTTCTGGATCTCGCGGTTGCTGGCCGAGCTTGCACGCTGGGCAACTCGCAATCCGAACCCAGTGCTGCGGGCTTTGGTGTTGTTCGACGAGGCCGACGTCTACCTGCCTGCGACCCGCAAGCCGCCGACCAAGGAGTCCATGCAGGACCTGATGCGACGTAGCCGTTCGGCCGGACTCGGAGTCTTGCTCGCGACCCAAAACCCTGGCGGGCTCGATTACAAGTCGCGCGACAACGTCCGGACTTGGTTCCTCGGTCGGATCGCCGAGTCGACGGCCGTTCAAAAGATGCAGGCGTTGCTCAGCGAGTGCAGCAGCAACATCAAAGGCAAGCTCCCGCGCCAAAACCCTGGCGAATTCTTCATGTTGCAAGGTGGGAGAGCCACCGAGATCAAAGCCGACAAGTCGTGGCTGGAGCCGGAACGAGTCTCCGATCCGGAGATCCTGGGGTTAGCCGCAGCGACGATGCGACACGCCCGGTCGTAGTCTCGCTCCGCGCGATTGTGGCGTTCGCGAGGTTCACAAGAGGACGGCGCGTGTCGGGCAAAGGACGTCTGCGAACTGCATAAGAATGGGGTGAAGACCCGCGACATCGGTGGCATCGACTGTGGCGAAGGGATCGTCGCTCTCCCCGGATCGGGCTCCGGCGCGAAAGCGATCAAACGTTACGAAGTGGGGGTTTCCCGTGACGAAGTCATGCTTCGTCTGTCGGTAGGAGCCAACACCAACGCGACGGAACCCGGAGCTTCTGGGTCACCCATTTCCGTATTGGATCACGGAAAAGCCATCGTGCTCTCCCAGGTCGGGGGTGGATGGCAGCGGGGTTGCCGAACGCTTCGTTTGCTGGCCGAACCCCAACCAAACGGTGCCACCATCGTCGATGTTTGTGCCCCGAGCGTAGAGTGGCACATCTCCCCCGTGCTCGTCGCCCTCGTCGCAGTGACGTTCATCTCCTTCCTGACGATGGGACCGGTCGCGCTCCTCCCCTGCTTGGTCGTGAGCCTGGGGGTAGATCAGCAGCGGCGAAAAATGGTTCGGCAGCGGTCGCTCGAGCGCTTGGTCTTTCAGACCCTTGCCCCTGTAGCCCAGGCCGCCGGCTGCTTCGAGTACCGCTCGCCTGCCGCCGGGCCGCGACGTCCAGGCTATCCTCACCCTGGATCGCTCCGTTTCGGGTAGATTCAGCGGTCCCGGGAACGACAGAGACTCCCGGGGAAGAGCAGAGCTCAACCCATGCTGACGCCGCTCGTCGCTCCCATCGAAACCGTTCTCGTGCCCCTCGACTTCGGACCGGGCGATGACAACGACCCGGAATGCTTCGAGGTCGATGATTCGCCGTATCGGGTGAGCGGCGGTTCACTCGAAGCTGTCCGCTTGGCCAGCCACTTCGCCACCACCAATGGAGCGAAAATCCGATTGCTCCACGTCGTTGCGGAGATGTCGGCGACCGGCATGTATGCGGGTCCCGTGCGCGTTCCGAAGCAGCTGCTCGATGACATCAATGATCGAACTCGTGCCACGGCTATGGAGGTGCTCCGCGCGTTCCATCATCGGTACTTCCCCGAACTCGCGCTCGACATCGTCGTGCGATCGGGGAAACCGAGCGAGGTAATCCTCGAAGAAGCGGAGCGCCCTGGCGTCGGACTCATCGTGATGGCGACCAGCGACCATCATCGCCTCGCCCGATTCATCCTGGGGACGACGGCTGACCGGATCATTCGCGCCGCCCCATGTCCGGTGACCGTGGTCCCCCCCCAGAGACAACCCCCCACGACCTAGAGCACCGATCAGTTTGAATCGTGCCCGAGGACGGTGTTAGCGGCCCTCTTTTGGCGAGGCACCAGGCCGAAGCTGTGTCGGGCACACTGCGAGTGCCTCGGAACAAAGCCAGAAGGGCCGGGAATGTTCTCGGGCACGATTCAAACTGATCGGTGCTCGGACCTCGGTTCGAGGGACCTCGCGAGCGTTGGCGCCGTCAGGTTTGCGGATGAAGCCAAACGAGCCGATAGGCGAGCGTTTGGAGTATGCAGAAGCAGCTTCGCGCCGAAGCGAGGGCCTTTGCGGAAGACCCCTTGAAGATCAACTCTCTTGCATTCCGGGCAACCAGAGAAGATAGACGCTTTCGAGTCGCTCTCGATCGAACTCGTATTGGATCGCGACATCGCTGCCGCTCAAATAGCGCAATGCGGATTCGTAGCGTCGTTCGGGCTGCCCAAGCCTCGTCATCACCTGTTCTCGCGTACTGCCGGGTTGGACACCGAATCGTGCCACCCACTGCCCGCTTGGGACCACGATCGTACGAATTCGACCCCAGCCATCACAATCGAGGCCGAAACTCGTACCTGGGGTTTGCTGCTCCGCGAGAAACGTCCGGACACTCTCGCGATCGCCGATACTGCCAAGGACCTGCTCCAACCGTTCGATTCGAGCGGGTTCCAGACGGGTGGGGCGGACGACCCGTCCATCATGCATGGCATCGAACCGATCTTGCGCATTCGGTAAGAGCTCTCCGATATCCCACATTTCATCGTCTTCGAGTGGGGCGGATACGCCGGTGGACTCCATCCAAGCCATGATCTGCTCGAGCAGACCTTCGTATTCCCGATCCCGCGCATATTCGAGCAGATAGCTCGTCACATTTCGATGATGGCTCGTGAAGGTACCTTCGTTGTCGAGGCCAACGATAGGCGCCCGTTCCCAGGTCAACTCAGCGTGATGCCGCCACAGGCCGAAGCAATTGTCTTCTTCGTCGACCCCAACCCAAAGGATGTCTGCAAACATCCGCTCGTACGCAGCTCGTGACGCCTCGGGTACACCTTTACCCAGATAGCCATCCAGCTCGCTTGGATCGTCGAGCCACCGAAACCCTTCGGCCGCAAACCACTCGGGCGGCGCAACACGGAGGCTGACGACATCGGGAGGAAGTCGGTCTTGGGTATGCAAGGCAAGCAGCATGATGCGCACTCTCGGCCAGACGAGCCTAGACGAGGTACCTTGCGCGGTGTACGCAATGCTCTCCTCCGGTCGTGTTGACCGCTGAAGGCACGGTAAGGCTCGCCGGCGGAGGGGCGGATTTTCACCTCGACTCCGCGACCGTCCTCGAGGCCGGCGACGTCAGGAAGCAAACGGGCTCGTCTGGTCGGTCTGGTTTGACCTTGACGAAACCAAACCCTTCAACAACGTCGCGTCGATCCGAGCTCATGTGGCCGTGGCAGCCGTGGTGCCGTGATCGGTATCGTACGTGCGCAACCGCAAGCTCCCGAACCACCCAATCGGCGAGTCCCCAACAAACCCCCCGTCTTCGATGGCCATCCGTGCATATTGCGCATCGACTCGCGGCTCCTTGGCCAACCTGCAATCGACGACACTTCACCACTGGCCGAATTGACAATTCTATCGAGTCAATGCGCGATATCGTGTGTAACCGAACCGGTGCTCGGCTGTAACGTCGATTTCCATGTTGCGAACATCTGCAACACCGTAGGCTCTGCCTCAGGTTGTCCTCGTTCAGGCCATGCGAGGGCGCGAGGGGTGACTTGCCATGACCGCGTCGGATCGTGATCACACGCGTTGGACTCCCGGGTTCGACGACGACGATGCCCGTTTGGGCGACGTCCTCGATGACATGCCGGGCATCGCCGCGCAAGAAGTCTCGCTCTTGGTTCGCTTGTTCGAAAATCCTGCCTCTCCCATTGGTCTCGTGGGTAGCGTCTCGCTCGAACGACATGACTGTATTCACATCCTCCTCGGACGAGGGCTCACGCAGCAGGACGAAGCGTTCGTCCTCGGCTACACGATGGGCAGCGCATCTCGGACGCCCGCGTGGCAGAGGGCGATGTTCAAGTTCGCTTGTCGATATATCTATCCACGCGAGTATCGGTTCTCGCGGGATGACCTGAAGGTATTCGACCTGGCATTCGAGGCCGCCAACACTCATGGTATTCTACCGATCTTCGAATACCCGTTGGAGCAGCATCGCGATCAAACCATTGGTCGACTACGGGCGCGGCTAGGGATCGAGAAGTCCGCACTCCGAGCCGTCTATCGACGCGAACAGCAGCTCCGGCCGTACTCCTCGACGAGCGCCCGGCTGCCCGCCATGGTCTAGCGCCCCGCTCCCACGGCCCACGAGAGGTCGTCGACGAGATCACTTGGCCGCGGCCTCCAAGGATCGACGTGGGTGTCGAGTGGACTCGTGGCGTGCTAAGCCCTGGACGCGAACAGAGATGGTCCAACCACGGTTCGCGGCCGGCGAGAACATCGCCTCGGGTCCGGATCGCCACCCGCTCGAAACTCCTGCACAACTCGATTTGCCCCAGTGCCTGACCGAAAAAGACATCCAGCCGTTCGGATGCCACTCGCTGAAGGAAGCCAGTCTCGGGTCACCCAACTGCCCATCGCCGTCCCCACCACTGCCATAGAGTGTCGGCCGAGGCGACAAGGCCTTGGCGGGTCGGGTCGGACGCGAAAGTGCGGATCTGGCACCCAATGTGGACGTTTTCCGGACATTGAGCTTGACCCCCGGCCTCGAACGTGGAGTGATCGAAGGACGTGTTGGTGACGGGCTCGGGACGCCCATCGAGGCGTCGATGGTTGCCGCTCGCAGGCACGCTCCTTTTTCACGGCCTCGTGGCGGCGTGGTTGTTCACGCTCGAGCGCGCTGCTTCCCTCGATCTGCCGCGGTACACCGAAATCGAGCTCATCGACATCCCAGCTCCACCACCCCCGCCCGAACCACCATCCCCGCCCGAACCACCACCCCCGCCCGAACCACCACCCCCGCCCGAACCAGCCCCTCCTCTGGAGGCTGAACCGGAGATTGTTCCTCCACCCGAGCCCATCCCGGCTACGCCGCCGTCGCGTCCACCTCCCCGCGAAGGCTCCCCCGACGAGGAACCCCCTCCTTCGGCGGTCCCCGAATTGCCGACGGCCCCGGTGACTCCACCGCAAGTCCCCCAGGCGCCCGACCCCCCCGAAGGTGGGTTGCTGCTAAACCCCCGGGACGTCGTCCCACGATCGGGTTCGACGACGGCTCCGACCGTGGCGAGCTTGATGCCGAGGCTCGAAACCCTCCGGGCCGTGGCCGGTCGACCCCCGGAAGGGGGCACCTTTGGACCGTCCGCAGCTCCAGTGGACGACGGTGGTAGTGCCCCGACCCTCGGCGAGATGGGATTCGAAGCTCGACCGGGCGGCAAATACGAGTACCGCGACCCCGACAAGCGATTCACGGTCGCGATCGCCCCAGACGGTCGGATCTCCTTTCGTACCCCTCCCGTCCGACTCGACCTCAAGCTCGGACAGCAGGCCAAGCTGCGGTTCGGTGGACCCGCCGAAGCGGCCATGCGTGCGGGGGGGCAGGAGCGGCTCCAACGCGACAAACTGCGGATCACCAAAGCGACCGAAGCCCTGCGCCTCCGCATGGCGATCGCCTACACGCGTGCGCGCATCGAAGAACAACGCGCGGCGCTGCCCCGAGAACTCGACCGCGTGTGGATGGCGATCGGAGTCCCCGACGATCGTCGTCGACGCAACCTCTTTCAGCTGTGGGACGATTGCGAAGAGCCGCTCCTCGGAGCCGCTATTCCGCTCGAGGACACCAACGTCGATGGCGAGCTCGACCGCATTCGCCGGCAGGCTGGCTCCGAGGCACGGAAAGTGATCGAAACGTACATTCGAACCGAACTTCCGAAAGGCAGCCAGATCGCCTTCACCGACGTCGAGCTCCAGGAGCTCAATCAAGGCCGTCGCAGCAAGGCCCGGTTCGCACCCTACGAATAGGGGGCCCGCGGCCACGGCCTCCTCGCTTCTCGTTTTACCGGTCGTCGCGCGCCAGGAAAGACCGCGCGGCAGTCCCAGTATAGATCTGACGCGGGCGCCCGATCTTCTGATTGGGGTCTTCGAGCATTTCGGTCCATTGCGCGATCCAACCCACCGTACGCGCGAGCGCAAACAACACGGTGAACATCGCCGTGGGGAAGCCGAGCGCTCGTAAGGTGATGCCCGAATAGAAATCGATATTGGGATAGAGCTTCTTCTGAACGAAATAATCGTCTTCGAGTGCGATGCGCTCGAGCTCCAGGGCCACTTTGAGCAGTGGGTCGTCATGGACGTCGAGCGCTTCCAAGACTTCATGGCAGGCGCGGCGCATGACTTTCGCACGCGGGTCGTAGTTCTTGTAGACGCGGTGCCCGAACCCCATCAACCGGAAGTTGTCGTCCTTGGACTTCGCACGAGCGATGTAATGCGGGATGCGATCGACCGTGCCGATCTCCTCGAGCATGTTGAGGGCCGCTTCGTTGGCGCCACCGTGTGCGGGCCCCCACAGCGATGCGATCCCAGCGGCAATGCAGGCAAACGGATTCGCGCCCGAGGAGCCGGCGAGCCGCACGGTCGATGTCGACGCGTTTTGCTCGTGGTCCATATGCAGGATGAAGATCTTGTCGAGCGCCGCGGCCAGGACGGGATCGATCTCGGATTCCTCCGCCGGAACGGCGAAACACATGTTGAGAAAGTTTTCGGTGTACCCGAGCTTGTTCAACGGAAAGATGAATGGCTGCCCAACGGAATACTTGTAGGCCATCGCCGCGATCGTTGGCATTTTCGCGATCATGCGATGGCTCGCGATCATTCGCTGTTTCGGATCGGAGACATCCGTCGAATCATGATAGAAGGCCGACAACGCGCCGACGGCCCCGACCATCACCGACATGGGATGAGCGTCGCGCCGGAATCCGTTGAAGAAATTTTTGAACTGCTCATGGACCATCGTGTGGTAGACGATGGATTGGTTGAATGAGTCGTACTGGTCTTGCGTCGGCAGCTGGCCGTGCAAGAGGAGATACGCGACTTCGATGAAATCCGAGTTCTCGGCAAGTTCCTCGATCGGGTAACCGCGATAGAGCAGGATGCCCTCATCGCCGTCGATGAACGTCACGTGCGATTCGCAGCTCGCCGTCGACGTGAACCCGGGGTCGAAGGTGAACATGCCGGTCTCCTTGTAGAACGAACGGATGTCCACGACGCTCGGGCCATGGGTAGCTGCGTACACCGGAAGCTCGATCGTTCGACCGTCGACGGTCACGGCGATTTTTCCGCTTGGTTTGAGATGGCTTTCCATGAGTGATCCTGTGCGCGAAAACGGGGAGGCGGTGCTTCGCTTGTAAGCGCAGTTCACCTCCCGCGTCGAGGGCTTCTGAGCCTCACAGGCGATTCTGCAAAAATACCCGCGGCCGTTTCGGGGAACGCGGCAGTCGGAATGCCCCACGAACCACGACCTCCCCGACCACGACGTATGGAGGGGGCAGTCGATCGTAGGGCAGGCCACACCGATCACAGATCGACGTCCCACGACTCCGCGCCCTGCCGACCCTGCCCCCGACCAGCGCCGGGACGGGCCCATCCAGCCCCAGGGCGTGACGCCCCATCCAGCCCCAAGGGGCGTGACGCCTACATGTCGAGCGCGAGTCCGCGTGACCGCATGGGCGATCGAAGAGTATCGTGGGGCGTGTCGCCCCGCGTACCCGTCGCGATCGTTCTCGCGGCCGCCACCTTGGGACTCATGTTCGCGGGGTTCTCGACCCTGGACTTCGTCGCTCATTTCGACCGCCAGGTTCACGATCTGCATTGTTCGTACGTCCCCGGCATCGTGGCGGCGTCGGACGAGGCCCACGGTTGTCAGGTCACTCTCCTCAGCCCGTATTCGTCGGTCCTCCGGACTTGGATCTGGGGTGGAGTCCCGATTTCGCTGCCGGCGATGGCTGTGTTCGCGTTCCTCCTGTTTCGTGGGCTCGACGTCCTCGGCCGTTCCGAAGCGGAGGTGCGCCCGGCCACCGCCATCCTTCTTGGAGCGACACTCGTCCCCGTCGTGGCGTCGATCGTGATGGGATCGATCGCCGTGTTCGAGCTCCACGCAACGTGCAAGCTCTGCATCGGGATATATGCGGCGAGCGGTGTTGCGTTCGTAGGTGCCGTCTGGGCTTGGTGGTCGGCTCGGACGTCGTGGTCCGAATCCATGCCGGTTGGCCCCGTAGCGCGGGGTCCGATGATCGGGATGGCCATCGCGCAGGCGCTCGTCTTCGTAGCCCTTCCGGTGTTCGTCTACGTTCTCATCGTTCCGGATTTTTCGCGATTCGTGGGCGCCTGCGGCAAGCTTGCCGAGCCGAGCGACCCGAGTCACGTGATGGTGAAACTCGGCGAGCCCGGGGCGAACACCGCCCATACCATCGAGGTTCTCGATCCATTGTGTCCGTCATGTCGGGCGCTCGAGGATCGATTGGCCGCGTCCGAGGTTTCGCCGCGACTACATCGATCCGCGGTATTGTTTCCTCTCGACTCGGCTTGCAATTGGATGGTCGAGGTCTCGATGCATCCGGGAGCTTGCGCCGTGAGCGAGGCCATCCTCTGTGCGGATCGCCGCTCGGGCGGGGCCACACCGGTCGATGTCCTGGGATGGGCCTTCGAGCACCAGGACGAGATCATGGCGGCAACGCGTAAGGACCCGAACGCGGCTGCTCGCATGGTTCGCAAGCAGTTCTCCGCCCTCGATGATTGCGTGGGCTCGGCAGAAGTTCGGGCTCGGCTCAACAAGTCACTCCGCTGGGTCGTGACCAATCGTTTACCGGTCCTCACCCCCCAAGTCTTCGTCGAAGAAACTAAGGTCTGCGCCGAAGACACGGACCTCGGCCTCGACTGGATGTTGACGCGATTGCTGGAGCGAACGCCATGAACACTGCCCTCCACGTTGGGTTGGGGATCGCACTCGGAGTCACGACGCCGTTGCTCGCTGGGTTCTGGATCCACCGGGCAGACGCTCGCCTCGTCGAGAGCGAGGACTCGACGGTCGACCCACCGGACGTCGCGATCGCGGCTGCGGCCGACGAACGCTATTGCGATGGGAACTTGCGGAGGGTGCTCCGTCGGGTGTTGAAGTCGTGCGGACTGGTCGGCGCCGATGCGCGAGGGTGTCAACCCATCGAGGCCCGCGAGGTCGCGACGATGGCCGGTTCCGACTTCAACGCGTTGTTCATGCCGCTCGACCGCCGCGCCAGCATCATCCAGTTCGATCAAGGCGAAGCCGGCCTCGACGAACGAGACCGCTCCGTGCTCGCGCAAACATTCGCCGACCAACGCGGTGCGAGCTATTTCCTGGTCGTTGCGCGGGCGTCCCCCGAAGGCTCCGTCGACAGCAACCGCAAGCTCTCCCGAGCCCGCGCGGAGGCGGTGACCCAACACTTGCGCGAACGGTTCGACGATCCCGATCTCGACAAAGAGGTCGGTCTCCTTTGGCTCGGAGAAGAGTTCGCCCAGCTGGACGAAAGGTTCTGCTCATGGACACGGAGCGGCGAATCCGAAGAGTGTCAGACCGAACACCTCAACCGCAGCGCATTCGTGGCATGGATCGACTGTCAGCTCTAGCGTCGTGTTCGTTGTGGGTGCTCGGTGCCTGCGACGGTGGTGGAGGGCCCAGCAACCCCGTTCGATCCCGGGTCGAAGCCGTCGCCGCGAAGACGTCCACCGCAGTCGACCTCGACGAGTTCTGTGAACCCCGGTTTACGGAAACCGCGGCCCCGAAGTTCGTCTACCCGCCACTCGCCGGAACTGCCACCCCGCCCGGAAGTGGCCGAGCCCGTTGGATCAACGTCTGGGCGACGTGGTGTAAACCCTGCCTCGACGAGCTACCGCGGATCGTGGAGTGGCAAGATCGATTCGGCGCAAATCTCGAACTTCTCGCCACCGATGGAGACCCTGCGGCCGTGGCAGCATTCGCGAAAGGTCATCCCGAAGTTCGCGGAAGCCTCGAGCTCGCCGATGCATCGGCCGTACAACCATGGTTGACCGAGCTCGGTTTGCCGTCTGCCTCGGTGCTTCCCATCCACCTGTTCGTCGACGCCGGCGATCGACTCCGCTGCGTACGGATGGCTGGGCTCACCGAACGCGATGAAGCTGCCGTCGCCGAGGTTCTCGCCTCGCTCTGAACCCATCCGCGAGGGCCTTTCGCAAATGCCCTCGCGGCACGACGTGATAGGCTGACATCGTGCCGCGGCGTCGCTCCACCTTTGCGAATGGCCATACGAACGGCCACGGGGATGACGAGGCGGACATCGACATTCGTGACGGTTCGGCGCGGCAGCGCGTTGTGAAGGTGCGCGACGTCGAAGACGATGACGAGATTCCGCCGAAGCGCAAGATGTACGCGATGGCCGTTTTGCTCGCGGGCTTTGGGCTCGCGGTCGGCTTCGTCCATATATATGGCGGACAACATCGAACCGGTCGCGTGCTCCTCGGATGCGCGGTGTCGGGCCTCTTGCTCGGCCTCACCCTTCACCGCCATCTTTTGTTCTCGTTAGTCGCGGTGTGGCTATTCGATACCGTCGTGGGTACCATCCATTTGGTCCGGTTCAATCGCAAGCGGTCCACGTCGTTGGCCAGGCGAGCGTCGCGAAACGACACGCCCTCGGAACCCCTCTTGCTCAACTGATTCGGTCACTCACCCCGAAGCACCACGGCATCGTGGCGACACCGCTACCGTGGTATGCCGCTCGGCTGGCCGAGCGTACCAGGACAGAGCAATCATACGAGGATCAGGTTCCTTCACGTGCCATTGCTCGAGACCGAGCTCGACGAGGTGGGGCGATTCTCCGCAGATCGATCGCGTCGGCCAACCACTCCAAGAGAGGCCCGAGATCGGTGCGTACGACCGGATCGCCTGGTGCTAGGCTTGCGCGAGCCATGGCCCTCACGCGTGAGTCACTGCTCGTATTCTTTGAACGTGAGTTGGGGCTATCCACGAACGATATCGAGGATGCATCACTCTTGTTTTCGGAAGGGGTGATCGACTCCCTCGGCGTTCTCGACCTTGTCACGTTCATCGCGACCGCGGCTGGAATCGACGTTCAGCCGAGCGAGATCACCCTCGACAATTTCGACAGCGTCGGTCGCATTCTGGCCTTTGCAGCCCGCAAAGCCAGCTGAGCAGGATCCAGATGGTACGCCGACTGTTCCAACGATTCGTCGAGCAGCAATACCGCGACAAGGGCCGGTTCCCGGACATTTATCGCGCCGTGTGCCGCCCCAGTGGACGAAAATGGGCAAGCATGTTGAAGGCGCGTGGCGTGCTCTACGAAATAGGGGACAACTGTTCGATTAGCCCCTATTGCGTGATCGCAAACCCACAATGCGTGCGCTTGGGATCGAACGTCAGGCTCGCTCAATGCATGATCATGGGTCACGACGGTTCGGTCAACATGATCAACCAGGCCTACGGACTCAAACTCGACAGTGTCGGACCGATCACCATCCGTGACAACGTGTTCGTCGGTCAAGGTGCGATCATCTTGCAAGGTGTAGTCATTGGCCCCAACGCGATCGTTGGAGCCGGGTCCGTGGTGGTTCGCAACGTCAAAGAAGGCGACGTCGTCTCCGGCGTCCCTGCCAAACCCGTGGGTCGGCTCGACATGACCGTGGCCATTCTCAAGGCGAAGAACCGCAAGTTTCCGTGGCGCGAGCTGATCGAGAGCCGAACATCCGAATTCGATCCCGAACTCGAACCGCAGCTCGATGAGCTCCGGCAGCAATACTTCTTTGGCACCAAGAAACCTCCCTGAGGGGCGAGCCATGAGCGCTCGGATCGAGGTCCCGCAACGCTGACCGTGGGACCTGGGCCGACCCACGGATCCAAGCGATCCGGCATGGGCCAGACTCGCCGTATCGCTCGCGCTCGTGGCGGCAGTGCGGCTCTGTCGGGTTGATCGCGTGACCGTTTGACGCCCCGCGCGTTTTCGTGGTCAATCACGGGCTCGCCTTGTCCGACAGCGATCGCATCCTCGCGACCTTGGCCCGTCAGGAACCGTCCCTCGAGCTCGGCTCGACCGATCTATGTTTCATCGCCTTCCTCCATCTTCGCGGGCAGGACGGACAAACCACGGAGTTCGATGAAGACCAGTTGGGTGAGGCATTCGCACAGACCTGCCGATCGCTCGGCCTGACGGCGGACAACTTGAGGGGTCGAACGACGCATGTGATCCGACGCCTTCGTGCTCAGCACATGCTGGTTCGGGTCGACGGCGCCGGAGTCACCGCGGCGGGACGTTTTGCCCTCAGCCGCTTGGCGAGCAGCATCGCCGAGTTCTTCATCGAGGAAGACGTCCTCACCCGCGAGAACCTCACGCTGCTCACGGGCACATTGCTCGCGAAACTCACCGATGTTCGCGACGCGGCGAGCCGGGCTCGATCCAGTCGCGACTGGAAGCACGAGGTCGAGGGTCCGTTGCGCGTCACGGTCTGCGATCTCGTGCGGGGAATCGAACGCCGGCAACGGGGCCTCGATATCCAGCAAGAAAGCTTCCAATCCGAGATCGCGCGCCTGCTCAGCGCGAATTGGTTCGATGCCATCGAGCACTGCCAAAATCTGCTCGAAAGCTCGGCGTCGACCTTGCGCGAGCTCGGGGCGATCCTGCTTCGCGACAGCCATCAACTGCACGCCGTCCTGCTCGACATCGGTGAACGAGCGAGCGACCCCGAGGCAGAATCGGTGCGTGCCGTGCTCGATCGGCTGATCGACCAAGTCGATCGCATCGGTGCTTGGGGTTCTGTCCGCCAACGCTCGTGGTCGGAATATTACGAGTACGTACACGGGTATTTGCGCGATGTCGTGCGCCTCGATCCCGCGCGGGCGCTGACGCAGCGGCTGCGCAACCAGTTGGCCGCGCACTCGGGACGTCCGTTCACGCTCGTGGTGGCCGCGGCTACCCCTCACCGTGCCCTTCGCCCGATCGCAAGACTCGAGCCACCGCCGCCGGTACGACGCCCCGTCGCGGACCGAGAGCGCGAACCAGGCGAGGAGAAGCCCACCATCGATCCGTTCGAGGCGCTCGAGACCCTCGTTCGGGCGGAACTCGCAGGGGGAGTCAGCGGTCTGTCCGAGTTGACCGCACGCCTGACCGAGCGGGTGCCACCCGAAGAGCGATTCCTACTCGCCGGCCGGATCGCTCAAGTACTCGCCAAACTCATTCGACCGCTATCGGAACGCGAGCGACCCTGGGTCGCCATCGACGAGGCGCTCACCATCGAACAATGGCGATTGTCGGACAAAGGACCGAACTGACGTTCGTGGAGTCTTCGATCCCAGATCTCGGCACCGCCGTGCTCGACGAGAACTTTCCCGATGTGGATCTCGCGTTGCGGCGTGGTCGACACATCGATCGCGACGACGGCCCTTGGTACACATTCTTGGTCGAGGCACAGGACGTGCTCGAGCCGTTCTATCGCCGGTTCGGCTGCGAACTCGTCCGACGCACCGACGGATATTTCTACCTGTTGCCGAGCGGCGAAAAGCTCGGACGCAGGCAACTCTCGACGTCGGAAATGGTGGTCGGTCAAGGTTTGGCGTTGCTCTACCTCGACCCCCAGACCATGCAAACGGGTGGTCACATCGACCGGAACACGTTGCTCGCTCACCTCGCGGCGATCTTGGGCAGCGAAGGCCTGGCCACGGCCATGGGTCACAAGTCCAAGCGCGCCGACGAACGCATCGCGCAACAGGTCGTGCGACGCAAGGTTGGCGGAGCCCTTCGGAGGCTCGCCCAGCTCGGGTTCATCGAGCTCGCGAACGACGAACGACTGCGGTTACGGGCCGCCCTCATGCGCTTCGCAGAACCGGTCCGCGGTGTAGGCTCGCCGGAGCACGCGCTCGAGCGTCTCATTGCCCAAGGTGAGGTCGTGCTGGGCGAAGGCGAGGACGACCTCACCGATCCCGATGATCCCGAGAGCGAACGTGACGACGAGGACGACGTGGGTGATCCGATCGACGATCCCGAGCGGCGTCACCCCGAAGAAGATTCGGGGGACCTCGAGCGCGTGGCACAGGACGAGGAGTCGCGCGACGATCCCGAGCCGCCACATCCTGAGCACTCGGCGGACCCCGAAGCGATGGCGCGGGAGAGCGTCGACGTCCCCGATCGCCAAACCACGTTCGAGAACCTGGACGAGATCGAAGACCTGGACGCATTCGATCCATGACCCGCTGCGTTGCGCGTGCGCTCGTCCTCGTCAACTGGAAGGGCGTGTTCTACGAGCGCTATCTGCTCGATCGGCACGTCACGGCGCTCGAAGGCGCCAACGGGGCCGGCAAGACGACGGTGATGATTGCGGCCTACGTGGCGCTCTTGCCCGATCTCTCGAAGTTACGATTCACGAACGTCGGCGAAACCGGGGCGACGGGGGGAGATCGGGGGATCTGGGGGCGCCTGGGCGAGGGAGGTCGCCCCTCGTACACCGTATTGCAGCTCGTCCTGCCCGAAGGCCGTTCGCTCCTCGTCGGGATCGAACTCGAACGCAAAGCCGAGCCCACGCTCGAGCTCACCCCGTTCATGATCGAATCGCTCGATCCATCGATCCGACTCCAACAGCTGCTCCTCCATCGCTCCGAGCAACATGACGAGATCCCCACGCTGCCGCAGATCCGGGAACGCGCCAAACAGCTCGGGGCGAACGTCACCACGTTTGGATCCGTCAAAGACTACTTCACGACCCTGTTCGACCTCGGGATTACCCCGATGCGCCTCGCCGAAGAGGAGCCGCGGCAGAAATTCAGCGAAATGCTTCGTACCAGCATGACCGGCGGCATTTCGCGAGCCCTGACGTCACAGTTGCGCTCATTCGTCCTCAAACAAGAGTCGGGTCTCTCCGATACACTTGCCCGCGTCCGCAGCAATCTCGGAGCTTGCGGACGGACCCGGACCGAAGTCACCGAGGCTCGCTTGCTCGAGCACGAGATGAGCGGCATCCACGATGCCGCCTCGCACATGTTGACGGCCGCATTCGGTGCCGTCCAACGATCGACGCGTGAGCAAGCCCGATCGGCGGAGGCGAGCCGAAGGCGGCACGAAGACGCGATCGCTGAACTTCGCCGGGTGGAAGACGCGACCGCAAGCGCGGAGGTGCGCCAAAGTGAACTCACGGGACGTCTCGGTCATGCTCGGAAAACGTTGGAGGACGCGCGGGCACGACCCGATCAGATCGCTCGGGCTCTCACACTCCAAGCCAGCGTGACGACCCTCGCCATCGAACTCGCGGCTGCGACGGAAGACGCGGCCGAACGTCGACGGGATCACGCTCAAGCGGCCGAAGATCGAACCGCTGCCAGGGCGCGTCTGGCCGAAGCTCAGGCGGAGCTGGTCCGCAGCGCCCAGGGTCTCGCGGATCTGCAGGCGGGGTTGGACGAACTCCATCGCAAGGCGCATGGGCACCGTTTGGCCTCCGCCAAGCTCGAAGAGTTGCGCGAGCTGCTGCAGGTGCCCCAGTTCGACGTAGGGGAGATCACCCTCCACCGACGCGCGCTGCTCGAAGCGCTCGAATCGATCGATCGCGAACTGGCCCGCCGTGACCGTGAGCGCAGTTGTGCGGCGATGAAACGGCAGGACCAACGAGTGGCGGTCGCAGTCCTCGAACGCATCGCCCAACGCCCGGTCGAAGGCGATACGCATGGGTTTGCCACCGCTCAACTTCGGCGCCTTCGCGGACTCGAAGACCTCGCGGCTCAACTCGGTGCACTTCGACGTACGCACGACGAACTCTGCCGCCATGGCGAGCGTCACCTCGAGATCCGAAGGCAACTCACCCTGTTGGGACTGGGCGATCTGCCATGGGATGGTCCCTCGTTGCTCGATCGCCTGTCAGGCCTCGAATCGACGATCGCTGCAGCGACCGAAGAGGAGCGTCAGGCGGAATGGCAAGCTCGCGACGCGGCCCATACGGCGGAGACCCTCCGGGTACAGCTCGTCGACCTCGAAGCCCGAGCCGCCCTCGCCGGACGACTGCAAGCCGCGACCTCGTGCTTGGAACGATGGGGGGGCCCGTTCCCACGGACCCGTGCCGCGCTCGACGAGCAACGCGAGCGGCTGGTCCGCGAGCAGTTCGTGGTTCGCTCGCGTGTCGAAGTTCTGACCCGCGAACGCACGCAAGCCCTCGACGCCGCGGCCAAACTCGAGGCCTCCCACGCCGAAGGTCCAAGCCCAGCGCTGCTCGAACTCCGCGAGCGCTTGAATGCGGAGTTCTTGGTGGAGCGCTACGAGGAGACCGATCCGAACGAAGCGGGCCACATCGAAGCCATACTCGGACCACTGGTCGAGGCGCTCGTGGTCGAGGACCCGGACGCTGCAGCGGCGCTGCTCGACAAGGGTTCACGCCCCAAGGGGGCTGAAGGGGGCGGGACCGAGCTCGATCACGTTTGGCTCATCGCGGCGACGGCGGACCCTCTCGCCGACGCGCGTGTCCGGCCCGAGCTCGGGCAATCGGATTTGATCTGTGTCGTGACGACTTCCGGACTCCGCGTGAGCCGACGACCGCTACGACCGTCGCTCGGTCAGCGAGCTCGGCAACAACGATGCGTCGAACTGCGTGACGCGGCCCATGCCATCGAGGAGAACCTCGAAGTGCTCGAGAGTGAAGTGCGGCGGTTGCAAGAGCCACTCGAGGCGATCGAACGACTCGAGCTGGGCTTCGCTGTTTGGCAGCAGGGCGACCCCACGACCTCGCTCGCGACGCTCGAATCCAAGCGGGCCGACTACGCGGGCCTGGGCGAACGATCACTCCGCACCGCCGAACAGGCCCGTGAAACCGCAAAAACGGCACGGACGCAAGCCAACGCTTTACGCGGGCTCTTGCTCGAATTCGGGGGTCATCGAGACGACTCGCCCGAACGTGCGGCGGACATCCGAGCCGCGCTCGATATCGCCGAGGCCGCACAGGCCGAACTCGAGCGCACCGTCGACGATCGACGAAGCCTCCTCGAGGCCATCGACGGGTTGCGCTTGGCCGCACCGGACGACGCCTTGCTCGCGACCTGGGACCAGGAACGAGACGCCCTCGAACGAACGCGAGACCGACACTTTGCTACGCTTGCGGCGCTCGACACCCTCGAACAGTTCGCCTGGGGACTGGCGTGGAGCGATGCCGAGCGGATCCTCAGGGACCAATCCGAGCTCGGCCCCGCGCTCCGCCACCAACACGAACAAGCCGCCGTGAACATCGAGATCGCCAAGCACGAACTCGAGCGGATCGAGCTCGCGTGGGAGCTCGCCACCGCCACCAAACAGCAGTCCGAGGCGCACCTCGAGGTCATCCGAACCCACCATCGACGGGCTCAGCACGAGTTCGAACGCGAACGGACCCCCGATGCCACCCCCGAGGCTTTGCAGGCCGCTCACGCGGAGCTTGCCGAATTCGGCGACCGGGTCACGGCACTCACCGCGGAAGAGCGAGAACAGACGACACAGCTCGCCCTCCTTCGCGATCACGCAGCTCGAGTCCATCGCACCATCGCGGAGGCTGCCGAAGCGCTGCAACGAGACCAGGCCGCGGCGCGAGCGTTCCGGACGATCTGGGAAGACCTCCAACGACAGGCCCACGAAGGGGGTATCACCCTTCCCGAACCACCGAGCGACGACGAGAGGTCATCCGTCGACCTGGAACCAGAAGCTCGGAGCCAATTCTCGTTGCTCGTCGATCGACTCAGAGCGGCGCGTGGTGGTTCCGAACTCATCGGCCCGATCGAAGCGACGTTCCGTGGCACGGATCGCACGGCCACGAACGCGCTTGGCGTCTGGTTCCTCGTTCGCGACGGGCTCAAGAACCGCTTACCCGCACATATCACCCTGGACGAAGACCCATTGGCGGGTCTTCGACGATTGCGCGACGACCTGCGACGATTGGAAACTCGACTGTTGCGACAAGAAGAGGATCTGCGAGGGAACTCGGAGGACATCGCTCGCGGAATCGACGTCCAGATCCGGCGTGCGACCCATCAGGTCAAGCAGCTCAACCGTTCCCTCTCGGGCGTCGGCTTTGGCAGCATTGCTAGCATTCGTATTTGCATCGAACGGGTCGAAAGCATGGAGACGGTACTGACCGCGTTACGCGATGGCAGCGCGCAGCAGCTCCTCTTCCATTCCAAGATGTCCATCGAAGATGCGATGGACGAGATCTTTCGCCGCTATGGCGGTGGAGGCCGAGCGGGCGCGCAACGGATCCTCGATTATCGTGAATACATCGACCTTCGTGTCGAAGTGAAGCGGCGCTCGAGCCCTGATTGGGAGCCTGCCAACCCCACTCGGGTCTCCACCGGCGAGGCGATCGGGATTGGGGCCGCGCTCGCGATGGTCATCTTGAGCGAGTGGGAGCGCGATGCTCGTCTCTTGCGTGCCCAACGGTCTACGGGTTGCCTGAGATTTCTGTTCCTCGATGAGGCCAACCGCCTCTCTCAGGACAATCTCGCCGTCTTGTTCGACTTGTGCGAACAACTGGACCTGCAGCTTCTGATCGCCGCCCCCGAAGTCGCTCACGCTCAAGGCAACACCACGTATCGACTGGTCCGCCGGCAACTCGAAGATGGACGCGAAGAGGTGTGGGTCAGCGGTCGCCGATCCTCCGCGGAACGAGCCGATGAACCACAGCCCGAAAACTGATCGGGTCGTGGTTCGATAACGCTCAGCTAAAGCGCGATTTCGCACTTCCCCGAAAGCGGGGAAGCCCCAGCAGCTGCCCCAGCAGATGAAACGAACTACCGGATCGACCCGGCGCCTTTCGCGAGTACACCACGCGTGTCGAGCCGCGCAGCGCGGTCGTGCGTGTCGATGGGTCCTGTCTCATCATCCTCATCGTCGTAGACATCGAAGTCGTCGACCTCGTCATCGTAGACATCAATCGATATCGTGCTCATCGTCGTTGTCGCCGTCGTGAAATCCGTCGCATTCCGTTGAGAGACACCCGTTGCCGCCGGAGGCACCGTCGAGCGAGCGGTGGATCGGCGAGGAGCGATGCCGTCCTTTCCTCGGGCCGCACGGGTGACCGTCTCTCATTCCCGAACGAAGGCATTCGTTACAAAGGCTGCGCGCGATTCAGCGCGAACTCCTCATACGAGACGCTCATCGGCGAAAAAACGACGCGTAGCAACAGTCGTTTCGATTGGGGCGGTGGCTAAAACTCCCGAAAACCTCACAACCCTCCCATCGATTCCAGCGCGGCGACTCAGGGTCGCGAGGCTCGAGTTTCTGAGGTCACGGAAGCCCTCAACCGCTCGTGTCAGCCCGCCTCATTCGCTCCGAAGCGACACGGCGAAGTGAGTCCTTGTTGGCGTCCCCCGCAAGCGATCGTTCCTCGATCCCGGAGGGACTCCTTGGGCATGAGCATTGCTTCACGCCATGGCGCGGTGGTTCGCGTCGCGAACGCCGGATCAGGAGGCATCATGCAGTACATTCACGAACAGCTCGAGCAGCGCTTCGATCGCGTACGTGCACATACGCCGGACAAAGTCAATCGTCGGATCGACGCGACGACCGAAGGCACGGTTGCACAAACCACCCGAGGAGGCCGTGACTCGATCGTCGAACGACTCGCGGAGCTCGATCGGGAATGGGACGTCGATCGAGCGTTGATGGCCAACTTCGCGGTCGTCGGTGGTGCCTTCTACATGCTCGGGCTCACGCGCCCGAATCACCGGCCATCGTTCGCCCCTCGCCGCAGTCCATGGCTCTATCCACTCGGGGTCCAAATCGCGTTCCTGATGTTGCACGCCACGGTGGGTTGGTGCCCGCCGGTCCCGGTGTTCCGACGCTTGGGGTTCCGCACCAAAACCGAAATCGAAACGGAGCGGTCTACCCTGCTTCGAGCGCTCGAACGCACCAATCACGCCGACGACCGCTGAGCGATCCGCCACGCCCGAACGTGGCGCTGCGTAACCGGTCAGCTCGGCTAGTCCCCTGGAACCTTGATTTCGATCGTAAGAAACGTCGTCAGCGTCGCCCAGGGCAAGGCGCGAAACCGAAGGTGTATCGGGCCATACATCGAGG
>Ga0315912_10000656_pt1 | contig 56156 bp, 36 predicted proteins | sample VfabasoilMG_FD_204469 | JGI IMG/M metagenome (GOLD analysis project Ga0315912, IMG submission 204469) | Garden soil microbial communities collected in Santa Monica, California, United States - V. faba soil | ecosystem: Environmental > Terrestrial > Soil > Garden | place: USA: California...
GTCCAACGCCATCATTGCCCTTCGCTGCTCTCGCCTCAGCGGCCGCTTCCAAGATTTCTGGGAGCGCCGCTCCGATGCTCGGAAGGCCGCATGACCCTACTTCATCTCATTCTCTTGTCGTGCGCCCCCCAACAGCAGGCTTGCCAGGAACGACCAGGCCTCCCGCTGCATCTCGGGCGCCAACCCATTGTCCCGTTCCAGCGAAACACCAGCTGCTCGCCAGCACCACGCTGTCCCTGCCAATTCCCCCGCGCTCAAAGCGCCCGCCACTCCCGCCAGCAGCAGCAGCAGCGTCCGCACTAGCACTACCCCACCCGCTACAGCTCCCGCCCCACTCGCAGAATCGCCAGTATATCCAGCTGCCGTTCACTGCCTTCAACCCGTAATAGGGCGCCGCCGTCTGTGCCACGTCAAATCCCCCCACAGCCCCCGGCCCCACGTGCCGCGCCAGGCGCAAAAACGCCAGCGCATGCAATCCTCGTGCCGCGCCTTGGGCCGCACTCAATCTAAGTAGCTGCCGGATTAGGATGTTAAGATTGTCGCTTATGCCAATTAGAGTCGGCGTTGTTGGCTTGGGCGGCGTAGCCGATCGAATCCACCTCCCCGCTTGCGCCGCTGTCCCCGGTCTTAGCATCGCCGCCGGAGCCGACCCCAACCCCCAAACCCGCCAGGCCATCGCCGAAAAATTTAAGATCGCCCAAACCTACACCGGCTTCGAAGAGCTCCGTGAGCAGGCCAAACCCGAATTCGTCGTCATCGGCACGCCGCCTCGCTCGCATTACGACAGCTGCCGCCGCGCCAAGGAAGTCCCGCGTCCACGTCTTCTGCGAAAAGCCGTTCATGCCCCCCGTCGAAGAGGCAAAAAAAATCGTCGAACTCGCCCGCCAAAGGACCTCAAACCCGGCACCTACACCGGGCGCGTGAGCATCATTGCCCCCGGCGCCATCAATTCACCGGCGAGCGTTCGCGTTACCCTCCGCGTCCGCGACCCCATCCCCGGCACCATGCGCGCCAGCTTGTCCACCATCGCCTTCACCGCCCGCGAAGGGGACACCGCCAATCCCGCAATCCAAAAACTCGCAATCAAAATGGAGGGCGAAACAAAGCCCGATTGGACCGCCACCGTCACTTCCCTCAACGGCGGTAATTGGCTGTCCATTTCCCCGGCCAGCGGCAAGGGCGACGGCGAAATCACTGTCTCCGCCCGCCTCACGGACCTCCCCGCCGGCGTCTATGCCGCCCGCATCAACCTCAGTGCCCCCAGCGCGACCAATCCCACCCTCCAAATCCCGGTCTCCTTCACCGTTACCCGCCCCAAAGCCGTCCTCCCCGCCAATGGCATCGTAAACGCCGCCAGTCTCCGCGCCGGTCCCATCGCCCCCGGCCAGTTGGTCACCATCGCCGGTGACCACCTCGGGCCCCGCACCGGCATCTCCGCCAAGCCCAATGAGTCCACCAACCGCTACGCCAATTCGCTCGGCGGCACCCGGGTTCTCTTCGATGGCGTCCCCGGCGTCGTCCTTTATTCCTCCCTGAACCAGGTCAACGCCCAGGTGCCCTTCGAAATCGCCGGCAAGTCTTCCGTCAAGGTGACGATCGAATCCGCCGGATTCGATCCATCCGAACCCCTCGAAGTGAAGGTTGCGGAAACCGCACCCGACATGTTCACAATCGACGGCAGGCAGGCCGCCGCCCTCAATCAGGACTACAGCTACAACACCGCCACCACACCCGCCGCCGCCGGCAGCCTCATCCAGCTTTTCTTCACGGGCCAGGGCTTAACCACTCCTCGGGTCGAAACCGGTGCGCTGGCGCCCGCCGTAGCCCCATTCGCCTCGCCGGACCAAGGCGTCGTCATTCTCATCGACGGACAGCGCGCCGAAGTTCTCTTCGCCGGGCTCGCTCCCGGCTCCCTCGGGCTGCTGCAGGTCAATGCCCGCATTCCTGCATCCGTCACGCCGTCCTCAAACGTTCTGATCGGCGCGCGGTTCGGAAACATCGGGCTCTCCGATCCTATACAGATCGCCGTCAAGGCTGCCGATCAACCCGAGTAGTATGCTCGGCGAACAACTCCGCGCGCTGTTTCTGTTCTACACAAACCCCAGGAAAGCGGCCTCGGCCGTTCTTGATCACGGCCGGCTGCTTTTCGCCGTAGCCGCCGCGTTCCTGGTCGCGGTCGCGATCTCCTCCGCGGCTTCCGCCATCGAATCCAGGGAAATCTCTGTGATTGTCGAATCACCCGCCGCCGCGGACCCTATTGCCCGCGCTCAGTACCACGAGCTGCGCCAGGCAGCCGCTAGTCAAGTGCGCGGCCGTTACTTCGCCGTCGGCATCAACGCACTCCTTGTCCTCGCCTTTCTCTTCGTTCCCATTTCCATCCTCATCCTCGCCGCGTGGGACCACCTCGGCGGCGCCATGACTATCCTCTTTCGCGACTACATGCCCGTGCTCGCAGGCGTACTTTTTGCGTGGACCGCTGCTCATCTTCCATTTGTCTTCCTCTGGTGGTCGCCCATCGCCACGCCGCAAACTGTCGTCCCGCTCCAGATCGGAGGCCTGCTGGTCTTCGTAGCTTTCGCCGCGCCCGTTCTCGCCACAACGACCGGCGGAACGCTCTCCCACTCCGCGATTACCACCGTCGCCAGTCTGGCCGCCTATGCCGCCGGCTCCATGCTCTTCGCCCACTCCAACAACATGCTTTACATGTTGGGATCCCCCTGGCTGCTCTACATGGTCTACCAGCGCTTCAGCGGCGACATCAGCGACATCGGCGGCGGCCTTTCCCAGCGCCAGAACTTCAAGCGGCAACTCGAGATCGCCACCATAAATCCCCGCGATGCCGACGCGCACTATCAGCTCGGCCTCATCTATGTCGAGCGCCGCTTGCCCGCCGAAGCCGAAGCGCGTTTCCGCCGCGCCCTGGAAATCGATGCCAATGAACCGGACGCGCTCTATCAATTGGGGCGCCTGCTTCGCCTGCAGGAGGGCCGTGGCGAAGAGGCCCGGACGCTTCTCGAAAAGGCCGCCACGCTCGATCCCAAACTCGCGAGCCATCAGGTTTGGCGCGAACTCGGCGCCGTCGCGCTAAATGCCGGACAGCTCGACGAAGCCATCCGTTACTTGGCCCACTACACCGCCGCCCGCGAATACGATCCGGAGGGTCTCGTGCTCTACGGCAGGGCCCTGAAAGCCGCCAACCGCCCCGCCGACGCGAAAGCCTCCTTCCAGCAAGCGGTCGACTGCGTGAAAGGCGCGCCCCGCTTTCGCCGTGGCGAACTCTCGCGTTGGGAAGCCCAGGCTCGCCAGGAACTCCGCGCCCTCTAGGCGGTCACAGCCGCCTTCTCCCTCTCCGTTCGCATCTGCGCCCACACATGAGTAACTTCAGCGCCAAAAAAGAAGATCTGCGCCGAGTAGTAAACCCATACCGTAATCACCATTAACGATCCCGCCGCGCCATACGTCGATCCCACTCCGGCCTTCCCTAAATACAACCCGATCAGCGTCTTGCCGATTGTGAACAATAGTGCCGTCACCGCGGCGCCCGCCGCCACATCCCGCCACGGCACCGGCTTATCGGGAATGTAACGGAACATCAACGCAAACAGCACCGCAATACTCACAAACGAAATCAGAAAGTTCAAACACTCCAGCGCTTCCGCCGGCACCGGAAGAATGGGCCCCCATACCCGTCCAATCGCCGCCAATATCGCGCTGAACAGCAGCGTCACCATCAGCAAAAATCCAATTGCCAGCACCATGCCGAACGAGAAAATCCGCTCTTTCACCAACTGGTAAAAATTGATCGTTTCCTCATTTTCGCCCCCCGCAATCCGGTTCAACGCCGTGCGCAACTCCGAAAAGACGCCCGATGCCCCAAATAGCAGTGTCAAAACGCTGATCACCGATCCAACCAATCCCGCCGCCGGCTGCTTCGCCGAATCTAAAATGCCCTGAATCAGGTTACGTCCATGAATTCCCACCATCTCCTCGGCTTGAAACAGCAGTTCATTCTGCGCCGCCGCCCGGTCGAACACCAGCGCCGCGATCGCTACCGCCAGCAGCACCAGCGGCGACATCGACAATATCGTATAAAACGCCAGCGACGCCCCCAGTCGCGGGGCATCGTGAAATATCCAGTTCCCCCCGCTCCTCCGAACGAGTGGCCAAATCTGGGCTAACATCGACGTTTTCATGGATTTGGCCCCTATTCAAGTCGATGTGGTGACAGGGCAAACTGTTACGTCCCTAAGAAACAGAAACGCTTGGCCATTTGGTGGCATCTATCGAGGGAACGGAGGACCCCCAATGCTACTTCGATTTGGATTGCTCACTGGATTTGCCGCGTTTTGCATCGCCGCTGACCTCGGCAGCGGAATGGAAAAGTACCAAAGACGGGACTACCCCGCCGCCGAATCCGAACTCCGCGCCGTTGTGCAGTCTGAGCCCGAAAACGCCGAAGCGCTTCGAGTCCTCGGACTCGCTCTCACCCGCCAGGGTAAAACCGACCAGGCTCTGCCTTTCCTCGAAAAAGCTGCCGCCGCCGCGCCCGATTCGGCCTCCGTCAAACTCGCCCAAGCCGGCGCCTACGCCGGGGAGAAGCAATACGACAAAGCCGGCGAACTCATTGACGCCGCCGCCGTGCAGCAAAGCGATCATCCCGAACTGCCCTATTACCGCGGCATGCTCGCCGTTTTGAAAAAACAGCAGCAGGCAGCCGTCCCGCTGCTCGAAACCGCCATCCGCCAGGACCCCGAGAACGCCTACGCCTACTACTACGCGGGTCTCGCGTACAGCAGCGTGCGCCGTCCGGACAAGATGGTCGAAGCGTTTAGTAATTTCCTTCGTTTGGAGCCAAAAGCGCCGGAAGCGGCCAAAGTAAAGTCCTTCCTGAAGTCCGTCCGCTGAGGACACGAGGCCGCAATTGCGCATTCGATTTATCCGCATCGCCGGCTTGACGATCGGCGGCATTGTCATCGCGGGCGTTGCGCTTCTCCACACTCCGCCCGTTAAACGCTACGCCCTCGCCCAGCTCCAGCGGGCCTTGCAGGCGCAAGGCATATCGCTGCAGGCCGCCGGCCTCAACTTCAATCTGCTCACCCTTCAGGGCACTTTGCACGGCGTCGTCGTCACACCGGAGCCCTCCCTCCCCCCGCTCGCAAGAATCGACTCCGTCTCCCTCAAGCTCTCTCTCGCCGACCTCCTTCGCGGTAAGTTCGTGATCTCCAACGCCACCGTTCAGCACCCCGAAGTCTGGCTCGTCATCAACGCCGCCGGGCTCGACAATCTACCGAAATCGAAAGGGGAATCCTCGACCGGCGAACCGTTCGAGTATCTCGCCGAAAGCCTCATCGCCTCTAACGGATCCCTTCACATCGATGATCAACGGGCCAATTACCAAATCGTCCTCCCCCAATGGGACGTCCGCGTCGCCGGCAATCGCATCACCGATCGCCACCGCATTCAACTCGATACCAAACTCCCCGGCAAACTCATCGTTGCCGGCAAATACTACCCCATCGAGTTCGTGGGCACCGTTCTCGACGCCGGCAGAAAAGATCTGCGCTTCGAAGAAATCACCCTCCGCGCCCCTGGCGCCAAAGTCGCCGGTTCTATCGCCCTCCTCGACTACAACCAACTCGGCCTCAAAGGCAAGATCAACGTTGACGTCGAGCCCGCCAAATATTTTCCCGATCTCTCAGGGCAAGTCCGCGCCGCACTTACAATCGCCGGCAATATGAAGGAACCCGTAATATCCGCCCAGGTGCAAACCAATCAGGCCGGTTACGGCAACTACCGGAACGTCAACCTTTCAGGAGACTTCGGCTATGACACCGCCGGCAAAGCGTTGACGGCGAAAGGTTTGAATTTCTCCGCCCCATTCGGCAGTTTCTCCGGCGACGGTCGCGTCTCCGTCGTCGCCACTGACAATAGTGAATTCAAAGGCACTGTGCGGGACCTCTCCTTGGGACACTTCGTCCCCGGATTGGCCAGCTCCGCCTCCGGCACTTTGAACGCCCAATGGAAGGGCATTGATGTCGCCCGCGCCCGCGGTAGCGCCGACCTCCGGCTCACCGCATCCCGCCAGCCCGCCAAGGGCACCTACCCGATCGCCGGCAACTTCCGCGTCCAAACCGCGGGCGGCAACACGACTATAAACATCGCCAACGCCGCTCTAAGCGGTATCCAAGCCGCCGGCACGGTCAGCATTAATGCCCGAGACCAACTCTCCGGCAATCTCACTCTCCAATCCGCGAACATTGCCGCTCAACCCTACGCCGAACTCCCCGTCTCCTGCCCCGCGACGGCCAGTCTCACGCTCAGCGGCACCACTCGCAAACCCGCCGCCGCATTTACCGTTAACGCCCCCAGCCTCACCGCGAAGGACATCACCGGCATCGCCCTCACTGCCTCAGGCAATGCCAACGCCGACCGCCTCGACCTCACCCAATCCACCATCAACTGGGGCGGCCAAAGCCTCGTCGCCAGCGGCTCGATCGGCTTGAAGGGAACCGCCGCCCCCCTCTCGATCCAAACCCAGATCACCAACGCCAACATAGCCGAACTCCTCACCGTTCTTGGCAGAGCGGAGATCCCCGTCACCGGCACTGCAAATCTCACCGCCAACATTTCCGGCACCACGGACCGCCCGGAAGGCACGGCCTCCATCGACGTCACCAACGTCGAAGCCTACGGCGAAAAACTCGGCCATCTGACCGCCACCGCCCGTTTCGACAAAACTACCGCCACCATCCCCGATCTGGTCCTGGAAAAATCACCCAGCGAAAAGCTACAAGGGCAGGGAACTTACGACTTCCCCTCCGAACGCTTCACCGCCTCCATCCAAAGCAACACCCTCCGCCTCACCCGAGGCAGCGTCGCCATCGACGCCCAAGGCAGCGGCACCGTTCAACAGCCCGTCGTCACCGCCAACCTCAAAGGCGAGCTCAACGACCTCGGTCCGCTCACAGTCAAAGCCGATCTCAACGGCACCAGTCTCAACCTCACCGCGGACGCCCCAAAGCAAAACGTAAAGGCCAACGCTTCCGGCACCACCGTCGCGCCGTACCCATTCACGCTGAAACTCGACGCCCAAAACACAGACCTCGCCTCATTACCTGCCGCCATCCCCAAAAACCTCGAAGGCAAAGTCACCGCCACCATCAACGCCACCGGTGAAGCCGCCAACTGGGAGAAAGCCGCCGTCGACGTCGAGGCCCAACAACTCGCCCTCGTCCTCGACGGTCATCCCATTCGCACCGAAGGCCCGTTATCGGCCACCCTCCGCGAGGGCGCTCTAGACCTCAAGCCCGTCAAACTCATCGGCCCCGGCACTGAGCTCACCGCCGCCGGCCAGGTCCCCGGCCTCCTCCAACTCAATGGCACCGTAAACCTCGCCGCCGCTCAAAAAGCCTTCCTCCCCGATCAAACCGCAACTGGCGAATTAACCCTCTCCGGCGAAGTCCGCAGCACCCTACAAAACGGCCGCTACACCCTCGACCCTCAACTCAACCTTCAACTTGCCAACGGCACCTATGCCAACCCGTCCATCAATCCCGTCACCGCCGCCAACATGCAGGCCCGGCTCGCCGACGGCACTCTCCAAATCAACTCTCTCCAGGCCGCCTGGTCCGGCGCCGCAATCACCGGTAAAGGCGAACTCCCCCTCGGTCTTCTTGCCACCCAAACGCCCTTCGATTTCCCCCGCAAATCCGGTCCCGCCAACGCCGAACTCTCCGTAAAAGGCCTCAACTTCGCGCAGTTCAAGGACGTCCCAGAAACCATCGGCGGCCAGGCATCCTTCACCGCAAAACTCGAATCCGCCCGCCCCGATCTCGAAGCCCTCACCGGCGAAGTCCGCTTCGACGAACTCCGCGTCCAAGCCGACCGCCTGACCCTCTCGCAGGAGACTCCCTCCACCCTCCGCATCAACTCCGGCACTGTAAGCGTCGAACAATTCCAATTCACCGGTCCGTCCTCGAAACTGACCCTCGCCGGAACCGCCCAACTGACCGGCGCCCAAGCCCTCAATCTCCGCCTCGATTCCAATATCGATCTCGCCGTCCTTTCCGCCTTCACCAGATCCGTCCGCGCCCAAGGCCCCACCGTCGCATCCGTCAACATCGGCGGCACCGTCAAGACCCCAGACATGACCGGCTTCCTCGAAGTCACCGGCGCCGACGCCAGCATCGCCTCCCCTCGCGTCCAGGCCGAAAACGTCAGCATCCGCGTCGACCTCGCCAAGAACCGCGTCACGCTCTCTCGCCTCTCCGGCGGTCTCAACGGCGGCACCCTCGAAGGCTCCGGCGGCTTCAACATCCGCGGCGGCGCCATCGAATCCCCCGACCTCCGCGTCGCCTCCACCGGCGTCTTCCTCGACTTCCCCGCCAAGCTCAAGACCATGTCCAATGCCGCCATTTCCCTCCGTTCCACCGGAAATCGCTACGTCCTCGGCGGCACCATCAATATCGTCGACGGCTCATTCACCGAACCCGTCAATCTCGACCAGGGCGTCCTCAACGCTCTCAACTCCTCCTATGTCCCCGAAACCCGCGAAGAACGCGTTCCGTTCCTCGAAAAACTCGACCTCAACATCGCCGTCAAGACCGAAAATCCCATCGTCGTCGACAACAATCTCGCCAAGGCCGAAATCGACCTGGACGCCCGGCTCACCGGCAACTACTACCGACCCGGTCTACTCGGCCGCGCCACTCTCGAAGAAGGCGGCACCGTCTATCTCAACGAGCGCAACTACCTGATCGATCGCGGCGTCCTCACCTTCACTGACGAGAACAAAATCGATCCCTCCTTCGATATCCTCGCCAAAGCGCAGGCCTCCGGCTACGACATCACCCTCGCCGTACAGGGCGGCGGCCGCGATCGCGAAACGACGCTCACCTCGGACCCGCCTCTCCCCGAGCCCGATATCGCCTCCGTCCTTCTCACCGGCCGCACCATGGAAGAGCTCAGCGGCAACGAAGGCGACGTCGCCAAGGAGCAGATCCTCTCCTACCTCACCGGCCGCGTCGGCGGTACCCTCGGCCGCGGAATCGAACAAGCCACCGGAATCTCCCAGTTCCGCATCGAGCCCAACCTCATTGCCAACGAATCCGATCCTTCCGCTCGCCTCACCATCGGCCAGAACTTCACCCGCCAGCTCAGCCTCATCTACTCGATGAACCTCACCGACTCCAATGACCAGCTCATCGTCGGCCAGTACGACATCTCCAAACGCTTCCGCACCCGCACCATCAAGCAAACCGACAACACCTACCGCTTCGACTTCTCCCGCAAACAGGAGTTCGGCGGCACCGCCCCGCCGCCTGCCAGCACCGCCGAACGCGAGCGCAAAAAGGTAGGCGGAGTCCAGTTCTCCGGTCAGCGCCTTTTCACCGACGAGCAACTGGCCAAGTGGCTCGCCGCCCGCCAGGGCAAGACCTACGATTTCTTCAAGGTCCGCCGCGGTATCGAAAAAATCTCCGGCAAGCACGCCGGGGAAGGTTATCTCGAAGCCCGCGTCCGTCTCGCCCGCACCAATCGCGAGAACCTCGTCGATCTCGATGTCAGCGTCGAATCCGGCCCAAAAGTCGACTTCGTCTACGAAGGCTACCATCCCCCCCGCGGCGTCGAAAAGAAAATCCGTGAACAATGGCACAACGGCGTCTTCGACATACAGCGCGCCGACGACGCCAAAACCATCCTCCTCGAAGAGCTCGCCGAGGATGGCTTCCTCGCCGTCAAGATCGATTTCAGGATCGACACCTCCACCCCCGGCCGCAAGCGCGTCATCTTCGACATCCAGCCTGGCGACAAATACGAAGCCCCCAAAATTGCCTTCGCCGGTGCCAAAGGTATCGACGAGTCCGAACTCCGCCAACTCCTCCGTGAACGAAAACTCACGCTATCGGCCGTCACGAATCCCACCGCCGCCATCGAACCCATCACGTACTTCTATCGTGACCGCGGCTTCCTCGACACCAAAGTCGCCAAGCCCGAAATCATTCTCAACGCCGCCGCTCGCACCGCCATGATCGTTTACCCGGTCGACGAAGGTCCGCTCTACTCCGTCGCCTCCGTCAAGTTCGCCGGCAACACCGTCTTCGAATCGGCCGAACTCCGCCCCTCCGTCACCATCGAAACCGGCGCAGCCTACAGCCCCGAACGCCGCGAGGAAAGCCTCAACAACCTCCGCGAAAAGTACGGCCGCGAAGGCTACAACGACGCCGACTTCAATTACGCCATCGATCGCCGTCCTGACGAAGGCCGTATCGATCTCACCTTCTTCATCACCGAAGGTCCCCGCAGCGTCATCCACTCCATCAACGTAGCGGGCAACGACCACACCTCCGACAACCTCATCCGCAGCCAGTTGGAGCTAAAGGAAGGCGACCCCCTCGATCCCCAAAAGCTCAGCCGCTCCCGCCGCAATCTCTATTCGACCGGCGCCTACTCCCTTGTTGATATCCAGCGCAACGCCCTTGACCCCGCCGCCAGCCAGAAAGCCATGGCCCTCGACATTAAAGTCGGCGAGGTCCGTCCCTTCCAGGTCACCTACGGTGCCTACTTCGACACCGACCGCGGCCCCGGCGGCATCGTCGACGTCTCCAATCGCAACTCCCTCGGCTCGGCCCGCGTCGTCGGCGTCCGCGCCCGCTACGACTCCGACCTCCAGGAGACCCGGTTCTATTTCTCTCAGCCTCTCCTCCGCCGCTTCCCCCTCCGAACCACCGCCTCCACCTTCATCCGTCGCGAAATCCACGAGGACTTCCAAACCGACCGCATCGGCTTCTCCATCATCGAGGAATCCCACTTCCGCAAACACCTCATCCTCAACTACGGCTACCGCATGGAGAAGACCCATACCTACGACCGCGGCCCGGATCCCATTTTCGATCTCAGCCTCCGTGTCGCCGCCTTCTCCGTCTCCCTTTCCCGCGATACCCGCGATGAACTCCTCGATGCCACCCGTGGCTCCTTCATTTCCAACGCCGTTGACTATGCCCCCACCTTCTCCGGCAGCGAACTGAACTTCGTCAAATACTACGGCCAATACTTCCGCTATTTCGCGTTCGATAAGCCTGGTCTCGTCCCCATGCAGAAGGGCATCCGCAAAAGCCGTCTCGTCTTCGCCACCGGCGTCCGCGTCGGTCTTGCCGGCGGCCTTAACGGCCAAAACCTCATCCCCGGGCGTACCTCCACCAACCGCATCAACCTCGGCGAGCGCTTCTTCGCCGGTGGCGGCACCACCGTTCGGGGCTTCGTCCAGGACGGCATCGGCCCCCGCCTCTTCGATGGCGTCTCTCCCGCCGGCGGCGATGCCGTGTTCATTCTCAACAACGAACTTCGATTTCCGCTGAAAAGCATCTTCGACGGCGTCGGCTTCGTCGATCTCGGCAACGTTTACGAACGCGTCAACAACTTCCGTCCATGGGACGTCCGCAAAACCGCCGGCTTCGGCCTTCGCGTACGTACCCCGTACTTCCTCATCCGCGCCGACTACGGCTTCAAGCTCGATCGCCAGCCCGGGGAAACCATGGGGCGCTTTTTCTTCAGCATCGGCCAGGCTTTCTGACAATTGGCCCTTCATATGCTCGCTCAACGGCATGAAGCTCTACACCACCGCGCTAATCCTTTCCACCGCTCTTTGGGCCCAAGGCACCATAGAGATGAAAAACGCAAAAGGCGAATCCGTCGGCACCGTACGCTTCTCTCCTGCCAGCGAAGGCGCACCTGACGCCGGCGTTCGATTCGATCTCAACCTCGTCAACCTGCCCCCCGGCGAGCACGCCGTTCACATCCATGCCACGCCGCAGTGCATTGCCCCGGGCTTTGACTCCGCCGGTCCCCACTTCAATCCCGAAAACAAAAGCCACGGCGAAAAGAACCCGCACGGCCCTCACGCCGGCGATCTGAAGAACATCACCGTCCAGTCCGACGGCACCGCCAAGGCAACTCTCACCGCGACCAAAGTGAGCCTGAAGCCCGGCCCGAACTCCATCACCGCTAACGGCGGCACCGCCTTGGTCATCCACGAGAAAGCCGACGACGAACAATCCGATCCAGCCGGTAACGCTGGTCCACGCATCGCCTGCGGCGTCATCAAGTAGGAGCACGAACTTGTCTCCCGCCCCCTCTGTACTTTTTGCTGCCCTCGTCCTCGCCCTGCCGTTAGTGGCCTTGGATTCGCCGGCACTCGCCCCAGGCGCCGCCGGTCAGGCCGTGACCCGCGCACAAGTCCTCCTGGACCGCGCCGGCTTCTCCCCCGGCGAAATCGATGGCCGCTTCGGCCCCGACCTGCAGATCGCCGTTAAGGGTTATCGCGAGCGCCACCAGCTCAAACCCTCCGGCAACATTGACCAGGAAGTCTGGGACCTCCTCAACGCCGACACCGCCGAAATCCTTGTCCCCTACACCATCGTCGCCCGCGACCTCCGTGATCCGCTCGTCAAAATTCCCAAAGATGTCCAGGAACAAGCCAGGCTCAAACGCATGGGCTACGAATCCGCCGCTGAGCGAATGGCCGAAAAATTCCACCTCTCCCCAAAACTCCTGCAGGATCTCAACCCCGGCAAGAAGTTCGACAAAGCCGGCGAAGAAATCCGCGTCCCCAATCTCCGCCCCGCCGTCCCGGCCCGCGCCGCCAAAGTTGTCGTGTCCAAATCCAAACGCACCGTCACCGCTCTCGCCGCCAACGGCACGGTTCTCGCCCAATACCCTGCCACTATGGGCGGCCCGCACGATCCGCTCCCCATCGGCTCATGGAAGATCACCGTCGTTCGCCCCGACCCCATCTTCTACTACAATCCCGAACGCTTCTGGAACGCCAAGCAGGACAAACCGAAAGCGCAACTTCCGCCCGGCCCCAACAATCCCGCCGGCACCGTTTGGATCGGCCTCTCCAAGCCTCACTACGGCATTCACGGTGGACCCGAACCCGGCACCGTCCGGCGATCCGAATCCTACGGTTGCATCCGCCTGACGAACTGGGACGCGGCAAGCCTCGCCCGTATGGTCCGCGTCGGCACGCCGGCCATTCTCGAGGAGTAACCCGATGCGCCGCCGCAAACTCCTCGCGCTGGCGGCAAGCCCGCTCCTCATCGCCCAGGAACTGATCATCATCCCGCCCATCGCCGGCCTAACCCTCAAGGATCTCCGCGACACATTCGACGAACCCCGCGGCGCCGGCAGGCACGAAGCCATCGATATCCTTGCCCCGCGCGGCACCCCCGTCCGTGCCGTCGTCCGCGGCGTCATCCGCAAGCTATTCCTCAGTAAACCCGGCGGAAAAACCATCTATCTCTTCGATGAACTCGAAGAATACTGCTATTACTACGGTCACCTCGACGCCTACAGCGAAACCCTACGCGAAGGCATGAAAGTCGAGTCCGGCGAAGAACTCGCCTACGTCGGCACCACCGGCAACGCCGATCCCCGCACGCCCCATCTCCACATGGCCATCTTCCGCCTCGGCCCCGAAAAGAGTTGGTGGAAAGGAACAGCGATCAATCCTTACCCGCCGTTAGTCGCCGCCGTCAAAGCCTCTCAGCCGCCGCTGGAGCGAGTAGAATAGAGCTCATCGCGACGGTCGATCGGAGCAATTCTCATGCCGAATTCTGAGTTCATCCATTCGCTTTGGACTTCCCTCCTGGCTGATCTCGCCGTCTCCTATGGCGTATGGCTTCTCTACGTGGGCGCTCGCAAGCTCGTGCGCCTTTGTTTTAAAGCCGCTCAGCCGCCACCTGAGCCCGCAAATTAGCAACGCCCGCCGTATACCGGTTATCGGCCACGCTGAACGCTAGCGCATCCTCCATCCAGTCGTGCCACACCCCATTCGGGTCATGCGACGCCGCTGTAATCGTGTACTCCTGCGGACACAACTGGCACGCAAACTGAAACGTCACCCGAATTGTCTGACCCGGCGTCATCGGCCCCAGCGGATACCGCTCCAACTCCGTATTCGTCCCATAAACCTCGGACCCAATCCGTGTCCGGATCATCATCCCCACCACCGGGTTCGCCACCGCCTCGCGAAAACGCACCGTAATCCTCGCCGACATCGCTTCACCGCTCTGCACCACCAGCGTCGGGCTGCCATCAGCGCCCAACGTCTCAATGGCGACAATCTCCGCTCGCCCGTCCCCGCGCCTCAGCGAAGGCGCCAGCGCCGCCGGCATCTGCTCGCCCATCGCCCGCTGCCGCGCCGCAATGTGCTGCTGATACCTTGCCGCCACTTCTCGCGAATCGCCCTTTGCCGCCAGCCGTCCGCCGTCGAGCCACCAGATTTCATCACAGACCTGCTGCAGCAAATCCAAATCATGGGAAGCCAGCAGAATCGTCGTCCCGCCGCGCCGTAGTTTTTCCAATCCCGCCACCGCGCGCGTCCTTGCCAGCGCATCCGCGCATGCCAATGTATGATCCAGCGCCAACGTCGCGACAGGCCCCGCCGGCAAAGCATCCAACGGCCCCGCATACTGCGCCGCCGTCCCAAACTGAACCTCGCCCGCCTGTGGCGCATCCAGTCCCGCAGCCAGCCGCATCAACTGCCGCACCCCGCTGCCTTCCTCCCCAATCACGCCGATCAAAGCGCCATCGGGGGCGGAGACGGTAACCTGTTGTAGCGGGGCGCTCGTTGCATCCCGAAAATGAATGGCCATCGTTATCAGGATACTGTCCCTGCTCGTTTTCTGCTCTTTCTGTTCCCCCGCGCAATCCCTCCAATGCCGCGCCGGCGAGGAGATCGTTCGCCAGGATACGGCGCTCGAATCCCTCACAATTAACGGCCCCTGCCGCGTCACCATTCGCCGCGTCACGTTCAAAGGCGCCCGCCAAACCAACCCGCAAACCCAGCCCCTTCCCCCAGCCGATCGCCGCTTCGCCGACCACTACCAACACAACGGCCTCCTCCTCATCGGCGCCGCCGAAGCCGTCATCGAAGACTCCCAATTTTCCGAAATGCCTGCCTTCGCCATCCTCGCCAGCGGCGTCAAAAATATCCGCATCTCCCGCTGCACCTTCCGCAACTCAGGCTCGACAAATCCCAAAGGCCGCAACAACACCACCGGCGGCGTCCTCCTTGAGGACGGCACCTCAAATTTCACCGTCGAAAACTCGACCTTCGAATCCATCCTCGGCAACGCCCTTTGGACCCACTCCCGCTACCGGCATCCGCGCAACGGGCCCGGCGTCTTCCGCCGCAACACGTTCAACACCATCGGCCGCGACGCCATCCAGGTCGGCCACGCCTTCAACGTCACTGTGATCGAAAACATTATCACCCGCATCGGCTACCCCATCGAAGCCATCGACTTCGAAGGCGGCGGCACCCCCGTCGGCATCGACACTTCCGGCAATGTCGACTCTACCCACTACACCCGAAACCAGCTCACCGAAATCAACGGAAAGTGTTTCGATCTCGACGGCTTCCACCACGGCTCCTTAACCGGCAACACCTGCGTCAACAAAACGGACCAGCCCTACGGACACTACGGCATCGTCATGAACAACACGAATCCCGACATGGAACCCGTCGGCGTGCGCATCGAAGACAACCGCTTTGACGGTATGCGCTACGGCGGAATCTTCATCATCGGCAGCGGCCACATCGTCCGCAAAAATGTACTAACCCGCCTCCACACCGCCCACTGCAGCGAAGCCGCCGCCCTGCCCGGATGCACGCACTTCGAAGGCGAGCCCGATCTTCTCCGCACCGGCATCTACTTCGGCAAACGCGCCGAACGCCCCGCCGTCACCCGCGGCAACCGCCTCGAGGGGAACACCATCCGCGGCTGGCGCATGGACCGGAACTGTATCGGCTTCGCGCCCGGCGTCGATAAAAAGGACAATCGAATAATAGGCAACATCTGCGGCCACAGCCCGAACTGACATGGTTGAAAATCCCCCCAACAACGAACAAGCAAGCGTAGTCGAGAAAATGCGCGCCGATTGGAACGAGCGCGCCAGGGAGGACGCCAACTACTACGTCGCCTTCGGCCGCCGCGACCAGGAGGACGCCGAGTTCCAGGACACTGCCCACGAAGTCGTCCACGGGCTCGAATGGGAGATGCGCCGTCTCCCCGCCGGCATCGACAACCGCACTCGCCGCGCCCTTGAAATCGGCTGCGGTCCCGGCCGCCTGCTGCGCCCCATGTCCGCCCACTTCGGTGAAATCCACGGAGTCGATATCTCCGACGAAATGGTTGCCCGGGCCCGCCGGCGCCTTGCCCACATTCCCCACGCGCACGCCCACGTCGCCCGCAACTCCAACCTCGAAATGTTCTCCAGCGAGTCCTTCGACTTCGCCTACAGCTACGCCGTCTTCCAGCACATTCCCAGCCGCGAAGTCGTCCTTGGCTACCTCAAGGAAACATGGCGCGTCCTCAAGCCCGGCGCCTACATGCGCTGCCAGATCAACGGCCTCCCTGAAACCGCCGCCCGCTACGACACCTGGAGCGGCGTCCGCATCAGCGCCTCCGAATTGGAGGAATTTTGCCGCGCTAACGATTTTCAGATGCTCTCGCTGGAAGGCACCCAAACCCAGTACATGTGGACCACGCTGCGAAAGCGCCCAAAGGGCTGGTACGACTCCGTCGCCAAACCGCAGCAGCCAGTCGCAATCCGCCGTATCACCAACGCCCAAAACTCCGAACCCGTCGCCCCCGCCCGCGGCCGTTTCGCGGCGCTATCGCTCTGGGTGGAAAACCTCCCCGAAGAGTGCGATCTCATCAACTTCGAAGTCCACGTCGGCGGCGCCCGTTCCCGCCTGACCTACATCGGCCCCCGCGAGTACGATGGCATGGCGCAAGTCAATCTGCGCCTGCCGTTCGACGTCGGCACCGGGCTCCAGCCGGTGGTACTCAAGTGGCGCGGTGAAGACATCGGCCCCCCAGCCAAAGTTCGCATTGTTCCCCAGCCCGCTCTAGTGCCCCGCGTGCTTTCCCTATCGGACGGCATCAACCTCATGAGCGGTCCCCGCATCGAATCGCGCTCCGTCAAGCTCACCCTCGAAGAGGTAACTGAGCCCGGCGACTTCAGCGCGACGATCGACGGCATCCCCGTCCTCGACACCGACTTTTTCTGCACCGACCCCCTTCCGCCCCGCTTCGAAGTGAATTTCAAACTTCCCGAAGAAATAACGGCCGGCGGCCACGCGCTCCAAATACGGCTCGGAAAGCGATCTGTTGCCCCCATCGGCATTGAAGTCGTCGCATCGCCCCCAACATGAAAAACGCTAGCAGACGCCGCCCGAGAAGTTGCAAAAACATGAAAACACCTTCGAATCGGAAGCTGGAAGAATTTCAGTTTGCAGTTCGGCCCTTATCCGCCGAGGAGGGTGGCGGGTTTCTCGTCGAGTATCCCGACATTCCGGGATGCATGTCCGATGGAGAAACGATCGAAGAAGCGATCGCCAACGGCAAGGAAGCGTTGCGCGATTGCCTGTATGTGTTTCGGGAGTCCGGCCGAAAACCGGTCACGCCCGGCATCGACGCTCACTAGCGCCAGCGCCTCCCCCGAACCCTCTACGCCAAGCTCACCAGACAAGCCCAGCGTGAGGGCGTCAGCATTAATAGCCTGGTGACTGCAATCATCGCCGAAGCAATCGGATCGAAGCAGAGCGCTGTAAACCGGAGGGCCGGCAAGCGGGCCTGAATCCTCCGCCGCAGATCGACGGGCCCGCCCGCGCCAGTTTTTCTAGTCGATCCCACTGCGGTCCAAATTAGCGAATTAGCTGTCCCGTAGGATGGGCCATACGCAACAGGGGAAGGCTGAGTCCCTGCAATGTGGGCACTTCCATTGATTTCATAACTTAGCGCGGATATCCACGGATCAATCTGAGGGAGCCTTGCCCGCCCCTAGCTCCCGAAGGTCTTCGCGAGCCTCCTTCCACATTCGCGTGCGGGTGCAAATGCTGGTGAAGTAAGCTCCCTCTTTGGAATTCGGCGGATGCCGATCGGCGTAGACCAACAAGTCGTTGCCGACCTCCAGCAGGTCCGGCCAGAACCCAATACACGCGGATGTTTCACGAAGCGCTGGCATCGAAAAGGTTCGGCCAAATTGGCCTTTCCAACTGCGTTCAACACGAAAGAATACTCTATGATTCTCGATCTTTGTAATCCTGCCCCGAAAAACGATATCCGCGTCGAATAACGCTACATCGACGGGTGGAATACTGCAAGTGCAGCCCCATACAGCTTTCATCCCAGCCACCACGCAGAATACCGTTGCCAACCTCATACCACGATCCTACCATCGGCGAATCTCGCCGGCCGGTACGCCGCGGGATATCCGCACATGACGTTCCCTCATTTGCTCATTCGGTACAGTGCCATGACGAATCGTTGCCTCAATCCCGGAGATTAACCGCACAATCGGTCTGCTATCCGGTCCCAGAACGGTGGCCTAACGAGTCCGCTCCATCACCGTGCGCAAAATTCCATTGATGCGCGTGGAGTAACCTTTGCCGTATCGCTGTAGCCAGTCGTATACATCCCTGTCGATGCGGGCGGCGATAAGCACTTTCGAGGTTCGTCGAAACTGCGAAAGCTGCTCGTTCGTCAGCGGGGGAATGTCCGAATAATCGATTCCGCTATCGGCCCCCGTGGCCTGGCGCTTGGCAATCCGGGACACGACCGCTTTTTGTGATTTACTCGCTGGCTTGTTGAAAATAGATTCGGCACTCACGCTGGTCTGCCTCGCGGGCCGAGATAATCCGGGTTGTTTCTTCTTCGTCATTTTCATTTTCCGTTCGATAGACATGGACCACCAGCAACACCACTCAAACCGCATTGCTATACAAAGTGCATCACAACATTTTCCTTCGTTCGTTGGCGCCCGCGCCGTCAGAGAAGAGCAGGAGCTTAGACGGCGGAAGTGATTGTCTCGCCGCATCACCTAACCACACCCCAACCAAAGCACTACCCCTCGGCGATTCCCAATACCCATTCGACGCCATAATCCCTTAGAACCCTTCCAAATTGCCTTAGAGTGATCGACTTCTTCGAATCCTGCCGCATTGTGGTAGGAATGATCGTTCCCGATGATCGGGATCCGGCATCGACAGGGAGGTTTTTCATTGTCGCTACGACAGATGCACATCATCGGCGGATTGGCAGTCCTTGCACTAGCCGCCCCGGCCTTCGGGCAAATCGAGGTCTACCACAAAGTAGCCACCGTGGAAATCGGCACGTCCCGCCAGTTCAGCTCCTACGTGCCCCTTTCACCGAACACCATCGTATGGTCTGTTAACGGCGTCAACGGTGGCAACGCCGCCATCGGTACCATCACGAACACGGGACTCTATCAGGCGCCGGCGACAGCCCCCACTCCCAGCATCGTAAAGATACGCGCTACCAGCACAGCGTATCCGGACAAGTTCGGCGAAGCCACAGTCACCCTCATCCGGCCCATGCCATGGATTTGGAGCATCAACCCGAAATCCCTCGCCCCGGGACCATTCGAAATCCGCCTCAACGGTGCCAACTACAAGCCTGACGCCCAGGTGCGAATGAACGGAACGCCGCTGGCCGCCACCTACGTATCGGCTACTTCCCTCCGGGCCACCGGAACCGCCGCAGCGCCCGGCACAATCAAAATCACCGTCTATCTGCCCGGTCCCGGCGAAGTTACCAGTGAGGCTTTCAGCCTCATCGTCGCCGCCCCCTCGATGACGATCACGCCCCCAAGTGCCACCCTTGCCCCTGGCGCTTCCGCAACTTTTACGTCTAGCCTCCCGGCCAACTGGCTCGTCAACGACGTGCCCGGCGGTACCGCCGCAACAGGTTTCATAACCGCTGCCGGAGCCTACACCGCGCCTGCCGTCCCGCAGACCGTCGCTATCCGCGCCGTCAGCACAACGGACCCAACAAAGTTCGCGACCGCAACGGTCACCGTCACCCAACCCGCCCTCACCATCACGCCGCCCAGCGCCAACCTCGCTCCTGGCGCGTCGGTGGCCTTCACCGCCAACACCGCCGTCACATGGCGGGTCAACGGAGTCACCGGCGGCACTCCCGGCACTGGTCTCATCACCAGCACCGGCCTCTATACCGCCCCACAATCCGCCCAGACCGTAACCGTCTCGGCCGTTAGCGCCGCCGACCCCTCCAAAACCGCTAACGCCGCCGTCACCATCACTCAACCCGCCATCACGATCACCCCGCCCAGCGCCACGCTCCCTACCGGCGGCACAGTAGCATTCACCGCCAGTGCGCCCGTCATCTGGCAGGTCAATGGTGTCACCGGCGGCACCGCCGCCACCGGCCTCATCACCGCCGCCGGCATCTACACCGCCCCGCAAACCGCCCAGTCCGTCACCGTTCGCGCCGTCAGCACGGCCGATCCAACAAAAATCGCCACCGCCGCCGTCACTGTTCTACTGCCGGCGGTCACCATCGCTCCGCCGTCGGCCACAGCGCCCATTAACACCACCGTCAGCTTCTCCGCCAACCTCCCCGTCACCTGGCAAGTCAACGGAATCCCTGGCGGCAACGCTACCGTCGGAACCATCTCGCCCACCGGGCTCTACACCGCCCCCGGCGTCGTGCCATCTCCCGCCACCGTCACCGTCCGCGCCGTCAATAACGCTGACGCCGCCAGCTTCGCCACCGCTTCCGTGGTCATCTCGGGCCCGCCCCCAGCCGTCAGCCTCATCAGCGCCGGCCGCTTTCTTGAGCAAGCCGCCTTCGGCCCCCGGCCCGCGGACATCGCGAAAGTCCAGCAAATCGGCGTCAACGCCTGGCTCGACGAACAATTTGCGCTTCCGGAGCCCGCCCTCCCCGATCAGCCGTCCACCGCCGCGCTTCGCGCCTGGGAACTCTACAACTTCGTCCACGCCCCGGATCAGTTGCGCCAGCGTGTGGCTTACTCGCTCCGGCAAATTGTTGTAACTTCGCTCAATAAGTTAAACTACGCCAACGAAATACTTCCCTGGATGCGGGTAATCAACCGAAATGCCTTCGGCAACTACCGCACCCTTCTCCGCGAGGTCACAATCAGCCCCTCGATGGGAAAATACCTGGATCTGGCCAATTCCACCAAACCCTCCGCAACAAACGGCGCCAACGAAAACTATCCCCGCGAAGTCATGCAGCTTTTCTCCATCGGCCTCTGGCAACTCAACAACGACGGCTCCCAGAAACTCGATGCCGGCGGCCAGCCCATCCCAACCTACGACCAGAACACCGTCCGCCAGGTCGCCCTCGCCCTCACCGGCTGGACCTACCCCACCGCCCCAGGCGGCCAAACCGGCGGTCTGAACTGGGAAAACTTCACCGCCGACATGGAGCCGCGCCCAGCCTACCATGACACCACCGCCAAGTCCTTCCTGGGCTGCAATCTCGCTGCCAACCAGTCCATCCAGCAGGATCTCGACGCCACCATCGATTGCCTCTTCCAGCATCCGAATACGCCGCCGTTCATCGCCACCCGCCTCATTCGCGGCATGGTCAAGAGTAACCCGTCCCCAGCCTATATCGGCCGAATCTCAGCCGTTTTCATCAATAATGGCCTGGGAATTCGCGGTGATCTGCGTGCCGTCGTCCGCGCCATCCTCACCGACCCCGAGGCGCGCCAGGACACCCCCGACGCCTCCTCCGGCCGCTTGAAAGAACCCCTGTACTTCATCTCCGCCTTCCTCCGCGCCGCCAACGGATCTATCGCCATGAACAACGGAGTCGCCTACGTCTACGACAACATGGGCCAGTCCGTCCTCGCGCCGCCATCGGTCTTCAACTGGTTCTCCCCCATGTATCGCGTGCCGAAGTCGACTCTCTTCGGCCCCGAGTTCCAGATCTACACACCCACCGAGGCCACGCTCCGCGCCAACTTCCTCTATCAGATCCTCACCTCCAACGGAGGCGAAATCGTTATCGATCTCACCAACTTCCAGGCCGCGGCCCCCAACACCGCCGCCCTGCTCGACGAGGTGGATCGGGTCTTTTTCTACGGGCGTATGCCGGCCGGCGTACGCGGCGCAATTACCAACGCGGTTACTGCCGCTTATGACAACAATCAACGCGTGCAGGCTGCGGTATATCTGGCGGCGCTGTCCGGCCAATATGCAGTCCAGTATTAACAGCAAGGAATAACATAATGAGTAACTATACCCGTAGAGACTTACTCCGCTTCAGCGCCTTCGGCGCCATGAATGCCCTCGCGCAGTCCGGCGCGTCGGACTACAAGGCCCTCGTTTGCGTCTTCCTCTTAGGCGGCAACGACGGCAACAACATGGTCGTCCCCATGGCCCAGGCCGAATACAATGCCTACAAAGCCGTGCGCGGCAACCTCGCCCTCCCGGACAACTCCGCAAAGCTCCTATCGGTTCAGAACAGCGTCGACGGCAATCCCTACGGAATCAACGACGGCCTCAAAGGTCTCCATCCGCTTTGGGCCCAGGGAAAGCTCGCCGCCGTTGCCAACATGGGCAACCTGGTCCGCCCCACCACGCGCGCCGAGTATCTTGCCAAAGCCGGCCCCGTGCCCACCAATCTCTTCTCCCATTCCGACCAGACCTCGCAAATGCAAAGCGGCTTCCCAAGCTCCGGCGGCGGCACCGGATGGGCCGGCCGCGTCGCCGATGCCGCCAACCCCATGAACGGTGGCGCCACTTTCCCCGCTTCCGTCTCCATGTCTGGACCCGCCCTTTTCTGCACCGGCGGCATCGTCCAATCCGCCAGCCTCGTCCCGGACTTCGATCTCTCCCTCTACGGCATGGACCTCTGGCCCTCTACCGCCGCTCAGGCCCGCAAAGCTGCCCTCCAGGAACTCCTCACCTTCGATAGCGGCATGGCGCTCGTCCAGGCCGCTAACAAGGTGCGCCAGGACGCCGCTTCCCTCAACGCCATGCTCCTGGACTCCGGTGCCAGTCCAGCCTTGGCGGCCCAGTTCCCGGGCACCTCTATCGGAAGGCAGTTGAAACAGGTCGCCAAGATCATTCAACTGAGAGGTGCCACGGGAATGAAACGCCAGGTATTCTTCTGCGCCCTTGGCGGATTCGACACCCATGGCAGCCAGGGCTGGACCCACTGGAACCTCTTAACCCAACTCGGCGACGCCATGACCGCCTTCTACCAGTCCACCGTCGACCTCGGCGTCGCCAATCAGGTGACGTCGTTCACCCTATCCGAATTCGGCCGGTCTCTCCAGCCCAGCGGCACCGGATCCGACCATGGGTGGGGCAACAATCAGATCATCGTCGGAGGCGCCGTCCAGGGCGGCAAAATCTACGGCTCTTTCCCAGCCTTCGCCCTCAGTGGACCCAATGACTCCGGCAACCGCGGCGTCTGGATTCCCACAACCGCCACCGACCAGTTCGGCGCTACTCTGGCCGCATGGTTTGGCCTCACGCCCGCCCAACTGCCCTCGGTCTTCCCCAACCTCGCGAACTTCCCGCAAACGAACCTGGGATTCGTATGATCAAAAAAACGAAGGGGCGGCCGGTGTTCCCGGCCGCCCCCATACACTCTATTCGGCAAATCTAGTCGAAGTAGCCCTTGGCCAGCTCCGGCTTCACGTTGATCGCCTGCCGCCAGTAGGACTTGGCCTCTTCGTTCCGGCCCTGCGCCTTCAGCGCGTGGCCCAGGTTCAGCAGCGCTTCGGCAAACTGCGGACGCTCATTGAGCGCTTCCTGGTACAGGCGAATGGCGTCATCCAACTGCCCGGACTTCTGCAGCAGCAGGCCCGTGTTGTAGAACACCTCCGGCGACCGTTCGCCCACATCGATCAACTGCGCCTGGAAGTCCAGCGCCTTCTCGAAGTCCTCGCCTTCAACCGCCAGCCCGGCAAGCCCGCGCAGCGCTTCCACCGATCTCGGCTCCTGCGCCAGCAGCTTCTCAAACGTCTCGGTCGCCGCGTTCTTGTTGCCGTTCTTCCATCGGGCCAGGCCGAGGTTGATCAGCGCTTCCTTCCAGTCCGCCCGCTTGCGCAGGCAGGTCTCAAACGCTTCTTCCGCGCCCCGGTACTCGTTGCGGTCCAGCCGCAGGAACCCAAGACGGAACCAGGCCTCTTCCCAATCGGCGTTCTTGGTCAGCAGCTTCTGATAGAGCTTCTCGGCCTCTTCCTTCTGGCCCTGCATCTCGAAAACCGTCGCCAGGTTGAACAGGACCTCCGGCAGCTCTGGGGCAAGATGCAGCGCCTTTTCGTAGGCTTCTTTGGCGCCTTGCAGGTCGTTCAACTCCTGCTTCACCGATCCCAGATTGGAGAACGCCTGCTTGGCGTCCGGACGGATGCGCAGCGCTTCCGAATAGCCCTTGGCCGCCTGATCCAGCCGTCCCAGCTTCTGGCTCGCTACCGCGTAGTTGTACCAGCGCTCGTAATGATTCGGCGTCAGGTCCACCAGCTTCTGGCACAGCTTGGCCGCCGCTTCATAGTCGCCGCTTTGGAATGAGCAGGTCGCCAATCCCTCCAGCGCGGCTTGCGAGTACGGGCGAAACACCAGCAATCGGTCCGAATACTGCCGCACCTGATCGTAGTCCTTGCGGGCAATCGAAATGGCAATCAGGTTGGTCAGCGCCTCTTCCGACTTTGGATTCGCCGCCAGCGAGTTCTGGTAGATCTCAGCGGCTTCGTCGAATCGCCACAACAACTGCATCGCAACGGCTTTGCCGAACTGCGCTGTCTCATCGTCGGCGTTCTTCTTCAGATAGGTCTGGAACTCTTCCAGCGCCGGCTCGGCCTTCTCCAGGTGAAGGAGGCAGATACCTAGTCCCAACCGCGCTTCGGCCCGTTCCGGATCCGCCTCCAGCGTGCTCGTAAAGCCCTTCGCCGCCGCGTCCCACTTGCCGAGCTTCTCAAAGGCAACCGCCTGGTTGAACTGCGCAACGATGTTGTCCGGCGTCAGCTCAAGAAGCCGTGCATACGTCTTCACGGCATCTTCATACTGCTCCAGTTCACACTGAAGATGGCCGATCGCGGCGATCATGTCAGGCTGTTCGCCATGCTGGCCGATGCCACTCTGCAGTTCGCCGAGGGCATCTTTCAGTTTGCCCTCCATATGTAAGGCTACGGCGCGGCCCAATACCGCCGCTGCGCCGTCTACCGGCGTATTCGCAGTGCCGTTTCCGCCGCGATTCCCGCCGCGGGAAGGTTGATTCTTGCTCATAGTGCTCACTCTCTGCCTCGGAACTAACTGCCTGGTGCTGGCGATGATTTGCGAGGTCCCTAGTCGGACCCCTGATTGTTTATCGGCGGGGGAGCCAGAAAGGAACAGAGCTTACCCAAAAAATCGTTCTGATGAGAGACGTGAATCCCGTAAATCCGCGCTCTGTCCTCACTCGCTCCGATCAATCCGATGCCGCCTTCGGGAAGCCGCGAATCGCTGAAGGTATCGATTACCTGGTCCCCTAAAGAGGTCGTGATGCTGTCGCCCTTTGTTTCCACTCTTATCGTATAGAGCGTCTGGTTCGCCCCGCCGTGTGGCAGCGGGAATCGCGTAACCTTGCTGACCCGCCCGTTTACTACGCTCCAGCGCTCGAACTCCAGTTTCGTCAACGGCGCCCCGGGCGTTACGTTCAGACGGGCGAGATGATAGTTCTGCGCGTTCGTCGCCCGCACCACCCACTGGATGGACCGCCGGTCGATCGAGGCCTTCATCTCCAGCGTGTAGTCCTTCAGGGCAATCGTCGGTTGAAAAATCGCCATCTGCCCGGGCCGAACCGTGCCCGACTGGTCATAAGTCCAAGTCCGCGACCATTCCCCTCGGCCCTCCCATTGGCTCAGCCCATTCCGGAAGTCCTCGATCAGGTCCACGCTGGCCCGGTTGGCGATTCGCGCCTGCAAAATTTCCCAGCGCGTCGGCTCTGCCGCCGGTGCCGCAGCCGCGCTTTTCGCTTCCTGCTTCGGAGGCGCTGCTTTCTCAATCACCGGCGGGGCGGAGACGGGCCTCACCGCCGCCTGCGACTCGGATTCCGTCGCCTCCGGTTCAGCCGCCGCCGTCTCCTGCGCCGCTGGAATAGAAACCTTCGCCGGTTCGCTCGATGCCGGCCGCGCCAGCACCCAGATGCCCAGGATCAACGGCACCACCATTGCGATCCATTTCAAGTCTGATGGCAGCCGGTTGGCCTTGGTCCAGGCGTTCCGAAGCCCGTCGGTGGAGAACCGCGCGAAAAAGGCCTTCGCCATCTGCTGCGTGGATTCGCGCTTGGACCGCGGCTTCCCGTCGTCAAACGGAATCGAAGCGGCGCAGATCGCCGGCGGCGACGCCCACAGATCCATCCCGATAACTCGGGGCTTTCCCTCTCCCGGCCTCGCGGCCGGCTTGGCTCGCGGAACGGCAAACAATCGAACCGGAATGTTTTGGAGCGCCTTGCCCCCTGCCTTCTCCGGCCGCGCAGGAAGAATGGCTCTCGGAGCGAGATCTGTGCCGCTGACAATGGCGGCCTTCCAGGGAATCGCCTTTGGCGGGGGCGGCGATAGCGGGACGCATTCGGCGCTGCCGTACCGGTTCACCAGCCGCTTTTCGAATAGCTTCGGCAGCCGCACGGCGACCACCGGCCGGAGCTTCTGGTCGAAGTAGGGACGGTTCGCCGCGTTCACCGCGTCCGGTCGCAAATCGAACTCTACCCGTTCGCCAAGTCTAATCTGGCTGACCTCTCGTCCGTTCCGGCCGGATGGCAGACGGGTGGTAACCACCGCCGGGAACCATGCCTCGGAAATGAGCGGCACGGGGCGCGTCCCCGCCACGGCGAGCGCCGGAAGCGGACCCGCCTCCGCCGCTCCCAGGTTCGGCAATTGGAAAACGAACCCAGCGGACGGAAAACACTGCGTCTGACGGACCCCCGCCCATCCGCTGTCCCAGAAATTCACTGGCCGCGGCGCGGCAGACTCCGGCGCCTCCACCGGCTGTACCGCCGTCTGCGGATGCAGCGCCAGCCGCGCCGAGGGGGCGCTCTGGGATTCGGGCAGCCGCGTGAATGGCCGGCCCCCTTCGGCCTGCGCCGCGCCTGCGTCGAACCGCGCGACGGCGATCCGCCCGGGCGCTGCCGCCGGAGCAGCCACTGCCAGCACGGCCTTCGCCGCATCCATCGATCGGCCCGCGTTCCTGCTGCCCCGCTGCGGATACCGGACCTCGACCGGCGTCTCAAGGGCCGCCTCACTCGCCGTTTGCCCGCAGTGCAAAACCGCCGGCGCCGGCGTCCCAACCGCCTCCAACCCGAAGATCGCATCGGGCTGCCGGAACGTCGATGCCTGGGCGCCGCGAGGGTAAACGGCCGCGGGAGCCGGGAAAACCGCGGCCTCCAGCGGCTCGGCAAAAATCTTTCCGCTCGGCGCCCCGGCCGCCGGTTTCACCTCCGGATAGGACGTCGCCAACAGGAGCGCTCCCAGGCCCGTGGCCTCCAACAACTCCCAAAACTGCTCTGGATTCTCTTCTAGAGGGAGCGGCCTCACCGGAGCGGCTGCAGCCAGCCGGCTCGCCGGTATGCAGGCCTTCGCTGCCTGGAAAAACGGGCGGTCCGTGTCCTCTGAGCGGATGCAGCGGGCCTCTTTCCCTGCCGGCGGCATCGCCAGGCTCGATAGGCGGTTTGTGGGCGCCAGATCCCGCTCCCGGCGGAGGTGCGTCCGGTGGAGCCATTTCAGATCAAAAACCGGTTCCGGAACCGCGCCCGTCATATCCGGCCGCCGCGCCTCTTTGGCTTCCAACCCCACGGCTTCCAGTTGCTGGGACGGGATTGCACGCCATCGCTCCTGCCTGCCCATCCGGGACGTCAGGTCGCGCGGGATCACGATTCGCATCTGGGCCGATTGGCCCACAACCGAGGCCGGCCCACGCACCAACTCCTCCGCTCCCATCGGAACCGGCAGCGAGTCTTCTCCCCACGGCATCGAAGACTGGAAGCGATGCGCCCGCTCTAAAAACAGGACAGTTAATGCCACATGGAGCGGCTCCGCCGGCAATAGCGGCTGCCACCCGCTCTCAATCGCCGGCGGGCTGAAAGGAAGGTGCTCGCCTACCAGCGCCATCGATCCAGGCTGCGCAGGGGTTTCGCTGACGAGCGAACCTACCGGCTTCGCCGCCGCCATCCGCTGGGTTCGCTGCAGCGCCGGCTGCGTTTGCGCCAGCCGCTGCATCGCCAACTGCTGCTCCGCCTGATCGGCGAAACGATGCGCGTCCGAACAGTACTCGGCGTCGTTTAGCCGGCGGAGGAGCGAGATTGCCTTGTTGCAGTATCGGCAGCGCAAGTCGATTTCCTTGTGGGTTCGTGGTTTCCCATATCCAGCGTAAGCTTCTGTTGAGTGGATTGCTACGCAGCGAATAACTAGGTTTGCTTAGCCGCCGGACGCTCTGGACTCCGTATCGCATAGGGGTTCACCTTAGCAGTTTTCCCGGAAATGGGAGATTTTCGGCGGGCTGCGCCCACTAAGTTCATATGCCGTTGGAGTTAATAGTTGTAAGCGTCTCCCGTCGCGGGGACGGAACCTCCCTGATCGGCTTCGGCGCCGTCGTTCCCGGACAGTATGGCTTCATCCGCCTGGTCGCTCCGACCCCCGATGGCTTGCTCTATCCCGAGCGCCACCGGATCGATGATACGGCCGAACCTCGCCCCTGGGACCTTTTGCAGGTCGAAGCTCCCTGGGCAGACGCCCGGCCATCCCAGCCTGAAAACCGTGTCGTCGACGACTCCCCCTGGAAGCTCCTCGAGCGCCCCGCTTCCCGCCCGCACCTAACCCGGCTGGAACAGGCTCCGCTTACGGCCGGGGCCCTCTTTGGTACTTTGGGCCGCGCAGTACGGGCCGACGGCGGCAACCTCCAGACATCCATTCTTTACGTCGAACCGGACTGGGTCGAGGCCATCTGCTACTGGGATAGCCAGCGCGAGCGATACCGCGCCCGCCTGCGCTTCGCCAGCGGCGGCGTGAACCACGACCTGCCGCTCACAGATGCCCATTACTCCCGCGTTCTGCTGCGCCGCGGCGAGGGGACCTTCACGCTCCCCCAACTCGGCTGCCGCGCGCCGCACGGCCTGCGGCTGGTCGTAACGCTCGGCGAGCCCTTCCACGGGTGGCGTTACAAACTGGTGGCTGGCATCCTTCCGCGGCGAACGAGTAAACTGTTCCGAGATGCTGCAACGCCGTCACTTCCTGCTCAAGACCGGAACCCTACTTACTACCCTGTGGAACCTGCCCGCGCCCTCGTGGCCGGCGCCTAAGTTCTCCGCCTACCCCTTCGCTCTCGGGGTCGCCTCCGGCGATCCGCTCGAGGATGGCATTGTTCTATGGACCCGCCTGGCGCCCAAGCCGCTGGAAGGCGGCGGCATGCCCGACCTCGCGGTCGCCGTCGACTGGCGGATTGCCGAAGACGAAGGGATGAAGAAGGTCGTCAAGAAGGGGACGGCGACGGCTACCCCAGCCTTGGCCCACTCGGTCCATGTGGAAGTCAACGGGTTGAAACCCGACCGCTGGTATTGGTACCAGTTCAAGGTGGGCAAGGAGATGAGCCCGGTCGGCCGGACCCGTACGGCTCCGGAGGCCGGTTCGATGCCCGACAAGTTCCTCTACACCTTCGCCTCCTGCCAGCACTGGGAAACCGGACACTTTACGGCCTACGAACATATGGCCGCCGAGAACCCGGACCTGGTGGTCCATCTGGGCGACTACATCTACGAAGGCCCGCCCCGTCAGGGCAACCCCCGCATCCATAACAGCCTGGAGATCGTAAGCCTTACCGATTACCGCAACCGCCACGCGCTCTACAAAACCGACAAGGCCCTGCAGAATATGCACGCCCGGGCTCCATGGATCGTTACCTGGGACGACCACGAGGTAGACAACAACTATGCCGGCGATATCCCGGAGGACAGCCAGACCCGGCAGCAACTGCTGGAGCGGCGGGCCAGCGCCTACCAGGCCTACTACGAGCACATGCCGCTGCGCACCCCGGCCACCCCGAAGGGCTCGTCCATGCTGCTCTACCGGAGCTTGGGCTGGGGCCGGCTGGCGAACTTCACCGTGCTCGATACCCGCCAGTACCGGACCGACCAGCCGTGCGGAGACGGCAACAAGGAGCCCTGCCCGGCGACCTACGACCCGGCGGCCACGCTCTTGGGCGAGACCCAGCACGCCTGGATGGAGAAGCAGTTGGCCGGCTCCCAGGCCACCTGGAACATCGTCGCCCAGCAGGTCCTGATAGCCAAGATCGACCGGAAGCGCGGGTCCGGCGAACTGCTGTCGATGGACCAGTGGAGCGGGTATGAAGCCTGCCGGAACCGAGTGTTAAAACATCTTCATGAAGCGAAGGTCCCTAACCCGGTCGTGATCACCGGCGACATTCATTCGAACTGGGTCGCCGACCTCAAGCTGGACTGGCGGAACGAGAAATCGCCAACAGTCGGTGTTGAGTTCGTTGGGACCTCGATCACTTCCGGAGGCGATGGCCAGGACTCGATAGCGGGTGTAGCGGACGTTTACGCCGAGAACCCCCATCTGAAGTGGCAGGGATCCAAGCGCGGGTATGTGTCCTGCGTTGTGACGCCGAAGGAGACACGCGCCGACTACCGGATTGTCCCGTTCGTGACCAAGCCGGGCGCCCCGGTCCAGACCCCGAAGAGCTTCATCGTCCAAGCGGGCCGGGCCGGGCTGGTGTAGCCGCCATGGTCCGTCTGCTGACGGCCGCGGCGATTTTGGTGATGGCGGGGCTGCAGCTTGGCTCGATCGTCCAGGAGAGCGCGACCTACGACGAAGGGGTTCACCTGACGGCCGGGTACAGGTACTGGAAGACCCGGAAGTTCAACCTGAACATGGAGCACCCGCCGTTCCAGAAACTGCTGAGCGCGGCTCCGTTGCTGGCAGCCGGACCACCGTTGCCGGCCGATCCGAAGCTATTGGTCGATCAAACGGAGTATGCCCGGACCTTCCTATACGAGGGTCCGATGGACGCCGGCCGGATGTTGCTGATGGGCCGGGCGCCGACCATGGTTCTGAGCCTGTTCTTGCTTGTGGCCGTTGCCTGGGCCGGCCGCCGGTTCTTCGGAGCGCCGGCGGCGCTGGCGGCGGTATGGCTGTGCGCCCTGGACCCGAACCTGATCGCGCACGGGCGGTACGTGACCAACGACCTGGCCAGCACACTGTTCTATTTCTTGACTGTCGTGCTTTGGATTAGTTATTTGGAGGCCCCTTCGTGGCCCAAGGCGATTGGGACCGGCGCGGCACTGGGCCTGGCCCTGGCTACCAAGTTTTCGATGTTGCTCCTTCCTTTGGTGCTGCTCGTGATTTTGGCTTTCCGCTGGCGGACCGCCGTTCGCTCCCTGGCGGGGTTGGCGGTAGTCTGCATTGTTGGTTTGACCGTTATGCTGGCGACCTATGGCCCGGAGTCCTGGCGGACGATCCGCGGACGGACGATCGATGCCAGTCCGGAAACGATCGCCGGGGTCAAATTTCCTCCCCATAACTATGTGACCGGGCTGCGGACCTTGATGGATCACAACCGTGAAGGCCACCCCTCGTACCTGCTCGGGGAGAAGGGGGAACAGGGTTGGTGGTACTACTTTCCGGTTGTTTTTGCCGTCAAGTCTCCGACGGCTCTGCTGATTCTTGTCGCACTTTCTGTCTGGCGATTTAGAAGCTTTCGCGCGCTGGCGCTGTTGGCGGCAGCTTTGATTTATTTTGGCGTAACGATGACGAGTCACATCAATCTCGGCGTTCGCCATCTGCTGCCGATCTATCCGTTCCTCTACCTGCTCGGAGCGTCGGTGCTCTGGCCTAGGTGGCGGGCGGCGGTACTGGCACTTATCCTCCTCCAGGCCGGGGAGACTTTGGCCGTCTACCCGGACTACCTTGGTTATTTCAATATTCCGGCCGGCGGTCCCAAGGCCGGACCGAAGTATCTTTTGGACTCAAACATCGACTGGGGCCAGGACTTGAAGAAGCTGAAGGTCTACATGGACCGGAATCACACGAGCAAGGTGTGCCTGGAGTATTTCGGTACGGCGATGCCGAAATACTACGGCATCGAGCAGGAATACTTACCTCGAACCTGGGACAAGGACGAGTTGGAGCGATTGGACTGCCTCGGCGCCATCAGCGTGACACTGCTGAAGGACCTGTACATCAAGCCCGGGAGCTTTGAATGGCTCCGGCAGCGGTCGCCGATTGGCGTGGTGGGCAGCTCGATTTATCTTTATGATTTGCGGAAGAGGCCTTAAAGCCGGGCCGCGACAGACTTGGTTTCAGTGTAGTGCTCGATGACCTCTTTGCCCATTTCGCGGCCCCAGCCGGATTGCTTGTAGCCGCCGAAGGGCCAGGCCGGGTCGCCGTAGTTATGGGTGTTGATGCAGATGGTGCCGGCCTTGATCTTGCGGGCCAGCGTGTGGGCTACGCGCAGGTTCTGGGTCCAGATGCTGGCTTGCAGACCGTACTCGGTGTCATTGGCGAAGCGGGCCACGGCGTCGAGGTCGTCATCGTTGAAGGACTGGACGCAGAGGACCGGGCCGAAGATCTCTTCGCGAACGACGCGCATGTCGCGATTGGTGCGCGCCAGAACGGTGGGGGCCACAAAGTAGCCGTTACCGCTGGTTCCGCCGCCGGTTACGACCTCGGCGCCGGCGTCGCGGCCGGCCTGGATGTAGCCGGCCACTTTGTCGTGCTGCTCCTTGGAGACGAGCGGGCCGAGGTTAACGGTACGGTCCAGGCCGTGGCCGATTTTCATTTTTCCGGCTTCGTTGACGATGCCATCGACAACCTTGTCATAGACCGACTGGTGGACGAAGAGTCGGGAGCCGGCAGTGCAGCACTGGCCCTGGTTGTAGAAGATGGCCGACGCGGTTCCGGCGATGGCGAGGTTGAGATCGGCGTCCGGGAAGACGATGGCCGGGGACTTACCGCCGAGTTCGAGCGAGACGCGCTTGAGATTACCGGCTGCAGCTTTGACAATGAGCTTACCGACTTCGGTGGAGCCAGTGAAGGCGACCTTGTCGACATCGGGATGTTCCGAGAGGGCGGCGCCGGCGGTTTCGCCGAAGCCGGTGACGATATTGACGACGCCATCAGGCACTCCGGCCTCCTGCAGGAGCTGGCCGAAGCGGAGGGCCGTTAGCGGCGTCTGCTCGGCTGGCTTGAGGACGATGGTGCAGCCGGCTGCGAGCGCGGGCGCGATCTTCCAGGCGGCCATCATGAGCGGGAAGTTCCAGGGGATGATCTGGCCGACTACGCCGACGGGCTCGCGGAGGGTATAGGCGTGCCAGTTGCCGCGGCTGGAGACGGGGATCGTCTCGCCATTGAGACGGGTGGCCCAGCCGGCCATGTAGCGGAACATTTCGATGGACCCCTGGACGTCGCCGGCACGGGCGTTGGTTACGGGCTTGCCGTTGTCGAGCGCTTCGAGTTCGGCGAATTCGTCGCTGTACTTTTCGAGGAGGTCGCCGATGCGCCAGACGAGCTTAGAGCGTTCGCCGGGAGACATACGGGGCCAGGGGCCGGACTCAAAGGCACGGCGGGCGGCGGCGACGGCGAGGTCGATGTCGGCTTTATCCCCGGCGGGGACGTGGGCGATGATTTCTTCGGTGGCCGGGTCCTCGACGGGGAAGGTGGCGCCGCTGACAGCGTCGACCCATTTGCCGTCGATCCACATTTTCGCAGGGGCGGCGAGGAAGCGGGCGGCGGCTTCGCTCAGAGCGGGTTTTTCAAGTGCAACTAACATGGTGGCCTCCTATTTACGTTTCCGAACACAGCCCGGGTAGAGCTTCTTGAGTTTTTCGACCTTCGGGTCCGACACGTTGACCACGTAGGGGTTGCTGCGGTTCCGGCCGGAGTAGTCCTGATGGTTGGTTTCGGCGGTGTAGAACTTCTCGAGTGGCACCACCTGCGTGACGATTGCCCTGGGCAACACACGGGCCTCGTCCAACTGGCGGATATAGGCCTGCGTCACGGATTTTTGCTCTTCGCTGGTGTAGAAGATGGCGCTGCGGTACTGCGGCCCGACGTCGTTGCCCTGACGGTTGAGGGTAGTCGGATCGTGGGCGACGTTGAAGAAGATCTTGAGCAGTTGGCCATATGAGATTTTTTGCGGATCGTAGGTGATCAGGATCGCTTCGGCGTGGCCGGTGCGGCCGGCGGAGACGATGTCGTATTTGGCCGTCTCCTTGGTTCCGCCGGAGTAGCCGGAGATCACGTTTTCGACGCCATCGATGATTTCGAAGACGGCTTCGGTACACCAGAAGCAGCCGCCGGCGAGGACGACGGTTTGTTTGCCTGGCGCCGGTTTGAGATCGACTGCCGGATCAGGGAATTCGGCGGCGCCGAGGGCGGCGACGGCCAGGAAAGTGAGTATCGATTTCATGGTTTGTCTCCGTTAGCGGTAGAAGGTGTTCCAGGTTATCCAGCGCGGACCGTAGTGAGGCTGGGGCTGGCCGACCTCGAGGGCGCCGAGGTCCGGGGCTTTGCCGGTGAAGCCGTCATTGACGGTGGGGAGCACCTGACCGGCGTCGACCGCCTTCGAGCCCGCTTTCAGTTTAAAGTTCAGATCCGCCGAATGGTAGACGCGGTAGCGGTTGTTGATGTCGTCGGGCGCTAAGTTTTCGAAGATGTCGAAATCGACTTCGACGCCGTGGGCTTCCTGGCCGGTGGCTTGCCGCAGTTCGGCGAGAGTTGCGAAAGTCTTCGTTTCCGGTTTGGCGGCGCCGGGGGGAGGGGCGATTAGGGTGTACTGTTGGGCGACGTTGCGATTGGGGCGGAAGCCGTTGTAGTCGCTGCTGTAGTTGGCGGTGCCATTGGCCCAGACCATGACGCCGCGGTTGGGCACGTCGCGCCCGATGAACAGGTTGTTCCGGAAGTGGGCATTGGAGTAGGGCTCGCGGGCGGTCTGTTCGCCGATGAGCGTGTTGTGATAGGCGACGATTCCGGCCGGCGCGGCTCCCATCTTGAAGACTCCGCCGCCGGGGACGTGATAGAGGATGTTGCGCATGAAGTAGACGGGGCCGCCGAAGACCGGCTGAGAGCTGTAGCCGTTGTGGGCGGCGTTGACGCCGCGGTTCTGGAAGACCCTTATGTTGTGAGCCCCGCCGTCGGCTTCGATGAAGTCGTCGTTGGAGAGATGGATATCGTTGTTGTAGATATCGATTGAAGACGCTCGGAGCTCCGGATCAGCGTCTGGCGGGCCGTAGGTGGAGATGCAGATGCCGTCGTGGAAGTAGGCGATGGCGTTGTGGGCGATGATGTGGCCGGGGCCGTAGACCTTGACCGCGAAAAAGCTGCGGAGCTGGTGGGAGGGATAGATGCCGGCGGCGCGGGAGCCAGCCTGGTTCCAGCCGATGAGGCGCATGCGGTCTTCGCGGCCGAGGAAGAGATTGTCGGAGATGAAGAAGTCGCGGGAGCCGGCGTTCTCGGTCCAGACGCCGACGCCGATGTCTTCGAAGCGGCAGTTCTTCACAGTTAGGGCGACGGCTCCCAGGACCTCTTTCTCTCCGGCGAAGATGGCGACTTCCGTGTTGCGAAAGGTGAGGCCTTCGATGATGTGGTGGTGGCTGGCGATCATGTCGAATAGCTTGCTGTTGCCGGCGCCGTCAAAGATGGCTTCGCCATCGCCGGCGCCCTTGATGGTGATGGGCTTTTCGGCGGTTCCTTTCAGTGAGAGCGACCAGTAGCCGGCGAATGGCGCGCTGAGGGGGTCGACGTAGTTGAGCCGTTCGGGGCGGTAGAGGCCGGCGTGGACGAGAATAGTGTCGCCGGGCTGGGCCTTGGTCATGCGGACGGCGGTCCAGTCGCCGCGGCCTTCTCCGTAGTAGGCGGCTTTGAGGCCGATGTAGTTGGGCTCCAGCTTGGGCCCGACGTGATCGTTGGGATAGACGTGGATGACGCGGCCGCCGGCGTAGGGCTTGGGCTCGGCGCGGGTGGAGACGGTGGCCGATTGCTTTGCCTGGCCGGTGACGCCGTCGGGATCCTGCATGGTGAACTCGCACTCGTAGCTGGTGGCGGGTTCGAGGCTCATGATGCTGCCGGCGAAGCCGTGGGGCACGGTGTAGGTCATGCTTTCGCGATCGCGGAAGTTGCGCTCGCCGCCGATTCTCAGGAGGGGGAGAGCGGGACGCCAGGCGGCAGTGCCTGTCTTGCGGTAGCGCACTTCGACGGTCGCGTTTCGGTTAGCGTCCCCCTCGATGTTCCACTCGAAGCCAAGATTAAGGAGAGTGGGATGTTCGACGTGGAAGCGGCCTGGCTTTGCGGCATTTTGTGCGTGGAGCGTGCAGGCCGCGATGATTGTGAGTGTGGCTAGTCGCATTCGTTTGATTTTAGCCACTGATTCACACAGATGAACAAGAATGTTAGCGGCCCAGGTAGGTTATGGTCACCGATTTCTTTGCGGAGGCTCCGTTTCCGTTGGTGACGGTCACTTCGAAGGTATAGTCACCGAGCCCTTCGCCGAACTGGACGGTGGCAATTGCTGTGTTCGGGTTCAGGATAGCGGCCGACTTGTTGATGTTTTTCCATACAAACGTCAGCGAGGTTCCGGAGGCATCGGTCGTCTTTGACGCATCCAGGTTGATTTGCTGGTCGATGGTGTTGGTGGGCGCGGTGATGTTAATCTGCGGCCCTTCGCCCGGCGCGGGGGGCGTAACCGGTTTCGGCACAACAAGCGTGCCCTTGGCGTCCTTCGAGTAGATCACTACGCGTCCGGCGATCACATGGACCAGGTCTACGATCTTTGCCGGAGTGTCGTTCGTGTAGCCGAACGAAACGCTGAAAGGCATTCCGACCACGTTACCCAGCACGCCTCCGGCCGAAGCGCTGCCCACCGTACCGGTGAAGGCCAGGCTGTTCCTGGGAGCGGTAGTGGAGTAGATCTTGTCGATGCTCAGGGAGAAGACGCCCAGGATCGCATCATTGAGACTGGCATTAATAGGCGTCGGCAGGGGCGAGCCCGTTTGCACGACGAAAATCGTCGACGTGAGCGAGGCGCCATTTGGGTTAAAGACGAAGCGTTCGCGGACTTCGAACGCGCCGGTGGTCACTGCCTGCAATTTGTCATTGGGCAGGACCAGGTCGGTGGAGGTCAGCGTCGCCGGGAGGGTTATCTGGCGCTCGAGTAACAACTCCGTCACCGCGGGACCGGTGGTTTGGGCGGAGACGGGTAGTGTGAGTATGCAAACGGCGAGTGCCGCTGCGAGGATTCGAATCTTTTGCATTATGCTTTTCTCCGAGAATGGGTTGGCGGACAGTTAGTAGGGACAGGATTGGCGTCCTGTCCTATCTGTTCATGGATCGATTTCGGCGCAGGAACGTTTCCTAGTTCCGGCGAATAGTCCGGTTATCGCTATCGACCTCGGGGAGGAGTTCGGGGAACTCGGTGATGGCGGCCCAGGCGGCGAGACCGGTGGCGATTGCGACGTCGTCATGACTATCGTAGTCGTCCGGATGCGTGTGGACGCCGGAGAGTTCGAGCAGTTCCTCCTTTAGGATCGGCCAGCCGTCGAGGTTTGGATCGCACTTGAGGGTGCGGGCGGCCATCAGCAGTTGCAGATTGGCAATGATGGTGCGCCGGGGCAGGCCGGTGTAGCCGCCGGAGAGCGTGTTGGCGCCCTTGCCGCCGGTGATAATGACGGGCTTGATGGTCACCTTATCGGACAGGTTGCGGCGCAGGCGGTCGACGATTGGCGGGCCGGGGCCGCCGGCGCCAATGATGAGCTGCCGGTTGCGCGCGGGCACGGCGGAGTCGAACTGCTGGAGCCGCTGCCGGAGGAGGTCGTAGAGTTTTTCGTAGCTGATTCCGATAGGGAACCGCTTGAGGAAACGGATTTCGAGGTTGGGTTCGAATAGATATTCGAAGGTGACCGGGCAGCGGCCGTGCGCGGTCCAGCGGAGATTGAGCGCGGCAAGCGCGGAGTGGTCGCGGCGCTGCCCGAGGTCGAGCGCGAGATACCACATGGGCTCCGGAAAACGGGTGCAGTGCCGGACGAAGCGGAGCTTGCCGGCGGTGAGAGTCGTTGACATGGTTGTCTCCTAGAATTTGGTCATGTTGTCGATCATCTCTTCGGTGAAGAGACGGTTGGCCGGCTGGAGGAACTCGCAATCGAAGTCCTGCCGGTATTTGATTTCGTCGATTTTCTTTTGCATTTCGAGGAAATCGGGATCGATGTCGGGACAGTCCTTGACTGTCGAGAAGATGCGGTGCCAGCGCTGGTCGCCGTTGGTCCAGATGTTGTGGAAGAAGCCGGCCGGGCGGCGCGGGGTGGACATGAGCCAGATGGCGCCGTGGGTCCGGGCCACGAAGGGCGAGACCGAGAAATAGACCTGGTCCTTGACGAGCGCGGCTTCGTCGACGATCAGGACGTTGGCCGTATTGCCTACGCTGGTGTCGGTTGTGTGCGGCACCGCGAATATTTTGCTGCCGTTGGGCAGTTGGAGCGAGAACTGATGACCGAGCGCGCGGCGGATCTTGTGGCCGAGGCGGACGGCGTAGGTGCAGGCGCGGTCGATGAGAATGCCGGCCTGGAGCTTGGTTCTCGAGATTATGACTATGGTTTGATCGGGAATTGTGATGGCCCGATGGAGCGCTTTGAGGGCGATGGTTGTTGTCTTGCCCCATTGGCGGTTGCAGCACAGGATCAGGTACTTGGCGTCGATGTCGAGGACTTCGGTTTGTTTTTCGCTGGGTTTGAAGTGGAGCAGGTCCTTGGCCCATTCCGAGGTCTTTTCGGCTTTTGCGGCTGGTTCGGCGTTTGGGCACACCTCGGGTTTTACAAGGCGGGCCAGCTCGCGGATCGACGGGCCGAGAATGAAGAATGGGCGTTCCATGGGTTCGTTTAACTCGCTTTTCTGGGGGCGACGGGCATGTCGTCCTCGATATCGATGCCTTTGGCTACGTCGTCGGGTGGTAGGACGACGATTTTGCAGTGCGGAAATTGCTGTTTGTAGGCCTTGATGACCTCCGGGTTGGTTTCTGTCACGTAGACGATGGGTTCGTTTATTTGCGTTTTTTCGTCGACGGGTTCGGGCCGCTGATTAACGCCGATGGACGCGGATGTTGGGAAGTTGGTGTGGATGAACTTGAGACGGCGTTCGAGGCGGGCGATGCGCTGTTCGAGCTGGTCGATTTGGCGGTTGATGCGGTGGGCGATGGCGCCGGCGGTATAGAGGGATTTCATGGCTCGGGCCATGGTTTCGATTTCGATAAGTTCGGGCGCGAGGGTGCCGGGGGCGTTGGCGCTATCGACGATGGCCAGATTCCATTGGGCGGTGAGGCAGTGGTTGAGGCGGTCGGCTTGCCAGCGGGCCTTGGCGATTTGGATTACCACCGAGTTTGCTAATTGATTGACGGGTTGATAGATTTCGACCAGTTCGCGGCAGAGGGTTTTGTAGTCGTCCGGGTCTTCGTTGCAGAGAACGTTGCCGGGTTTTAGGAAGAGCGCGATTTTCTGGTTGTATTCGTCGAGTTTGCTGGCATTTTGGGCGGAGTTGGCCTTGCCTTCGGGCGTGACTGGGCCTTGGGATTTCGCTCCGTTTTCGCGGGCTGTTTTGGCGCGGCGCTCGTTGCGGGATTGCTTGGACATTGGAATTTTGCTCCTGGTTTGGGTGTAGAAATGACAAAGGCCCTCCGGGTGGAGGGCCTTTGTCGAAGCCAGGGTATTCCCTGACTGGTTTCAAGCTAGCATGGGCGGGTCAAGCGACTTGGGGTTTTGAAAAGCTAAGTTATTGATTTTAGGGGAAATATAGTTTGAAAAATTTCGGGAACGGGTTTTTGTGGCACGGTGAGTTTCGGTGAATGGAAGCGTAAGTAATTTGTTTGCAGCAAGTTGCGGTTGTAGTGGTTGGAGGGTTCCTCCGTCCGCAAAAACAAGATCCGGGAGATGTCGGTGTTCGGCTCCGCCGCCTGCAGTGATACTTGTTCCGACTCCGACTTCGAACATCGTGGCTGAATTTCACTCGGAGGCTCGCCCCGCGTGAGAATTCATCGAGGTCGCTGAGGCTCTGAAAGGAATTCTGGGCAGTCCCGTGTATTTAGGGACCAAGGGATCGCTCAAACCCTTCGCCGAGCCTTCGGCGCGGCTGGGACGCGTTGCCCGTTTATGCGGAGTGATCACACGCGGCTTGCCGAATAGCTGGATGCTATTGACGCGCTGCTCTCACTCTTGGCTGGGCTGGTGCGGAAGAGCATTTGCAAGAAATGGATCGCCCGTTTCGTCGCTCAACGTTGTTGAATTCGTGGTGTTGGCGGAGCACGTGTCCGCTTTGGCCTCGGAACTATTGGAATCGTCCCCCGAAGATCCTCGGAGGAGCAACTCCACTTTCCGCCACGGTGCCCGTTTGGTTACTCTGAACTGAGCAGGACGATCTGAGTGAAAGTGGCATACTCCTCAGTTTCGGCAGTTGCATATGAGAAATCCAGAAGCAAGTGCAGGCTACGGCAGCGAGGCGAGCGGTCCCTTCTTATCGACCGTGGAAGGGAGACTATTGTTTATGAGTGACGTCGGAATTTCATATTTTGCGGATTGTTCAAGTGTTTGACCATTTACGTCCTCGCGACGTCGTTCTCGGTTCATCTGTGCCAGGGCATCCGGGACTGTACGTGTTGGGGATGTACGACAGACGAATCACCCTGTATTCACAGCAGGTGCGGGCCCTCTCTCTTGTTCATGCCCTCAACGAAGAAGGATCTCTCCCGATACGCGGTGATATCGCCGTCATTGGTGGAGGTGCCGCTGGAATAACAGCAGCAGCGGCAGCCGCATTGGCTACCACCAATGGTAGTATTGTGCTATTCGAGAGGGAAGCGGAACTACTTTCGCTACAATCTGCCACGAGCAAGCGGAGCCTCGATCCGCACATTTTTGACTGGCCCGAGTGGGACAGCGACGATCCAATAGCCGATTTGCCAATATTGGATTGGAAGGCGGGCACTGCGCAAGAAGTTCGGAAAATTCTCATCCGTGAGTTCGAAGAAATTGTCGCCGCACTAAAACCCCGGATTCAATGTTGGAAGCGCCACGAAGTAAAAGCAATCAATCCGACAGAAGATTCCTTTGAGATTGTCTTCGAGAGAGATTCGCACGGCGAAGAGCCTTCCGGAAGGCGAGAGGACCGATACCGCTTTCATACCGTCTTTATTGCGGTTGGTTTCGGAATTGAGCCGCTAAGCAGCCTCCCCGGTATACACACGCCGAGCTATTGGAGCGATGCTGGAGTTCCGACTGCGGAATTCGAGGGCCGAATATCCCCCCGGTTCTTCGTAAGCGGAAACGGCGACGGGGCGCTTATCGATCTGATTGCCGCTGGCTCAGCCTCGTTCGATCACGCTCAGATGATCCGCACGATCGTTGCCCATCCGGGAATCAGAGAGATTTTCAAATCTATGCGGGAACTAGATTCTGAAGCCCGTGCGGCTGAGTCCCGCGGCGAGAGCTTTGATTTTATGGCGGGCTATGATCAAAAGATTTTGCCGACGATTATGTCACTGGGGATCTTGACGAAAGTCAGATCGCAATTGCGACCCGGCGTGCAACTTACACTTCAGACACGGCATCGTGAGATATTCGTCGTGACTTCGTCGCCACTTAATCGAATTGCGGCCTATTTGATGATAAAGGCTTGCACCGCAGCTCCCGATTCGGCTTTCCGCCATGTGCATTGTTCAGAGATAAAAGTTGTACCGCTGGAAGAGACGACTTCCGGCGAGGCTGGATTTTGTATCGACTGCGAGGGAATGTCAATAACGGCGGATTCAGTAATCGTCAGGAGAGGGCCGAACAAGAGCAAAGTACGTGCACCTTTCAATCCTCTACTCGCCGAGTTTGAAGCGGCACACAATAAATGGCTTACTCACCATGGAGATGTCACTTTGATACCTCGGCTCTCCCCGGAGGCGAGAGCATTTTTTGAAAGCAGGTCGCGCACGAAGCAGTTACCGCCGGCTGTGCACATCCGATCGCGCTTAGCCGAAATGGGCACCAAGACGATTCAAGTTCGATCGGAAGGCGGAAACATTCGATGGTCTGGGACTCTTCCTCTCGATGAAATACCTTCGGTATGGACGCCAGGAACTGGGCGTGTTGAAATCGTATGCCCGAGTCAACCTAGCGAAATCGGATCGGTCGCACATGCCTTGGTTCGTCTTGTCGCTCACTCCTCAAACTGTGTCCTCGTGGCTAATCCGAGATATTGGGATGAATTTGCAGCGGAGCTGACCAGCGAGTCGGGACATTCTGATGGACTGAACGTCTATCCCATCCAGCAGGAGGTCGGTCCTGTTAACCGCGATCCAAGAGAATTTACGCCAATCGAACTCGCCGGCACGATCAATCAACTTTTGGACCGATTCGTCTTGACTTCGATCAATGACCATATCGAAGAATTTTTGACGACTGGAAGAGATCCTTTGCACAGAGTCGGTTTCGACGCAGCACCAACGCTGCGACTCGCGATGCTCACTATATGGCGCCAATGGAAGGCGGCTTTCGATGCCAATAATTCGCTGCTTAGCCGCTACCTGCGGCTCCTAATATGCGCAGTTGAAAGCGATGCCCCAAATTTTCACCCGGAAGTGCCAATCGGACCCGTGAAAATGACATCGCTGATTGGCGGTACGACGATTGCCCTTGCAATCGCGACGGGTTGGCCGACGATTGAACCGCAAATAACCGCACCGGGAAACCTGCTTCGGCGGGGCATTGGAGTTGGTACCTGGTCCGGTCATACATGTGCAGCCGATCGTATTAGCCGTCAGCCCATTCTCCAATGCGCAAGCGAATTCGTGTGGAAAACTAACTTTGTCGTCGTCTCTAAGAATGGGTCCATTGATGTTGCAACTCGAAGTGAGCAGGCGTTCTCAACTACCGCGATGGACCAGCCATCGCTGAGTGATTCAGTGGGTGCCGGACCTATTTTGATCTCGATCGATGCGGCACTCACTAGAGCGATGCAGGATGGACCCGAGGCGGTCACGATGCTTCTAGAGGGAATCGAGCTACGGCATTTCCTCAAACTTGAGAAGAATATCCTAAAAGCGACAGAGAATCAGCCGCTATGAATGAACAGAGTAATGGCGAGACGGACGAACCAATCGCGTGGTTTGAGTCGAGCATTCGCTCAGCAGCCTCCGCACTCGGGCTTGAGGTTTCAGTCGATCCCAAATTGGTGACCTCTGAATTTCGTGGTGGCGACCGTGTGGCGTCCTCCAAACTTAACGCGATCGATCTCCCGCAGGTAAAAGGCGGGCTAAGAATTGGGAGCTACTCAGTGGTTTTGGGCGTTTTGCCGGACTCACGAACCGCGGACGCGGTTCGCGAGACGGTTCGACGGTACCGCAACCAATGCGTCGTAGCGAGGTCGTTTCTTTCGGCGAATGAGGCGCTAGACCTCCATCTAATGCTTATCGGTCCTAGAGGAAGCGAAAATGATACGGAATGGCAGGCACTTGGGCTTATGGTCGAGCGTGATGATCGCGTGGCCCGAAAGCTTACTTGGCTGCGTCCCAGTGACATCGCGGATGATCGAAGTAGCTTTGCGGGTTTCCTGAAGCGTACATTTCTTGCCCGTCCGTGGAGTAGCGACGAGAGGTTTTCGCGGGGAGCCCTAGATATGCTGAATGCAGCGCGTGACCCCAACGACCTTAATGTGCCAATGAAAACCGCGGCGGAATGGGAAGCAATCGCACTTGGCTCCGATGAGAATCCAACGACGCTGGTGGAGGCGATCGTCGAGGCGTGGAAACGGCGGAGCGAGATATGAATTGGATATACCTATCCAGGATAAAGATCGGGAATTTCCGTACCTTTGGGGCTTTCGACATTTCTATCCCAGCGGCTCCCGGTCTCACACTACTTACTGGCACGAACGGTCTAGGCAAGAGCAGCTTCTTCGACGCCCTCGAATGGGGGCTTACCGGAAAGGTTCGTCGATTCGAGAAGTATCTAAGGAAGGGAATTCCTGAAGGTCGTTATCTTACTCGGCGAACAGCGCCGCACGACTCACACAGCGTGTCTTTCCGTTTTACAGGCGGGAACGAAATTGAGCGGGAATTCGACCATGGGCCTTCCGAGTCAGCGGTAGCGGATTTGCTGAAGCGAGAAGATTGGCCACAAATCCGAGAGATTGGGACGTACCTCGCGTTCACGCACTTTCTCGGCCAATCATCACAGGAACGTTTTACCAGCCGAGAATCGACTGAGCAATGGAAGGCGCTGAGGGGGCCGAGTGGCATCGACCGCCTCGAGGACATTCGCCATGCCTTGAGAGGTCGTGCCACGCAATTGGCCTTTTCTCGGCGTATCGAACAAGAACAGGCGATTGTCGAGAAGATCGAGCGTCAACTCGCGGACTGGCAGGGCTGGCGAGTCCGACTTGAACGGCTTCAACAGGCGGGGAGCGCAGTGGGCGTCTTGAGTCCAGAAGAACTCGCGAAGCGCAACACGAACCTTGAGGAAGAACTCGCCGCACTTACAGCTGAACGACCATTCTTTCCTCAAGGTGCAAATTTAAGCCAGAGCTTAACTTTCCTTGATGGTGCAATCGCGGCGGCTCGGCAGAAATTATCCGAACGCCGGTCGGCCCTGAACGTGCTGTCTACCTTGCCGGAACGGTATGTGTCGCTGGTAGCGGACGCCCGGTCGGATAATGTGACTATTACTCGCACGAAGCAAGCCTTGAGCACGGCCAACAAATTGTTTGCTGAGGCGGAAGCAGAATCGAAGACAAGAACGGAAGCAGCAAACCTTCAAGCAACAATTACCGGAAATCTTGAATCTCAGATTGCGCTTGTCGAAGCGGCTCGATTAGATTGCGAACGTCGGGCGACACTTACTGGGGCGCTTGAAGTGGCCAATGGTGAAGACAAGGAAATTCGCACCCGACTCGTGGAGTTCCAGAATCAACTATCAACAACTGAAGAAATGTTGATAAAAGAGCGTTCCGCGCGAACTAAGGTTGCCGAAGAACAAGCGGCTGTGGAGCTAGCCGAACGGAGTCTCAAGAATTGCCAGTCGCTATCCATATTAGAGGCAACCGCGTACCGGAGCGAGAAAGCGGCAGATGTCGCGGCAGAAGAAGCTGGTCGCGCACAGGACCAGCTGCACCAGTTGATTCCAGAGAGGGATCAGATTCAGGGAAGGCTCGAAAGCGCACTTGTCGAGCTCGAATCGGCGGAAAATAGAGCGGGCGAAATCGCGGCGGCCGTTGCCAGCATATCTGCTCATATTCGAGACGATGACACAAATTGCCCGGTTTGCAACACTCCTTTCAAACATGGCGAATTACGGTTACTCGCAACGTCGGCCGCAGAGTCGGTCGATTCCCTTCTTGTTGCCCGCAATTCTGAGGTAGAGCAAGCGAGGGCTGAAGCCTCCGCGAAACGCCATGAAGTTGCTGCTCTTGAATTAGTAATTCAGCAGGCGAGTCAAGCTCGACGAGCCGCTGAGGAGGATCGACGCGCTGTAGTGGCCGCGCGTTCAGTGACCGCAAATTTGCTGCATGCTGAGCCAAATGAGGAACTTTACCGAATTGCCGCGGAGCGAGATCAGTTTGCACGTGAGGCCCTTGCAAAGGCCGAGGCCCAACTTCATGAGGTCATCTCGCTAACTGCCAGTGTCGGCGAACGTCGGATTGCATTGTTGGCTGATATTGAAGAACTGAAGGGCCGTCAAGCGGACGTATCTGGGCGGATTACACTGCTGGAGTTAGAGCTTCGGTCATGCGCTGAAAGGCTTGCTGCTCGAAATCAGGAGGGTGTCGATCTAGAAGAGCTAAATCTCCTGCTGCAGACGTGTCAAAGCCAACTGTCAAGTGCCCGCGATAGCCAAGTCTCGCTATTAGCCGAGGTCCAGCGTGCGAACACTGCTTTAGGGCGCCAGCAGGAGTCACTATCCACCGCCGAGAAGGATTTCACCCAGGCCGAGGCGGCGCGAATTGCAGCTGAAACTTCCGTCAACGCGATTGAAGCGCAATGGTCCACAGCTGGTCTACCTCTCCCCGTGAGCGAAGAGATGCTCGAGACCGCAAAATCAGAAATCGTGTCAGGACTCGGTCTCCTTGAGGAATTTACGGCTCGGCAAAGAATTCTAGCACACGACAACGAGGCCACATTGCTTCAGAAAGAAATCGACGAAATCAAATCCGCGATGATTTCTGCGGCAAGCGAGGCAGCGCTTGAAGCACCCGAGATCCATGAGGCAGACCTGAACGAGAAGCTCAAACTCGCACGAGCGGCACGCGAACTTTCAAGTGACGCGCACGTTGCAGTAAACAGATTTACTGACGGTTTGAAGAGCGAGGCCTCGGAATTTTCAGCACAGTTTCTCGATCCCCTGAATCACTTAATAGACGAATTCAATCAAGCGGTGCTGAGTCTGCCGGGCGAGACGATTCACCTAAGGACAGTTCACCGCGTAGACGCGACCCGGGTTGAAATGAACATGCGCAGTCGTGTTCGCGGAGGATCTGTCGCGTCGGAGTCCAACATCCCTCCTCAAATTGTGTTGAGCGAGGGGCAACTGGCGGCGAATGGTTTCAGCATTTTGTGCGCTGCAAGCACGGCGTATCAATGGTCGCGGTGGCGGGCGCTGCTCCTTGATGACCCGCTCCAGCATAGCGATATCATTCATATGGCAGCATTCGTTGACCTCATGCGAAACATGGTCGAGCAACAGGGATATCAGCTCATAATGTCTAGCCACGATCGGGCTGAAAGCGATTTCATTGCGCGCAAATTCGATGCCGCTGACCTTCCTTGTTCGACAATCACATTGACGGCGCCTTCGATTAACGGGGTGCAATTCGACGGACCAATTGAGAACGCGGCTGCGATGTGCCTTCGTCAACGTGATCGAAATCAAGAGATTGGCGCATCTGGGTGATTAAGGAAGTCTGTCTCACTCGGAGGTTCTTAGTAGTTTTGATAGATATGCAGATCTCGCCGCTAGCCAATTGCCGGATCTAGGTTTATGGACCAGTTACAAATTGTGGTCTAATGGACCCGCAATAATACAGCGCAGATTCCCCTCCAATTCTGCTTATCTTTGTTCGAGGAGCCCGTTATGAGCACCGGAAATGCTGCGAGAGCTACTGCCCAAGAAGCGGATGAGAAACCGCGCGCGGACGGGGTGCTTCTCATCGTTCTCGTCGGGAGAGGTACTCTCTCCCTAACTGTGATCCTCGCGCTCGAATTCCTGTTCCGGGAGGTATTTCGAATTGCGAATAAACTTCCATTTGCCTCCACACTAGACACTGGCAGACAGTTCAGCTCATTTCCAGAAAATTTGGACCGCTATGGGGAACTTTTTGGCTTTCTGACACTAAATCTCTTCTTTTTATGGACAGTTACCCAGTTTCTACGGACTAGCGAGCTGTTCTTTCGTTCCGAAATCGGTGACGAAGCGGCTTTCAACCGGTGGGCTCGACGTGCGGCAACCGGTTTCTTTTGGAGCGGCATTTTTGCGACAGGTACCGCCCTTTATCTACTGACCCAAATGTCGCGCGGCGCTTGGCCGCTTTGGGCTGTTTGGATTTGCCGGATTGCATGGGCGGGTACGTGGTTCTGCATTGCCTGCGCCGGGTATTTCGAAGTCCGGCGGTGGCGGCGAGTAGTGGGGAAATGGCCCCTATGGCTGGTAAAGGACCACATCCGACTAGCTTTCCGAACGGCGTTTTTCCTTCGGGTTCCCTTATCAACTGCGCTTCTGCTCGTCCTCGTCGCACCAATGATTCTCGGCCCGGCGCGGCACTTTCTGGAAGCAACGCTTTACCACGAGCCCACCTGGAACGGCCTCTGGCAGTACTTCTTAACGGTGCTTGTTTCGTACCTGATTGCCATGGCCGCGTCGGCCCAAATCGCGATCCTCCTGGAACGGGGCCCCGAACGCTTCGATGCTCACGATTTCGGAAATGTCGGATGTCAGATGCTTCGTTACACGTTCCAACAAAATGCGCTTATGGCGGCCAGCGTGTTGGTGGGCACCGTCACCCTGTATTCGATAAGAGAGAATTGGGAACATACCCTTTGGGTGTTCTCGCTGATGCCGGCCTGGGCGGGTGGAGCGATTGGCGCGTTGGCGGTTGTGTTCGCCGCCGATTGGTTGCTGAACTACTTTCAGGGCCCGGTTGAGTTGAGTCGAGCCTCAAATAGTTTTCTCGTTCTTCCAGTCGGACGTTTGTCCGACTATTGGCAGAGAATGATCCAATTCGAACGGAATCAATCCCAAGAAAAGCGTAGCCGGATTCGAAGTGTGCTGAATGCTGTTCCAAACCTAATCCGGTTCTTGCGGCCGATAGGTTTCGCAAGTGAGAGGGGCTCCGGTTCTCCGTATCCAAATGTTACGAGCGCGATTTGGATTCTCTTGTTGTCGGGTTTTGTCTTTGTCGCAGCCATTGCCGTTAGTATGCACTTGGGCAATTCTCTGAACGCGTTGGGCTCCATCCTACTCCTGCTGTTTATTCTTAGCGTGCTTATGAGCAGTTTGACCTTTGTCTTTGACCGATATCACGTCCCGATTCTGGCTGTCGCACTCCTACTCCGTATCGTCTTCGGCTTCTTGCCTAGTAGCGATCACTGGTTCACCGCAGAAGGAAAAAAAGACGTTCCCGTGGTTACCCCCCGCGAGGTTCTGCTAACACACCTAAAGCCGGTCCTCGTCGCAGCGTCCGGAGGCGGTATTCAGGCCTCAGCTTGGATGACAACTGTGATGGAACGCCTCGATCGGGAGTCTCGAGGTGAATTGCGCAAGCACGTAGCCCTTGTCAGTGGTGTTTCGGGCGGCAGCGTCGGCGCATTTCATCTAGGGAATCAGTGGAACGGAGACTGGCGAATTCCTATGAAACACGCACGGCTATCAAGTCTTGACCGAGTGGCGTGGGCAACCGTAAGCCTCGACCTATTCCGGCCGCTGACAGCTCTGGCGTCGTTCGGAGATTGGGACCGCGGCGACGCGTTTGAGCGGGAATTAGATCGCCACATTGGTAACGCGGCTCCCGGATCCAACACCTTGGGGCAGTGGTCGGCGAGAACGCTCGCCGAGTCCCCCGCTTTTCTGTTCAATGCGACGGTAGTGGAAACCGGACGAATCGTTGCGTTTTCCACTACGGAGCTCCCCAGTGAATCCTTCGTTGAGCGAAATTCTATGTTCCGTTTGGACAGCCCCGTTTTTGAATCTATGTCTCATCGGCGTTTTTTTGACACCTACTGTCCAGACGCACGTATCGGTGATGTTCGCGTCGCCACTGCAGTGCGGCTCTCCGCCAGCTTTCCGTACGTCAGCCCAGCTGCGAGGCCGAAAGGGGAGTTTACAAGCTGTAATTACCACTTTGTCGACGGAGGTTACTATGATAACTTTGGTCTTGTAAGCTTATTGTTGTGGCTGGATGACGGGTTGGAATCAATGAGCCCAGATGAGCGTCGCGCTTTAGATACAATCAGCATCGTCATTATTCGGGGACGCTACCCAAACGAATCACTCGATTATACAAGAATGAAAGACCGTCAAAGGAACACAATGCAGAAAGGGGCCTGGAACTCGAAGGATCAGGTTGCCGCCCCTCTTGCTGTGTTACAGTCCATGCGCAGTTACTTGCAATGGGAGGGAAGAACGCCTGCCCTTCGCTTGTTGGTTAGTAAATGGAAGGATTCGGTAAAATTTAACTTCATACCCATCGCCTATGACAGCGCGGGAATCGACGATTCCAATCCTCTCTGTGCCGAAGAGCCGCTTTCTTGGAAGCTGACTCCTGCACAGCAGCGGTGCATCGATAATCAAGTCAGGCGGATCGATGCTGACCTGACTCATTTCTACGCCACCCTCGCGCCTTAGACCGATTTCAGGAGATTCGCGTGAACACGAATCCAATCGAGCGGCTCCTGTGCCGCCGAAGGTCGAAGTGCGATCTGCGGGAGGTGGTGCGGACGATCACGGGTTCTCTACTCAAGACTTTGACCCGCATTGGCAGGGTTTTGTGCATCGAGCCGGGAGCGCTGGGGATTCCGGACCAAGTCGAACACGATTCCGGTGTGAAAGCGAACACGATTCCGGGCTGAAGTCGAACAGCATTCCGGTGGGAAGTCGAACATCGATTCCGCTCTGAAGCCGAACACTTTTCGGACCGAGCCCGGAATGGTGTTCGGCATGAGCCCGGAACGAAAACGGTAGCGAACGTCGGTGGACATCACACGGTGCGCGACCCTCTCCAACAAAGGGAGGGCCCGTTGCCCGCCAGGAGAACATCGATGAGAAAACTGAAAGAAGTCCTTCGACTTCGCTTTGAATTACACCTCGATCAGCGCCAGATCGCCCGGAGCTGTTCGATATCGGTAAGCACGGTACACCAGTACCTGAAACGAGCCGAGGCTGCCGGCGTCGGCTGGCCCCTGTCGGCCGATTGGACCGAGGCGCGCTTGCAAGCCGCACTGTGTCCTCCGGCGGTCGCGGCCACGCGACCCTGTAAAGATACTCTCGATTGCGAGGAGATCCAGCGGCAGCTCCGCGCCGGCCGCCATGTCACGTTGCAATTGCTCTGGGAAGAGTATCGGGCCATCAACCCCAACGGCTACCGCTACAGCCGCTACTGCGAGATCTACCAGCGCTGGCGAAAGAAGCAAAGTGTGGTGATGCGCCAGCAGCACACGCCCGGCGAAAAGGCCTTCATCGACTGGGCCGGGGCCACTATCCCTATATATGACCGACACTCCGCCGCCGTCCGCCAGGCGTCGTTGTTCGTTGCCGTGCTCGGCGCCAGTTCCTACACCTACGCCGAAGTTACGCGCGACCAGCAGATGGAATCCTGGATCCGCGCCCACGAACATGCCTTTCACTTTTGGGGTGGCGTTCCTTCATTAACTGTCCCCGACAACACTCGCACCGGCGTCACGAAAGCCTCCCGTTATGACCCGGACATCAACCCGACCTATCAAAATTTCGCCGTCCATTACGGCTTCGGCGTGGTGCCGGCAAGGCCCTACCGGCCGCGCGACAAGGCCAAGGTCGAAAGCGGAGTACAGCTAGCACAGCGATGGATTGTCGCCGTGCTGCGCCACCGGCGCTTCTATGCCGAAGCCGAGGTCAACGATGCGGTCCGGCCATTACTCACCGCGCTCAACCAGAAGCCATTTCGCAAACGGGATGGAAGCCGCGAGTCTCAGTTTCTGCAACTCGACAAACCGGCGCTCAAGCCATTACCGGGCGAGCCGTTCGATCTCAGCGATTGGGCCCAGGCCCGCGTGAATATTGACTACCACATCACCTTCGACGGGAGTCTCTACAGCGTGCCTTATAACCTGGTGCACGAACTGGTCGAGATCCGCTCGACAGCCACTACCATTGAGATTCTTCACAAGGGGACGCGCGTGGCTTCGCATCTGCGCAGCCGCACGCGCGGCCAAGTGACCACCAATCACGAGCACCGTCCACACAGCCATCAGGCCCACCTGGAATGGACCCCCTCGCGCATCCTGCAATGGGGAGAGAAAGCGGGTCCGTTCACCGCCCAACTGCTGGAACGGATCATGGCCGATAAGCCCCATCCGGAGATGGGATTCCGGGCGTGTTTGGGCATCATCCGGCTCACCAAACAATACTCGGCCGCCCGCATGGAGGCGGCCGCCGAGCGGGCCTTGCGCACCGGCGCCTGCCGCTACAAAAGCGTCGAGTCGATTCTCAAGAACTCGCTGGACCGTCTGCCAATCGCGCCGTCCGATGAGCCCGGGTCACCATCCGGCCACGACAACATTCGTGGCGCCGAGTATTTCGAATAGGAGGAACCATGCTGGAGCAACCAATGATGGACAAACTGGCCGCGATGCGGCTGCACGGCATGATGGAGGCACTCCAACAGCAGCAAAAAGACACGGGGATTGGCGAGCTTAGCTTTCTGGAGCGGCTGGCGATGCTGGTCGACCACCAGTGGAACTGGCGGCAGAATCAGGCCCTGGCACGGCGGCTACAAGCCGCCAAGCTGCGCGGCAACGCGTGCGTGGAGGATATCGATTTCCGCGCCGCGCGCGGGCTGGATAAGAGTGTGATTCGTGGGTTGTCGAAGGAGTCGGCGTGGGTGAAGAATCACGAGCATGTTTTCGTCCTGGGGCCGACGGGAGTGGGTAAGAGTTTCGTTGCTGGCGCGCTGGCGCAAAAGGCCTGCCGCGATGGGTATTCGGCCTACTATGTCCGGGCCGCGGCGCTGTTCCGGGACCTCGAAATCGCGCGGGCCGATGGCAGCTTTCGCACAATGCTGGCACGTCTGAGCCGGATCGATGTGCTGGTGATCGACGATTGGGCGATGGCGCCGATGAAGGAGCAGGAGCGCCGGGATTTCTGGGAGATCTGCGAGGATCGATACCAGACGAGATCGATGATCCTGACCTCGCAGATGCCGGTAAGTAAGTGGCATGAGCAGATCGGAGATCCAACGGTGGCCGATGGCATTCTCGACCGGATGGTGCATAACGCGCACCGGATTGAGATGCGCGGCGATTCGATGCGGAAGAAGCGGGGAGGTGCGGAACCGGCAGGGTAAGGCTCTGCCGGGGTTGCTATGTGCTGAACGGGGAACGAGGCTGCGCCCCTTTCCCCGAACCCCTTTCCCGCTGGGGCATTTCTCCCTCCGCTACGCTCCGGAGGCCGTTCCGGGCTCGCCCTTTCTTGACGAAGCCGAACACTTATTTCACAATCAAAACACCAGCGTCGCTTCGCTCCGATTGCTGTTCGACTTCAGTCCGGAATCTCTGTTCGACTTGCCTCCGGAATGCTGTTCGACTTCGTCGGAATCGCCAGGAGCGCTAGTGGAGCTACGTTCTGAAGCTCACTTTAAGGAGAGTTCGATGTCTTTTTCGATCTTTCCCGATGGCGGGACGCTTACCCTGACAGCTCGCTTCAGATACGGAGCGACGACCTTCGGGTCCATAAACTCAAACTCGTCCTCGTCTACGGCGTAGAGCCAGTAGTCGCCGGGCCGGACTGCTGCGAGATCGTAGCTGCCATCGCTGTCTGTCTTGTAGGTGCGATGGTCGTCCGGATCGTTCGTCGCATTCACGGAGGAGAGAAAAACGAAGACGCCGGGTGACTTCGCACCGTTGCGTCGCACGAATCCCTTTATTCTGCCCCTCCCTCCCCGCCCTTCGATGACCAGGCCGGATATATCGGTGCTGCCGACGGTGAGCATTCGATCCATCAACTCCTTGCCATCCCGGACTACACGGGCGGTAATGCAGTCGTTGGAGCCGTAGAGCATTACGCGTACGGACCCGGCCGGCACCGCGGGAAATTCGATGGTCCCGTCCGGTCCGACCCGCCGGCTGAGCGACTGTTTCGTGGCCTCATTAAACAGCGTGACCATAAGAGCGGCGCCGGGTGGCACGGGCTGCCCATTGCATGAGACGGTGCCCGCCACTCGCGGAGGCGGGCCCACATTTACCGTGATTTCGCGCAAGGACTCGCCCGCCTCTGCCTGTGCCGTACCCGCCGTATACTGCCCCTTGTTTTCACCGATGACCGACACATCATAGGTGCCTGGCGGCACGGAGGGGATGTAGTGCTCATTGTTGTAGACGGTGCCAACGTATTGGAACCGATTCAGTCCATCGAGGCCGATGGCGGTAAGGTTGATTCTCGCGCCCGGTTTCAACTCGCCGAGTATCTTAACCTTGATGGCGCCTCCCGGCCGTTCGGTGAGGGTAAAGTTGGCCCTGCCCTCTTCGCCGGCGCGCAGCACGAGGGGAGCGGCCGCATTGGGGTTCTGTGTGTTCGGATAGTAGAGCGGAACATAGGCCGACTTGGCCCGTGCAGGATCCGCGGCATACCCACCGCCTTTGCTGTGCCAAGGGGTTCCGCCTACGACGAGATAGTAGTTTCCGGCCGGTAGATTCCCGAACCGGTATTCGCCACGGTCATCGGTGTAGAAATAGCCGCGGGGGAGGAGTTTCTTCTTTCCGGAAAACCCCGTAGAGCGAAGCAACTGCACCAGGGCCTGCTCGACCGGTTCTCCGAAAGAATCGACTACGTGCCCGGTGATCTCCGATTGCGGGAACATGCGAATCGTCAGGCCTTCGTGGTTTGCCGTTCCGTCGGCGATGAGCGCGACGACGAAGGGGTCGGCCAAGCTATGCTGACTGGTCTCAATTCCACACCTGTCATGGACACTACCATCTCCGCGACTTTTCGATTGATCTATGACTTGGTCGGCGCAGATGGCAGGACCCTTGTCGCCGGAACGAAACAGGGCTTTTGCTTCGAAGACTCCTTCAAATACGACGGGGGAAAGAGCCATGGTTACGATTGCGAATTTCAGGGAATAACGTTGGGCTGGGGGGATTGGTACTACAAGCAGCTCGTGGGCCAGTGGATCGATATTGCTGGCGTGCCGGCGGGCGTTTATACGTTGCGTATCACGATCAATAAAGGCGACAAGAAAGGTCCCATGATGGATGAAGGGCAAACCGGTACCCGAACGTTTATGAGACGAAGGTGAACGTACCGGATCCGAGGAATAAGGTCCAAGTCGTGACAGATTAGCTGCAGCGAATGGCCCGGCGCGGGAACTGGCCCCAGTAGAAAAGATGCGAACGGGAAAGAGGTTTCTCTGAAGCCGGTTTTCAACTCGATTGCGTAAGCCGGAAAACACCTCAGCATCCTCTTCCGTCCTGCGCGAGATTTTTGTTGGGACTTCTCCGGGAACCTGGAACCGGCGAGTTTGAAATCCCGATCCGAGGTCGTGTATGGCGGGAGTTAACTGCAAGCCGGCTTCAGCGATGAAGACAAACTCTTATTCGCGATTCGTTCCCGAAGCAATTTATTCCAGCCGGTTGTTCACGAAGATGTAGGCCGGGCGTCGTTCCCCCAGCGACTTCTGGTTGAGCGCCTTCAGCGGGTCATGCGCCTCCGGGTAAGGGTCCTCAATCCGGGCGTACGGCCCGAATGTCTTCACCGCCGTCTTGTAGTTGCGGCCATAGCGCAATAGCGCCCTCGGTACCGTGAACGGCGCGGTGAAGGACTCCTCCATCGCGATCTGCCGGTGAAGCTCCGGCATCCGCGTCCAGGCATTGAAGACGCTCGCCAGTTGTGCGCTCTCAGCATCGCAAAGTACTCCGGGTGCAGGAACTCCGGGTTACGGGTTTCGACCTAGTACTGCCCGCCTAACGCAACGCCCAGCAGTCGACGTACGAGCACCGGGCGGAGAAGGTGCGGGCCGTCCGCTACAGGTTCACTTGCGCCAGCTTCGCTGATGGCGGAAAGGAGAGCCGCTTCATCCTTGAAGTGCCGATACGAGGCGGACCTCGAAACACCGAGCTGTTTGGTGATCTCTCGCAGAGTGAGCGCGTGAATCCCCTCGTTTTCGATCAGTTCGAGGCCGCATTCTATTAGCGCGGCTCGAAGATTTCCGTGATGGTAACGGGCCTACGTCATTCTATTTACCAAGCAATTATTGGTGCACATGAGTTGACAGTGTCAACTTAAGTGCGGTATCCTGAAACTGCGTGAATGTGAACGATGTCCACATTACAGCCATCTATCACCTGTTTGATCCGACACCCAGATGGCCGCTCATATCAATTGTGAAGTTCAGAGGTGATTTTTTGATCGCAGCGAATACATCCGACCTTCTGCAAGCGCTTGGTGAACCGGTTGAAACGATTGGCCGGGCCCGCGACGTCGCCGCCGGGTTTTCAGCCAGGGACAGGCGAAGAAAGCAACGGTTTCCGCTTGAGCTGGATTTGACAATTCGCGTGGGAACGTTGGCAGTACCCGGGAGAACCGTAGACATTAGCAGTTCTGGGATGTTAGTCCAAACAGCTTTGACTGCTGGACCGGGTACTAAAATGACTATGGCAATGGCGTGGCCGCAGTTGTTGGACAACCGCGTCCCGTTGCGTCTCTATGTTCATGCGAGTGTTGTACGGGCGAGTGAAGGTTTTGTAGCCGTAACAATTGAGCGGCCTGAGTTCCGGACGGTTCCTGCCGAGCGTAAGGCCGCAGTGGCTTGAGCGGCTCACACCGTATGGCCCCCGGCTTTGCCGCATAAGCGCTAACTTGTTTGAGAGAATATTTGCTCCTGCGATTTGCGCTTTCGGGGAGATTCGGCTAGACCTTTGGCGATCTGGTCCCAGTTGGCCAGCATCTCGCCCAGAGGCAAGCCCGGTTGGATCGCCGCAACGGCAAACGCAAACTCACGCCATCGGCTGGGAAGGCGGTTGCTGTGCCAATTTGTACCCCCAGGGGGAAAGTGCGCGCGCGTGTTGGATCAGTTTTTCGGTCAGCAAGGTGACGAACAGCTTCCCGTAC